>Ga0255046_10000219_pt1 | contig 14455 bp, 10 predicted proteins | sample BC1_12_27_MG_FD_183632 | JGI IMG/M metagenome (GOLD analysis project Ga0255046, IMG submission 183632) | Seawater microbial communities from Strait of Georgia, British Columbia, Canada - BC1_12_27 | ecosystem: Environmental > Aquatic > Marine > Strait | place: Canada: British Columbia...
GGTGTCCCGGTATCCAAGACCGGAGCTGCAGTTGGACTGCGGATCGAAATCGACCAACAAAACCTGCCGTTCATAGGCGGCGAGCGTCGCCCCGAGGCTGATCGCCGTGGTGGTCTTGCCCACCCCACCCTTCTGGTTGGCGATAACCACGATTCGCGCCGTCATGATTGTGGGCCCCACCGTGCCCGCATATCCCACCAGCTTCCTGCTGCGGCCGAAAACCTGCAGCAATCTGCGGCGTTTGCTCCCGTCGGGCAGCTCCACGTACCGTCAAGTACGCGTCCGCGGCCCTCGGGTCGCAAACACCGCATCTCACTACATCTCTCCGGCCTCGCGAGGAAAGCTGGTGAGATATGTGGGCAAGCACCGCCATACGGCACGCATGGCCGCAGATCTCCGGTCCCAGAAGAAATCTGGTGGAAAATGCGGGCGAGGACACTATCGCCCACGACCGAAAAACAGCGTGGTTTCACGTGAAACATGGTTGCAGCCGAGCCAGCCGGCCGCAATCGAGGCCGGGTAGTCGCGAGCTTAGCACACGCCACCCCACGACGGCCTTCATCGTGGTCACTCCGTCATCGGTGGTCCACAGCAAGACTTCTCCCGCTGGGGCCAACCTGGCCCTCGTCCATTCGAGCAGGTCCTCGTACCCGCCAACGGCACGGGCCGTGACCACATCGAAAGGCGCACATTCGCCGAGGTCCTGGTAGCGAGAACGATCAACCTCGGCCGCCAGGCCGAGTTCGCGAACAACGGTCCGGAGAAAGGCCCATCGTTTCTGGCGCGGTTCGAGGAGCACGCCTCTCCACTGCGGCCGCACCGCCAGCAACGGTACTCCCGGCAGCCCGGCACCGCTGCCCACATCGAGCAGGCGCCCGCGACCGGCAAGTAGAGGGGCCGCCGCCAGGCTGTCGAGGATGTGCCGATTGACGAGCTCCTCACGGCCCGCGAAGCTCACCAGGTTGTGTCGCTCGGACCAGCGTTCGAGTAGCTCGGCGTAGCGGGTAAGGCGTCGCAACGCCTCCCCCTCGTAATGTGCCGCGAGAAGGTCTGCAAAACTTTCGTCGATGCTCAACGACGATCTCCTCCGCGGGCCAATCGCCCGGCGAGGATAGCCAGCGCCGCGGGGGTCATCCCCGGCACCCGCTCGGCATCGGCCAGGGTCCGTGGGCGTTCGCGGCCGAGGGCCTCCGCCACCTCACGCGATATGCCGGGAAGGACCGCCGGATCGAGGTCGCCAGGGATCGGAATGTGGCGGAGGCGGTGCAGGCGCTCGCGCTCACGTTCCTGCCGGGCGAGATAGCCGTCATACCTGAGAAGGCCGATGACGATCCGGCGGTCCTCCTCGTCGAGCCCAACGAAGGCGTCAAGATCGGCGGCCACCCGATCGGCATCCACATCCTGGCGGAGGAGGATCTTGGCCCACGTGGTCGGTGATGAAAGATCGACGCCGGTGGTTTCCCGGACGAGTGCTCGGGTGTCGGCGCTCGGTGTGAGGTGGGTCTGTTCGAGCGCGGCCCGAGCCTGCCGGCGACGGCGCCACCGCTCATGTTCCACGTGAAACGCCGCCTCTCGTACCAGCCCCAGACTGCAACCCTGCTCCATCAACCGTTCGCGGGCTGTGTCCACTCCGAGGAGCAGCCGGTGTTCTGCCCGCGATGTGAACATCCGGTACGGCTCACGGTGATCGCGGCCGCACACATCGTCTACCAGCACCCCGAGATAGGCGTCTTCGCGAGCCGGGATGTAGGGCTCCTCGTCGCGCAGGGCCCGGGCGGCATTGATGCCGGCCAAAAGACCGAGCGCCGCCGCCTCTTCGTATCCCGACGTCCCCAGAAGCTGACCGGCGAGAAAGAGCCCGGCAATCCGCGAGCACTCGAGGTTAGCTGCCACCTGGAGCGGCGCAACCACGTCGTACTCAACGGCGTAACCGTAGCGTAAAAACTTCGCGCGCTCGAGACCGGGCACACTGTGCACAACCGCCTCCTGAACATCGGCCGGAAGACTGGTCGATAGCCCGTTAACGTAGATACTGTCTGATTCAAGTCCCTCGGGCTCCAAAAACACCGTGTGCCGCTCGTGGTGCGGAAAGCGAACGATTTTGTCCTCAATCGATGGGCAATAGCGGGGCCCGATGCCCTCGATGGCTCCGGTGAGCAGTGGTGATCGATGGATGTTTTGGCTGATGATCTTCCGAACGGCGGGTGTCGTATGAGTCACCCAGCACACACAGTGGTTTTCAACCTTCCCGGTTCGCCACGAGAAGGGCCTCGGCGAGCGATCACCAGACTGGATCTCGAGTCGATCGAGGTCGATGCTCGCCCGCGACAGCCGCGGTGGGGTGCCCGTCTTGAAGCGCCGAAGCTCCAATCCGGCGGTGGTGAGGGCCTCGCCCAGGGCGGTGCTCGGCTGCTCGCCGATGCGGCCCCCCGGCCGCTGTTCCTCGCCGGTGTGAAGGAGACCACCAAGAAAGGTTCCGGTGGTGAGGATGACTGCACCCGCTTCGATTCGTCCCCCTCCCCGGAGGGTCACTCCGTTGGCACGCCCACCCTCGACAAGGAGCCCGTCGACCTCCGCCTCAACCAGAGTGACGCCGCGTAGCCGCTCCACGACCCGACGCACGACCTGCTGATAGAAAGCCTTGTCACACTGTGCCCGCGGACCCCACACCGCTGGACCACGCGACCGGTTGAGGATCTTGAATTGGATGCCGGCGCGGTCCGCCGCCCACCCCTGAAGACCTCCGAGGGCGTCGATCTCAGCCACCAGGTGACCCTTGCCGATCCCACCGATGGCCGGATTGCATGGCATGTGTGCAACCGTTCGCCGATCGAGGGTAATAATCGCCACTGCCGCTCCCATGCGGGCAGCGGCGGCGGCGGCCTCACAGCCGGCATGCCCGGCACCGACAACAACGATATCTGCCCGCCGCATTGCTATTTCCCGATGCAGAATGCGCTGAAAACCTCGTCCAGCACGTCCTCGGTCACAACCTCACCGATCATCTGATCGATCGACCGCAGGGCCCATCGAATGTTCTCCGCCGCCGTTTCGGGTGATTCAGCATCACAGGTCTCCAGCTCCGAGGCGGCGCTTTCCAATGCGCAGCGATGACGGTCCGCGATGGCCACCGCTCCCCCGAGATCCGGAATATCTCCCAAGGTTCGTTGCAAGAGCTCTTGGCGGAGCTCCTCGAGCCCCTCTCCGCTGTGACACGAAAGCCGCAACCAGCCGTCGTTCGCCGCCTTGTCGGGCCGGAGGTCCGATTTTGAACGAACCCGGATCAACGGCAGGTCTTCGGGCACCGCCGACGGTTCCCACGGATCGCGGCTATCCATCGCCCACAGGACCACCGCGAGGTCAGCAGCGGCGGCGGCGGCCTGGGCGCGTCGATGACCCTCGATTTCGACTTCGTCGCCGACGGACCGCAGCCCTGCCGTGTCCTGCACGGCCATGCGCACTCCGCCGACATCGAGCTCTGCCTCGATAAGGTCGCGGGTGGTTCCGGGATGGGGAGAAGTAATCGCCCGTTCTGAGCCGCAGAGATGGTTGAAAAGGGTCGATTTCCCGGCGTTCGGCGGGCCCAGGATCACCAACCTCAGACCATCACGAATTCGCGCTCCGGCGCTTGCCGTCGCCAGCAGCGCCGTCACTTTGCCACGGCACTCTTCGAGATGGGCTGCGATCTCCGCAGCCGGCACCTCGACCCCCTGCGCCTCGTAGTCAAGCGATGCCTCGACCGCTGAAAGAGCAGTGACGAGGGAGTTTCGCAGACGTCCAAAATGCTCGGATAGTGCGCCCGCAAGCTGTTCGCGCGCATTCCGATGCTGCCAGGCCGTGTCTGCGGTCACCATGTCGTGTACCGCCTCGGCCTGCACCAGATCAAGCTTGCCGTTGGCGACCGCCCGCCGGGTAAATTCCCCGGCCTCGGCCGGGCGAGCACCCGCGGCGATGAACGACTCCATTACGGCTCCGACGAGGTGCGGCGAGCCGTGAATACTGACCTCCAGCATGTCCTCTCCGGTGTATGAACGCGGCCCTGGGTAGACAATCGCTACCGCTCGATCGAGGATGGCGCCCCCGGCATCATGGAGAGTAGTCAGGTTCACCTTCCAGCCCGCATCAAAAGAAAGATCTCGGCAGACTCGCGCAGCGCACTCCGCCGTCCGCCGGCCACTGACGCGGATCAGCGCCAGCGCACCCCGGCCGGCCGGCGTCGCCCGGGCAATGATCGTGTCATCGCCGCCGGCGAGGACGGATGACAATCCGCTTGAGGAAGCCTTCACCATCAGACTCGGTTTCCACGCCCGGGTCGTCGGCGAGCGCGAGATGGATTTCGCGCCTCGCTGCCGGGGTCAGGGGCCCGAGCGTCACCGGCGCGCCCCGCCTCAGGGCCTCATCGGCCGCGGCCTCGGCCCGTTCCTGGAGTTTGTGTGCGCGTCGCTCTTTGAAGCCGTCGCTGTCGAGGTGCACCGGCAGGTGATCCGACAGCCGGCGGTTGAGCACACGGTTGCAGAGATACTGGAGGGCGTCGAGTCCACGCCCGCCGGATGCGGTCAAGTAATGGAGGTCTGTGCCCTGGAGCTCGCCCTCCAGTGCCTCCTCGCGATCCGCCAGATGGGCCGTGATGTCCAGTTCTCCCGCCCGAAAAGACTCCGCAAGGAAGAGCCCGAGGACTGCGACTGGATCCACCTCGGCTTCGACGACGAACTCGTTCCCCTCGTCGGAGACCACTTCGTAGTGGAGCTCCTCGAGCCGTGAGCCGAGCCCGCCGCAAGCGGCACTCAAGGCATCGTCGAGGGAGGTCCCACGAAAGCTCTTGTTGCTGCTCATGACTTTATGCCTTCCTCTTCTTTGTCTTCGAGCCGCCACCGCCACGCTTCCGTTCTCCGACGATGTGGAGGGTGATCTCCTGTTGGATGATCGTGATCACGTTATTGGCCAACCAGTACAACACGAGACCCGAAGGAAACTGGAGGAACATAATGCCGAAGATCAGGGGCATCATTCGCATCAGCCGCTGTTGCTGTGGATCGCCCGCTTGCGGTGCGAGGCGCTGCTGAAGCCACATGGTGGCCGTCATGAGCACTGGAGTCACATACAGGGGATCCTTTGCCGAAAGATCGGTGATCCACAGGATGAATGGTGCGTGGCGGAGCTCGATAGCGCTCAGGAAAAGCCTGTACAACGCCCACAGCAACGGGAGCTGGACCAGCAACGGCAAGCAGCCGGCCATTGGGTTGACGCCCTCCTCTTTGTAGAGCGCCATCATTTCCTGGTTCATTTTGGCCCGCGCTTGCGGGTCGCTCTTCTTCTTTTTATATTTGGCCTGAATTTCCTTGACCTTCGGCTGAACCTTGGCCATTTTCCGCATCGACACCGTCGACGTGTGCATGAGGGGGAAGAGCACGATCCGAATGCCAAGCGTCAGGAGGATGATCGCGATGCCCCAATTGCCGACCACCCCGTAGATCCAGCGCAGGGCCTTGAGGAAGAAGACCGAGATCGGGCTGAAAATCCCAAAATTAAGGGTCTCCTCAACGCCGTGGTCGATCTCCTGCAGAAGATCGTACTCCTTGGGAGCGCCGAGCAACTGGCCGCGGAGCTCGCCCCGGGCCGGCGCGACCGATATCCGGAGCACCTTACTAGATTCGTCCTCGCCAACCACGAATTCGAAAGGCTCGACCCACACCTCGGACAACTCGCTCGACGGGCGTAACAAATTGAGAAAATATGCGTCCTCGAATCCGGCGAAAGTGACGCTCGAGGGAGCGAGGATCTGGCGCTCCTTGACCTTTTTCCTTTTGAAGCGCGTGACATCGCCGTCTGCCATGATCACACCTTCACCCCACAGGGCGAGGCGGCTGTCCTGCTCAACCTCGTCGAGGTCCCGCATCCCGGTGCCGAGGCTCACCCGGGACGCGGTCATTGCCCCCGCGGTCGCGATTTCAATCTCAAGGCCATAGCCTTCGCCCGTCAGGGTGATCGTCTTCGACACCTGGCTGCCGCGCCCATCGGACCATCGGAAGACGACTCCCCCATCAAACCGTTCCGTCGTGTACAGGGCGGTGTCTGGTCCATTGGTGGTGATCAGCTGGAGGGGTCTCGCGGCCTCCGATAAGGCCACCGTCTGCACCAGGTCGAGCGTTTGGCCGGCGTCGCCCTCATAGCCGAGAAGGCGGTAGGAAACCACTGCGGCGCCACGGTTTGAGAGAACGACTTCGATGACCTCGTTGGCCAGTGTGATGGACTCTTCAACAGAGCCCTCTGCGACCTCTTCGGAGATCTCGAGTGTCGTCTGCTCATCCGCTTCGGGTAAGCCGGCGGCGAGCTCCGGAGATTCCTCCTGGTCGTCGGTCGATACCTGGGGCGGTGACACCGGTGTCGGCGTCGGCTGAGGCGCCCGCGGCGGCGGAAAGAGTACCGACCACGCGAGGAGAATCGCCGCCGAGAGTACGAAAGCCAGGAGTAGTCTCTTCTCCATCTATCGGTTGTCTTCCCCGCGCCCTATCCGGGGCGCGCTACGAGCGACTGGTTTTGCGTCCGCGCGACCTTTTCGAGCCCGCGCCGTGCGCACTCCATGAAATCCCGCTCGAGATCGGCCCACGGCGCCGATGCTGAGCTTCGACGCGCGTTCATGACGATGTCCAAAGGAGTGCCTTGGAGTTCCTGGCGGTGGGTACGATAGAGCTCGCGCAGCCGCCGCTTGCAGCGAGTGCGCACCACCGCGCCGCCCACCCGTCGCGATGCGGTCACGCCGAACCGTCCTTCGTGTCCGTCCGCTCGCATGAGAAAAACCACCAGGTGCCGCCCGGTCACCCGGACGCCATCCCTGTACACCCTTTGAAAATCGGCTCTTCTTTTGAGCCGAGCCGTTGCTGGGAAATGGAAGCGCCGCTCAGACAGCAACCCGCTTGCGCCCCTTACGGCGGCGCGCGCGGAGGACCTTACGGCCGCTCTTGGTGCGCATGCGCACCCGAAATCCATGGGTCTTCTTGCGCTTGCGGTTGTTAGGTTGAAACGTTCTCTTCATGATGACTCTCTTCCCCAAATATAGGGCGCGTCACGATATCGCAGCGCACCATGCGTGTCAAGCAACCACCGGGCGTGGCCGGGTAGGATTGGCGCCCCCTGAGTGAGCGCCGAGGAGTGCCGGCGACGCTGACACCGGCTTGCCTCAAGTTGTGCTAGCGTACTGCGATGGACCGCTGGCAGCACCTCCAACCACACCTCCGGCAGATGATGGGCGACGAGGAGTACGCGACCTGGATTGCGCCCCTTTCCGTCCTCGAAAAATCGGACGGTTCCTTCACTCTGACAACTGACAACGCAATCGTGGGAGATTGGGTCCACGATCACCTCCTGCGCGATATCGAAACCATAGCTCGCAGCCACTTCGGCCCGGAGTTCCGGGTCCTCATAAAGTGGGACGAGGGCAAGGACCGCGGCGTTGCGAGCGGTGGAAAGAAAAGCGCCTCCAATATCGCCACCCATCCGTTCAACCCCGGCTTTACCTTCGACCGCTTCGTCGTTGGTACGTCAAATCAATTCGCGGCTGCCGCCGCCGAGGCGGTCGCCGAGCGGCCCGGCAAAACCTACAATCCGCTGTATCTCTACGGTGGTTCTGGGCTTGGTAAGACCCACCTTCTTCATGCCATCGCCAACCGATTGGCTGATACGACTCCAAAATTCAAGGTCGCGTACATGACGACCGAACAGTTCGTGAACGAACTCATCAACTGCATTCGCCGCAAGCAAATGGAAGCCTTTCGGCAAACCTTTCGCGGTGTCGATTTGCTGCTGCTCGACGATATCCAGTTTATCGCCGGCAAGGAAAGAACCCAGGAGGAGTTCTTTCACACGTTCAACACTCTCCAGTCGACCGGGCGCCAGGTTGTCTTTACCTCAGACGCCCGGCCTGCCGACATCCCAGGCCTCGAGGAACGGCTGCGGTCCCGCTTTTTGCAGGGTCTGATCGCCGACATTCAACCTCCCGACCTCGAGACCCGTTGCGCCATCCTGCGCGAAAAGGCTCGTGCCGTGGGTCGCGAGCTCCCCGAGGATGTGGTTCTGTTTATCTCTCGACGGGTTCAAAACAACGTTCGCGAGCTCGAGGGCTGTCTCAATCGCACAATTGCCTACGCCCAGCTCAAAAACTCGAAGATAACAGTTGACGTTGTCCGGCTGGCGCTTTTCGAGCTCCTTCCCGACGAGCGCGACACGTCACCGTCAGACATTATTCGCTTCGTCGCGCAGCACTACGGGGTTCGTGTCGCCGACGTCAAGGGCCGCTCCAACCGTCGCTCGATCGCCCTCCCGCGACAGGTCGCGATGTACCTGATCCGCAATATCCTCGAAATGAGCTTTCCCGAGATTGGTCGGATCTTCTCCAAGCACCACTCGACCGTCATGTACGCGGTTGACAGCGTGCAGAAACTGCGCCAGTCAAACCCCGATTTCGACGCCACTCTCACATCTTTTAGGGAGCACTTTGTCTGACTTTCCACAGCTCGCCTGTGGATATTCTGTGGTCTGGCTGTGCACGGTTGTTGGGGGTGCGTGTTTTCCACAGCTCATCACAGCCGGCCGAAGCCCTTTCCACAGATCATGAGTGGTCCTTAAATTATTGAAAAGTAAATTATTTAAAGAAAATTCCCGCAGTTTCCTCCACCTCGACGACGATGACGATTCATGTTATATTTTGGCTGAAAAGTACTAAGCCGTCATAGGAAAGGGTGGTTGATGGAACTCAAACTGCAGCGCAACCTGGTCCTCCAGGAGCTTTCCATATTGCAGGGCGTGGTCGAGCACCGGACCACCATTCCGATTCTCTCAAGCATTCTCGCGGAGGCCGAGGAAGACCGTCTTCGGATGGTGGCCACAGATCTCGATATGACGATTGTCACGGAGTGTCCGGCGGCTGTTCACGGAGGAGGCCGTGCAACGCTCGAGAGTAAGGTGTTCCAGAACTTAGTTCGCAGCTTGCCGGAAGAGGAGTTCACCCTTAGCCAGGACGGGGATGCGGTGGAAATCGTCTGCGGTCGGTTCCATTCTCGAATGGCCGTGTCGGACCCGTCGGAGTATCCAACGGTACCCGAGGTGCCACAGGCCGGCGACTATGCGCTGCCGCTCGATCTCTTTCAACTGATGTTGGACCGGGTAGCATTTGCGATCACCAAAGATGACCCAAAATTTCAGCTCAACGGTGCGTTGGTAAAGCTGATTCCGGGCGAGATAGAAATAGCAGCCACAGATGGTCATCGGCTGGCGATGGTGCGGGCGAAGGCACCGGCGGGAGACGCCCCGTTCGAACAGCAGCTTTTTCCTCGAAAGCTGCTGGCGGAGTTCGCGCGTTTCGGTGATGACGAGGTGCGAATCTCGGCGGGAGACAACCATCTCGGTTTTCTGATGGGAGAGCGGACACTTGTGTCGCGCATCGTCGAACTTCGATTTCCGCAGTATGAGCGGGTGATCGTGCGCGACAATCCGAATCGAGCGCGAGTCGACCGGAAGGAGCTGTTGGCTTCTCTCCGGCGGGTCAGCTTGATGGCGCATGAGAAGGCGCGCGGTGTTCGGTTCCGGATTGATTCGAGCGGTGAACTCACTCTGGTTTCGATTGGCTACGAACGGGGGAGTGCCGAAGAAACGCTGAGCGTAACCTATCAGGGTGAAGGGCTGGAAATTGCTCTCAACGCCAGTTATCTGATCGATGTTCTACAGGCCCTAGAGTGTGACATCGTCGAACTCCAGTTGAGGGACAGCAACACGCAATGCGTTGTTGTGCCGGTGGAGGATGATCCCCGCCTCGAGGAATATATTTACGTGCTCATGCCGATGCGGCTTTGATTCCCCTCTTTCGGATGATTGTCATCATGCCCACCGCAACCAGGTTCCGCGGTGAATGACGATGGCCCCTCGGACTCGAATCTGAATCCGACCAGGACGGGACATCCGCCGTGAAATTAGTCGATCTCACGGTACATTCCTTTCGAAATCTCTCGGATTCCGGATTTGGTTTTGGTGGAGCAACAAATGTGGTGCTGGGTGCGAATGGCGCTGGGAAGACCAGTCTCCTCGAAGCGTTGGTCGTGCTCGGAAATCTCCGATCTTTTCGCACGAATAGTCTTCGTCGCGTCGTACGTCATGGGGAGAGCACTTTTCGACTGACCGGTACGGTCTCTGCGAGCGACCGCACCCACCGTCTCGAACAGATCGTCGAGGTCGGTCCACCGGTTTCGAGAACTCTTCGAGTCGATGGTGCGACCGTGGGTGTAGAGCGGTATCTCCAGTTCCTGCCGGCATTCGCCATAACCGGCCACGATCGCGAATTGGTTGATGGCGGTCCGGATGGTAGGCGAGCGTTACTTGATCGATTCGTCTTCCTCCTACGGCCGGCGTATATCGAAGACCTCCGCGCATACCGGCGAGCGCTCCGCCAGCGCAACGCGGCCCTCGTCGCGGGTTCCTCGGATACTGAAATTTACGCGTGGGAAGCGCCGCTCGCGGCCACCGCAGCACGAGTCGTCGCGGCGCGGCAACAGGGGGCAGCCGTCCTTATCGACCATTTTGCGGAGGTCTGGAAAGAGCTGTCTGAGGACGACTCACCGCCGATCACCATCGAGTATCGCGGGGAGTCGAGGAGCGGACGTTTTGAAGGGGTCGAAAAGGTGGAAGATCTGTACCGACAGCGGTATAATGAGACGCGGACGCGGGACCGCCAGATGGGGTTCACCGTGGACGGTCCACACCGCCATGATCTGAGCTTGAAGACCGACGGCCGGAGCGTCCGATATGTACTCAGTTCGGGACAGACCAAGAGGGTGGCGGCGGCGCTCAGGCTCGCTACGCTCGCCCAAGTTGAAAGGGAGCGAAACGAATACTTTCCCGTAATTGTGGACGATGTTGACGCCGAGTTGGACGGTGCTGCGTTAAAGCTTCTGATTCAACGTCTCGGCAACGAACGACAGCTATTTCTCTCCAGCACGAGCGAGCGGGTGGCGGAATTGGCGGGCCCACACGGGCGCCGCATATGGCTCGAAAACGGCGCCCGCGTGTCTCAGGAGGCTACAAGCGATGACTGAAGAGTACACCGCCGAAAACATCAAGGTCCTCAAGGGGCAGGAAGCGGTCCGCAAACGCCCGGGGATGTACATAGGCGACGTTGATGACATCTCAGGTCTCCACCACATGGTGTGGGAGGTGGTCGACAACGCGATCGATGAAGCGCAGGCGGGTCATTGCTCGCAGATTGCTGTGACCGTACATGCCGATCAAACGGTGACGGTAACCGATGATGGCCGTGGAATCCCGGTCGATACCCACAAGGAGACAGGCCGACCGGCCGCCGAGGTCATCATGACCGAGCTCCACGCGGGCGGAAAGTTCGACAGCAACTCGTACAAGGTCTCCGGCGGTCTCCATGGCGTCGGAGTCAGCGTCGTCAACTTCCTCGCCGAATGGCTGCGGGTCGAAATTCACCGAGACGGAAAAGTGTGGGAACAAACATTCCAGCGCGGTGTGCCGAAGGATTCGCTCACAGCGATCGGCACGACCCGCCGTACCGGGACCATCATCAGCTTCAAACCGGACGCCGAGATCTTTTCGATTCTCGAGTTCCATCCGGACCTCCTCGTCCGCCATCTCCGTGAACTCGCCTTTCTCAACTCAGGCGTCACCATCAACTTCTCCGACGAGATCAGCGACCGCGAGGAAGCGTTCCATTTCGAAGGTGGGCTGCGAGAATTCACCCGTTACCTCAACCGAGCGAAATCGCCGTTGCATGAGGAGCCCGTTTATCTGACGGAAACCAATGACGAGGGCGAGGAGGTCGAGGTTGCGCTGCAATGGCACGACGGCTACAACGAGAACGTCCTCGCTTTTACCAATACGGTCTACAACCGCGATGGCGGTGCCCACCTGTCGGGCTTCCGGGCCGCCCTTACGCGCACTATCAACGCGTACTCCCACAGCCAGAATCTCCTCAAGGGCCTCAAAGAAAACTTCTCAGGCGAAGACGTGCGCGAGGGGTTGACGGCGATCGTTGCGGTTCGCGTCCACGAACCGCGGTTCTCGAGCCAGACCAAGGACAAGTTGGTCTCCTCAGACGTCAAGGGCTGGGTGGAGTCGGTAATCAATAGCCGCCTCGCCACCTTTTTCGAGGAGAATCCGGCGGTTGCCAAAGGGATCATCTCCAAGTGTCTTGATGCCGCTCGCGCCCGAGAGGCGGCGCGCAACGCGCGAGAGCTCACCCGCCGCAAGAGCGCGCTCGAGTCCTCGGCACTGCCCGGAAAGCTCGCCGATTGCTCGGAGCGCGATCCAGAGCTCTCCGAGATCTTCATCGTCGAGGGAGACTCTGCGGGTGGGTCCGCCAAACAGGGGCGGAATCGCCTTTTTCAGGCGATCCTGCCGTTGCGTGGGAAAATCCTCAACGTCGAAAAAGCGCGCTTCGACCGCATGCTGGGATCGGAGGAGATTCGCGCCCTAATCCAGTGCCTTGGCACCGGAATCGGCAAGGACGAATTCGATCCCCTCAAAGTCCGCTACCACAAGATCATCATCATGACCGACGCCGATGTCGATGGTTCGCACATCCGGACCCTGCTTTTGACGTTCTTCTATCGACAGATGGAAGAGCTGGTCGAACGCGGCCATCTCTACATCGCCCAACCGCCGCTTTATAAGGTGAGCCGGAAGAAAAAAGAGACCTACCTCGGCGATGATGGCGACCTCTCCCGGTTCTTGCTCGACCGGGTTGAAGACGAGTTCAAACTTGTTATCGGCACGACCGGGAATGAGATTGCCGGCCGTGATCTGCGAAGGGCCATCCTCGCCGCCCAGGATTGGAATCAGAGTCTCGAGCACCTCGATCGTCGCGGGTGGCCGCAGGACCTCGTCCTGGCGGCGCTCGACACCGAAGCGCGATGGGAGGGAGGAGCAAGTGGTGACGGTTTTGCTGAAGCCCTGGCGTCCGAGCTCCTCGAGCTTGGCTACGAAGAAACCAGGGTGGAGCTCGACGAAGAGCACGGTGTGCCGGAGGTCATCTGCCGAGTCGGTTTGAATGGTCGTGGTCGCGAGGTGCGTCTCGGTCAACTTCTGGGCTCGAGCGGTCACTACCGTCGTGCGCGAAACCAGTTGCCACAGGTCGAGGCGCTTCGAGTGGGCCCCTTCCACCTCGACCGAAATGGCGACCGAGAGACCCTGGCGAGCCTACGAGAGCTTGTTGGCAGGGTCTACGAAGTGGCAAAAAAGGGCCTCAATATTCAGCGGTACAAAGGCCTCGGTGAGATGAATCCACGACAGCTGTGGGAAACCACCATGGATCCCGAGACGCGACGCCTCCTCCAGGTGACGGTGGAAGACACGGCGCGAGCCGATGAGCTCTTTACGATTCTGATGGGGGATGCCGTCGAACCCCGCCGAAACTTCATCGAGGCCAACGCCCTCGAGGCCCGAAACCTGGACATCTAAATGGCCGACCAGTCGTCTCCCCCGCGCACGGACCGTGTGCCGATAACCATCGAGGAAGAACTCAAAAACTCATACCTCGACTACGCGATGTCCGTCATCATCGGTCGCGCACTACCCGATGTGCGCGATGGTTTGAAGCCGGTCCACCGGCGGATCCTCTACGGCATGTGGGAGAGTGGTAGCACCGCCTCGCGGCCGTACAAGAAATCTGCGCGGATCGTCGGCGATGTCATGGGTAAGTACCATCCTCACGGCGACCAGGCGATCTACGACACCGCTGTTCGCATGGCCCAGGACTTCTCGATGAGATACCCCCTGGTCGATGGCCAGGGAAACTTTGGTTCGGTCGATGGTGACTCGCCGGCGGCGATGCGTTACACCGAGGTCCGGTTGACACGGTTGGCGGAGGAGCTCCTCGGCGACGACATCGCCAAGGAAACGGTCGAGTGGGCGCCCAACTACGACGGCTCGATGAGCGAGCCAACCCTTCTTCCGGCTCGCATACCCAACCTCCTTGTCAACGGGTCCTCTGGAATCGCCGTCGGGATGGCGACCAATATTCCCCCCCACAACCTCAGCGAGGCGGTAGATGCGGCGATCGCCCTACTCCATGACCCCGAACTGGGTGTCGAGGATCTGATGGACTTCGTGCCCGGGCCCGATTTCCCGACCGCGGGATTCATCCTCGGCCGCAAAGGGATCCACGATGCCTACACCACCGGCCGTGGAATCGTGCGCATGCAGGCACGAACCCGCATCCGGGAGGCCGAAAAGAAGAAACGAGCGGCGATCATCGTCAGTGAGCTGCCCTACCAGGTCAACAAGGCGCGCCTGGTGGAGCAGATCGCGAACCTGGTCCACAACAAACGCCTCGAAGGCATCGCGGATCTGCGAGACGAGTCCGATCGCGACGGCATTCGGGTCGTGATCGAACTCAAGCGCGACGCCGTGCCCGAGGTCGTGCAGAACAACCTCTACAAGCTGACCC
>Ga0255046_10000221_pt1 | contig 14393 bp, 7 predicted proteins | sample BC1_12_27_MG_FD_183632 | JGI IMG/M metagenome (GOLD analysis project Ga0255046, IMG submission 183632) | Seawater microbial communities from Strait of Georgia, British Columbia, Canada - BC1_12_27 | ecosystem: Environmental > Aquatic > Marine > Strait | place: Canada: British Columbia...
ATCCCCAAGGTGCAACAACGGCAGCGGGTTTGAACTTGATCCGTCCATAAAGTAAATCTTGCTGGCCGGATCCTTGGAGATCGCCTTTAGCGCCTCAAGTGACTGCAACTGAATATACGCGGGATTCTTCGCGATCGCATTGTTGATTTGCGTGATCTCGTAGGCCTGTGCATCCGCGAGAATTCTTTTGCGGGCGGCTTCTTCCTCGGCTGCCGCACGGCCGGCTTCAGCGCGGGCGACCTCCTGCTGTAATTCAGTCCTTACACGCTCAAGCTCGGCACGCTCTCTTTCGACAGCCTGCTCGCGTTCCTTTTTTTGCTCGATCGCCTGAACGATGAATGGCGGCAACGTGATATCCCGAATCAAAACGGCCGAAACGATGATGCCTTTCGGCGCGAGATATTCTTTCAGGCCGTCCGTAAGCGCCAACTGCAGCGTTTCCTGGGTGGCTTCGAGGAAAAAATCCTCGGCGCGCTTGATGCTTTTCCCTTGCTCGCGCAGCAGAGAGCGCAATTTCGGAATCAGGTGTACGCGAACGGCTGACGCAGGATCACCGGTCTGCTCGAGAATATCTGGCGCCATGCGACCATCTATCCGATACTGCACACTGACGTCGAGCCTGGTCTGCAACTGATCCTGGCTCGGTACATTGGCGGTCTCCACATGCGTTTTCTGCCGTGCGTCAAACGTCGTCCAGCGATATAAGGGATTGATCGGAAAATGCAGTCCTTGCGTGTAGCCTTCGGGTTGCACGTTGCCGAACAATGTAGCAACGCCGACATGACCCGGCGATATCGTCTTCACGAGTTGCAGGCCGGCGAACAAAGAGATCGCAACAATGACAACAATTACGACAAGATTTCGTTGTGGATTAACACCTGCCATGGGAATTCTCCTGTGGTGGAAGGTAAAAAACTCATCTAGACATTAGGGCATAACTGCCGTTTTAAAGGTCGGACTTCAGCTATGTGGCAAGTGTACTTCCGCCAGCATGCAACGCACACTACGACCGGCGGACGCCTCGATCTCGTCGATCGCGGCTGACAATACCTTGCCATTTTTCTGCAGCAATGATTGTTCTTCGTCTGTCAATGAATCGAACGCTTGCTGCGACATCACGACCAATCTCTCACCTTCTTTCGTGCGTAACTCGAGCATGTTGCCAGCAAAAGCCTCAAGTTGATCATAGTTCAGGGACATCACCTGGTGACCGGTTTCCTGAAGCCGCTGTAATACGGCTGTTCGCTGCTCCTCGCGGAGAATTGCTTCATCACAGAGGACGGCCAGTTCTTCACCGACGTTCATCAATACGTTGGTGCGGTAGATCGCAGCACCGTCACGGTCAACGGCATCAAACGCAACAACGTCGTAACCCATGCGTTGCGCGAAGTCGCCGAGCACATCGAGTTGCGTGCGAGACGAAAGGCACGCATACGCTACGCGATTAACTCGATCGAGAACCATGCTGTCGGTACCCTCCAGGTAGTGCTGTTCGATTTCATGATGTGACAGATCGATGATCTCCCGAACGCTGTAGCCCAATTGCGAGTCAAGGCGCTCCACGATATCCATTCGACGCTCCGTGCGCCGGTTTTGTGCCTCCATCGGATATAAAACGACGCTTCCGTCGGCGTGAAAGCTGACCCAGTTGTTCGGAAAAATAGAATCCGGTGTATGCGGCTCACTTGTATCGTCGACGACAATCACATCCAGACCGTCCTCACGTAAAGCGCCAGCAAGATTGTCGAATTCTTTGAGCGCGGCGTCCTGTTGTGCCTTGGGCGACGCATCGGTCTTCCCCTGGAAGCGATGCGACTCCGCGGCCATCGGATTGCTCTCGAAGCGTACCGGACGAATCATGAGTACGGTTGAGGTGAGTTGGGATTCGGCTGCCGATGTCATCGTTAAAGGTAGGCCCTGTCAGTGGAAGCCGTCTTGCGTTGGCCAGTAATACAAATCAATCATTTCGGCTATAGTCTTCTGCTGCAGTCGCTTCAGTATAGGATGTCCTGCAATGTTATATCACCGACATCAAGTTCTCACTGCTCCCGATGGTCACAACATTCAGGTACAGATCTGGCAGCCAGAGAACGAGGCCTGTTGCATATTTCATGTTCTGCACGGCCTTGGCGAATACGGCAATCGCTACGGGCGTTTCGCGTCATCCGCTGTCGAGCGCGGCTATGCCGTATGTGTTCATGACCATCGCGGTCATGGTGAATTCGCGGACGAACCGGGACACTTCGCAGATTCCACTGGCTGGCACAAGATCAATTCCGATACTGAAATAGTCCATGATTTCATTCGCGAACAGTTTCAGGGCGCCCCTATCGTCCTGCTGGGGCACAGTATGGGATCTTACCTTGCGCAGGTATTTGCGATGCATTATGGCCCACAACTGTCAGCGCTTATCCTGAGTGCCTCGACGTGGCCCTCGAAAGTGCAACTGGCGCCATTGAAACTGCTTGCGCACATCGAATCCTGGCGACTCGGCATTCGCGGCAAGAGTGCCCTGCTCGACAAGCTTGGTTTCGGCAATTTCAACAAACCGTTTTTGCCTGCACGGACGGAATTGGACTGGCTGTCACGCGACGAGGCCGAAGTCGACAAGTATGTGGCTGACCCCTTGTGCGGTGGGCCGTACAGTTGCGGGCTGTGGCTGGACCTGATCGGCGGCTTATTCTCCGTCTGCTCGGACCACGCTGTAACTCGCGTTCCTTACGACCTGCCGATACTCATTACGGGGGGCGAATCAGACCCGATCGGCGGTGACAAGGGCATGACAAAACTTGCCATGCGCTACACCCAAACCTCTCACCAACGGCTATCGGTGAAGATTTATCCTGGTGGTCGGCACGAAATGCTCAACGAGATCAATCGAGACGAGGTAACGGCCGACTGGCTGAACTGGGTTGCCGCTACCACACATACCGGGCGCTGAGGCTGACCTGCCGGCCAACGGCTGGCGTACCCGGGAATTGCTGGTAATCGTCATCCGTCAGGTTATCAGCCGAGAGCAGGACGCCGAATCCCTTTCCATTCTCCGGTTCCCAGGCCAAAGCTGCTGAGATCAGGAATGCCTCGTCTGAGCTTGCGCGCAAAAGATTGCTTTCCTGATCGCGATATTCGTTATCCAGACGCAATTCAAGACGACTGGTCAATCGGTAGCTGGCGGCCAGCGTTGCCCGGTGCGTCGCGAAATTCAGGGCGTAAAAACTCGCATCGACAACCGCCGAACCGTAGTCCGCGTCTTTATCCAAAAAGGTGTAGCTGCCGACGAGATCGAAGGACTCCCAGTGCCGCCGAATGAATAGCTCAATGCCAAGCACATCGATATCGACCGGGTTCGCCTGCCGGGCCAAAGGCACGTCGCTTGCGAATGTCCAGTCGACCAGGTCATCGTCCTCTCTGTAGAACAAAGTCACGGCACCATGCCAATCAGAAGATTCTCTACCGGCTGATATTGATGCTTGCCGAGCCTTCTCGCGGCCCAGGTCGGAATTGCCACCGAACAGGCCCGTCGGCCGGGAATTCAGCACGGTGTAGCCGGGCAGCTGTGATGAGCCCGCATACTCAAACGAAACGTAGTCGCTGACTGCAGCCGAGGTCTTGCGCAGGGTTGCACCTAGCAGCGGCGATATTTCACTGCTATCCCGATTTGACCAATCGAATGTCGCACCAAATCGCAACGTTAGTATTCGGCCATCAGTTCGAGCGATATCGATCGATGGAACCAGGCTGAGTGACACGTAGTTACGTGAATCAAAGTCACCCTCGGTCAAATCTGTCGAAAATACGAGTTCGTCGGCGGTGACCTGCCCTGCGTATTGCCAATCGAGAATCGTGCCGCGATGCAAACCGTGGAAGCCCACGCCATAGACTCTTGTCTCGTGATCGAAAGAACCCGGAGTTCCAGACTCTTCGGTCGTGCGATCAAAGTCGTAGTCATCTTCCAGGCGCCGGTAAAAGGCGCCAAGTTCCCAGAACCCACTCTCAATCTCGTTACGGTGATTTGCCAGTAGCAACGTCGTTTTCGTGTGATCGGTCTCTGGCAGGGAGTCGAAGCCCGTATACGCCCCGGGCCAGCCATAGAATTTGTCCTGATAACTCAAGACCAGGTCTGTTTGCTGACTGTCGTTGCCGTGCTGCAGTAGAACGTTGTAGCGCTCGAATTCGTGGTCGCCATTCGGCACCGTACCGTCACCTTCCGAGCGCGCCGCGGAAATTAGCACTCCAAGGTTCGCTCCTGATTGCGACGAAACAGTGTTGCCGAATCGCAGCGACTGAAACTGCAGGTCATCGCTGCCGGCACCAACGAGCACTGACCCACCGTCATGGATCTTTCGCAGCGAGTACTCGACGGTCGCGATATTCGAGTTGAATCCGGCGATTGAATTGTCGATGCCCGTCAGGAGCTCGGGCGCCGATAAAAATATGGGATCAATTGGTAACTCGGCTGCGTAGTGCCCTGTCTGCGGGTCGATGATCGTGACCGACCCGGCCTTGAACCCTGTATTTTCGAACAGGCCACCTCTCACCGTGACGTCGGCCTGACCTTCCGGCAAGCCACGCGACTGTAGTTCCGTCAGCGGATCAAATCGCAATTGCGTTGCAACAGCAGCGTAGGTGCCTGCAGGTCGTGAATTCGCCACACGGCTCGCCGTGACTGTTATTTCAGACAACTCCTGATCGTCATCCTCTTCAGCGTGTCCAACCGAAGAAAGCAACAAAAGACCACAAGTCGTCAAAACGCCAAATGTCAGCTTGCACACCATCGTGCGCGGCACCCCCATAGCCTTCACTCAATCGATCGCTGAATGTGCCACAGCGACAAGCGCCTGTCATCGAATAAAGAAGCCACACGTAAAAAGGGCATCAGCACAAAGGCTTCTAACCTGCCGGCGCCACCAGTCGCATCAATTCGGCGCAAACGATCGCCCCATAAGTTCCCAGCGCATAACCGAGCACGGCGAGTAGCACACCTACAGGCGCGAGTGCCGGATGAAAAGCGGCAGCAACCACCGGTGCCGATGCGGCACCTCCGACGCTTGCCTTACTGCCAACGGCAACGAAAAAGAACGGAGCCCGGATCAGTTTGGCAACGACGAACAGCAGACAGACATGAAACAGCATCCAGACAATGCCGACCAGGAACAACATGGGTGCGTCGGCAATCCGGAATATGTCCATTCTGGTGCCGATAATCGCAACTAACATAAAGATGAATACGGTACCGATTCTCGACGCTCCCGCGCCCTCGAGTTCGCGCACTCGTGTAAAACTAAGCGTCAGGCCGATGGTGGTCGCCATCACGACTATCCAGAAGAACTCGTTCGTAAGAATCGTCTCACTAAGAACGCCAATCTGACTGAACCCTGACGCTGCAACGCTGGCGACAAGATGTGATGCACCAACCGCTCCCAGCCCGACGGCGGCGATCAGCATGAAGTCGATCAGACTGCCGGGGCGCTCTGATTCGGCAGTGTAATCTGCCATCTTGTTTTTCAGCCTGTCGATCGCCGACGTATCGGCTCGTAACCAGCGATCGATGGGTTCCGGATTGCCCGCTCCATAGAGCAGAAATACCATCCACAGGTTCGCAACCACGATGTCGATCGCAACCATCGCCGCGTAACGATCCGGGTTGTAGCCGTAGACCTCCAACATCGCCGTTTGATTTGCACCACCCCCGATCCAGCTACCAGCGAGTGTCGCAAAGCCTCGCCAGGCAGCATTCATACCCTCACCACCGACGGTTTCCGGACTGATCAGCGACACCAGGAAAATGGCGACTGGACCACCCAATATAATGCCGATCACGGCCGTAAAGAACATAACCAAAGCCTTCGGTCCAAGACCCAATATTGCTTTCAAGTCAATGCTCAACGTCATCAGCACAAGACACAGTGGCAGGAAATAGTCCTTCGCAACCGGCCACAGGTTCGATCCCTGGCTGGAGATCAGGCCGAAGCTGTTCATCAAAGACGGGATCAGGTAGCACAGCAAAAGTGCTGGAACAAAGGTGTAAAAAGTCGTCCAGCGGCCGCCGAGGTTGCGCGTGTAAAAAACGCTACCAACAACGGCAACCAGCAAGCCAAGAACAACGGCATCATCGGTAATTATCGGTGCATTCATTTATTCGGTGTACCCATCCAGACTTTGCAGAATGACCACGCTATTTGGCATCCGGTTTACTTAGTTGCGGATAGTCTTTTCATGTTCTCACCTTGATAATTCTCAGCGGATATTGCTTGCGGCCTAGTTCATCAGTGTATTGAAGAACAACTTGAAGGTGCCATGAGTCTGGGCGCGGTGCTGTGGCCGGAATCCATACAGGACAACGTGTCCCTGACCAACCTGTGCTGTAAGCATCGCAGCTTTCTCTGCGAGATGTTGCTCTCCGATCAACCAGCCACTTTGCAGGATATCTTGATCAACATAGCGTGCAACGGTTGCGTACTTGTCATTCCTGCGGGACTCGAGCACCTCGAACGCCGCGTTCGACCAGAACAGGATCAGGCCTTGCTCGGGCATGCCGTATGCTAACGGATGCGAGTTATCGAACGTTACCTTGAGAGTGGAACCCGGACTGAAAAACTCCTTGGTATTCAAGTCCAGCAACACATTGCGAACCCTCAGCTTGAAATTCTCGATTGCGAATTCGCTGGCGTCGCCGAGCGCAACGATCGTACCGCCCTCTTCAACGAACTGACGCAGCGACTCAGCACCTTCATCGCCGAGCCCTGACAAGTACTGCGGTGGATAATCCGGCGGTGGCTCATCAGGAGGCTGATCCTCTTCCTCCCCCGTGATCATCGCCTTCGAATCGTGCGGCAAAATTATGACATCATATTTCGAACTGAGTCTGCCTTTCCGGATGTCACTATCCCTCAGAGACACATAGGGAAATGAAAACTGCTCCAGCACGAAACGCGTCCAGCCTTCATCCATGTTGCCACCACGATAGCGCTTATACATGCCGACGCGCTTGCGTTGCAGCGGGTGACTGCCATTATCGGGAGCACCATTCAGTGCCCTGAAATCGACGCCGGTAAGTTCGGCGACAGCCAGCAAAACCGGATCATCGACTACGACAAAGTCGCCTTGTTTCAGGCCGGAAGAATTCTCGTCAACGCGACGTACGGAAACCCCCTCGTCGAGCAAGAGGTTTACAGCTTTGAAACTCGCATTCAGATTGCCATCGAGCACATATAGCGGACTGTCTGCAGACACGGCCCCGGAAAGTGGTAACGGATCTTTGACTCTTCGGAGCTCATCCACCGGTGTATCAATCGCATCCACACGCACTCCCATGACCTCGGCCATCGTGTGTGTTGCCGTGTCATATGGCCGCAGTGGCGTATCGTCACGAGCTCTGGTCCAATCGTTGTCCGGATACATGGTCTGCCCCAACAGGTTGCGCACCAGACCCATTTTTGGCTGTGCCAGGGACACAATGTACGAGCCCGCCTTGTAATTCCTGCCCTCGATCGAGAAATCGGCGTCCGATTGTTGAATTTCGATATCAGATTGCAACAACGTATTGATCATCTTTTTCATCGTAAGCGGATCATGCTGCGTCGCCGGAATTACGTAGGCTTTTGGTGAGCCGTCTGCACCGCGTTGTGTCTGGCGTCTGGCCTTGAGGTATCCGTTCCACAACACGGTTTCCTTGTTGCGCCCGGCCAGGTCCTGAATAGCCCATGCCGCTATCTTTTGTTGCTCGACTATGTCGCGCAACCGCCACCACCCGCCCGGCCATGGATTGGGCATGTTGGATTGGGCGTCGTACTCAGGTAAGCCGCGCATGCCGCCGCGAAGTTGCTCGGGATGGATAAACAAAGGTGTCGCGAGACTCGCGCTCGCCGCTTCGGTCAGCATGCCCGCCATGTTGTGCATTGGCGTAATCCAGTGCCAGCCGAAATGGCCCCAGCCCGGATATTGCCCAGCGTTCAAGACGCCCTGTCGTCCTTCTTCTTCAAGTTTGTACGCAACATGGGCGCCGTACCAAGACAGTTCCCGCCACATGATAGGGTCTGCGTAAGGTCTAATTGGCTCGCTATATGGTGGTACGTAGAATCGGGCACCATAGCTACCCATCTGGTGGTGATCGACGTAGGCCTCCGGTTTCCAGTCCTTGTACAGAACCTTGGCCGTGTACTGCGCCTCGACCATGTTGAGAAAATCCGCATCCCGGTTGTTATCGTGACCAACGTATTTGTGATACAGCCACGGTAACCCTGAGCCTTCGAATTCCGTGCCCTTGTTCTCGTAGTACCAGTCCGTGACCATGATCTGGCCGTCCGGATTGAAGTTAGGAAACATCAGCAAGATCGTATTGTCGAGAATACGTTGCGTCTCGGCATCGCTACGCGTCAGAAGATCATAGGCAAGTTCAGGTGGCGTCTGCGTGCCGGCTACCTCACTCGAGTGAAGCCCGAAGGACTGACTCACCACGGCCACGCCTTCATCGATCAGGCGTCGTACTTCTTCCTCCGGAGTTTTCGGGTCCTGGATCCGGAGATTCACTAACCGCAGATTCTCAAGTCGACTCATGTTTTCTGTCGACGTGATGATAACTAGCAAATAGGGGTTACCCTCGGTTGACGGACCAAGATCAGTGACCTGGATTCGACCGCTTTGCTCATCCAGGTACTCAAAATACTCGACGATTTTGTCCCATCGCGCGAGTTCACGATCCGCGCCCATTTCGAAACCGAAGAACTCCTTGGGCGGCGTAATTTCCTGTGCGGTTGCTGTCATGCCCAGCACGAGAAGGAACAGGAGAATGGTGGGCTTTGTGATCTTCATTGGATATCTCTCAATATCTGCATTATTGCCGGCCGAGTGCAGCGTGACCCGCCTCGACCGGGCCGTTGTTGGAGAGTACCGACAATTAGCTGAACAGACACGCGTTGGCGAACATGACTACCGTGTAGAACGCAAAATCGGCATTGCCTTTCTTGCGAAACCCATGGCCCTCATCGTCGAATACGAGGTACCAGGTCGGAGTCCCCAACTCTTTCAGGCTGGCAACGATCTGGTCAGATTCACTCTTGGGCACTCGCGGGTCATTCACTCCCTGTTGCACAAGCATTGGCTTGCGAATATTTCGAACAAGCGCCATTGGCGCGGTCCGGTCCATCCATGCACGAATCGCAGGGTCGCGTTCGTCTCCATACTCGGCCCGCCGAAGGTCACGCCGGTAACCTTGAGTGTTTTCGAGAAAGGTACGCAAATTAGAGAGGCCATAACGATTGATCGAACACGCAATCCGGTCGTTGTAGCGGGTCGCAATAGCCAGTGCCATGTGCCCACCGTAACTGCCGCCACGAATCATTATGCGGTCAGCATCCAGATCGCCACGCGTTGCGATCCAGTCCAGGAGCGTTCCAATATCTTTGTAGGTGCCCTCACGCAGCATCCCGTTGTCCAGCTTGAGGTATGTTTTGCCAAAACCAGCAGAGCCACGAACATTCGGGTAGATGATCGCAACGCCCAACTCGTTCAGGAAATAGTTCCAGCGGCCCTTATAGCTGGGACGTGACTGGCCCTCGGGCCCACCGTGAATGTTCACGACCACGGGACGCTTGCCCTTGAACTTGTCGGCGGGCTTGTAGAAGAGTGCACTGATCTCGCGCCCGTCAAAGGACCGCCACTTGATGACTTCGGGTTCAGGAAGCAGCGTTGTATCAACTTCGCCGGTTTCGCTGTGAGTCCAGCGGACAACCTCACTTGAAGAAGCATTCAGCACGAAGACATCTCCAGGTGTACTCGAGTCGTTAAACGAGAAAGCGAGGTGCTCGTTGTCGTTATGCCAATGCAGCCCTCCCATGACACCCGCAGGTAGCTTCTCAACTCGCGTTGTCTGCTCTGCAACCATGTCATGCAGATAAAGCACGCTGGCGCCAGCCTCATTCACCGAAAAGGCGATCCGCTTCCCATCTTTGGACACGTCAAAAGACCTCACGTCCCAATTTATGTCGCCACTCAACACGTTCTGCTTCAGGGTTTCCCGATCTACAAACATTAGCTCACGGAATTCAGAATCCGCGTCCGACGTCACATAAATGCCCTTCCCGTCGTCGCTGAAAATCGCGCCTCCGTGTGCGACTGACGTGCCGTCCTTGGCCGGTAACAACCGTCGGGCTTCTCCTGTCCCGGCGTCCATGACCCACACGCGGCTGTCGTTGATGGAAATGTATTCAATCAGCAGAATTGATTTGGCATCGGGGGACCAGTCCATGGGACGCCACCCGCCGCCGCGCAGGGTAGTCACGAGCCGGTCACTTTCCGGAAACCTGGGATCAATGACGCGAATCTGAGTGAACGCGCCTTCCTCGTCGGCATCGCGCCGCATATAAGCCAATTGACCGCTATCGTCGGACAGCACGCCGCCACCATGACGTTTCGTGCCATCTGTCAGTAATGTCGATCGGCCGGTGGCTACATCGTGCCGATACAATTGATAGAACTCGCCGCCGCCCACGTCTCGAACATAGGTGAAGAACTCCCCATTGGGGCCATTCAAAGCGTACGAAGACAGGCCACCTGCGGGTTCGTCGAAAAACGTCAATTGCTCACGAAACGCACCGGGTGCAGCGACCCTGTGTACCTGTGCCGTGTTGCCGAAACGCGTCCTGACGAGCATTTCCAAACGCTCGGGATGCCACTGAGCGAAGCTTGCCGAACGATATTGGCCGTATCGACTGGCCTCCTCGGCGATCGCGACCGGGATCGACGGAATACCGTCCAGTGTCATGTTGTCACCGGGGACAAGATATTGGGCCTCGCCGGTGTCCGGCAGCGTGATCGATAAAGCCAGGACACTAATGAAAAACAGTGTTTTCACTTTTCTTCTCCATCGAGCGGTATCTGCCCCGCATTTTCTTGAACTTTAATTGGATGATTCAACCTGTGCTTGAAACGCCTTCGAAAAGAACAGAGCGTTCATGAATAGCTTGTTGGTTCCATACCATATGGCGCGGAAGTTCGGATCATCGGAAAATAGCACTACGCTGCCATCTCCTCGCCGATCCGCGATCAGTGCCGCCGTACCAGCGAGCGCATCCTTATTGGTAGCCGATGCATAACCGGAAAGCAAAGGCTGCTCGCCATAGGCGATGACAGTCGCGTACGGGTTATCCGGTCGCGCCATGACTTCATCTGTGTTTTTGTGTATCGCGATGTCACGTCGGTCGTAGCCGAAGCCCAGCGGGTGAGTGATGTCGACATCGCCGGAGAAAATAGCACCGCCGATAATATCTACGGCGTCACGACTTTCCTTTTCCGCGTAGTTGAATCTCTCCGTCTCATCTGAGTCTTCCGTGTCTTCCGCCTCTTCCGGTTGCAACGGTGCACTGCCCGGGATCGTCTCTGAACCGTCTGGCGAGGTTACGACGTCTCCGTCGACCGGTTCCACATAGTCGAGTACGTTGTCGCGCAGCCATTGTGAGGCCTGACGGATTCCGACAACCGTTCCGCCATGTTCGACCCACTGGCGAAGCGTATCGAGATAATCCGGGGCGTATTCCTCGTACTCACCGCCGGGGAAGATGACGTGCGAGTAGGTGCTCCAGTCCAGGCCGTCCAGCCTGTCGCGGTCACGCAACGTGACCGGCATGCGCATGCGAAAATCCATCAAGTGCCAGGCAGCCCCGGTATCGTAAAGATCGACCCCACGACCCGTGACCAGCAGAACTTTCGGTTTTTTGACCGGCACAAACGACGGTCCTCCAGGATTAACGCCGGCTACGTCGGACGCGCTGCGACCAGACGTTATTGCATGTACAAATACGCCGTCGTCAGCCGCGATGACTCGCATCAACTTCTCAATTTGTTCGGGATTTTGCTCCTGGCGGTCGAACGGCACGAAAATGCTGCCGGCCCGAAACTCATAAGGCCCACGCGTCGTCTGCAATGCGAAAGGCTTGGTAGCGACACTGGCGAGCAGGTCCGCGCCGAGTACTCTGTTGAGCGCCCGCGGCGCATAGTATCCGGCCCATTCAAACGCAAACCCGTAATTCGCTGCATCCGGCGCATCCGCTGCAGGCGTGTCCAGCGAAGTCTCGGCACCGACAAGGTTGGCGTTGAAGCCCCTGCCGGAAAGCGCCTCGTATTGAAGATTGAATGCCAGAGGCACGGTCCATGAGGAAACGTCATAGAACGTCGAGTCCTCAAACTCTGTAACGGTGTCAAAAATTCCACGGATCATCCGGTATTGCGGTTGCCGCAGCGGCACGATCATAGCCTCACCCGCAGTGAACACCTTGCCGTTGACATTGATATTACGACTGAGCTCGTACGCCTTTATACGGTGAGACCTCAGTAGATCGACGAAATGATACATCCGTGCCGCATCATTCGGAGCATCGAAAACATACGCCTTTACGACGTTATCTTTCGCATCTGTGAGTGCCGTTTCGTAGAATCGCTTTTGGTATTCAAGCAGCTTGATGCGTTGATTGAGCGCACCTTCGACACTGCCAATACTTGTACGAAAGTGCTTGCGCGTGTTTTCACGATAGGTCCGCAACCCATGCGGTGTATCCAGTTCAACGCCTCTTGCCGAACCGGCCTCGTACAAAATTCCGACGCCCCCGTTGACGAGCGGATAGGTCGACCCTTTGCCGATATAGAAATTGTCAAAGCGCTCGCCATGGAAGTACAACCGCGCTTCTGAATCCAGAAAGCGCTCAGACTCGCGCACCGTATCCAGCATCAGCTTATGGGCGACGTCCGGTATCAACGGGTGCGAACGTGTCGCAACGCCAGGATGAGAATAGTAGGTCTGCCCGGAGCCCATTTCATGAAAATCGATGGATACGTTCGGCCGCCATTCGTGCCACTTCCTCACCCAGGCGCTGGATTCAGGTTGTGTGAGCAGGAGCCACTGCCTGTTGAGATCGAATCCATAGTGATTGGTGCGCAGCACCTGACCGTCATAGTCGTGTTCCAAATGCTGCGGGTCCGACACGGCTTCCTGGCTGCTGTACGAGTCAAACCAGCTTGCGCGCTTCGCATGACCGTCCGGGTTGAATGCCGCGGTCACGAGAATGACGCTTTCCTGCAGAATTCGCTCGACTTCTGGACCCTGCGCCGCGGCCAGGTAGTAGACGGTAGGCAACGCTGAATCCATGCCGGCCGATTCCGCGCCGTGCACACCGTAATTCAGCCACGTGACTACCGGCATGTCGTTGCTGACACTTTGATTGACTGATGGCTCAGTCAGCCCCACATGCTGTTCCCGGATTTCGCCGATACGAGCGTGATTCGTTGGCGATGTAATGACGAGAAACAGGATAGGCCGTCGTTCATGCGAATAGCCGATAACTTCGATAGTCATTCGATCGGACAGACTCGCAACGGTCTGCAAGTACTCCACGAGTTCGTGATATCGCACCGGCGCGCTGCCCAGTTCATGGCCAAGAAAAGTTGCCGGCGTCGGGAATCGCGAATCGTAGCTGACGTTTGTAGGAAACATCTCACGATCGGATTCCCGTACCGGATCGGCCGCCCAAACACGACCGGAGATTGAAAGCAGCAGAAACACTAATATCAGCGTAGTCTTTTTCATGTTGTTCCCGGATCCGGCCCAAAAAATGATTTGCCATTAGAACACGTGCGCCTTTCCGCGTTCATTGCGGCCGGTACTTATGCGCACAAAAAAAGCCGCAAACCCTCAGGGTTTGCGGCTTTTCGAAATAAAATCCTGGCAGTGTCCTACTCTCACATGGGGAGACCCCACACTACCATCGGCGCTGAGCGTTTTCACTTCTGAGTTCGAAATGGGATCAGGTGGTTCCCGCTCGCTAATGCCGCCAGGAAACTGGTTAGGCGCCGAAAAATTCGCCGCCCAAAATAAATAACAATCTGGATAAGTTTTTGATGAGTCGAGTTTTCTTCGTGTCGCATTACATGTTGCTTCAACACCAAAAGTGCTTGGCGCTACTTTTTGCGCTTCGCGCACTCAAAAAGTGCTTTGGTGTTATATGGCCAAGCCTCACGGGCAATTAGTACTGGTTAGCTTCATCCATTACTGAACTTCCACACCCAGCCTATCAACCTCGTAGTCTTCGAGGGCCCTTCAGGGAGCTCAAGGCTCCAGAGAAACCTAATCTTGAAGGGGGCTTCCCGCTTAGATGCTTTCAGCGGTTATCCCGTCCGTATATAGCTACCCGGCAATGCCACTGGCGTGACAACCGGAACACCAGAGATACGTCCACTCCGGTCCTCTCGTACTAGGAGCAGCTCTTCTCAAGTTTCTAACGCCCACGGCAGATAGGGACCGAACTGTCTCACGACGTTCTAAACCCAGCTCGCGTACCACTTTAAATGGCGAACAGCCATACCCTTGGGACCTGCTACAGCCCCAGGATGTGATGAGCCGACAT
>Ga0255046_10000224_pt1 | contig 14295 bp, 13 predicted proteins | sample BC1_12_27_MG_FD_183632 | JGI IMG/M metagenome (GOLD analysis project Ga0255046, IMG submission 183632) | Seawater microbial communities from Strait of Georgia, British Columbia, Canada - BC1_12_27 | ecosystem: Environmental > Aquatic > Marine > Strait | place: Canada: British Columbia...
CCGCTTGCTGGAGAGCGGCAAACACTCCGTTCCGCTCGTCATTACAGTTGGCTTCTCGTGATTGCCGATCGGCTCCGCTATTTCTCGTTCCTGGGCGGTGCAATTATCCATTAGCTCATTAACGAGCCGAATTACGTCCAACTGGCTGAAACCGTATTTTGCAGCTTCCTTAAATACACTGCGCGCAAGTGTCTGAATGGTGGCGAGTGGGATTTGATTATCCATAATGATCAAGTCTACGGGAGTCCCATGCAGTGCAAAAGCGTTATACGCAATCACCGTGTTGAGGGTCAAAAATAAGGGAATTCGGCGTGGCGGACCATTTGGCACTCTTGGATAAGTGCCAATATCATGTCTATGGTTAATGACAAGGTGTAAACCATGTGACCGGAATACACCTATAGGTAAATGGAGGCTAGGGTCGGAATCGAACCGGCGTCCACGGCTTTGCAGGCCGCTGCATAACCACTCTGCCACCTAGCCCCACGTTGGCCCGGCATGAAACCTCTGAATGAAGCTGTCACACCGCTGAGCAGGCGTCGCAGTATACAGGCCCTTGGTTCAGAATCAATTTGCTTCATCACAGACGCATTTCCAGGTTGAATCTCGCATAATGCCGCCATGAAACACACACTCAATTTGTTTGCTGTAAGTGGCCTCCTGTTGCTGGGCGCCTGCTCCAGAACCGAGCCCGTCGTAGCATTTGAACCGCAGGCCCTCGATGTGCCCGCGCAGGTACCAGCGACCGGACCCAGACTCTCTGGCGATCAGGCCACGTCGCTGATCCTCAGTTGGATGGAGCCGGATGAGGAAGACACTTCCCTGAAGTACTCGAGATATCAGGACGGCGAGTGGTTGCCTGCAGCGATCGTCGTTGAAGGCCACGACATGTTCGTCAACTGGGCCGATATGCCGTCGGTCACACCGCTGGGCGATGGACGTCTCGCGGCGCACTGGTTGCAAATGTCGGCCGACCTGCCATACGCCTATGACGTCGTCTATACGCAATCAGGCGATGACGGCGTTACCTGGTCCGAACCTCTGCGACCGCACAATGACGGCACGCCGACGGAGCATGGATTTGTATCCATCTTCCCGAATGGTTCGCACACGGGCCTGATTTGGCTCGACGGTCGCAAGATGGTCAATGAAGTAACGGACGATCCACTCGCAAGTGGTATGACGCTTCGATCGGCATTTGTGGACGAAAATCTGACACTGCATCGTGAACAACTCGTCGATGACCTGATCTGTGACTGCTGTCAAACCGATGTTGCGCTCGCTGTGTCGGGTCCGGTCGCTGTTTATCGTGATCGCACCAGGGACGAAATTCGTGACATCTACGTCACTCGATTCGCCGACGGTGGATGGCTGCCCGGAAAACCTGTCGCGGATGATAATTGGGAGATTCCAGGCTGCCCGGTCAATGGACCTGCCATCGCTGCCAACGGCAAGACCGTGGCAGTAGCCTGGTTTACTGGCGCCGCTAACCACCCTGTCGTCAGACTGAGTTTTTCTGGCGACGGCGGAGAGACATTTTCGGCACCGATCGAAGTAATCGATGGCAGTGTTCTAGGCCGTGTGGGAGTGCTTTTCCTGGACGACGACGATGTGGCTGTCAGTTGGCTGCAACCCGGTAATGGTGGCAAAGGTGACGTTCATGTTCGGAGCATCGGGAAAAATGGCACTCTTGGCGTGATTCACACGGTCAGCACTGGCGCCGCTTCGTTCTCGGTTCCTCAAATAGCCAGATCCGGTGATGACCTGGTAATTGTCTGGACCGAAAGCGAGGATTTCGTGGACCGGATTGCGAGTGCACGAGTGCCTGTTGCTGCTCTATGAAAAAAGGCCGCTCAAAGAGCGGCCTTCTCATGTCTGGAGCGGGTGATGAGGATTGAACTCACGACCCTCACGTTGGCAACGTGATGCTCTACCGCTGAGCTACACCCGCATATTGCCCCCGCAATATCCACGGAGGGCCGAGATTTTAGCCGCTTACGGCTCGCTGTCAAGACTAATGAACGGCCAGGCAGCCTGCAAGTAGACAATCATTGACCAGATCGTCATTCCGGCCGCCACTACCAGCAACACGAAGCCGATGCCGTAGATATCGAAGCCGAGGAACTCGTTCTGGTACACCATGAAGCCGATGCCAAACATCTGCAAGACGGTTTTTACTTTTCCTGTCCAGTTGACCTTCACATTGGCGCGTTCCCCAATCGTCGCCATCCACTCCCTGAGCGCCGAGATAGTAATTTCACGGCCGATGATGATCATCGCAATAATATCGACATACCAGAGTGGGTCACCCTGCACGAGCATGACGAGCACGATAGCCACCATGAGCTTGTCCGCAACAGGGTCCAGAAACTCACCGAACTTTGACGTCTGTCCGTAGCGCCGCGCAACCCAGCCATCGAGCCAGTCCGTGACGGCCGCCACACCGAAGAATATCGCAGCGACCGGACGAGCATGCTCCATCTGGCTATAGAACAGAATGACGACCACTGGAATCGCCGCGATGCGAAATAAGGTCAATATGATGGCAAGGTTGAATTTCACGGTCTGGTCGCTTCTTATTCAGTTTTGTCCGTCCAGATGCAGGTCATTGTATATCGATTCAGCCAGGGATCGACTAATTCCGCGAACTTTGACCAGATCGTCGATACCGGCCCCGATGACGCCCTGCAAACCCCCAAACTGTCTCAACAGCTCACGGCGTTTCTTCGGCCCCAACCCGGGAATCTGTTCCAGTCTTGACGTGCTGCGGGCCTTCGCCCTCCTCTGGCGATGGGCGGTGATTGCGAATCGATGCGCTTCATCGCGAATCTGTTGGATCAACAGCAATGCCGGCGAATCAGCAGGCAACTGCATTGCGATCTTTTCACCCGCAACATACAAGCGCTCTGCACCCGGCTTGCGTGCTCGCCCTTTAGCAACAGCAACGACTTTTAGCCAGTCGAGTTCCAGTTCGTCGAGAACTGTCATCGCCTCCGCAAGCTGTCCTTTGCCGCCATCTACAAACAACACATCCGGCACGGGCACCTCGCCCTTATTGACACGGACATACCGCCGTCGTAGCGCCTCGGCCATTGCCGCGTAATCATCGCCCGCCGCCGCCGGGCTCAGATTGAATCGCCTGTAGTCGCTCTTGAGCGGTCCGGCCGCGTTGAATACGACGCACGACGCCACGGTTGCCTCGCCCGACGTATGGCTGACATCGAAACACTCGAGGCGTTCCGGCGGTTCCTCGAGCTCCAGCGCCGCGCCAAGTGCTGCGAACTGCCGCCGTATGGTCGCGTTGCTCGCGACTTGCTGATTGAGTCCCTGCTCCGCATTTGTTCGCGCCATCTGCAACCAGCGCAGTCGATCGCCCCGCACCCGGTTCTTGATCACGATCTTGCGACCCATGCGCTCACTCAATTCCGCCTGGAGCAGCACGCTGTCGTCGATCTCACTGTCCAGAATTATCTCGGCGGGTGCGTCCCGGCCCAGATAGTACTGAGCGACAAAGCCATTGAGGATCTTCTGTTGATCCGTTTCGCCGGCCAGTTTCGGGAAGTGATCGTGACTGCCAATCATCGCCCCGTTACGAATAAACAACACTGTCACGCAATGTATCGCTGCATTCGATGCGAAGCCGAGAATATCGAGGTCCTTTTTGGTCGAGCGCGCAATAAGTTGCTTCGCCTCGATCTCTTTTAGTCGGGAAATCTGGTCACGAAACCGCGCAGCGTATTCATACTGTCTTGCGGCGGATGCCTGCTCCATACGAGCGACGAATGTATCGATGACACTTTGGTTCTTGCCCTCCAGAAACTCGATTGCCGCGTCGACGTCCCTTGCATACGTATCCTGCGCGATCAGATCAACGCAAGGCGCAGTGCAACGTTTGATCTGATACTGCAAACACGGACGCGTTCGATTACTGAAATAACTGTCCTGGCACTGACGCACGAGAAACAATTTTTGCAGTTCGTTTAACGTTTGCCGAACAGCGCTCGTGCTTGGATACGGCCCGAAGTAGCGACCCTTGCCTTTGCGTGGACCGCGATGAAACTGCAGACGCGGGAATTTGTGCCTGGTCGAGACGTAAATGTATGGATAGCTTTTGTCATCACGAAGGATGACGTTGAAGCGCGGCTTGTGTTGCTTGATCAGGTTGTATTCGAGAATCAGCGCTTCAGCTTCGGTGTTCGTGACGGTGACCTCGACATTCGCGGCAAGCTCCATCATTGCGGCAGTCTTTACTGAATCGTGCGTGCGATGAAAATAACTGGAGACACGTTTCTTCAGATCACGAGCCTTGCCAACGTAGATGACCTTGTGTTTCGCATTAAGCATACGATAGACACCTGGTCGATGCGTCAGGCTGCGTAAAAAAGAACTCTCGTCGAATGTGCGTTCGTCGCTCACGCTGTCATCGCCTTAATGGAGCCCCATACTAATCCAGCAACTCCCGCGCTTGTGCAAATATCGCCTCGAACATGTCGGTCGTCAGCCGCCGCGTGTTCGTGTTGTAGCGGCTGCAATGGTAGGAATCGAGAAGCCGAATCGGACCGAGATCGTGTACCGCCGCATGTGCGAACTTGTAATCCGCCTGGCGCATCGCAAACGCTTTGACGATCGCACGATGGGCGATACCACCGAGAGCCAGCACCAGTGAAGACGCAGGCAGTGCTTGCAGTTCGTTTGCGAGATACGAATTACAGGTATTTATCTCAACGCCCACCGGCTTGTTATCCGGTGGCAGACACTTGACTGCGTTGGTGATTCGGCAGTCTATCAGTTGCAATTCATCGTCCGCGGCGAGCGACTCATCGTGCGAGGAAAAGCCGAATTGATGCAACATTTGATACAACAGGATACCGGCGTGGTCGCCGGTAAACGGTCGTCCGGTTCGATTCGCTCCGTGCATGCCCGGTGCCAGGCCAACGATCAGAAATCGTGAGTCTTCATCCCCGAAAGGTGGTACTGGTTTGCAGTAATAGTCGGGGTATTTCTCGCCGACCCTGTCGAGAAACACAGCAAGCCGCGGGCAGGCGCGGCAGTGCTTGTCAAAAATCGTCACCGGCATAAGCGATTCCCATAACTCTCAGCTCAGAGAGTTCGTTAACTAATCGTTATCGCGAGAGATCTTGGCCGTTTCCCGATGCAAACCGGCAATACGCATCGCCACTTCCATGGCCTGCTCGTAGTTCAGACGCGGATCGACTGTCGACTTGTAGGCGCGAGCCAGATCACGATCCGTCAAGCCACGCGCACCGCCCGTGCATTCAGTTACGTCCTCACCGGTTAGTTCGAGATGAACGCCGCCCAGGTAACTGCCCATCGACGCATGCACGCGAAACGCCGACTCAAGTTCTGAGACGATGTTGTCGAAGCGACGCGTCTTGGTGCCATCCGCCGTGCTTTCGGTATTGCCGTGCATCGGGTCGCAAACCCATAGCACGGGTGATCCGGTTTCTTTGACTGCGGAGATCAGGTCAGGCAGGGACTCCTCGATCCTCTTGGTGCCGAAACGATGAATCAACGTAAGTCGCCCCGGCTCATTATTCGGATTGAGAGTCGAAATCAGGTCCTGCAGCCATTCACGAGTCATTCCCGGGCCGATCTTGATGCCCATGGGGTTAGCGATGCCCCGAAAATACTCGATATGTGCGCCGTCTAACGCAGCGGTCCGCATGCCGATCCACGGAAAATGCGTCGTCAGGTTGTACCAGCGATTGCGTCGGTCGAGGTATCGCGTCTGTGACTGCTCGTACAACAGATGCAGGCCTTCGTGCGCCGCGTAAATATCCGCGCGTTGCGTCTTGTGTACTGCCTCGCCTGAAATCGTCTCCAGAAAATCAAGTGAATTGGAAATCGACTTTACGATTTCATGATATTCCTCAGCCATCGGCGAATGCCCCACCCAGCCGAGATCCCAGTACTCCGGGTGATGCAGGTCGGCAAACCCACCATCGATCAGCGAACGGACGAAATTCAGGGTCAGGGCCGCACGTTCATAACCACGCAGGATCATTTGTGGATTCGGGATGCGATCGTCGGCCGTAAACGGGCTTCGATTGACGAGATCACCGCGGAAACTCGGCAACGATGTGCCATCACGCGTCTCGGTATCCGCCGAACGTGGCTTCGCGTACTGCCCCGCCATACGACCAACCCGCACAACCGGCTTCTTGAGCCCGTAAAGCATAACGAGGCTCATCTGCAGCAGGATCTTCAGCTTGTCGACGATATTTTCTGAAGTGCACTCATCAAAAGTCTCGGCGCAATCACCACCTTGCAGGACGAATGCTTCGCCACACTGAGCTTTGGCGATTTGGTCTTTTAACCCGTCGACCTCCCACGAAGTAACAATCGGAGGCAGGCGGCTCAGATCAGCGACTGCGCGATCAAGCGCTACCTGGTCCGGGTAGCTGGCCTGTTGTGCCGCCGGCATGCTCTGCCAGCTCGCGGGTTGCCAATCGGCCCTGGCGATAGTTCTGCTCACATCTGATCCTGTATTTGAGTGTCAGTCGGCGGGCCTCAGACCCACCGCAACCGCGGACTATGCCACGGGGCTCTCCGCTGCTGCAAAAGTTTCTTAGGTAATCAGGCATTTAGGCGCGTGTGGAAAGCTCCGCGGGACATAGGCACAATGCGCGCGACCGGAGAATAAATCTATGAACAAAATACTCGACAATCTTGGCCTGGAAGCCATCAATCCAGGAACATGGTACGGCGCCGAAAGTAGTGAGGACACCACGGCCAATTTAATTGAATCCGTGAACCCGGCAACGGGAGAAATCATCGCCAGCGTACGCAACACTAACGCTGACGAATACGAGACCCTCATTCGAAAAGCACAAGAGTCCTTCCTGACCTGGCGCAAGACACCGGCACCGGCTCGCGGTAACGCCGTGCGCCTGATTGGCAACGCCTTGCGAGACAACAAGGACGCACTGGGCAGCCTTGTCTCGCTCGAGATGGGCAAGATTAAAGCTGAGGGCGATGGCGAGGTTCAGGAGATGATCGACATTGCCGACTTTGCTGTCGGCCAGTCACGCATGCTGTACGGCAATACGATGCATTCGGAACGACCACAGCATCGCATGTATGAACAATGGCACCCGCTGGGACTCATTGGCACGATTACCGCATTTAATTTCCCGGTCGCTGTCTGGGCGTGGAACTCCTGTATTGCGGCAATTTGCGGCAATGTAAATATCTGGAAACCGTCATCACAGACTCCGTTATGCAGTATCGCGGTACAAAAAATCGTCAATGGAGCGCTTGCCGGTGAGGATTTACCGCCGGTATTCTTCCTGTTGAACGACACTGTCCATAAGGTTTCGCAGGATTTCGTCGACGACAAGCGCGTAAATCTCATTTCCTTCACGGGATCCTGCGGCGTGGGCAAGAGAATCAGCGGACAAGTCACGGCACGTATGGGCAAGGTATTGCTCGAACTCGGCGGCAACAACGCCATCATTGTCGACGAGCAGGCGAATCTCGATCTTGCAGTTCCTGCGATCGTGTTTGGCGCGGTCGGTACCGCAGGCCAGCGCTGCACAACGACACGTCGCGTTATCGTTCACCAGTCACGATTCGAGGAACTAAAGGGCGCCCTCGTCAAAGCGTATGGGCAGGTGCGAATCGGCGATCCATTGGACGAGAATACGCTCATGGGCCCGCTAGTTAACGCGTCTGCTGTCGATGAGGTCGAGGCCGCGTGTGCGACCGTTCGTGAAGCAGGTGGCGAAATCCTGTGTGGCGGCGAGCGCATCGATGGCCCCGGCAACTTCATGTCACCAGCAATCGCCTTGGCCAGGAATGAATGGGATATCGTCCAGGCTGAGACTTTCGGACCAATTCTGTACCTGATTCCATTCGATACGCTGGATGAAGCAATCGCGATGCAGAACGGAGTCGTGCAAGGCCTGTCATCCGCGATCTTCACGGATAATTTACAGAACGCCGAGTACTTCCTGTCAAGCGCCGGATCGGACTGCGGTATCGCGAACGTCAATATCGGCACATCGGGTGCCGAGATCGGCGGTGCCTTTGGTGGCGAAAAGGAGACTGGTGGAGGCCGCGAAGCAGGATCCGATGCCTGGAAGACCTATATGCGCAGGCAGACCAACACGATCAACTGGGGCTCTGAATTGCCGCTCGCCCAGGGAATCAATTTCGACCTGTAAGAGCGTTCCGCGGAATGTTCTTACAGTTTTTCGAAGCGATTTTCCGCCCTGTTCTTGCGCACCTGGCCCGCTGGGAACACCTGCCCGTTCATGGCGATATAGACGCCCGGCGGTGCTACTTGCGCGGCAGCAACTGCCATGCCGATATTGAACACGGCATCGGTGGCCTTGAATCGTGCCGGAGTTAGAGCGCCGGTCAGTACAATGGTTTTGTCTTCCAGATCTGCAAATGCCTCAGCAGTTTTCGGCATCGAATCGGTGCCGTGCGTGACGACGTAGCGCTCGGCATCATCGCCGGCAATATAATCCCGCAAGCGCTGACGGTCCTCATCGGTCACATCAAGGCTGTCTTTTTGCAACAACGGCACGATTTCGTAGTCAAAATCGACAAGGCCATCCACCAGAATATGCTTGAGCTGGGGGTCGCCGATCTCGAACTGACTCAAGGCATCGAAATAGACCTTGTCGATCGTGCCGCCGGTCGTAAGAAAACGAATGAACATGCAAGCAATGCTATCATTAGATCATGAAATCCATAGTCGCCATTACGGCCCTGATTCTCACTTTCTTCGCTGCTGAGGCCCATGCCGAAGGCAAGGTTATCGTCCTGGAAATAAAGGGCGGAATCGGCGTGGCAACTGCCGACTATGTCATCAGTGGCATTGAGCACGCCGAAGAAGCCGGTGCGGAGCTGGTTATCATCGATATGGACACGCCTGGCGGCCTTATGGCTCCGATGCGCGACATTATCCAGGCCATTCTTGGCTCCAGCGTGCCGGTCGCCAGCTATGTGACGCCCGAAGGTGCGCGCGCTGACAGCGCCGGCACCTACATTCTTCTCGCAAGTCATATCGCCGCGATGGCACCGACGACGCATCTTGGCGCCGCGACGCCTGTTTCGCTGACCGGTGACGACGCGACGCCAAGTGAACCCGCAGACGAAGCAGACGATCAAGAGGCTGATGAGGAGAATGAGGCTGAACCGGAACCTCAATCACAGCCCGGAACATCGATGGAACGCAAAGTGCTCAACGATGCCGTTGCCTACATTCGCAGCCTCGCCGAACGGCATGGCCGCAATGCGGACTGGGCCGAAAGAGCAGTACGTGATGCCGCAACCCTGACGGCCAAAGATGCGCTCGAAGAGAATGTTATCGAGTTCATCGCCGCGGATCATTCCGAACTGCTACAGCTCGTCGACGGACTGGAGCTTGAGGTCGGTTCCGATTCCGTAACGCTGGCGACGAGCAGCATCATTATTGAGAAATACGAGCCGAACTGGCGCATCAAGATCCTCTCGGCTATCGCGAATCCGGAGATCGTTCTGCTTCTCGGCCTGATCGGGCTTTACGGACTCATGTACGAGGGCTGGAATCCGGGCGCAATCGTCCCTGGTGTGGTCGGTGTTATTTGTTTACTGCTTGCGGCGTATGCGCTGCAGGTTCTTCCCGTTAATTACGCCGGGCTTGCGTTGATTATCGTGGGCCTTGCGTTGATGACGGCGGAGGCGTTCGCCCCGAGCTTTGGCGCGCTCGGGCTCGGCGGCATTGCCGCATTCGTTTTCGGATCGATCATGATGTTTGACAGCGGCATACCGGGATTTGGCATTTCACTGACCTTCGTTATCGCAATAGCCATAGTCACCGCCCTGTTCATCATCTGGCTGGTCAGCTTCGTCCTGAAATTACGCCGACGCGGCGCTGTTTCGGGTCGCGGTTCGATCATTGGCGGTGTTGGCACCGCGATGGCCGATTTTTCGGGAAATGGAAGAATCTGGCTCGAGGGCGAAGAATGGGCGGCGCGCAGCAGAGTAAAAATCACTAAAGACCAGGAAGTTGTAGTAACTGATCTTGTCGGACTGGTACTGGAGGTTGAGCCGTTGTCTGAACCAGACGCTGGCGATGCGCAACTACAAACATGAATATTATTGAAGTGAGGGAATTCTAATGACGCTTGCAACTATCGGAATCATCGCAGCGCTGGCGATTGTCATTATCTATAACACGATCAAGATCCTGAAAGAGTATGAACGCGGCGTAATTTTCTTCCTCGGTCGATTTCAAACGGTTAAAGGGCCTGGGCTGATCATCCTGATCCCCGGCCTGCAGAAGATGATCAAAGTCGACCTGCGTGTCATCGTCATGGACGTGCCTACACAGGACGTCATCTCGCGCGATAACGTATCAGTCAAGGTCAACGCCGTCATATATTTTCGAATCGTTGACCCCGAGAAGGCAATTATTCGCGTGGCCAATGTATTTGAGGCAACGAGCCAGCTTTCGCAGACAACGTTACGATCCGTCCTTGGTCAACATGAACTTGACGACATGCTCGCCGAACGCGACAAGCTCAACACGGATATCCAGGGCCTGCTCGATGCCCGCACCGACAACTGGGGCATCAAGGTTGCGAACGTCGAAATCAAACATGTCGATCTCGATGAAAGCATGATTCGCGCAATTGCCCAGCAGGCTGAGGCCGAACGTGCGCGGCGCGCCAAGGTCATCAACGCAGAGGGTGAAAAACAGGCTGCCACAATGCTTTCCGAGGCGGCAAAAATTCTGGCTTCGGAAGAGCAGTCATTGCAATTGCGCTATCTGCAGACACTAAAAGAGATCTCCAACGAACGCACAAACACGATTGTGTTCCCGATGCCACTCGAGTTCGTGGAGCCGATTTTGAAGCTGGCTAAGAAACTGGAATCGTAACCCGAAATTCGGCGCCGCCGAGATCGGACTGGCCAATTTCAAGTTTGCCGCCGTACGACTCGGCGGTCTCCTTGACAACAGCGAGTCCGATGCCGTGGCCGGGAGTTGACTCGTCGAGGCGCGTGCCACGCTGCAGCAAGGCGTCCGCGGCCTCCGCCGGAATTCCGGGTCCGTCGTCCGATACGACCAGAACCATGCCACCATCCGATACGTGACCCGAGGACGAATGAATGGTCATGCGCACAAGCCGGCCACACCATTTGCAGGCGTTATCCAACAGGTTGCCCGCGATCTCGAGGAAGTCACCGGCATCGCCGCGGAACTGCAATTCCTCGTCGATAACCGTTTCAATTGACAGATCCTTGTCGTGATAGACCTTGTTGAGTCCTTCAACGAGACGTTCGACTTCCTTCTTCACCGGAATTAATGTCAGCGTGAGATTACCGGCTTGTGATGCAACCGGCTTGCGTAGCTGATAACGAACAATCTCGTCCATACGGTTGATTTGTTCGTTGTAACGATCCGCGAAACTCCCAGCCGCTTTTCGATTCAATAAGGCACGCATCGCTGCCAACGGCGTCTTCAGACTGTGCGCGAGATTACCAAGTGTCATGCGATAACGATCGGACCGCGCCCGCTCGCTGTCAATCAGCACATTCATATTGCGGGCAACACCGGCCAACTCGGTCGGGAATTCTACCGACAATGATGCGCGCTTCCCCTCCTCAACTTCCTCAATCTCGCTTTCGATTTGCCGCAGCGGACGCAGCAGACGACGCAACAACACTGCAATCGACAACAGCATTATCAAAGCGACTGCTGCGAACCAGCCAAACAACTGCCGTCGGAACTGTGCAATCTGTGCGTTGAATGAGTCGAGGCTCTCGGCGACTTTGAACACGAAGGGCCGTAACTTCCCATCAGGAAATTCCCATTGCACTGCAAGGGTCAGTGTCAACAACGGTGTACCGTCGGCAAGTGTCTCGTTAAGAAATCGTCGAACACCGCTCTGAGGCTGCGCGCCAGCGGGTATTTCGATTCCAAGCGCGGAACGCGATCGCCAGACAATGACGCCGGCATCATCGCGCAACTCAGCATATAGCCCTGATTCAATATTTCCGAAACGCGGCTCCTGCAGATCAGGCGGCATTGCCAACACGCCTTGATCAGTGGGTTCTGCCGCGGCCAGGATTGCCATCAAGTGGCCGTCGAGTATGTCGGCCTGAGCTTGCTCACCCGCGCTGCGAAACGCTGTATCGAGAACGACGATCGTCACGCCAAAGAAGAACATCAGCAACACACTGACCGAAATCAGGAGTCGGGCGCTGAGTGAGGACATCAGCCGCTTTGGCCGCGTTCCAGCGCGAAACGATAGCCACGCCCACGCAGTGTTTCGATGGGATTGATCGTGTTCTCGGGATCCATCTTCTTGCGCAAACGACCAATAAACACTTCGATCACATTACTGTCACGCTCGAAATCCTGATCGTACAGCCGCTCCGTCAACTCAGTCTTCGAAACGACCTGACCGGCACGCACCATCAGATACTCGATAATCTTGTACTCGAAGCTCGTCAGTTCAATTGCCGCTTCGTTGACCTTCAACTCCTGGCGGGACATGTCGAGTGAAACGGGACCAGCGGTCATTACAGATGATGCCCAGCCACCACTGCGGCGGAGCAACGCGTTAACCCGCGCCGTCACTTCCTCAACGTGAAATGGCTTGACCACGTAGTCATCAGCGCCGGCATCCAGTCCATCGACCTTGTCCTGCCAGCGGTCACGTGCGGTCAGAATCAGTATTGGGTAAGTCTTGCCCTGATTGCGAGCCTCGCGAATAATCTCGAGCCCTGATATCTCGGGCAGACCGAGATCGATAATCGCCAGGTCGATCGGATATTCGAGCGCAAAGTACAGGCCTTCCCTGCCTTCCGCCGCCTGCTCAACCGCAAAACCCGACTCAGCAAGCTTGGCCACCAGTGACTCACGCAGTATTGCATCGTCTTCAATTACGAGCAGGCGCATGGCTATCAGTTGCCGCGCTTGCGGCCCTTTACTTTGTGGGTTTTCACTTTGCCGTCCTGCGTCAGCACTTTGATGTGGTGCACTTCACGATTGCCGCTGACCCTGGTCTCCGCACTCAGGATCTTGCCGTTCGTTTGCCGGCGAACCTGGTCGACCGCTTCCGAAAGACTCTTGCCGCCACTATTCTGCATCGCGCGATACTCGGGCTTGACGCCATCCTGATACTGCTCCTCCAGTTCACGGAGCGACTGCTCGAGGTCAAATGCCTCCGCAGTCGGCAACATTACAGCCAGCGTGCCGCACAAAAGAAATATCGCTGAAAATCGCACAAGTCTCATCCTGTCCCCGGCTGTTGCATCATGCGCCTGACGTTGCCGATAAGTGTGGTACGACGATCCGATGATTGCAATGAAACGAGTCTCATCCAGCCGGGCGAATATCGACGCGAATCTTGATTTTATTGCCCGGATCGTAAGGCATCTTCGTCGCGTACTTTTGTCCATGATAGCTATACACGACGTTATACCCGTCTATACGTTTTTCCCGTTGATCTCGATAATGCGTTTCGCATCGCTCAACTGGCCGCGAGTGCTGCACAGGACCGTAGCCAACTCCGGCATTCCGATGCGCAGCACTTGCGCCGATCGACCCACCAATCAGGGTACCGGCGATCGTTGCGGCATCATTGCCATGACCGCTGCCAAATTGATGGCCGATCACGCCGCCGATAAGGGCGCCCGCGAGCGTGCTGCCTGTAAGCCCAGGCGGACGGTTATAAACCGTGTAGTACTCAGTATCCTGCCAGCACTCTCTCACCGGTGTCTTGACCGTGACATAGCGAATGATCGGTTGCGAACTGATGACCTTGGCGTAGTCGTAGACCTCTGCATCAGCACCGCTTGACACGGCAAGCAGCACTGTCGCTGCGGCCAGTCCTGCTATCGTTCGTTTGCTGTTCATGATCCTCATCCTTTCCGAGCTTTCGACTGACCTTTTGCCAGCCTGGGAACAAGATTAGAACCAAGGCCATGAACAGCGCCTGAATGCATTATGAATCGCAGCTGACCGCTCTCGCGCAGCGATGCGCGAGAGCGGCTTTTGGCCAGGACGGCCTTATGCCGCGAAGCGCAGGGATGCGCGAGAGCGGCCAGCAACGATTAGCCCACGCGCTTCTTGGCCGCACGCCATGCTTTGTCGAGTGACTCGAGCGTGTGGTCACTTGGCGATTTACCGGTCTTTGTGATCGCGGATTCCATGTCCCGGAAGCGTCGCTCGAACTTGTAGTTCGCCGCCGACAGGGCTTTTTCAGGGTCAACATCGAGATGCCTCGCGAGATTCACAACAGCAAATAGCAAGTCACCGAACTCCTCTTCGAT
>Ga0255046_10000226_pt1 | contig 14257 bp, 37 predicted proteins | sample BC1_12_27_MG_FD_183632 | JGI IMG/M metagenome (GOLD analysis project Ga0255046, IMG submission 183632) | Seawater microbial communities from Strait of Georgia, British Columbia, Canada - BC1_12_27 | ecosystem: Environmental > Aquatic > Marine > Strait | place: Canada: British Columbia...
CCTATAATCTTGGCATTTCGTCCGTCTTCATAGTAGCCTATTTTCATGTTTTTCTTCATTTTCGGTACTATAAGCTCTGGGATGGGGTAAAGCTGGAAGAACTCATCATAAATCCACAATTTATTGGCATAGTAGTCAAAAATCGCAGCTATCCCGGTAAGAGAGAGGTCTTTATTTAAGACTAACGCCCCATAATGAAGAACGTCACCCATAATCACGCCGTCAAACTCAGGATTTAAGAGGTGTTGAAGAGTCCAGTCTACTTCAAAGCCTGCAATATTAGTTTCAGACTCAGGATTGGGGGTAAATATCTTCTTAGCGCCCCCGGCGAAGCAGAGAATGCAAGCGTCAGCCCTGTCAGGGGAACGTCCTATCTTCTCTTTGAATTTAGCCTTAGTCTCGACTCTCTGCTTTGATTGTCCAACGGGTTCCCATTCTCTTGCGCACAGTTCTTCTACAAGTTCATCATCATTACACAGAGAAATAGTTTCGAGTACCTCGGCGAACTCGAACCACATTTTAGTAATGTTATCAGAGTAGCGTTCGTCTTTAATTGAGCCGCTTAAAACCGGTACAACCTCTATATTATCAGTTTCGTTTAAAGCGAGATAGTGTCTCACTGCTTGTCCGTACCCATGGTCGTCTACTTTAATTCTACACGGACACTTTAATTTGGTTTTTGCCCGATATTCTCTCAGCATATTAAGAACGTGAATAACGACTTCCGGCGCTTTGGTTTTTGGAAAAGTCCGGATTTCGATAAGTTTAAGTCCGTGTCTTAAAGCTATAGCCGTGAGGTCATTTCCTTCTGCAGCGGGGTCAACGCCCATTTCCAGATAAGGTTCGGGAAGTCTCATTTGGCGGTCTTTAGCGGCTTCGCAGTCTGAGAGCTGAATTACTGACCGTGGGTTTCCTTGAGGTGGTAGTCCCAGGACATTAACGCGGTACATGTCAGATTCTCTAGGGAATCTCTGCATTCTTTTAAACCATTTGGCGTTTTTCCTGGCCGAGTCTTCGCTTGAATAATGAAGGCAGAACCAGTCTTCTTTCTCGCTCATAAAAGAGCGATAAAAAGCACCGGTTACTTTAGTTGGGTTCCCCGTGAGAATAATCTTATTTTCAAGATCGGTCATACCGCCTATAATAGTATCGTGGATATCGTCATCAACGTTAGAAGCTTCGTCAATAAGCCAGAGAACGTGATCCCCGTGGATACCGGCAATATTCTCTTTATCATTCGAAGTCAGAATGCGTCCGAACCACGTTCCCGGGGAAAAGTCGTGATAGATTTTTTCAGCAGTCCATTTCACTTCGTCTTTAATGTAGGATCTCTGCAGCCATTTGAGGATTTCAGACCAGAGAGTAGCTTTAAGCTGATCGAATTTAGGGCCGGTAGCAATAACTTTCGAGTTTTCGCGTGTATAGAGATACCAGAGCGCCGCCCATGCCAGAGAGCAGGTTTTGGAAATACCACGTCCTGAATGTACGCTTACGTAGTCATGCATAGCGATAGCGTTTAGAATTTCTTTAGACTGCCATTCAATTCTGAAGTTAATGCGATTATCTTTAATTTCTTGAGCTGTAAGGGTTTCGAATTGCCCATTAGCTCTTTTCACCCCATAGACGTGATCTTCGATAAATTCTACAGGGTGGTTAAGATAAAATGCAAAGCCGTCCGGTGATATTTCGTTTTTTTTCATTATATTTTCTTAAAATGCTTAATACGTTTAATCTGCCTCTATGTTCAGCGTTTCCAAAAATCTCAACATATTTCAGATTATAGGCTCTTGCAGCATCTATTTCGTTAGAATAAAATCCTACATGAAGTCCTTTTAAGATAGTCTGCCAAAGGCCTTCAAAGGCATCCCATTTCACGCCTTTAAACTCAGATTTGGTTGAGAATTTTCTATGTTTATACTTATTCCCTGAATAGTCTAGGATTTGAAGGTTTTCATACTGGTTATCGAGAAGATTACCGTTTAAATGAGCAACTCGAAATATAGCGGGTACCCCGGCGAGAAGTTTGTGCATAAAGACTTTATGAGAATGTCCTAATTTAGAGAACCCCCTTGAGGCGAGAACGCCGGATTTATTACAGGTATGCGCTTGCCAATTATACGAATTAACGACATTATAGGCATCATCATCGACATAGCACTTATACCCCCGGGTCAGGATTATTTCCTTCATTTAAGTCCTGTTGGGTAAGTTTGATTTCAAACATTATTTTATTAGCGAATTTACACTGTCTCACGTTAGTTACTATTACAAAATCTTTTTCACTTATCTTAAAGGCTTCAGCCATATAGATAGCGACAGCCCTTCTCATTTCTTCTTGATTGATAAGCATATAGTTTTCTCCTTGCATTAGTCCTCCTTAAATAGTTCAGGATTTTCGTGGATATTACCTATTACATTCCCATACCCGAAACAATCATCGGTATCATATGTTCCGTCGACATGTTTCCAGCGTATTTGAAATTGTGCTGGTATATAGAACACTTCACCAACATTCCCCTTTTCATCCTTTAACAAATCGCCTTCATAAACCTCTTTTTTGTTTTCGTCAAATATGCCGGTAAACTGCATTAAATAACAATCTTTATCTACAACCAATTCCAAATCATCACCGCGATAAGATTGATTGATAGCGATTACATGCGGTATTGTTTTTAAATCACCTTCATGGTCGTTGAGAGTCCAAAGGTTTTTTAAATCATCCACCGTTCGCATTTTTTTTGCTTTAATATCAAATAAACGAAATTTTATTTCTCTCATGTTCTCCTCTCTAAAACATCAAACTTTCTATTAACTTCGGTAAATTTCCCATTTAATTGTAATTCTTTGGCTTCCAGCCTTCCAACTCGGGCGACAACCCCTTTTAATTCCCCTTTAATTTCAGAGGTAAGATTTGAAACATAAAGAACTCTTTTAGACAACTCGGCGAGATTTTCAGAAACAATTTTCAAAGTCCCCTCGACAGTAGACAGGTCAACCGGATTAATTAACCGATTAAACAATTCTTTAATAAACAGTTTCCACAGCAGGAAGAACACCCCGAGAAGTCCAGCGAGTACGATTCCAGAAACGCCGAGGATTATTTGTAGGGTCATTCACAAACCCTTCCGCAGATTTGGCAGGTTGTTTTTCCTTCTTGGCACACCATTTCAGTACCATTACAATCTGGGCAACAGGTTGGCTCTGCGTCACACCTCAAATCTTCTTTAAGTTCAGAACGTTCCATTTCATCCTCATTTTTCCATATTTTCGCAAATTCGTCAAGGGTATAAGATTTGGTTGCGTAGGAACAAGATTTCTGAATAAAAATAACAATATCGCCTTCTAGATTATCATATACGGATTCAACACAATCCAAATCTATAAATGCCCGCGATTTTTCGCATTCCTTTGAATCAACAACGCTGTGTTCATCCCGAAACAACTTGTCAAAAAGTTCTATTTCTATTTCGAGTAGTCTCATTCTAAATATCCTTCAAAAATTTCCTCATCAAATATCTTACCGAAACAATCTTCTTTCCATTTAGCCACGGTTTTATGTAATCTATTATCATACATTTCGAAAGTTCTTACGGTGCCAAGCGGTCTTTTTGGTATTCGGATAGCATATTTCTCAGACTCTAACATTTCATCAAGTTTTTCGCTCATAAAACGGCCAGAACGTCAACTTCTCTCATAATAAGAACGTCATCGCCTTCGTATTTGACTTCCTGGCCGCCGTATTTGGTAAAAAGGACTTTATCACCGACTTTTAGGGTCATATCGATTTTAACCCCGTTTTCAGTCCTTCCTTCACCGACGGCGAGAATCTTGCCAATTTGTGGCTTTTCCTGGGCCGGTTCAGGGATATACAGACCACCATCGGTCGTATCCTTATTTTCAATCGGTTTTACAACAACGCGATCAAGTAACGGTTTCATAAAATATCCTTTCCTTAGATTAAATGGACAATCTCGGTGTCCGTGACATTCCGTGCCTCTACTAGCATAATGTATAGTTCCTAACATTTAACTTCCACCTTACAAAGCTTTGTTATATTCTTAGAATTTGGCGGGGGTACGAATTTCTTCCAGCCCATTACTTTATTAAAATCGTGCCAATTTGACTGTTTAAAGGCTTTAACATATTTCTCATAATCAAACCCGAATCGTTGATTCCTCAATTTGTTAATAAACCTTTCGGCTTTAAATTCCTCTTCCTGCGCTTTTTGTTGTCTCTCAAATTGGGCAGCCTGCTCTTCTAAATCCCTGGCATTCTTCATCATCAAATAGTCAAAAAACGGCTTAGTGTTCATCCTATCTCCGTTATAACGACTTTAGGTCTGGGAAGAGCGTCTTTATGATAACGGCAGCATAAACCCCCAGCAATTGTCCTGCGTTCAACAGAATCGGTACACATCTGATTCTTGTAATCTGTACAACCGCGTTTCCGACATTCGTTTTTATCGTAATAACTTTCAGGCTTTCCCATCATACTCCTTCCTTCCCACACTTCAAACACTTACCCCGAATAGCGTGTTCGTGAGTGCATTTCTTCTTTTTCCTTTTATGTATATAGTCCCGATATTCTGCAATCTTACCAGCCGAAATAACAGAACCATAACTAGAAACACCCATTATTCACCTCTTTCTCTATCCAAACGTTTATACACGAACTTCACCCCTCTAAACCACTGTTTACCCAATTCTTCCCTTTCCTTGCTTTGACGCTTTAATTCCTTCTCGGTCTCAAATGTCGGTATCTGAACACCCCGACCGGAAAGCTTTAAAGTCCCTTTTGGTATAATCTCGCTAAAACTTGTCATGTCATTTCTGCACAATATTTTATTAACTCACCAATCGTCATATCTTCTGACAATTCCCACTCTATTATAAAATCTTCCAACATTGCTTTAAGCAAATCGTTTTCTGTTTCTGGCGACATATCCCCTATAACTTTATCCAAATATTCTTTATATATTTTATTCATCCTTCTACGTTTTCCGTAACCACCTTTTGTAAAAACCCGCATTTCCTAGCACCCTAAAACAAAATCCTACCCCCATTTTTACGATATTCGCAAATTCAACACCCTTATTCTACACCAATCGTTCCCTTCCGTAAAGAGATTGGTACCCAAAAACCCACCCGCATCCATGAGAGGGCTACCATATACATACTCACTTCGACAGACCTCAAAGGGGGAACTACCCCCCCCTACCTTCATTTAACCGTATAAGTTTACATAAAATCTGTTATGCGTCATTACCCTTATGCTTTGTATCTTCTTTGACCTCAGTGTATTGTGTGTCCTGTGCTATCATGCTCTCTCTCTTAGACCATGCCAATGACCTTAGTGTGCCTGCATCAATGCTATGTTTAATCTCTTGCTGGTCACGGTACCGCCTAGATATCCTTGCTGCAACCCATTGTGTGTGCTGTGTCTTGCGGTGGTTAGCCTGGATATAGAGGTGTCTCTCTTGAGGTGTCATCTCTGTATCTCTAATGATATCATCCACTTCAGAGAAGCCATTCTCAATACTACCAAGTGCTGATTCCTGTCTTACTTCCTTGACACGGTAGTACGTCTCTGCGAAACTATCATTTATTAGCACCCAATAATATAGAGTTTTATCATTAATACCATGTTTGCGGCATATGTCTTCAATAGAGGTTCCGCCTTCACAGGCTATATCTAGTAGTATCTTGTTGGCTATTTCTATGTTGTAGGATGATTGTTGTCCGTTTGGTTTCCGCTCTCTAATGATAGCTGGTACTTCGAGTAGATTGTCTTGAATTGGTTCTATATTATTGTCAGTGGGTAATATTTGTTGTTTATTAGGGGTATTGGTCTTATTGTCCTTAGGTTTAGCTGTTTTCTTAGGTATTTTACTATTCTTTTTGTTATTCATGTTGTACCGGGATTGATAGCTACGTACATATTAAAGGTACGTTAGTTATAATTATAGTCTATTTTAATGCTCATTGCAACTTATTTCTTCTCTTTTTTGTTACTGTTGTTTATAAGTGAGTAGGTATGAGCACAATATGTTGTGTTCTTGATTGTTCAAACCACTACATATTCCTGTATGTACTTGTCCGACATTGTGGTATATTTTAGATATCGGATTGTCCGACAATAATTTAATGAAAGGGGTTAATATGACCAATTTAGAGCTATGCTGTAATCGTTTCAACGTTCAAGGTGGAACAATACACCAATTTTCAAAGATGTTTGGCCTTGATGTTGATGAGTTATTAAATTTCAATCATACCGCTTTGAATACATTTATTAATAGTTATCTTGAAGATAGTATTCCTCAAAAGATTAATGAATTAAAAAAAGGGCAAGAATTAATGGTATGTCCTGATAGAATAAAGGGTATGATGACTGCAATTTCTTATATCTCTATAACTAAAGACCTATTTGTCACATTGCATTATGTCGATAACACTATTGATACAGCACAGCTAACAAAAGACCAACTAAGCAATAATACAAGCTTTTTATCATTGGTTACTATCGTTCAATCTAATTAATAACTATTAAACCTTAAAAGGGAGGGAAAAATGCTAAATTCGCAGTATAATTGGGAAGAAAAGCAAAACATACTTACTAACGTTCATAACAATTACGTCAATGGTAACAAAAAGGATGCTATAGAGGATATAGTTGATTATGGTGTTAGTGACTTCTTTGTTGATTACAAAGAATATTTAGAGCATATCTATAACATTCATGATGATATGATGAATATTTATACTCAGTATACTAATGTAGTAAATAGTTTCTTTGTTATTACTGATAATTAATAGTTATTAACCTTAATGAAAGGATGTACCATGTTCAAATCAATAATATTTGCTTTTGCTTTAATCTCAACTACTTATAGCTTTGCTATTGGTAAGATTGACGGCCATGTTGTAACCGGTTCAACCAAGCAGGATTATTACAGAATAAATAATGCTGTTATTGCTGTTCGCGTCTTGAAGCGTCAAAGGGCCGACAAGCTCTTGAGTGATACCCAGTATATTATCCGGGTGAGAAATATTCTTAAAACTCTTCAGGTTAAAGGTATCACAGTTAAATAGATTCAATCGGGTACTATTTAGGTAGTATCCGGTTCTGTTTGTTTAACTCTTTATCTTATTAATCTTATAGAAAGGTGGTAGAAATGAAACTACAAAAAGTCAAACCGCCCAAAATGCTGTATACTTGTATTAAATGTGGTAAAAAAACACCTGAAGTATACGCAGATCTGGATGGCAAACCGTTTGTTGATTATTATTGTGAAGAATGTACTAAATCTTTAACTCTTTAACTGAAAGGAGAGAAACAATGGAAAATTATTATTCTAAGCAATTAACAAGTTTAAATCCTATTCATACTCTCAAAATCCAAGTGAGAGATGATAATAATAAAACTAATTGGATGGATTTAAACCGGGAATGTATCGCAGAACTGGAAGTTTTCCTCAAAACATACAAAATGACACTTCCACCAACCAAAGAAATGTTGGAATTTGCAGAATTAATTAAAAATATATAGCTGTTACTCTTAGAAAGGAGAAAGAAATGCTAACAGAACAGGAATATGTTGATAAAAGCGGTTTGTTCTGCCCTTATTGTGAATCAGACCAAATTGAACCAATGGAAAGCGTACAAGTTGATGGAACTGTGGGCTTACAAGGTATTATGTGCGCAGATTGCAAGAAAACTTGGACTGACATTTTCCGTTTAACTGGCTATTCAACCGACTAATATAACGAGGTAGAGAAAAACAAAGGTCAAAAACTGGGGAAAAGAACTGTAAGAAAATCCCCAGTTAATGACTTGTAATAACGAGTATATCGAAATGACAATGGCAACGAAGAACCATTAGAAACTTGAAGCCGGTTTACAATGAAACTGTCAGAAAAGGGATAGCCTTTACCAAATCAGGTTTGTGATGTTTCCTCTTGTACGGGGATTTCAAAGAACAGTATCTATTAACAATATAACACAAAGTTAGGTAAAAATCATGAAAAAAGTTAAAAAAATCTATAATTTTAACCTAAGAACCGAGGTATATAAAAGGTTGAAAGAGTATTGTAAAACAAATAAAATATCAATGTCTGCATTTGTGGATATAACAATAGACAAGAAGTTGAAAAAACCGAAATATATCTCTCTACCATTAAAAGGAAGTCGAGTGTGTGGACATGCTATGGTATTAAAGGCATTGGGAACAGAAGAAAAAATGTTGTCGGTTAAAGGTATAAATGGAATTTATGTGAGACCTTACATAGACCACGGATGCGAAGATTGTTTTAACCGCGAAATGGAAGAAATGAAAAAAGAAGTTAAATCTATTGAGAAAGGAGAATCATGAAAAAAACAGTCAAAATTGATATGAGACTCGATGAAGAAACTAAACTGAAACTAATCAAACTGGCTGAAAAGTCACAAATTAAACTTAGCACTTATTGTGTGAGAGTGCTGAAAAATCATGTTGAAAGGAGTTAATTATGGGTACACGTTCATTAACAGTATTTAAGGACGGTAAAGAGGAAATCTGTGTCATGTATCGTCAATTTGATGGTTATCCAGAAGGACACGGAAAAGAACTTGCTGAACTTCTTGCAGGAATGAAAATGGTTAATGGTTTCGGGGGAGAACCTAAGAAACAGGCAAATGGAATGCCCTGTTTGGTGGCACAGGTTATTGCTCATTTTAAAAAAGGTGTTGGTGGTTTTTATATTCACCCACCAAAAACAAGAGACTGCTGTGAAGAATATGTTTACTTTGTGTCCGGCAAAGAAGGTGAAGAGCCTACAATTAAATGCAAAGAATCTGGTTCAAGCCACTACATTCTTAACGGAAAAGCTTCAACCGTTCTTAAAAAAATAAACAAAGGAGTTTAAAATGAGTCCACGCGAAGCAAAACAAGAAGCGCTAATCGATGAACTGGTTGAAGCGCTTGAAGATATCGGCAAAGTAATTAATTCTGCGCTGTTACAAAATAACTGTCAAGGTACTGTGCAGGATGATATAATTAAAATTGTAAACGAAGCGGTTAGAAAAGCTAAATAAGAAAGGAGCAACCCCATGAAAATCATACTTGGTGTCTATGATAAGCCTGGAATCTACGACCGCTACACTGTTGTATTTTCCGGAAAGTCTACGCCAGGACATTTTAACATGCTTTCAATGTCCGAAGATCCTCATATGCCTAATGGTGTCTGTAGTCACTGCGAAGGAGTCTATGACGTTCACGGTCTTAACTCACACTTAGGCAAGAAGATTGAACTAACTGACCTGCCCGCTGTCTGTACACGCGAAGTTGTTAAAGAACTCGGCGGTGTCACCCATACCTCAACTCTAATCAAGGAGAATAATGATAAGCTACACCGTAACAGACCTGTATGGTGTTAAATATGGTAAAATCCTGTGTCATAAAGTCCCGCTGGAAGAAGCAATGCTGTTTATCGACTGCCATATCGGTCACACTATGCTGTATATGAACTTCAGCTAACAAAAAGGGCTGCAACCGAAATATTGCAGCCCACATCCTACCTGCTCACATTTTAAATATAACACATTTTAAGAGAGTTTACACAATAATTCTTTCTCAATATAATCAATAGTCTTTCTGTCAGTCGCTCGTCTTAATCGAGTCTTACAATATCTTCCCAAGGGTGTGTGAGAACAAATAGTCCTGTCGTCCTTCTTCCCCTCTATTTTAAACTTGATGTAACCGATTTTGTTTTCCTGCCACTTATAAAACTTCTCTATATTCTCGTCAAAAGTCATAAGCCCTCTCGAAATAGTGTGAACCTTTAATATCTATAAATTCCAAAGTGTCGTTGTAAATCTTGTATCGGTACGCAGCCTCAGTATAATTCCAATCTATGTAATAACAATCATAACTCAGATAAATTGAATCGTGTGTGGCTGACCAGAAAGCATCCTTAACTACGCTTCGCCCATTGTGTGTGCATTCAAACGTCCTGTTTCTATAGAATGTATAAATAGGATGATAGTCGTTATAGTCATCCTTCCAAGAACCTATTAAAACATCCCGGTAATCAGGCTCTAAAACCGTTGTGCAACCAATAAATAGTAGCAATAGTAGTTTTTTCATATCTTCCTTTAAAGAGGTAGGGTGCCAATCGAAGCGTCTTACATCTAATCAGATAGGTATTCTTTTAGATGTGGGAGCACCCTACCCTTGAATTAGCGAGTGCGGGGAATCGAACCCCAATACTTAGATTGGAAATCTAAAGCCCTACCATTAGACTACACTCGCTTAAAATCCTTGGTTTTAATCTTTGTAATAATTCTGTCCCCTCTACGAGTAAATAAATCTATCTTTGGTCTCATAACTAATCCCTCGGCATTAAATGTACCAAAAATTGAATGGAAAGTATTCTCGACTAATTCAACGCCTTCCAACAATGTTCCTTCCCCAACTATAGGCACATGAAGAATCTTTAATTTGTTAGCAATGTCTTTCACGTCTTCCCATTTGAGCCACCAATCATCAATTTTCACATCAAAGAGGATAAAATCTACACCATCAGAAATATAATTTCCACCACTCTTTTGAATCTTAGCACCATATCCTTCACCATAAAGACAAATGTTACTATCTGGTTCATAATCTATAGCCATTTCAAACCGTTCTTTCGTAAATGATTGTTGTAATTTTTTATAAAGAATAGTTTGAATCTGGGAATTGTCTGTTTTTCCTTCAAATGTAATATTATCACCACCATGCCAAATAACCCGAATGTTTGTTCCGTCTATCTTTTCAGTCCACAACCATTGAGTATCTTCAAGATATTCAAACTCAGGCATTGAATAATCACCATCTAATAAATTTTTAAATTTAGTTTCTGGATCACGCTTATAAACTGTCTGAATTTTATGATATTCTTTCATAACAACCTTTCGTTTAAATTTATTGTTAAGAGGTAGGTGGATTTGAACCACCAACTTTCTGCCCCAAAAGCAGATGTTCTGCCAATTGAACTATACCCCTAATAATTAATCAATTCCTGTTCTTCATACCATTTTAAATGTTAATATTAATATCGTTAAATGAATTGCTTGGTCTAATCCTATTACTACAAAAAACCAATGTCGTTTGTCTTTCTGATATAAACATGTTGTAATCTTAGAAGTAACCAAATCTATTAAAAAATGTGAACAACCATTAATAATTCCATAGGCGATATTCGGATAAATACAGAACGGTATCATATAAAAGAACGAATGAATAAATAACCACCATATATCTTTGCTCTTTTTAATTGCCATATCATCAGTCTGTAGTATAAAATCAGCAAAGAAATGTATCCAGATTAATATTATTATATCAGATATGTGCATACTCACCGTCCTTTCGTTTTCTTATATTATGCTTTCGCCTTCTCACAATCCTCTCATGAATCTTGCCGTGAATAAATCCCATACCGTAACAAGATATAACTATTAATAATAATCCCACCGGTATCCAATAGCCTATGTAATCAGTGAAGTATACTTCAATTGGTGTCATGATTTGGCCTTTTTACAAACGTGCGGTTCAACCTTTAAAACTCTCGGTGGATCGTGTTTAGCCAACCACCAATATGCAGAAAGGTTTTGACCACATTTATCACACACTAGCTCTACTTTAGTATTTACTGTAACAAATTCTCTCATCTTCCCATCCTTTCAATTGGATTCACCCCAGATATCTTCCTTGCAATTAGAACATATATATATTCTGTTGTCCGTCTCACCATTGCATTCATGACAGGTACCTGTATGGTCTTTTATGTACCCGCTTCGATAAACACACTTTTCCCTATAAACTGGTGTTATAAAATAATGACAATTACCTTCCTTGTTATAAAAACAATAAATATTAGGACAATCGCTTTTGTTCATGACTGTTCCTGTGTAGGTTTAATTGATTGCAACTTTTCTTGAATTGTTTTTCTCACCCATGAAGCACCCTTTTTAATACATTTTTCTTTTAATGATTCAGGCATTTTGATGTTGTATAATACTGTCGGCTCATCTGAGAGTGGTTTCCGGTGTCCACGTTCTTCAGGTTTTATTTTATATCTGTTCGTTTTCATTAAAATTTCTTTCTGCATCTTCATTGTATCTATCAGGCCAATAAATACAACCAAATTGAAGCATACACCCGTTAGAATAATGTTCACAATCAGCATTATAACAAACATCTGGATCAATTGGATTTTTTGATGAATGCGCCAATGAACTCATATTGTTTCCTTATTCTCATCTTCTGTTTTACCCATATAATCCATACAGCCTTCATTTGTAACATATACAACACTTTTTTTGCACCATCCACAATTTGATTTGCTGCCATCATTAAATTTACAATCATCTCTATAACATCTAATTTTTATTTTTTTTTCTCTGAATTCTGGATGCTTCCATAAATAATCCCATGATACATAATCATTATCTCCAGCATCTGTAACCATACAACATTCTGGCTCGACACCTGGATGAACTCCAGACATATTAATTATACATGGTGGTTTTGCGCTACATTTGTTTGACACACATATATATTTGGACATAGCATTTCCTTCCTACTTTTTGGCACCCCCCGCCTGAGTCAAACAGACACCTCCCATATGGTAATCACTAGCTTTCCCATATTTTGCGTACTATCATTATACGAAAGGGGTATTGATTAATGTCTATCATTTCTATGTTCATTGTTTATCGTTCAATGTTTTCTTCTGTTTTGTCTCTTTCGTCTTGAATTTCAGAGTGCCAGAAATAAGAATGGTTATAACCATCAAAGCATGTTACCTCACCAGTACGCCCACATTTTCGACACTTCAAAGGTGTCCCATGAGAGACATAATTACGATTCAATACATTACCACATTCGCAAGTAAACTGATATCTAAGTTTCATTATATTACCTCATAAATTACGGCTTTTCCGTTAGGGGTAGTATGTTTTACCCGGACTCTATCAGATTTGACTAAAAAATTTAATTCTTTTATTCCCATACCAAAACAATACTTAAATTCTCTGGCAGTAAAAGTAATTCCCTTTTTGCGAGTGTTTATGAAATTATCTAATTTAGTCATTTTGGTCTCCTTTTGTGTTTGATTATTTGCTCTCATACTAATAATATACACAAAAGTAATACGCTTGTCTATGGTTATTTTACTTTTCTGTACTCAAAGATGTACTCAATTGTCTTTTAAGATATTCTTCAATAGCTAGATCGACAACCAACGAAAGAGTATGCCCGGTTTTTTCAACATATTCTCTTAAATCATGTTCCGTTTTTGATCTGACGGTTGCCACTACTCTTGCCTGATAATTTTTTTTCATATTTACTCACTTTTTTGTGTTTTATTGCAATATTATTGTTATATTATTAATATACACAATATGTGCTCATTGAATCCTCTATATCTTGTGTCGAATCCCCGACCTTAAAAAATCGTCAATCCGCGTTTGAGTAAAGGAAGCCTGTTTGCCGATTCTCTCGCGTGAATCTCTGGCAAGTTTAGAGATAACATCAATTTCTTCGCCAGAATGCGACATACTTCGATACGCTCGGTAGTATCTCGCAGGGTAAAAAACGGAAACAGGCTTTTCTTACTGTTCTTTTGTTTCATTTTTTGCCTTGCTCACCTTCTCTATCTCGGTAGTTCATTCCCACACTAAGCGGTTTTCATCATAAACAGCACCACAATCCAGACACCGCAACTTATCTCTATCAGTTCTATGGTGATCACACTCATATCTGGAATATGGTTCAAGCGGTGAATCTTTATCAGGATCATTAATACCGTCACTTAAATAATCAAATTCACCAACTCGACTACATTGAAAAGCGTTAAATCCTTTTCTTTGAACAAATTTACAAGCCATCATACCACCTCTCTACTAACCTGGATGTAGGTTGCGTTAATTAAGTTCTTTGAAAGTATCATTTAATCTTTTTCTTTCCTTTCTTCAAGATCGCAACATTTTGCGTATGCATATAATACAGCATCTTCTTTATGAGGAAACTCACCAAAGAATTTTAAAGATCCACCAAGATTCATATGCCCCCACAATACAACATAACATTTATTATAACCCATTGTCTTAAACACACAGACAGTTCCCTCTTCAGGCTCATCTTGTTCTTGTAAATGATAATGATCATGATCATAAATTAAAACCTCTCTACTCATCTATTCCCCCTCTTCCGGTAGTGTGTCAGCACTAAATTAATCATG
>Ga0255046_10000227_pt1 | contig 14243 bp, 16 predicted proteins | sample BC1_12_27_MG_FD_183632 | JGI IMG/M metagenome (GOLD analysis project Ga0255046, IMG submission 183632) | Seawater microbial communities from Strait of Georgia, British Columbia, Canada - BC1_12_27 | ecosystem: Environmental > Aquatic > Marine > Strait | place: Canada: British Columbia...
GCTTCGAGTAATATTGCTGCAGGACTAGAAGTTGCTCAAATAAAAAAAGGAATTAAAAAAGAAAAAGAACGAGAAGAGCAAAAAATAAAAAATGCTTCTGAAGTTGAAAAAATAAAAGAAAATATACGCCCTTCTGGTATTAAAACAGATCTTATATAATGGGATTTATAATGAAAGGTTTTCCGCTTAATGCAGACAATACTCCAATATATCAAGTTGATATGGAGGATAAAAGTGTTATGGGTATGGCTAATAATAACGGATCTATTGTTGTAGACAAAGATTTAAAGCCATCTGAAATAAATAGCGTTATTGCTCACGAAAAAATACATCTTGAGCAAATGAAACGTGGAGACCTTAACTATGATAACAATAACGTATATTGGAAAGGTAAAAAATATCCACGACAAAAAATGAAAGAAGGTGCTAAGAATTTACCTTGGGAAGCTGAGGCATACAGAAGAGCTTAATGTAACTTAAGCTAGTAATATGTGATTATATAAATAACTAATTTAATAAAATATAATCATGAAAAACTTATTTTTAACATTATTTGCATTTTTTGCACTAAACGCTACAGCTCAAACAGATTTTAACTATTACGATTTTAATGGTCATTGGATTAGTGATGAGACTATATTTGAATTAGTAGTGCTTTATAACGAAGTAGATGGTTTTCAATTTTTAAACTTTAATTTAGAACACGGAGAAACTTTAGAAGAAAAAATATTAAGTTATAAAAATGGAGCTGTTAAAACACAATTAATTTACAAAAGAAACAATTGGACGATAGAAAACATATATAGTATGATTTCTAATGATGAATTAAAGGTAGAAATATCTGGCGATTATAACGGGACAATTATATTTAAAAGACTATACTAAACAAACCAACAAAAACAATAATCATGTACAAACAAAAATCAGGAGCTATGATGCGCGCCGGTTACAATAAAGATGCCGAGTCGCCTTTTAAAAATCAAAACCCTATTAGCCCAAATCCATTTCGCACTGAAGAGATGATGAATTTAAGAGAAAATGTTCAGAGTATGAAAAAGTCGAAGATGTCAGGTTATGTAGACAAAGAAAAAAAGAAAAAATATTACACTGAAGTAGCTCCTCCTGAGAAAAGTGTAGCGGCCGAAGTTCTTAGTTCGCAAAGAGAAAAATTTAAAAGCGGTCCTTCTTTGATAAATAAAGACCAAACAACAAGTTTATATTCTCCGGATCCAGTTAAAAAAGCTGAAATGGAAGCAGGTCAATATCGCCAGCCGGGTAGCTTGGAATCATATATGGTAGCTGAGCGTAATGATGTAAATGGTAACACAATCCTTGGCAAATCAGCCCGAGGATTTAAGACTTTTGAAACGGATAAAAGAACAGGAAGAGTTGGAATGAGCAAAGCTGCTAAGGCAATGGGTAAACTGGATAGGTTTTTTCAGGGAGGTAAATTTTAAATAAAAATAAATTATGTACAAACAAAAATTAGGGGCTATGATGCGCGCTGGCTATGACAAAGATGTCAAGTCGCCGTTTAAAAAAACTTATCCTCCTATAGGCGAAAAACAAGAATGGGAAGAAGATGTTGTTGACCCAAGAACAGGGAAAGTTAATAGACTAACCAATGTTGAAAAAGCTAGCGTATTAGTTCCAGCTGCTGCTGGTCGAGGCGCAGGTACAAAATTAACAGAGGCTGCTCAGCGTAAGGTAGCAACTACACTATCTTATGCTAAAAAAGGAGAGCCTCTTGTTGATATTAAATTTACAGCAACCCCAGAAGAATTTGCCAAAGGAGGTCAAGCCGTCAGAGTAGAAGGCGGAGGATATTTAACTAAAGAGCGAAAAAAACAAGCGGCTAAAATTAAAAAAGCTGGTTCAACAGCTAGACGCGCTCTTAACATAAGAGGATAATAATGTATAAAATGGAGCAAGGACATTTCGGCCATTATACTGGCAACGCAAGACACTCTCGTAAAATGGAAATGATCCATGATAGAGAAATGATTTATGACGCTAAAATGCAAATGCATAAAGCTGATGAAGACTATAAAGAAGATTCACCTGCAAAAATGTGTGGATGCGGTAAATAAAAAAAACAATTAAATTTAATCAAATGAGTAAAGTAACAAAAATTACAGAAGAACAGTTAGCCACAATTAATAAAATTAATCAAGAATTAAACAGTTTGATTCATAATTTAGGCGTATTAGAATCACAAAAACATTCGTTGTTACACCAATTACCTGATGTAAACAAAGAAATGGAAGATTTTAAGAAGTTCCTAGAGGAAGAATACGGGCAAATTAGTATTAATTTACAAACTGGCGAATATACAGTTATTGAAGTAAATAACCCTGAAGAACTTAAATCTGTATAATATGAGTTCTGTGATACGTAAAATAAGTATAGGTGCGGATTATAAGAATGATGCAATGCATTATTCAGTTGGCCAGCAAGTATATGGAGGTCATGAGATAGCCTATATATTGTTTAGCGAATCCGATAATTCATATAACATACACATAAAAAAAGGAGACGAGGTAATGCCGTGGAAGAAATTTAATTCTAACATGGCAATATCCGTTGAATATGATTTAGAGTATTAATGAATAGTTTGTATGATTTTATTGTTAAGCCTTTAGGAGAAAGGTATAACAATGCTATTAAATTAGGTGACAAAAGCCTAATAATAAATACTAAAATTGAAAATTTTAAAGCTGTAAATAGATTAGCAGAAGTAGTTTCAGTTCCGCTGGCTTATTCAACAGCTATAAAAGAAGGCGATATTGTAGTAATACATCAAAATGTTTTTAGAGTATTCTATGATATGAAAGGCAAAAAAAGAAATAGTAGATCTTTATTTAAAGATAATTTATATTTTTGTGCAGCAGATCAAATTTATTTGTATAAAAATAATAACGAATGGAATTCATTTGGTGATCGCTGCTTTGTAATGCCTTTAAAAAATAATGACTCTCTAACAAACGAAAAAGAGAGAAAGCTTATTGGTATACTAAAGTATGGCAATAGCTCCTTAAATGCAGCTAAAATAGCTCCTGGTGATGTCGTAGGGTATACGCCGAATAGCGAATGGGATTTTATTATTGATGGCGAGCGTTTATATTGTATGAAATCTAATGATATTGTTATAAAGTATGAATTCCAAGGAAACGAAAAAGAATATAATCCTAGCTGGGCAAAAAGCAGTTGAAGAATTAATTAAGGTAGCACAAGAAAAGATCGTAGACTCAGGTGATGACATTTCCGCTGACAGACTTAAAAATGCTGCCGCTACAAAAAAGCTAGCAATATTTGATGCTTTTGAAATTCTAACAAGAATTGAAGAAGAAGAGCGTATTTTAGAGAACAAACCTAAAGAAGAAGCTAAAAAGCAAGCATTCTCTGGTTTTGCTGAAAGAAGATCTAAGTAATGTACGAGCAAACTTTATATAAAATCATTAAAGACCATATAAAGCCTAAAGTTCTTAAAAGAATGAATAGGTATAAAAAATGGGAATATGGTTACAACAGTGAATATGACGTGGTTGTTATAAGTAAAACTGGTCAGATTGGAGATGTATACGAAATACAAAATCTTAAAATCGCATTACCAGCTGCTCCTAGCGAAATAAATAATGAGAACGACAAGTGGGCTCGAGAAGATGACCCTAAAGAATTAAAGGCTATAAAAACTATATTCGACTGGAAAAATTATCCAGATGAATTTAAAGAAAAATGGGAACCATATATTGATGAAGAATTTAAGCGAAGAGAAGAAGGCTATTGGTTCTATAATAAAGGTTTGGTTACTTACATTACTGGTACTAACTATATGTACTTGCGCCACTCCAAAATTGATGTTGGGGCACCTGACTTTAGAGAAGCAAATAGATTATTCTATATATTCTGGGAAGCTTGCAAGGCAGATCCAAGATGTTATGGTATGTGCTACCTTAAAAACAGACGTTCTGGGTTTTCGTTTATGGCATCCGGAGAAGCTGTTAATTTGGCAACAATATCAAGCGACGCAAGATTTGGGATATTATCTAAATCTGGGGCTGATGCAAAAAAAATGTTTACAGACAAGGTCGTCCCAATATCTGTCAACTACCCGTTCTTTTTCAGACCAATACAAGACGGTATGGATAGACCAAAAACCGAACTTGCTTATAGAATACCCGCATCTAGACTTACTAGAAAATCTATCCAAAACACCCAAGAACAAGAATTGCTTGAAGGATTAGATACGACTATTGACTGGAAGAACACAGGAGACAACTCATATGATGGTGAAAAGTTAAAGTTATTAGTACACGATGAAAGCGGAAAATGGGAAAGACCAGATAACATATTAAATAACTGGCGAGTAACAAAAACAACATTAAGATTAGGTTCTAGAATTATTGGGAAGTGCATGATGGGATCTACTTCTAACGCTTTGGACAAAGGAGGCGATAATTTTAAAAAATTATATAATGATTCAGATGTTACAAAAAGAAACGCCAACGGACAGACTCGCTCAGGATTATATAGTTTGTTCATACCTATGGAATGGAACTACGAGGGATTCATTGACGCTCATGGCTTACCTGTATTCGACACTCCAAAAAAACCAATTGAAGATCCTAACGGGGATCTAATAACACAAGGAGTAATTGAATATTGGCAAAATGAAGTTGATGGATTAAAGGATAATCCAGATGGATTAAATGAATATTACAGGCAGTTTCCTCGTACAGAGCAGCATGCTTTTAGGGATGAAACAAAACAAGCTTTATTTAATTTAACAAAAATATACGAGCAAGTAGATTATAATGAAGATTTAAGGAATACAAGCATAGTTACTACCGGCAGCTTTTCTTGGGAGAACGGGATTAAAGATTCAAGAGTAATATTTAGTCCTAATAATGACGGAAGATTTAAAATAACTTGGGTACCACCTAATAATTTACAAAACCGCGTAATAGTAAAGAATGGTATTAAATACCCAGGTAATGAGCATATGGGCGCTTTTGGTTGCGATCCTTATGATATATCAGGTACAGTTGATACTAGAGCTTCAAATGGTTCTTTGCATGGGTTAACTAAGTTTAGTATGGAAAATGCGCCAGTCAACCATTTCTTTTTAGAATATATAGCTAGACCGCAAACAGCGGAAATATTTTTTGAAGATGTTCTTATGGCTTGCGTATTTTATGGTATGCCAATATTAGCAGAAAATAATAAACCAAGATTACTATATCATTTTAAAAGAAGAGGTTACAGAGGGTTTTCAATGAATAGACCGGATAAAACTTATAGTAAGTTATCGGTAACAGAAAAAGAAATAGGCGGAATACCAAACTCAAGCGAGGATATTAAGCAAGCCCATGCCGCTGCAATTGAGTCTTATATAGAAACAAGCGTAGGATTTGATGGTGAAGATTATGGCACAATGTATTTCCAGCGTACTTTAAATGATTGGAGTAAGTTTAATATTAATAATCGTACAAAACACGATGCGTCAATCAGTTCTGGTTTAGCTATAATGGCTTGCAATAAAAACAGATATACCCCTGTAAGTATTACAGACAGAAAAGTTTACAATTTAGGAATTAAAAGATACGACAATAAAGGATCAGTGTCAAAAATAATATAATACATGAAAGTATACACTAATACTAATAGTTCTTTTCCTAGCCAAGTGGTTAGTGACGCTGAAAAAGCTACATTAGATTATGGTCTTCAGGTATCTAGAGCGATTGAACAAGAGTGGTTTGATCAAGGTAGAACTAATCAAAATAGATATCTCACTAATTTTAATAATTTTCATCAATTAAGATTATACGCAAGAGGCGAACAGTCTATTCAAAAGTACAAAGATGAAATGTCTATTAATGGTGATTTATCTTATCTTAATTTAGATTGGAAACCAGTTCCTGTAATACCTAAGTTTGTAGATATTGTTGTTAACGGCATGTCAAACAAAACTTATGATATAAAAGCTTTCGCTCAAGATCCTGAATCATTAAAGAAAAGAACAGATTACGCCGAAGCAATGATGCGTGATATGTACGGCAAGCAGCTTATTGAAAAAGCTAATGCTGTTACAGGACAAAACTTTTTTAATTCGCCAGTTCCTTCAGATCAACTTCCAGAAACTAAAGAAGAAGTTGAATTACATATGCAGCTTTCTTATAAGCAATCTGTTGAAATTGCAGAAGAGGAGGCTATTAATAATGTATTAGCTCAAAATAAATGGGATCTTACAAGAAGAAGATTAAATTATGATCTTACTACTATTGGTATCGGTGCTGTTAAGACTAATTTTAACCCATCTAATGGTATAACAGTAGATTATGTTGATCCTGCTTATATGGTTTATTCGTATACAGAAGATCCAAACTTTGAAGATATATATTATGTTGGAGAAGTAAAGGCTATAACTATACCTGAATTAAAAAAGCAATTTCCAAACATTACAGAAGAAGAGCTTTATAAGATTCAACAAATGCCAGGTAATAGACAATATATTACAGGCTGGGGTAATTATGATGAAAACACAGTTCAGGTTTTGTACTTTGAATACAAGACTTATATGAACCAAGTGTTTAAAATAAAATACGGAGATAACGGATTAGAAAAGGTTATTGAAAAAACTGACGAATTTAATCCACCGCCAAGCGATAACTTTGAAAGAGTATCAAGAACAATTGAAGTATTATATTCAGGTGCAAAAGTTTTAGGCACAAATACAATGCTTAAATGGGAGCTAGCTGAAAATATGACTAGACCATTTGCTGATACTGCAAAAGTTGAAATGAATTATGCAATATGTGCTCCTAGAATGTACAAAGGGCGCATCGAATCTATTGTAAGTCGTGTTACTGGCTTTGCCGATATGATACAATTAACTCATTTAAAGCTACAACAAGTAATGTCTAGAATTGTACCTGATGGTATATTCTTAGATATGGATGGGTTAGCAGAAGTAGATCTAGGCAATGGCACAAATTATAATCCAGCGGAAGCTTTAAATATGTACTTCCAAACTGGTAGCGTTGTCGGTAGATCTTTAACTCAAGACGGAGAATTAAATAGAGGAAAAGTACCAGTACAAGAATTAGCTACCGGTAATGGTCAAGCTAAAATGTCATCTTTAATTAATACATATCAGTATTATTTGCAGATGATCCGCGACGTTACAGGCTTAAATGAAGCAAGAGACGGCAGTACGCTTGATAAAAATAGCCTTGTAGGGCTCCAAAAGATGGCCGCTAACGCGTCAAATACAGCAACAAGGCATATATTACAGTCAAGTTTATTTTTAACTCTTAAAACTTGCGAAAATATATCTTTAAGAATTGCTGATGTTTTAGAGAATCCTTTAACTGCTAATTCATTAGAGCAAAGTATTACAACATTTAATACAGCAACTTTAAAAGAAATGCAGTACTTGAATCTTCACGACTTTGGCATTTATTTAGAACTAGAACCAGATGAAGAAGCTAAAGCGCAATTAGAATCTAATATTCAAATAGCCTTGCAATCTGGAGGTATTGATCTTGATGATGCTATTGATATTCGAGAAGTAAAAAATCTTAAGCTGGCAAATGAAATGTTAAAGCTTAAGAAAAGAAGAAAACAAGAAGCTGCTCAAGCTGCGCAAATGGCTAACATACAAGCGCAGGCTCAAGCAAACCAGCAAACTGCAGAACAAGCTGCATTATATGAAGTGCAAAAAAGAGAAGCTATCGCTGGTACAGAAATACAAATAGAGCAAGCTAAATCTCAATTTGAAATTAATAAACTAATGCAAGAAGCTGAACTTAAGAAGCAGCTAATGGCTGAAGAATTTAATTATCAAATACAACTATCAAAATTAAAAGCTGATGCAGAAGGATCTAAATTAGCAAAAATTGAAGATAGAAAAGACGAAAGAACTAAAATACAAGCAACTCAACAAAGTGAGTTAATTGAACAAAGAAAAAACAACTCATTGCCTAAAAACTTTGAATCATCCGGATATGATGTTATGGGGGGAGGATTTGATCTTGGGCAATTTGAACCTAGTTAATAGGTATTTTTATTAATCTTATATTATTATATCATGTCAGAACAAGTAAAACAAGAAGGCGACTTTAAAATAAAGTCAAAGCCTAAGATGAAAAAATTAGGTGAAACGCCTAAAGTTGTAAAAGTTGATTTAGCTACAAAAGCTAAAGAGCAAGAACCAACAAAAGTTGTTATACCTACCGAAACAAAAGAATCAGATGCCATTCAAGAACAAAGCACAGAGAGCAGCGTGTTACGCGCAGAAGAGCCCAAAGTGGAACTGCAAGAAATGGGACAAGGAAACGAAGAGCCCATTGAGAATGTGCGGGCTGAAGAGCCACAAGTAATTCAAGAAATTACTGAAGAAGAAATAGCAGAAGAAGCGGCTAATGTTAAAGAAGACATTAGAGAAGCTGTTCAAGAACAAGCATTAACCGGTAAGCCGTTGCCTGAAAATATTGAAAAGCTTGTTAGCTTTATGGAAGAGACGAGGGGAACGGTTGAAGATTATGTCAGATTAAATGCTGACTACAGTACAGTTGATAACAAAACGTTATTAAGAGAATATTATAAACAAACTCGTCCACATTTAGACGCTGATGAAGTTGCTTTTTTAATGGAAGATAACTTTGAATATGACGAAGAATTAGACGAAGAGCGAGATATTAAAAAGAAAAAACTCGCATTTAAAGAAGAAGTTGCAAAAGCCAAAAACTTTTTAGAGCAAACAAAGAGTAAATACTACGATGAGATCAAGTTGAGACCAGGCGTAACTCAAGAGCAACAAAAAGCTATGGACTTTTTCAATAGATATACAGAGCAGCAAACATACGCTGAAAAGCAACAAGAGGTATTTAAAAAACGTACTAAAGAACTTTTTGCCAATGATTTCAAAGGATTTGATTTTAATTTAGGGGAAAAAAAATTTAGATACGGTATTCAAAATGCAGATCAAGTTGCCGAAGCTCAGTCTGATATAAATAACTTTGTTAAGAAGTTCTTAGACAAAGATGGCAATTTAGCCGATCAAGCTGGGTATCACAAGGCATTGTATGCGGCAATGAATGCTGATAGAATGGCTAATCATTTTTACGAACAAGGAAAAGCTGACGCTGTTAAAGAGGTTGTCAACAAGTCTAAAAACGTTTCAAATGCTGCCCCAAGGCAAGTTGCAGGGGATAATGTATTTATAAATGGTTTAAAAGTAAAAGCGATTAGTGGTCTTGATACATCAAAATTAAAAATTCAAACAAAAAAATTTAACAATTAAAAAAAATAAAAAATGGCAGTAGTAAATCCAGCGTTTGGGACAATAGTTCCATCGCAAAAACAACAAGCTCTTGAGAGCAATTATTTAAACTTTACAGATGGTTCTGGAAATGATTTTGCACAACAGTACCTACCTGAAATTTACGAAGCTGAAGTAGAGCGTTATGGAAACCGTACTCTATCAGGTTTCTTACGTATGGTTGGCGCAGAGATGCCAATGACTTCTGACCAAGTTGTATGGTCTGAGCAAAACCGTTTGCATATTGCATATAATAATGTAACAGCTGCTTCAGCTAGCACTTTGACTTTCGCCCAATCAGCTACTATTCAGAATGTTATTTCTAAAAATCAAACATTAGTTGTAATGAACCCCGTTAATGGCGAGGAACTTAAGGTACTTGTTACTGCTTCTACAGATGGAGCTAGCTCTGGTACAGCTACAGTTACTGTTGTTCCTTATACTCAAGATGATTTATTTGCAGGACCAATTAACTTTACAGGTCTTTCAACACTTAAAATCTTTGTATATGGATCTGAATACAAAAAAGGTACTACAGATGGTGACATTAAATCTGTAACTCCTTCTTTTACTCAATATTCTAACTCTCCTATTATCATTAAAGAAAAATATGCTATTAATGGTTCTGACGCTGCTCAAATTGGTTGGGTTGAAGTCGCTACTGAAGACGGAACTTCTGGCTATCTTTGGTATTTGAAGGCTGAGTCTGAAACTCGTTTGCGTTTTGAGGATTATTTAGAAATGTCTGTAGTAGAAGGAGAATTAGCTGCTAATGCTGGTGCTTTGGATACTTTGGGCTACAAAGGTACTGAAGGTCTTTTTGCTGCAGTACAAGCTAGAGGTAATGTTGTAAATAACTTTGCAGCTGCTACTGGTTTGGCTGATTTTGATTCAATACTTAAAAACTTGGATACTCAAGGGGCTATTGAAGAGAACATGCTTTTCTTAAATCGTTCAACAAGTTTAGATTTTGACGATATGCTAGCCGATCTTTCTGCTGGAGCAAATGGTGGTACCGCTTATGGATTGTTTGAAAATTCTGCTGAAATGGCATTGAATCTTGGATTTAGTGGTTTCCGCAGAGGTTCTTACGATTTCTATAAAACTGATTGGAAATACTTGAACGACGCCTCTACTCGTGGTGGTGTTGCTGTTTCTGGCATTGATGGTGTATTAGTACCAGCTGGAACTTCAACTGTTTACGATCAAATTTTAGGTACTAACATCCGTCGTCCATTCCTACACGTTCGCTATAGAGCTTCACAAGCTGACGATCGTCGTATGAAGTCTTGGATTACTGGCTCTGTTGGTGGAGCATATACCTCTGATCTTGATGCAATGGAAGTACACTTCCTTTCTGAAAGATGTTTGGTGGTGCAAGGTGCAAACAATTTCGTATTGTTTACAGCTAGCTAATAATTACAAGTAATGTAATTCTTACCCTCGTTGTAATGACGGGGGTAATTATTACTTTTATAACTATTTAATTTTATTATATCATGGCAAATAAAGCTAAAAAAACTGCGGACAGTGTTATTGAAGCACCGCAACAAGAACAAACTGTAAATGTAAATACAGTAGATATTCCCACGCAAGTAGTACAAACAAAAAAAGAACCAGTTAAACCTGTTTGGGAAATTAAAGACAGGACTTATATTGTTAAAGGCGCACATAATCCTTTAACTCTTACTATTCCGTCAAGGCATAATCATAAGTATCCATTATTATGGTTTGATGCTGAAAAAGGCGAGCAAAAAGAATTAAGATATGCTACTAATCAGAACTCTGTATTTGTTGATGAACAAAAAGGAGAATCTACACTTGGGCATATTATGTTTAAAGACGGCATGTTATTTGTGCCAAAAGAAAAACAAAATTTGCAAAAATTATTATCATTATATCATCCTGCAAAGAATGTAAAGTATTATGAATTTGATTCTAATGCGATAGCTGAAGATGATTTGGAAGATTTTGATTTACTTTTAGAAGCTATGAATGCTGCTAAAGATATGGATATAGATCAAGCAGAAGCTATAGTGCGAGTTGAGGTAGGATCAAAAGTTTCTGAAATGTCATCAAAAGAAATCAAAAGAGATTTAATGATATTTGCAAAAAAGAAGCCAGCATTATTTATTGAACTAGCAAATGATGAAAATGTTCAACTTAGAAATTTTGCTATTAGAGCTACTGAATTAGGTATAATTAAGTTATCGCAAGATCAAAGAACATTTATGTGGGGATCAAATGATAGAAAATTAATGACTGTACCTTTTGATGAAAATCCATATTCAGCTATGGCGGCATATTTCAAAACAGATGAAGGAGTAGAAGTTTTCCGATCTGTGGAGAAAATGTTGAAATAACATGTAATATAAATATATAAGCGGTGACCAATTGTTGCCGCTTGTATATTATAATAAAAAACAAAAATGGCGGTAAACGTAAATGAAGTATATAAAACGGTTTTACTTATTTTAAATAAAGAACAAAGAGGTTACATAACTCCCAATGAGTTTAATAAAATTGCAACACAAGTTCAACTTGAAATATTTGAATCTTATTTTGCAGATGGTGACCAATTTAACCGTAAAAACCAACAAAACACAGAAAACGATACTGAGTTTTTTAATTCATTTTACAACTTAGAAAATAAGCTAATACCTTTTATTACAGACGAAGGTGCATGGGCTATAACTGGCAGCAAGTGGAATCAAACATTAGGTGTTGGAGATAGAGCTATATATAAGGTTGGTAGCGTTTATTGTAATTATACATCTACAACTGGCGGAGCAACGCTAAGTGACATAGAAGCTCAAAGAGTTTCTTTTAAAGAACTAAAGACAATCTCAAAGTCTAAATTAACCGCACCATCAAATAATTATCCTTTATATTCTATTACATCAGCTACTGGCTTAAATAACATATCTACACCATATTTAAATATAACGCCAGTACCTGATAGTATTACAGTAAATGGAATTATAAAACCATTAAACCCATTCTGGGGCTATACTGTTGGCTCACAAGGTCAATATTTATATGATGATACAAATACATCTGTTAATTTTGAGTTAATTGAAGATGAACAAACAAATTTAATTATTCAAATATTAAAATATGCGGGCGTGATTATAAATGATCCGCAAATTATACAAGCAGCTGGCCAACAGGAGATGGCCACTGAAGCTAACGAAAAACGATAATAAGCTATGCCATTTCCAAATAACGGATTAATAAACGAAACAAATAGACAGTATTACGCTGGAGCTCAAAGTTTTGAAGCTAATGGCACTAATCTAGAATTTCAAGCAACATTTGATACTGATTTATACTTTGGCGGAGGGAGTGCTTATAGCCCACTAGACGAAAACTACGCTTTAAATAATTTTAAATTATACACAAGCCCTAATGGTCTAGACCCTTACACAGAATATACTGCAGCTTATACTGTTGCCAATAATAAAATTAGAACAGTTACGCCGATACCAAACGGCTTTACAGTAGTTATACAATTAAAATCTGACTTAGGTGGTAATTATGGTAATGGTGATGCTTATGGCGTTGCTGTTAATAATAATTATGGAGGTTATTCTTATATAACTTTAAACGACCTAATTGACAACTTTATGGTTGGATATGTTGGCGATGGAAAAATTGTGCAAAGAGTTAAAAAGTCAGATGTACTGTTTCATGCTAAAAGAGGTTTGCAAGAATTTAGTTATGATACTTTAAAAAGTATTAAATCACAAGAGTTAACTATCCCGACTAATTTAAGTGTAGTCATACCGCAAGATTACGTTAATTACGTTAGAATGTCTTATATAGATAGTGCTGGAGTAAAACGTATTATATATCCTGCAAATAATTTAACGATAAACCCTTACGAAAATCCTGTACAAGACCAAGATGGTATTGAAATACAAAGTCAATTTAATGACAACATTGAGGGAACTTCTAAAACAGAGTATAGATGGGACAATAATGACGCAAATTTAATAGCTGGCAACGTTACTAATAATAATGCAAATAGTGGATTAGATCTTTACGGAAGCGGTTGGGCTTATGGTGGTGAATATGGTTCAAGATATGGTTTAGATCCTCAAACATCACAAGCAAACGGTTGGTTTACTATAAATGATAGGGATGGCAAAATATCTTTTTCAAGTAATTTAGTAAACAAGTTAATTGTTTTAGAATATGTTTCTGATGGTTTAGCGTATGATCTTGACACAAGAGTACCTAAAATGGCTGAAGAAGCTATGTACGCCCATATAATGTACTCTATTGTATCAACTAGAGCTAATCAGCCGGAATATATAGTTCAAAGATTTAAACGTGATAGAAGCGCTAAATTAAGAAATGCTAAAATAAGATTATCTAATATTAAGATTGAGGAGATTACGCAAGTAATGAGAGGCAAATCTAAATGGATTAAACACTAAAATTAAATGGCAGAAACTAGAAACATGTTCCTCCAAGCTAGGATGAACAAAGACGTTGACGAAAGGATTATACCTAATGGCGAATATAGAGATGCTCAAAATATAGCTGTTAATAGATCTGAAGGTGCTGATGTTGGCGCTTTAGAAAATATTAAAGGTAATGAGCTAGTGCAAACTATTACACCTGCGGGCCATGCGGCTATTGGGCTATTTATGGACGAGTCTAACGATTGCATGTATGTATTTACAACTGATTATTCTGGAACTGTTTTGGCGCCAGCTAGCTCAAATTGCGCAATATATAGGTATGTCCCAGGCTCCCCGACGGCTAGCGTGTTAGTTTCAGGAAGCTTTTTAAATTTTTCTACTCTGTCACCGGTATACGGAATAAGTATGCTGGAAAATTTATTATTTTTTACGGATAATAGAAATCAACCTAGAGTTATAAATGTTAATACGGCATTAAATGCTCCGGGTTA
>Ga0255046_10000229_pt1 | contig 14232 bp, 12 predicted proteins | sample BC1_12_27_MG_FD_183632 | JGI IMG/M metagenome (GOLD analysis project Ga0255046, IMG submission 183632) | Seawater microbial communities from Strait of Georgia, British Columbia, Canada - BC1_12_27 | ecosystem: Environmental > Aquatic > Marine > Strait | place: Canada: British Columbia...
GAAGGCAAAGCAGATAGCGCTGGCCCTGTTGCTTGGGGTCATAATCGGGTGCGGGGGCTCTCAGAAGCCGAAAGCCGGTCCGCTGCCGGAGGGAGCGACCTTCTACGGAGTCTGGCAGTCGCCGCAATACGGCAACATGCACCTTTGCCAGAGCGGCAGGCAAGTGATCGGTGACTACGTCAAGCACGAGCGCGCGGGGCGGATCCAGGGGGACGTCGACGGCGATCTGCTGGTCTTCCAATGGGAGGACCGCCGGGAGCTGGTGTCGGGCAAGCCACAAGTCCGCCGCGGCCGAGGCTACTTCCGCATCCAAATCGGCGAAGACGGCGACCAGTACGTCAAGGGTGAGTGGGGCATGGACGACGACGTATCGGGCGGTGGGCCATGGAACGCGGTCAAGCTTCGCCGAGGCCAGCCCGACCGTTGCACAGGCGTGGAGGAGCCAATCTCGCTCGAAGAGAAGCAGCATCCCTGGGATGCGGAAGATGTGCCGGACGGCTGAACCCTGGCCGAAGGCCGGCCACTGCCTGCCTGCTTAGGCAGCTGATTCGGCCGGCGGGCAGAACACGACCGAGCAGCGCTTGCGGCGCTCTGCGCTGAGGCGAGCACACAGCTCAGCGAGGTTGTCGTCGTGGTCTACGACCAAGCCTGCGGTGGCTTCACCAGCTTCGTTGTACGCGCAATCGTCGAGCGCCACCCAGCGGCCCTGCCACGTTTCTTCGCGGCAGATGTCGGCCCATGCCATCGGATCGGGCTCCGCGTCGGTCCGGAAGTTGATGAAGGATTGTCGTTTCTGTTCACTCATGTTGCAGCCTCCGGAGCTTCCTCTGCATCAGCAGCAAATCTCTCGAAGCGGGGCGAGTTTCCATCGCGTTTTGTGTCTGCGCAAGCTGAATTAAGGGTTGTGTTTCATTGCTTGACGAGTCAAGGATTAACGTGAAAACATGAGTTAACTCAAATGGTTGCAGCGGTGCCGACATGTAGGCTTGCGCGGTTTTCGTGCATGCAGGTCGGATCTTTGCAGTGCGCGTGAGTTGGTTGGCGCGCGATCGGATCGAGGAGTTAGCCAGCGAGCGCTTCGAGTAGGCGGTCGAGGTCTTCGCGGGTGTGGAGTTCGGTGGCCGCGATCAAGAGGTCTTGGCGCCATTCGTCTCTGAAGCGGCCGAGGTCGATGCCGGCGATGATGTCGCGTTCGAGCAAGCGGCGGACGAGCTCACTTGCGTCGGGCCCGTGGCTGCGGACGACCAGCTCGTTAAACACCGGCGCACGGTATGCAACCTCGAATGCTTCGAGTTTTTCAATGCCCGCTCGAAGATAGTGCACCGCGTTCAGGCAGCGCTGTCCGGCCTGCCGGAAGCCCTGGCGCCCGAGCATGGCGGTACGCATCGCCATGGCGAGCGCGATCAAGGCGTGGTTGGTGCAGATGTTGGAGGTGGCCTTCTCGCGGCGGATGTGCTGCTCGCGGGTCGACAAGGTGAGGACGTAACCCGGGTAGCCCTCCGAATCGACCGTGCGTCCGGCAAGCCGACCGGGCATTTGCCGGACGAGGGCCTGCGATGCGCCCAGCAGGCCGACCCCTGGTCCTCCGTACTGAGGTGGGACGGCCAGCGCTTGCCCCTCGCCGACGCAGATGTCGGCGCCGCACGCCCCGGGCGCTCGAAGCATCGAGAGCGCGTAGGGCTCAGCGGTTGCAGTTACCAAGAGCGCACCCTGGGTGTCGGCCACGGCCCGCGCCGCATCGAGGTCCTCCACGCAGCCGAGGAAGTTCGGATAAGCCACTACGAGCGCGGCGGTCTTGTCGGTTACGAGGCCTTTGGCTGCGTCCCAGTCGGTCCGGCCGTCGGCGTCGATCGGCGCCATGGTGATGGTCGCCTCGGTGTCGAGGCCCTGCACGTAGGTGCGAATGGTCTCGACGTACTCCGGATGCAGGCCGTCGCTCAGCACCACATGCGTGCGCCGCCTGGCGCGACGGGCCATGAGCACGGCCTCCGCGGCCGCACTTGCGCCGTCGTACATCGATGCATTGGCCACGTCGGTGCCGAGGAGCTCACACACGATCGTCTGAAACTCGAAGATCGCTTGGAGCGTCCCTTGCGAGAGCTCCGCCTGGTAGGGCGTGTAGGCGGTGTAGAACTCGCTTCGCTGCAGGAGCTGGTCGACGGCCGGCGGGACGTGATGGCGGTACATCCCTCCACCGAGGAACGACAGCATGTTGGCGCCCTTGCTTGCGTTGGCGAGCGCCGAGAGGTGTTGCATCAGCCTCGGCTCGTCGAGTGCTGGCTCGAGGTCGAGGGGCTGGTCCAAGAGATGCGACGCAGGGATCGCTTGGAAGAGGTCGTCGATGTGCTCGACACCGACGCGCGCGAGCATGGCTCGAATCTCTTCGTCGGTGTGCGGAAGGTATCTCACGTTCGTACCGGTTGCTTAGCCGTCGAGCGTTCCGAGGTACTCCTCATACTTGGCCGCGTCCATCAGCGTGTCGAGCTCTGCTTGGTCGGAAGGGCGGATGATGACCAGCCAGCCCTCTTCGTACGGGCCTTCGTTCACGAGCTCCGGGCTGGACTCGAGATCGGCGTTGACCTCCACGACCTCTCCACTCACAGGCGCGAACAGCTCGCTCACCGTCTTGACCGACTCGATATCGCCAAAACGCTCGTGGGCCTGGATGTCTTCCCCTGGCGCGGGCATGTCGACCAACGTCACGTCGCCGAGCTGCTCGACGGCGTACGCGGTGATTCCGACGCGGATGACGTCGTCCTCGATGCGCGCCCATTCGTGCTCTCGCGTGTACTGTAGGTCCCTTGGGTACGTCGCCATTGTCACCTCTTGTAAAACGGGGTCCTCACTACCACGGCGTCGACCACCTTGCCACGGATCTCGATGCCCAAAGTGGTCCCGGCTTTGCCGAGCGCCAGGGGCACATAGCCGAGACCAATGTTCCGTCCAACCGTCGGCCCTGGGGAGCCGCTCGTGACCTCTCCGACCCGGTTCCCGTCGGCCACAATCGGGTAGCCATGACGGGCGATTCCGCGTCCGGTCATCTCGAATCCGACGAGCTTGCGTTCGAGGCCCGCCGCTTTCACCGCCCGCAGCGCGTCCCGGCCGATGAAGTCTCCGGCATCGAGCTTCACCACCCAGCCGAGGCCTGCCTCGAGCGGATGGGTCTGCTCGGTGATGTCGTTGCCGTAGAGCATCAGCCGGGCTTCGAGCCGTAGGGTGTCGCGGGCGCCGAGGCCGACGGGTTGGAGCCCGTGGGGCTGGCCGGCTTCGAGCAGCGCCTTCCAAAGCGTGACCGCGTCCTCGCTCGAGCAGAAGAGCTCGAAGCCATCTTCGCCGGTGTAGCCGGTCCGGGCAGCCCAGAGGTCGACCCCCGCAACGCTCGCTCGCGTCACGTGGAAGTACGGAAGCTCGAGCACGCTTCGCCCCACGCCCAAGTCTGCCATGATCGTCACGGCGTTCGGGCCCTGCAGCGCCAGCAGTGCCCACGCGTCCGACACATCGTTCCAAGGCGTTTCGAGGCTCAGGTGTTTCGCAAAGTGGCCGACGATCTTGTCGCGGTTGGAGGCGTTGCAGACGACCAGGACCTTCTCGTCTTCGAGCCGGTACACGATGAGGTCGTCGAGGATATGCCCCCGCTCATCGCAGCACACCGTATAGAGTGCTCTGCCGGTCTCGAGCTTGGATACGTCATTGGTGACGAGGCGGTCGACCGCGGCGACGGCCTTCGGGCCTTCGATGAGGATCTCACCCATGTGCGAAACGTCGAATAGGCCCGCGCGGGTGCGTACCGCCCCGTGCTCTTTCTTGATGCCTTCGTACTGAACCGGCATGAGCCAACCGGCGAAGGGAACGAGGCGCGCGCCAAGGGCCCGGTGCTGGTCGGTGAGAGAGGTTTCACGAAGTACTTTGGACACGGTGCCGGGAGCTTAGGGACCGGAGGCGTCTACGCAACCGCCGGCGGAACCGGTCGATATCTCCGCCATGGCCCTGGGCGATATGTTGTGTCTGTGCCGCGCCGGGCGCCGCATTCGCGCATTTCCTTTGGGGGCTGCCGCGGTCGAAGTCGGTTCGCATCCCGATTGCGACATCGTAATTCATGCTGCCGCGGTGCCCGCGCGGGCGCTCCTTTTTCAGCCTCATGGCGGCACGGTTTACGTCTACGACTTGGCCAAGGGTCCGGCGCTCGGGACGCGCTCGGTCGTGCCGATCGGGGAACGGATCGCGGTGGGGGCGGGCTATTCGGTGGCGCGGCTCAAAGCGGAATGCGCCTCGTTCGAGCCCGGAGGCACCGAGCTCATAGGCGGTCGCGGCGGCGAGCCACGGTTGCTTTCGCTCGTGGGCGGCCATGGTCCGGGGGCGCGCGCCTTTCACGTCGGGGAGGCGCCGGTTTCGGTGGGCGGCGCTTCCGATAACGCGATCACGCTCTCTGACCGAGCGGTGAGCCGGTACCACTGCCGCATCGAGCCCTCTTCACGGGGCGTGTCGATCCGCGACCTCGGCAGCACCAACGGCACCTGGGTCGATGGCCTCCGCATTCGGCGGCACGAGCTTCGACCGGGCGCCGTAGTCCGGATCGGCCGAACCGAGCTCCGCGTGGTCAGTCGGGGGGGCAAAGCGCCTACGGAGGTCGTCGTCGAATCGAGCGCGATGCTCTCGGTGATGGCCGAGGTCGACCGATTCGCAGGTCTGCCCTGGCCTGTCCTGATTCGAGGAGAGACAGGGGTAGGCAAAGAGCACGTCGCGCGGGCACTGCACGAACGAGGGCGGCGTCACAATGGCCCATTCGTGCCTCTCAACGGCGGTGGCCTTCCGCGCGAGCTCATCGAGAGCGAGCTCTTTGGGCACGAGCGAGGTGCGTTCACCGGCGCGGTCCAAGCGCACCGCGGGGCCTTCGAGCAGGCGCACGGCGGGACGCTCTTCCTCGACGAAGTCGCGGAGCTGCCGCCCGATCTCCAAACGCGGCTCCTTCGCGTGTTGGAGACTTGGCACGTCCGGCGCGTGGGCAGCGAAGCAGCGCGCCGAGTCGACGTTCGTCTGGTGTGCGCGACGCACACGGACTTGCGGGCGATGGTGGAGGAGGGGCGCTTCCGTTCTGACCTGTACTATCGAGTCCATCGCCTGGTGGTCGAGGTTCCGCCCCTACGCGTGCGGCCGGACGACATCACGTTCCTGGTGCAGCACTTCCTTTGCCAAATGCAGCCGGAAGTGGGCGAACGGCGCCTCGACCCGCAGGCGCTCGAACGTCTGCACGGGTATGCCTGGCCGGGCAACGTTCGCGAGCTTCGAAACGTGCTCGAGCTGGCCGCGGTGGATTGCGACGGGGCGGTGATCGACCTTGCGGCTGTCGAACGCTCGCTTCGACGCATTTCCGAGCCGTCTGCGCACCGGCCTTCACCTGATTCTCTCCGAGAGGCTCTCGAGCAGTACGGTGGCAACATGTCTGCCGCGGCTCGCGCCTTGGGCATTCCACGGTCGACCCTGCGTGACCGGCTCAACAGCGACTCCGCGTCCGAAGGTTAGGCGTGTCGGCCGTGCGATTCTTTGACGCGCCGAATGCGGAGCTCGATGAGGTCCTGCGCCACCCCGTAAATTCGCTTGAGACCAGTCGATTTGGAGTGTCCAGATCGGCGAGGGCGGCATTCGATCGTCACCACCGTCGCCGGAACCTCCGCGCCCAAGATGCGAATCGGAAACTCGAAGTTCAAGAAGAACGTGTCGGGAACGAGCTGGTCGGCATCGAAGAGTGCATGGCGGAAGAGGTAGGGGCCGTCGCTGCGCATCCGCACGCCATGGATCATCAGGATCAGCGCACGGACGCCCGCGGACAGGATCTTGCGATGAAGGCCGTCGTCTCGGTGGTCGTACACGCTGAATACGACCTCGGTTTGTTCCCGAGCCGCCGCGCCGCGAAGCGTCCCAATCGCATCGGGCGCGATCTGGCCGTCTGCCGGAAGGAAGGTGACCCACGCGCCCTTGGCCGCGCGCACCCCAGTCTTGAGCGCTGCGCCAATTCCGCGGTTGGTCTCGTGGCGAAGCAGCTGATGCGGTGTTCCGGACAGTGCGTTCGCGGCTTCAGCGGACGTGCCGTCCGAGGAGCCATCGTCGACGAACACAACCTCAGCCGCCGGCTCGTTTGCGGAGAGCCACTGCCGAAGCTCGGTCAAGACCGGCGCGATGTTGCTCTCTTCGTTGAAGGCAAAGATGACGACGCTCAGGTCGGGGCGGCTCATTCCGGTCGGAGCCTCGTGACCCTGGCTGGCACCCCGACCGCCACGGAGTAGGGGGGCACGTCTTCGGTGACTACGGCGCCGGCGCCGACCTGCGCGCCTTTGCCGATGCGCACCCCCGGAAGCACAATCGCGCCGACGCCGAGGTCGCAATCCTCTTCGATGACGACCGGTCCAAATTCGACGGGGGAGCTCAAGATCGCGATGTCGCGCCCCGCCTCGCCGTGAAACGACGTAATGATCCGAACCCCGGGCCCAATTCCAACGCGGGCGCCAATGTCGATTCCGCCGGCGCTATGGAGGAACGCTTGCTGACCGATCCAGGTCTCGTCGCCGATTCGCATCGTGTTCTCGTGGTAGCCCTTGAGGATTGCGTTGTGTCCGATGTACACGTTTGTGCCGAGCTCGATGTTCTCGGGGTGAAAGACCAACACCCCCGCCTCGAAGACACAGTCGTGGCCGCAACGCGCGAACTGATCGACGCAAAAGGAGCCGTCTCCGTGACTGCTGTGGCGCATCGTTCAGAGGTTAGCAGGAGAGGCGGGCGAGGCCGCAAACTTCGATCAACCCATCCGGGCCCGGGCGGCTGCTCACTTGGTTTCTCTGCCCGAGAGCGGAACCAGTAGGTTGAGCACGCCACCGACTCCCGCGGTGATCAGCTGGGTGCCCCAGAAGCTGAGTGAGGCGGCGTAGGCGCTCGCTTCAGGTACGCCGACGGTCCCGTAGAGCGCCGCGAACGCTGCTTCGCGAACGCCCGCGCCACCAACCGTGAACGGGAAAAAGGCAGACGCGCTGACCAAGGGCATCACGACCGCCGATTGCGCGAAGGTCACCGATGGCTCAAGCGAGTGCATGATCGCATGGCCCGCGACGATGTTCACCGAGTGAATGATCAACGAGAGGAAGATGGCGATGAGGAAAGGCCAGATCGAATAGAGTCCCGGGAGCGCGCGAAGCGGCTTGCCGAGTTTCTCCGGAAGGAAGGGCGCGAGCCTCGGCGCGATCGCGATGCCGATCAACGCGGAGGCCGCCGCCGCAAGCCCGAGGCCTGCCCAGAGGCCCACGTCTTCGATTCCGGGGATCGGGCGAATCAGATAGGCGCCCGCGGCGAGGACGAGCAAGGCCGAGACGCCGATGACCCGCTCGATGAACACAACCGCCACACCGCTGGTGGCACTTGCCCAGTCGAGGTCCCCAAAGGCCTTGCGGCTAGCCACGCCGCGAATGACATCGCCGCCCACGCCGCCCGGCGCGTACGTATTGTAGAAGTGGCCGACCAAATAGAGGTGCGCGATCCGAGGCCAAGGGGGAATGTCGATGGCCCCGTAGGCTCGGAGCAACAGCCGCCATCGAACCATCCCGCACAGGAGTCCGAACACGACCACGGTAATCGCGGTCAGCGCGGCGCCTAGAGAGAGCCTTTGAAAGGCGTTCAGAACATCGCGTGGCTCGACGCGGCTCGCGAGATAAGCAACCGCGGCGATCGTCACCGCGATTCGGCCCCACCTCAGGTAGCGCCGCCGCTTCTCGCCGCTTGCGCTGCGTCGTCCCCCCTCATCGAGCATCTCAGTCCCCCAAGCCTAGCGTGTCGCGAAGCTCGTTGAGCAGTTCTGGGGCGTCGTGTTCCACCATCACTTGTAGAGACGGAAGGAACTCCGCAACTTGCGCCGATTGGTCCTCGAGCAACGCCAACGCAGGGCGGCGGCGAAGGGCGTCGGTGAGCCTCGCCAACACGAAGGACGGCTCAGCATAGTCGCGCGGCGCGCCCCACAGCGTCAGTCTCGCGTGCAGCTTCGAGAACGCATGCCCATCGTCTTGCCATCCCAAGAGACCCTCCACTTCGAGCTCGAGCGCCGCGAGGTAGGCGTCGATGTGAGCTTGTTCGCGGGCCAGCCAGCCATCGAGGAACATTTCGCTACCGATGTGGCCGACGGCGCGGGCCGTCCCACGCCGCACGCCGGCACCTGTGAGCTCGTCGATCGCGTGCCCGCAAAAGGCCAGAAACGTGGGCGACCGATGGAACGCTTCGTCGGTTCGGTGGTGCAGATCGATCCCGCGCTGAATGTCCGAGTCGCGAACCTCGGTCACAGCGACACGGACCATGGTTTCGAAGTCTGGCAACATGCTTCCCAGCAGGTGCCTGGCTCGACCGTCCTGCCAACTGGCGACGACTGCATGTCCGAAGAAGTTCAACGCCTCAGTTCCTTTGCGATGCGGTCGAGCCCGGTGGGCTTGCGGATCTCCGCGCTTTCGCTCCGCCAGCTTACACCGGCCTCGCTTTTGAACCAGGTTCGCTGCCGGCGCGCGTAGACGCGGGTCGACTTTCGGATTCGGCGTAGCGTCTCGTCGAGAGGAACTTCGTCGCGGACGTGGGCCAGGACCTCGCGGTACCCCACGCTTCCAAAGGGGCGGATGTCATCTCCCCATCGCGCTCGGAGCGCGCGGACCTCGTCTATCCAGCCCGAGTCGAGCATCTGTTTTGCACGGTGCTCGATGACCACTCCGTGCTCCTCGCGGTCCATGTCGAGGACGACGAACGCGGTGCGGTATCGCGGCTCTCCGAGCGCGTGCTCCGCCCGAAGGATGCCCAGTGGCGTGCCGGTTTGCTCGTGGACTTCGAGCGCGCGCACGATTCGAAGGGTGTCGTTTGGATGAACGGCGTGAGCGGAAATCGGATCGACGTCGGCGAGCCTTGCATGCAGCGCCGGCGCGCCTTCCGCTGCGGCGGCCTTCTCGAGGCGTGTCCGGATACCCGGGTCGACTGGCGGGACGTCGACGAGCCCCCGAACGAGCGCCCGGATCCAAAGCCCCGTCCCACCCACCACGATCGGAAGACGCCCGCGCTCGCGAATGTCTCGAATCGCCGCGTCTGCCAGGTTTGCATAGGCGACGGCGTCCACGTCCTGATCGGGGTCGAGCACATCGAGCAGGTGGTGCGCCAAGCCTCCAAGCTCATCGGCCGTTGGCTTTGCGGACCCGATGTCGAATCCCCGGTACACCTGAACGCTGTCGGCGCCGACCAGCTCGCCGTCCAAGCGGTGCGCCACGTCAATCGCGGTGGCAGTCTTGCCCGTGGCGGTAGGCCCCGCGATCACCAGCAGCGGTTGGAGCGTTTCAGTCATCGGCGATCTCGGTCACTCGCGACGATACCGGTACGCGTGCTACGACGCAGGGTCGATGGGCGTCGCGCCCCGGCCAGACCTGTGAGACGATGCGCTGCGCGGCAGCGTCGTCGAGCGGTTCGCCATTGGGCGTGGCGGCGCGGTTCGCAAGCGCCCGAAGCGCCGCGTCCATTCGATCTTCCCCGCCGCCTTCGAGGGTCGAGAGCGTGTCTTGGAAGAGTTGTGTTGCACGGGCGTTGGCGGCGAGGGCGGGGACCGCCCGCACGACATGCGAACCCCCGCCGAGCGCGGACCAATCGAAACCGAGGGAGCGCAGGAGCGTCCCATACCGTTCGAGCGCGGCCTCCGCAGAGGCTTCGAGCTCGAGCCGATCAGGAAAGAGCAGGTTCTGACGCGGGAGCGGCCCGAGGCCCGCGGCTTCACGAAGCGCGTCATAGCGAACCAAGGCATCGGCTCTCTCACGGTCCAAGACCACGATGTGATCCTCGGCTTCGCAGATCAATACACGTTCGCGGACCTGAGCGACAAAGCGAAGCCCATTCGGGCTGCGGATGTCGTACCTGGCACTGGTCTGCGCGACCCCTGAGGTTGAATCGGAAGTGAGGTCCGAGCGCGATGTGTTGTCGGCGTCCCGCATCGGACCGGGCGCTCCGATGCGCGCCTCCCAATATGCATCGCCCGCAGGCGCAGGGGGAAGCCGAGCGCCGACCATCCGGGTCACGAGATCCACGAGTTGGGCGGTCTGTTTGAACCGGACCTCGGTCTTCTGGGGGTGCGCGTTGACGTCGACGTCTTCGGGCGGAAGGCGAAGGGAGACCACGCCGCGCGGGTAGTGCCCTGGGGGCAATCGATCCCCGTATGCGAACGCGATCGCGCGCGCGAGCCCCCGGTCGACGATGGGCCGCCCGTTGACGAACAGAAAGAGGTGGCGCGCCCCAGCGCGCGCGAGCTCGACCGGGGCCAGAACAGCGTCGAGGATCACACCCTCTCGCTCGGCGTGGATCTCCTGGAGTGCGACGTCGCCGAAGACTTGATACGCGCGCTCGGCAAGGTTGTTCGCTGGCAGATACCGCCTCGCGGTGCGCCCATCGGAGGTCACGACCAAGCGCAGCTCCGGATGGCTCAACGCGACCCGCTGGCAAACCTCCAAAATGCGCGAGGTTTCGGTTTGACGTGCGCGAAGAAACTTCTTTCGCGCCGGGACGTTGTAGAACAGGTCATTCACCTCGACCGTCGTGCCGGGAGGGCATCCCGCGGGCGACACTTGCCGCAAATCTCCGCCTTCGACGACGACCCGCGTGCCCTGCAGGTCGTTCTTCGGCCGGGTGGTGATTGTCATCTTCGAGACCGACCCGATCGAGGGTAGGGCCTCTCCGCGAAACCCGAGCGTCGACACGCGTACGAGGTCGTCAAACACAGCGATCTTGCTAGTGGCGTGACGTTCGATGCACAGGGCCGCATCCTCGGCCGACATGCCCACTCCGTCGTCGATCACGCGCACCTGACCCCGTCCCCCGTCTTCCACTGACACGGTAATCACGGTCGCTCGCGCGTCGATGGCGTTCTCGAGGAGCTCCTTGACCAAGTTGGCAGGTCGCTCGATCACCTCGCCGGCCGCAATCTGGTCGATCAGCGTGTCATCGAGCAATTGTACCGTCGGACCCACGGCGTGCGCCTATCAAAGCTGGTTTCGATTGGCAACGGGGCCTTGCGAATCCGGCGCCATCGTTGACCCTCCAACAATCGCGATGCTACCGTGAATTTGGGGAAGATAGCGCGGAATTCACCATTATGAAGGTATGTCCTGCCTGCAGAGTTGACTACGGGGGGGGAGAGGTATTCTGCCCCGTCGACGCGACGCGTCTCGTGACGACGTCCCAGATGAGTCTCAATCCCCTCAACCCGGACGATCCGCTTGTGGGCGCCGTGCTGGCTGGGCGCTACGTGGTGAAGAGCCGCATCGGCGAGGGCGGCATGGGGCTGGTGTACGAGGGCCTTCATCGCGATATCGACAAGCAGGTGGCGATCAAGGTCCTTCGGGATGACTTGTCGAGGCGCCCCGACGTCGTTGCGCGTTTCCGTCAAGAAGCCAAGAGCGCGTCGCGGATCGGTCACGAGAACATCGTCGACATCTCCGACTTCGGTGAAACCACGCGCGGCGCCAGCTACTTCGTCATGGAATTCCTGGACGGGGAAGACCTCGCGAACGTCCTCGGCAGAGACGTCACCGTCGACGCCGATCGAGCCTGTGCCATCGTTCTTCAGTGCTGCCGAGCGCTCTCGGCGACGCACGCCAAGGGGATCGTGCATCGCGACATCAAGCCCGAAAACATCTTCCTCACCAAGCGCGATGGCGTCGATGATTTCGTCAAGATCGTCGACTTCGGCATCGCCAAGATGAGCGATATCGAGACCGACGGCGCGCCGGGGCGCAAGCTGACCAAGACGGGGATGATCTTCGGCACGCCGGAATACATGTCCCCCGAACAAGCGGCCGGAAAGGAGCTCGATCACCGTGTCGACGTGTACGCACTCGGCATCATCCTGTACGAGTGCCTCGCGGGCCGCGTCCCGTTTGAGGGCGACACCTTCATGGGGGTGCTCACCCAGCACTTGTTTGCCGAGTTGCCGCCGATCGAGGAGTTCAATCCGAACGCCAAGGTGAGTCGAGAGCTCGAGCTGGTGATTCGAAAGGCGCTCGCTAAGGATCCCGACGACCGCTACCAGGACACCGAAGAGCTTGCCGAGGCGATCACCTGTGCCCTCGAGGGGCGCTTGAGTCGCGCGACCATCATGACCCCGCCTTCTGCCTTTGGTTCGGCGTCATTGAGTCACCTCGCTCCGGTCCCACGCCGAAAGACGTCGCGGTGGGTCTGGGCGGCGACTGCTTTGGGTGCAGTCGCTGCGCTCGCTTGGGTTGGCTTGGGTCCCATCTCCGGTCCGGGGAGCGAAGCGGACGCGAGCGAAGGACCTGCAGAGATGGGCCCCGCAGCGGACGCCGTCGAGCCCCGAGAGGACGACTCGCTCCTCGTTGATGTCGAGCCCGCGCTCACCTTCGTCAACGTCCACGTTGCCACCGATCCCGCTGGCGCCACAATCCTGCTGGACAACGGGTCGGAGGCCTGCGCCAAGACGCCGTGCACTCTCGAGGCGGAGCGAGGGTCGACACTGGTGATTCGCGCCAAGCTTGGTAAACGAAGGGGGCGCACCGCGATCACCCCGACCCAAGAGGAAACCGTTTTGATCGAGCTCCAGGCCCCCAAGAAGTCCCCGCCCAACCCTCGCAAGGCCGAGGCGCCCAAACGCAAGCGGGAGAAACCGGCGCGTTCCTCGGACCTCAAGGTTCCCGAGTGGGCTCAGTGAGTGACGCCGAGCGCAAAACGCTAGCCGATCTAGAGTGGGGCCAGGTGGAGCAGGCGGTTGCGGATCGTTGTCGGGGTCCACTCCGCGAGGGTCTGTCTCTCCAGCTTGCTGAGTCGTTCGAAGAAACCGAGCGCGTGCTCGCGGAGGCGAGGGAATCGTGGACCCTGCTCGACCGGAACGACCCGCTTCCGCTCGGGGGTTTCTGCGAAATCGCGTCGTCGCTACAACATTTGGAGCGAGAAGGCGTTCTCGACGGCGCCGCACTGAAGGACATCCGGATGACGCTGCGGGCGTCGGCGGCGCTTCGACGGTTTCTCGGTCAACGCAAAGACAGCGTTCCGTATCTGCATCGCGCCTGTGCCATAGACCCGACCCTCGACGGTCTCGAAGAAGAGGTCGGGATGTCGATCGGCGATGATGGAATGATCCTCGACTCCGCTAGCGCCGAGCTCGCGCGTCTTCGCGAAGAGGTCGGGAACCTTCGCGGGCGGATCATTCGGAAGCTCGAAGACCTTATCCAGAAGCGAAGCGCAATCTTGCAGGACTCGTTCTACACGATCCGAGAAGGCCGTTACGTGCTCCCGGTTCGTACCGACGCACACGAACGCTTCCATGGCATCGTGCATGGCTCGAGCGCGAGCGGCGCAACGATTTTCGTCGAACCCAGGGAGCTCGTCGAACGAGGCAACCGCCTCAAGATGGCTCAGGGCGAGCTCGAGCGCGAGGAGCGGAGGATTCTCGCCGCGGTGTCGGACCTGGTGCGCCAGTACGTGCCGCAGCTCCACGCTGCAGCCGAAGCTCTCAATCATGCCGACTTGCGCGGCGCCAGCGCTCAGCTTGCGGTCGATCTCGGCGCCCACTTCGTCGAGCTGTGCCAAGAGCCGCGCATCTCTTTGCGCGCGGCTCGCCACCCGTCGTTGGTCTTGAGCGGCATCGATGTGGTCCCGAACGACATCGAGCTTTCGGGCGGTGAGGCGCTCGTGATTTCGGGTCCGAACGCCGGTGGCAAGACCGTCGCCCTCAAGATGCTCGGTTTGGCCGCACTGATGACCAGAGCGGGTTTGGCGGTTCCGGTAGACGAGGGGAGTGTCTGTGGATTCTTCTCACCTGTGCTCGCGGCGGTAGGCGACGAGCAGAGCCTTGCCCGAAGCCTATCGACGTTCTCCGCGCACCTGGTCACGCTCCGAAGCGTGCTCGAGCAGGCGGGCGAACGGGTGCTGGTGTTGCTCGATGAGCTTGCGGGCGCGACAGATCCGGAAGCCGGTGCCGCATTGGCGTGCGCGGTCGTAAAGACCCTGGTCGAACGACGCACCGCGGTCGCTGTCACGACGCACTATGAAGCCTTGAAAGCGCTCGCCGCCGAACGCGAAGACATGCACAACGCGGCAGTTGGCTTCGACTTCGACAACATGGCGCCCACGTTCCGAATGACGATGGGCGTCCCCGGGGGCTCGAACGCGCTCGAGGTCGCGCGACGATTCGGGATTCCCTCGGAAGTCATCGAGCAGGCGCGTCGCGCG
>Ga0255046_10000231_pt1 | contig 14168 bp, 10 predicted proteins | sample BC1_12_27_MG_FD_183632 | JGI IMG/M metagenome (GOLD analysis project Ga0255046, IMG submission 183632) | Seawater microbial communities from Strait of Georgia, British Columbia, Canada - BC1_12_27 | ecosystem: Environmental > Aquatic > Marine > Strait | place: Canada: British Columbia...
CTTCTGACGAATTCGCTGGAACTGGTCAGCCGGCTCGACTACGAGCATCGCGGGAAGACTTACTGGACACTTGATAACGTGGACACACAGGCGGCCTACGATCTGACAAATCTGAGTATTGCACTGGCGGGGGGCAAGTGGACCACTCGGCTATTCGTCAATAATTTGTTCGATGAGGAATACATTGAGTGGTTCTTCGCGTCCCGGTTCATTGGCCTGCCGGCCGACATTGCGTGGCCAAGCAAGCCGCGGCAGGTCGGCCTCGAGTTCTCTTACCGATACTAATTACGGCGGCGCCACGGCGTCGTCGCTGGTGCCGGACCCAGGCTCGCTAGTAACTTGCGGTCTGGACAGGCTCGTGCATTTCCATGCTGTCCTCAAGACGCGCAATCGATGCGACGACGTCTTCACAGGATCTGTGTTGAATGTTATCGCGACGCTCGAAGTGAGACACAAAGTCTCCTTCCTTCTTCAGCGTCAACGTCAATTGATCCCTGGGTGCCAGGCTGATCTGCACGATTTGTGGCGGCGAACTGTCCAGTTCTACCCGATAGTCGCCCTCGGGCAGGAACAGGGGTTTGTCTGAACCAAGAGATCCGTTCGCGACCTCGGTGGCGCCTTTAAATACGCTGAACGAAGTGGCTACCGTTTGCGCCAGTGCCTCTTTGAGTTCTTCTGCGCTGCCCGCCGTGACATAGCGCCCGCCCGATGCGTTAGCGACGGCTCGCAGACTCGCGGCATCCTCATCGGCGGCATTGCCGAGCCCGAAGCCGATCAGGTGGACCATGATGCCCTGTTCGCGGAGCTCGCGCGCCGCCCGGGCCGGATCCCCGCCGCAGCTTTCGATGCCATCGGTGACCAGCACCAATGCACGGTCGTTCTGCAGCGAGCCAAAATCACTGGCCGCCTGATTCAGCGCGTAAGCGATAGGTGTCTGCCCCAGCGGCCGCAAGCGGGCGATCGCTGCGCGGATGGGTTCGCGGTTTTCCTCCCCGAAGGGGACAAGTAGTGCCGAATCGGCGCAGTCGTTGTTGACGCTCGGGCTGGTGCTTCCGTAGGCGCGGAGTGCCAGTTCCAGGTCCTCAGGGAACCAATGGGAAACGTCCTGCAGAATCTCCTTGGCGACCACCATCTTGGGCTCACCGTGCATGCGGCCCCACATGCTCCTCGACGCGTCAACGACGATTTCAACCGCCCGGTCGTTGAGCGACAGGACAGGTCGTCCGTCTTTCACGGCGGCTACTTCCAGGGCGGCACAGCTCGCATCCCGCACGTCTACCGTTACGATGGACTCCTGTGTCTGCCCGTCGAGGCTTGTTGCAAACGCTACGATACGATTCTCGCCCACCTCGAGCGGTACGTTTCCCGTAAACGTTCCGCCTGCGAGTTTCGCAGTGACGGGTGTCGAACCATTTACACTTAGCGTAACGCTGTCCACGCCCGTCGTACGAAGATCAAGGAAAGCCTGGGGAAGCATGGTTGGGTCAGTAACCTGGACGAAACTGCCACCCGTTGCCCACGCAATCGTATCGAGAATAGATGTACCCTTGGTGTCGGATCCGAGCAAAAGCGTTTGAACCGTAACGCCCTGGTATTGTGACTGCACCGCAGCGTCATACGCTTTTTTCTCGTTCGACTTGCCGTCGGTAAAGAGCATGATTACGCGCGAAGAGCCCGGGCGTCCGTTTTTCTCGAGTTCCCTGAGCGCCGTGTGAAGGCCGGCGGCGAGATTCGTACTGCCGGTTCGCGGCAAACCCCGCAACGCCTCTACCACCTTGTCTCGCTCCGACGTCATGGGCTGAACGAGTTCTCCCCTGCTATCGAAGCTGACGACACCGATCTTGATATCGCTTCTCGGCGAGAGATTCCTGACCAGGCCGATAGCCCCTGTGGACCGAAAATCGCTACGATCGGTGCTACGGAGACTCTGTGACGTATCCATCACAAAAATCATGTCGAGGTAGCGCACGCCGCCGATAGCCGAGGCAATGCCCTCCACTTGAACGGTTGTTTCTCCCTGGTCCGCCGTAAAGTCAACGGCCGGTGACTGGATTTCTATCTGCAACGCGTCGTGGGGCGTCGGCAACATATTTGAGGCCTGCTCCACCGCGCCCGATTCCGCAGCCACGGAGCCGCACATCAGGACTGAAAGTAAAATGCTTAGGGTGCTTCGCATAGGATCACCTATTGATGAATGCATGCGTACTCCCAGGACCGTCGGAGCTAACCCAGGCTGGACATCAACCAGGCTCCCCGGTGCCGAATAGAGTCACGCACCATGTCATTGTGTTTTCGCAGCATAGAACAACCCCGCAAACAGAAACTGGGACGCGGCACACACTTTCAGTGCCGCACTGGCCGGCAGTTTGAATCTTCTTACTTGTGCCGGATCATTAGCATCTGTGCCGTGGTTACGATCGGACAAAAGCCCGTAATTTGAGGAGATCCGATATTATTTTTGGTGATATTCTATCGGCTCGTCTATAGGCGGGTGTAGTTCAACGGTAGAACATCAGCTTCCCAATTAGAGTCGCCGAGTTGGCCATTACTGTAACCGCTTGATTTCCGTGGTCCTCTGACCACCCGATTCAAATAGTTAGATCACCCTAAAGTAACCAACTGAGTCCTGCAGGCTTTCGGAGTACGCTCAGTTTTACTCTCACTTTTCAGGTGGGAAGATGGTCCCGGTAAGTGACATCTAAACCGATGTGCGTATTCTGGCGATGTCGGTCCAGCGTTCCGGTTCAAGCCGGTCCACGAAGAAGATGGGCGCGATGAACCTGGGATACTGTAGCAATCAGGGAATTTAACTCCCAATTGCTTCTTGATGATCGGGTCGATATCAGTATGCTACCCGTCGGTGCCGGCCTGACCCTGGCCCGGAAACGATAAAACAAATACGGCTTCATCAATTACAATACAGGCAACACGCGTTTTAATAATTTTAAGAAACTCTATGAAACCTTTAATCAATGACTTTTTACACAGCGATTCCGCTATCGATTCAATTTCCGTCCAGGGCTGGGTTCGCACCCGCCGGGATTCGAAAGAATTTTCTTTTATTGAGCTGAACGATGGGTCCTGCCTGGCTAATATACAAATTATTGTTGATGCGAGTCTTGATAGTTACGAACATATAAAAAATATCACCACCGGCTCTGCCGTCAGTATTAATGGCAAACTTGTTGAGTCACCTGGAAAAGGCCAACGCTGGGAGATCCAGGCCACCTCGATAGAACTGCTTGGGGGCGCACCGGATGATTTCCCCCTGCAAAAGAAACGCCATAGCGATGAGTACCTGCGTACGATCGCACACCTGAGACCACGCACAAACAAATACGGCGCCATATTCAGGATCCGCTCGAAATTATCTCATGCGGTTCATCAATTTTTCCAGCAACGTGGTTTTAACTGGATCCATACACCCATCATTACCGGTGCTGACTGCGAAGGCGCCGGTGAAATGTTTCGTGTTACTACCCTGGACCCAGCAAAGGTTCCTCTTGAAAACGGCAAGGTTGATTACCAGCAGGACTTTTTTGGCAAGGAGGCTATGCTGACAGTATCAGGTCAACTATCTGTCGAGTCGTTCTGTCAAAGCCTTGGCAATGTCTACACCTTCGGTCCAACTTTTCGAGCCGAAAATTCTAATACCAGCCGGCATGTATCAGAATTCTGGATGATTGAACCGGAAATGGCATTTGCTGACCTTGAAGACAATATGAATCTTGGGGAAGAAATGATTCGAGAACTGGTTAAATTTACCATTGACGAATGTGCAGATGATCTTTCGCTGTTTGCGAAGTTTGTCGATAAAACCTTGATGCAAACCCTCGAAAATATTGTAAACAACGATTTCGTCCGACTTCCCTACACAGAAGCTATTGATATTTTGCAATCTTCCAAATCCAGTTTTGAATTCGAACCAAAATGGGGCAATGATTTGCAAACCGAGCATGAAAGATACCTTACCGAGAAACACTTTAAACGGCCTGTTATCGTCTTCGATTACCCGAAAGATATTAAGGCATTTTACATGCGCTTAAACGACGACAACAAAACTGTTGCCGCTATGGATGTGCTGGTACCTTCTATTGGTGAAATTATCGGCGGCAGTCAACGAGAGGAGCGCTTTGATTTATTACAAAAAAGAATCAAGCAAATGAATTTCAACGAAGAAGACTACTGGTGGTACCTGGATATGCGCAAATACGGAACAGCTCCACATGCCGGCTTCGGATTGGGCTTTGAGCGCCTGTTAATGCTGCTGACGGGTGTTTCAAATATTCGTGATGTTATCCCTTTTCCACGAACCCCGAAACACCTGGAATTTTGAAAAAAATTACATAAGCCAGCCTTCTTATCAGTCGGCAGGAACAAGTCTTATTATCTTGCCGTCGTCAATACCGATATAAAGAAAATCATCCGAGCGATCATTTGCTTCTCTAAGAGCCTCAGAATCGCTTAGAATCGAATTACTCTCACTTTTATGCTCACTGGGCTACAGATGAGAGCTAACTCCCTGATATGCGGGTGTAGTTCAACGGTAGAACATCAGCTTCCCAAGCTGAGAACGAGGGTTCGATTCCCTTCACCCGCTCCAAATAAGAAACCGCATACATATGCGGTTTTTTTAGCATCTGGCGACGGAGTTCAAGTTTCACTTTGTAGATTGGTTTCCGGTCGATCAAAGGTCGCGCAAGAAATTTAATATGCCGGCATATCACAGCAAGTATGCCGTCACGGCTGCTCGCTTGCGCGATTGTCTCTCAGGCACATCACCCTGAATATAAACTCTAGAAATTATAGAGACTAATGCGCAAAACGTTTCACAGAACGTCAAGTATTCAGGCGTTATCTGTTCCTGCACGTAGGTCGTCGTCTTGCATCCGGATATGGGCCGACAATGCCGAAGCATGCTAGATTAAGTTAAAGCGACTGGACTCCGGCGAGTTACCTGGTGCAGTACTAATTTGGCGGCCTGGGTCCGGCGCGTAAACCAAAAGACACGGATAACACCGCGCTGGCAATTCAATACATGGATATTCGAAAGCTTAGTAACCCGCTGGCTATTGTGGCCGCAATTCTGGTCGTGGTCGTTCTGTCGCTGCTGATTATTGAGTCGCGATCTGTCAAGAACGAGTACTACGTGTCTCAAGCTGAACGGACGCGCCTGATCGAAACGACGCGAACAGACATCGCAACGATGCTTGCTGGAATGACGGCTGCGATCAAAACCGGCGCCCGAATAACTCCTTCCGTAGAGTTAATCAATATGCGCCTTCGAGACAACAATAAGGCTCCGCAGGAATTCTCGGGCGTCACGCCGCAGAATCCTGATGTCGTGTCGCAATTCAAGGAGTTCGACAACGCGCTAACGCTATTCCTGATCAGTAGTCAGACTTTCATTTCGACCCAAAACACGTTGGCCAGTGCGCTGCAACGATTGCAGGAAGAATCGCCAGAATTTGTCAGGAACCTGCGTGAACGTGGACTGCCAAACCATTCGGGCACTGTCTTTACGCTCGCCATCGACGTAATCGATTTCTCGACCGGGCAGCGCCTGTCCGATCCGATTCAACTTCACGGTCGTATTGAGGAACTTAGGAACGACCCCTCTTTCGCCGCACAAATGCCAGATATGGCGGCTAAGTTTCTCGCGACAGCAGAATCTGTTGTCGACCAACACGTGGCAGCGGAACTTACACTTGACGCAATCCGTCGTAATCCCGTCGTTGCAGACCTGTCGGCGCTGGAGGCAGCAGAAGCTGCTTTTAACAGAGGCGCGATGCAGCGTGCGGAAACAGCGCAGGTCCTGTTGGCATTCTGTGCCGTATTGTTGTTGCTGGGCGCTGCATATTCTATCTATAAGTTGCAATCGAGCTACCGAGCACTAAACAAGAGCAACAGGGAACTGCAGCTTTCGAATGAAACGCTTGAGGAACGTGTCAGCGACCGTACGCAGGAGCTGGAGAAGGCCTATGGCGACCTGAAGGAATCGCAGGTACAGCTGATTCACGCGGAGAAGATGTCGTCACTTGGAGAAATGATCGCTGGCATCAGCCACGAGATCAACACGCCGCTGTGGTACCTGATGAGTAATTCCAGCGTCATCCAGGAGTTGCTCGATTCCGTCGGCGAACTCAGCGATGTCGCGGAATCGATGGTCATTGCGGCGCTTTCCGGCCCGGAGAATATCAAGACAGTACGACTCGGACTCGTCGACATCCACAGAATGATGAAGTCCGGGATCAAGGAAGAAATAGAGGAAGCGAAAGGCTTGATTCAGGACTGTATCGAAGGGTTGGATGAGCTGTCCGTACTTGCAAAGGGGTTGAAAGATTTTAGCCGGCTCGATCGTGCAGAACACGCGGCGTTTGATGTCAACGAAGGACTCGAAAAAACACTGCTGATCATTAACAATCGGCTGAAGAGTCGTATATCTGTGCACAAGCACTACGGTGACGTGCCAACGATCTACTGCTCGCCGTCGCAGATAAACCAGATCTTTCTAAATATTCTGACGAATGCGGCAGACGCCATTGAAGGCATCGGCGACATCGTGCTGCAGACCCGCGAAGAAAATGGCAACGTCGTCATCAGCATCGGTGACACCGGTGTCGGAATTCCGGCCGATGTATTGCCCAAGATTCGTGACCCATTCTTCACGACGAAGGAGATAGGAAAAGGCACAGGCCTCGGCATGTCCATCGTCGACCAGATCGTTGCTGCGCACGATGGCGAGCTACATGTTGAATCCAAGCCTGGCAAGGGAACGACGATCACAGTCGAAATACCGATTGTCAATCAGGGTAACGTCGTGATTGAGCACGATCAGGACGCCGACTTCCCGAAAATCGTCAACATGGTACCCGCCGTGAATCAAGGCAATGGCCAGCATACGCAGGACTATGGGAGCGCAGGTGAGCGCGCACTTTGAGGTGGCTTTCGCAAGAAGTGAATCTCGAAAGAACTCGAATACATAGCAGGATACGCAAATGAGTTACCGGCCAAACATACTATTCGTGGACGACGAGCAGCGAGTTTTGAACTCCATGCGAGCCATGTTTCGACGCGAATTCGACCTGTTTCTAGCGACGAACGGAGCGGCCGCCGTAAAGATTGCCGTCGACAATCCAATCGATGTCATCGTTGCAGATCAGCGCATGCCCGGCATGTCGGGGATAGAGGTCCTCGACCAGGTCAAGAGAATTTCCCCGAATACAATTCGAATACTGCTGACAGGTTACGCCGACCCGACTGCTGTGAATGACTCAATCAATATAGGAGAAGTCTTTCGATATCTCGGCAAACCATGTCCACCAAGAGTGCTGCGGGAAACGTTGCGACTTGCTGTTCACGCAACGCGTCCTGCCAGGGACTCCGACACGCGTCGTCTGAAACCGATCCAGGCAACATTTTCTCGAGTGCAGAGAAAGAGCGAAATTTCCCGTGACGCATTTGGCGACAATGAACTACCTGTGTTGCGACCAATCCCGGATAGCAAACCACTGAATGAGGTTCAGGGCAGGACAAAACACTCGAAGGAAGTCGGTGTCGTCATTTACACCGTGGACTCGGTGTTCGCAGAAACCGTAATTCGCACAATCTCGAGTGAACGCAGCACATTGCTCGCGACGTCTCTTATCCGGGCGATGCGAGCGCTGGAGGACGACTCTTCCGGCGTGTTAATTACGGACATAACGACAGAAGTTGCCATGCTCCAACGAATCATCAGCGCGTTGAAACAGTGTGTGCCTGAACTCGTCACCGTTGTCGTCAGCGAAAGCCGTGACTCGGACAATATGATCAGCTTGATCAATTATGGGCAGGTCTTTCGTTACGAACAGAAGCCTGTCGCCCCGAATCAACTACTCAAGGATATCGATGCCGCCGCGGTCAAACACGTGAACTTGTGTGACAACCCGAATTTGGCAGACCGCCATACGGTCGAGGACCTGCGGCACAATTCCTTCAGGCCGGCAATGCCCGTTCGCAATGTTGGTGCCGACATAGGATTGCGCAAGGAACGTTTACGTGCGATAGGCAGCCGACTTTAGGAATTCTAGCTGATGGAATCCGCGAATTCGAAAGAATACAGTTCCCTGCCACTGATATATGCGATCACGACCGCCATCGTCGTCAGCGCGACAGGTGGTTGGTTTGCTCTCGGTGCGAAAACACCCGACAGTAACACCGAGACAGTATCGAATACATTGATTGCGACATCGACTACGGAGTCCACTGACGATGATTCGGTCGATATAGACGCGAATCTTCGCAAGGCGCGAATGTCCGCCGCTGCGGATTTACTGGTGGCGCCACGGCGTAGAAATGCACTTTACTTTTACGGCCGTGTGCTATCAGCAGATCCTGACCATGCGGTCGCGAGTGCTGAGCTTGATGCCTTGCTGGCGGCAATTCTGCTGGTCGTAGATGATCATCTTGCCGCCGATGAGTTCGATGATGCCTACGACCTTGCGATGGCCGCGTTGCAACACAGGCCCGATCACCCGTTAATAGAGAATATGCAGAATGACCTCAACGAGTTCGTGACCGCGCTTGCCGACGACGCGTCGAACCTCGCACAAAGTGGAAATGATGAGGAAGCAACGGCTAGACTGGCAACGCTGAAGGGCCTGCCTGGTCTTAGTGCCGACTATGTCGCCGCAGCCGAACAGCTGGTGCTTGAGACGCAGCAAACGAGAACCGAGCGGGAATTTATTGAAGAGGAAGCGCTTCGGGAAGCGCGGGCTGAACTCGAATGGCAACAGAAAATCAGTGATGCCATCGCCGCGAAGAATTTTATCACTCCCGAGGGTGAGAGCGCTCGCGACTACCTCGCTGAGAGGGACGAACCAGCCGAAATCAAGGAACAACTGTCTACTCAGTTGCGCGACGCCCTGCTCGCCGCCGCACGAGCTAAAGTTGAGGCCGACGAATTTGACGATCTGGAGTCCTATCTGACTGCCGGCCTCGATTTCGGCGCTGACGAGGATACGATCGCTACGTTGCGGGCTGATTTTGAGAAAAAACAACTTGAACAGGAAAGTACCAAGTCAATCGCACTCAGCGAATTCGTCCCTCTGACTTTGGCACCAGCAAAGTATCCAACTCGTGCAAGCCAACGAGACATCACAGGATGGGTTGACGTCACATTTACGGTGACCAAGGCAGGGGAAACAGCAGATATCGAGATACTGCGTGCTGAACCGGAAGAGACCTTTGATATTTCTGCAATTGAAGCTGTCAATAAGTGGACTTTTGAGCCGCGTCAGTATCAGGGGCAGCCTATAGATCAGCGCACTACAGTACGCCTCGTTTTCAACCTGGAGTAGCGGCTGCCAGAATTTGCGGTGCCGTAGCGTTACAGAGTGAAATATACTTGCTCGCATGAGTGACATCGGCAAAATCGTTGGCGTGCTCGGCGGTATGGGTCCTGATGCGACGGTCGACTTCATGGCGAAGGTCATTGCGCTGACGCCGGCGGACAAGGACCAGGATCATGTGCGCATGATCATCGACCACAATCCGACAGTACCGAATCGACAGTCGGCTATCCTCGACGACGGCGAAGATCCGGGCCCGGCAATCGCAGCGATGGCCAAGCGCCTCGAAACCGCGGGCGCCGATTTTCTCGTGATTCCGTGCAACACGGCCTATGTGTTTCAGGACAGTATTCTCGATGCCGTAGACATCCCGCTGGTTTCAATAATTGACGAGACCATTGCAGCGATTGCTGCATTGAGTCCGCGAGCCGATGCAGTAGGCGTGCTGGCGACGGATGGTTGTCTCAAGGCCGGCATTTATCAGAGTGCCCTGCGGGATAACGAACTCCAGTCTGTACTGCCGAGTCGTGAAGAATCGGCCCGGCTAATGGACCTGATCGGCAAGACCAAAGCGGGTGACCAGGGCGAAGCAGTATCGGGCGCCATGCAAGAACTGGCGAGCGCACTAGTCTCGAGAGGTGCGCAGGCGATTATTGCGGGGTGCACGGAGATCCCACTTGTCCTCGATGAGACTATGATCAGCGTGCCATTGATTTCATCCACTGATGTGCTCGCGCGAAGAACCGTACAGTTGGCACGAGGTGAATTACCTTTACCTGACCGGGAGTAAGAAGTGTTGTTAAGCGATTTTCCGAGGGTGACCCTGGCCCACCTGCCCACGCCACTCGAACACCTGCCTCGCCTTAGCGAGCATCTTGGCGGCCCCGACATCTACGTCAAACGAGATGACTGTACCGGGCTCGCATCAGGCGGCAATAAGACACGCAAATTGGAGTATTCGATGGCCGAGGCGCTGCAACAAGGCGCTGACACAATCGTGACGGTCGGTGCCGTGCAGTCGAACCACGTTCGCCAGACCGCGGCGGCGGCGTGCAAGCTCGGTTTCGAGTGCGAGGTGCTGCTGGAACATCGGGTCGTCGACCCAAGCGAACCATATGCCAACTCGGGCAATGTGCTTCTCGACAGAATTTTCGGCGCAAACCTGCGGGAATACCCGGGCGGCACTGATTTCGATCAAGCGATCAGCGCGGTCGCTGACGAAGTCATGGCGAACGGTGGCAAGCCGTACATTATTCCGGGCGGCGCCTCGAACAAGGTGGGCGCGCTCGGCTACGTCAACTGCGCGATCGAGCTTCTGGATCAAATCAAAGATCAGGAGCTCGATATCGGGCACATTGTGACGGCGACCGGCAGCGCAGGTACACAAGGTGGACTGATCGTTGGACTCAAGGCAATGGAGAGCGACATCCCGTTGCTCGGAATTGGCGTCAACGCTCCGAAAGACGCACAAGAGGAAAAGGTCTATCAGCTGGCTTGCGAGACGGCAGAGTATATCGGCAAACCAAATTGCGTCGCTCGCGAAGACGTTGTTGCGAATTGTGATTATGTCGGCGACGGCTATGGCGTGCCGACCGAATCGATGAACGAGGCCGTGCTCATGTTGGCGCGCTACGAGGGTCTGCTGTTCGACCCCGTCTATAGTGGCAAAGGTCTTGCCGGCATGATCGATTTAATTCGCAACGGAACGTTCAGTACGGGCAACATCGTTTTCCTGCATACGGGTGGTTCGGCGGCATTATTTGCGTACGTGGATCAATTGCAGACATGACATTCTATGAAGAACGCGTCCTGCCGCACTTGATGCATTTTGCGTGCTCGGCCCGGCCCAACCAGAAACAGCGCGAAAAGATCGTACCCCTTGCTCAAGGCGATGTCCTGGAGATCGGATTCGGCAGCGGCTTGAACCTGCCTTTCTTCGATGTGCAAAAAGTCAGCAAGATCTGGGGTCTCGAACCGTCGGAGGGAATGCGGCGCAAGTCTCAAGCTCTTATCGATGCGTCGGATCTGGATGTCGAACTCATTGACTTGCCGGGTGAGACTATTCCGCTCGAGGCGAACAGCGTTGATACGGTTTTGGTGACGTACACGCTCTGCACGATACCGGATGCGAATGTCGCACTAGAGGGTATGCGACGGGTACTGAAACCAGGTGGGAGCTTGCTTTTCTGCGAACACGGCATTGCGCCCGACGACAACGTGCGCCGGTGGCAGAGCCGGTTAAATTCCGCCTGGAGCCGGATCGCCGGTGGCTGCAACATGAACCGCGACATACCGGATCTGATCGTGAAAAGCGGCTTCGAAATAACGAGCGACGAAAGAATGTATATTCCAGGCGCCAAGGTGCTTTGCTATAACTTCTGGGGCAGGGCCAGGGCAGCCCGTTAGACGTCAGCGTCCCGATATACGCCAGATAATCCTGACAATTAAGACCGATGAGTGGCGCCAGTTATTACGGCGGGTTTAATCGTTGTATGATCCGGCACCATGCAGCCAGTTATCAGCATTACAGGCTTGACGAAAACTTACGCCGGCGGGTTCCAGGCACTAAAGGCTGTGGACCTGGAGATAGATCGTGGTGAGATCTTCGGTCTGCTGGGGCCGAACGGTGCGGGCAAGACGACGTTAATCAATATTGTCTGCGGCATCGTGACAAAGACAAGCGGCACTGTGCTCGTTGATGGCTACGATAGCGTCAAAGATTACCGCGCTACGCGATCGCGTATCGGCCTTGTGCCACAGGAACTGCCGACGGAGACGTTCGAGACACCGTACAACGTAGCGCGATTCAGTCGCGGCCTGTTTGGCAAACCAGCTAATCCCGATCACATCGAGAAGGTCCTGAAGTCACTCTCACTGTGGGAGAAGAAGGACGAGAAAATCATGATGCTCTCGGGGGGTATGAAGCGGCGTGTTCTCATTGCCAAAGCGCTTTCGCACGAGCCTGAAATACTGTTTCTCGACGAGCCGACGGCGGGCGTCGATGTGGAACTTCGTCAGGACATGTGGAATGTGATTCAGACTTTGCGCGAATCCGGTGTCACCGTCATCCTGACAACACACTACATAGAAGAGGCTGAACAGCTCGCGGATCGCGTTGGCGTGATTAATCACGGCGAAGTCATCCTCGTGGAGGAAAAGAACAAGTTGATGCGTGAACTCGGCAAGAAACAACTTGTTCTGAATTTGCTGGAACCGCTGGCGAGTGTTCCACCCGAACTTGGTGACTACCATCTCGAGCTGAGCGACTGTGGTTGCGAATTGACGTATCACTACGATACGAAACGCGAACACACTGGCATCACTTCACTGCTGGCGGCCCTGCATGATGCGGGAGTTAAATTCAACGACCTGAATACATCGCAAAGCTCTCTCGAGGAGATCTTCGTCGGCCTCGTGAACAAAGACATATGAACTTCAACGCGATAAAGGCGATCTATCGCACCGAGATGGCTCGCATGATGCGTACGGTGGTGCAGAGTATCGTCGCACCGGTTCTCTCGACGTCGTTGTATTTCGTCATTTTTGGTGCCGCTATCGGTTCACGAATAACCGAGATCGATGGTGTCAGTTATGGGGCGTTCATCGTTCCCGGTCTGATCATGCTATCGATAATGACTGAGAGCATTTCGAATTCGTCATTCGCCATCTACTTTCCAAAGTTCTCCGGCACGATCTTCGAACTGCTGTCCGCGCCTGTGTCCTTTGTCGAAGTCTTGCTTGGTTATGTCGGGGCGGCTGCGACCAAGTCGGTCATCATCGGCGGCATCATACTGACGACGGCAAGCTTCTTTGTGACCCTCGATATTGCGCATCCGGCAATCATGCTGCTATTCCTTGTGCTCATATCTGTTTCTTTCAGCCTGTTCGGTTTTATTCTGGGCGTGTGGGCGGACGGCTGGGAGAAGTTAACGATTGTGCCGATTCTCGTGATCATGCCGCTGACATTTCTTGGCGGTACGTTCTATTCGATCAGCATGCTGCCGCCAGCCTGGCAGACCGTTAGCCTGTTCAATCCAATCGTCTATCTCATCAGTGGATTTCGCTGGAGCTTTTACGAAAATGCGGATGTTGCTGTCGGTCTGAGCCTGGTGATCGTGTTCGGGTTCCTGGCGCTGTGCCTGATCGCCGTCTGGTGGATCTTCAAGACGGGATACCGGCTCAGGAACTAAGCGGGCGGATTCTCACGGATGGCGGGTGGGTTCCAGTATCTGACGCAATGCGTCTTCATCGGAACAGACGCAGCCTTGAATCTGACCCACACGTTCCACGCAGGCTGGAGTAGTTCCAAATGGGCAGTTGAGTGATTTCTTTATCATTGCCCAGTCAATTGTTGGACGGTCAACAACTGACTCCTGTGACGCACAGGCGCTGAGCAAGATGATGCCGGCCATTAGCAATGGGAGAAGTACGTTCTTCTTGCTGACTGGAATCAAAGGTGCCCCCTGTTAATCAGTATAGACCTGCGGCAGCGGTCGTTGTTCCGCTGTTACAACTCCAGCGTGTACTCGTCGATGACCTTGCTGATGGCCGCGCGGCAAACCAGGCAGAATTGCTCGTAGCGCGTGAACATCAGGCAATTTTGCTCGGATCGGTAGTAGCCCTCTGCTTCGTACATGGCGCCTTCGAATGCCCCGACCGAGTCACGAAACTCGGAAGTCGAAAAGAGATTATCGACGTGATTCTTTGTGAACCGGAAAAGCTCGTTCATTTCCGCCTCGGATACATCGTCGGCGCGCATTTTCGCGCGTCGTTCCTGCACCGCAATCGAGTGCTCCTCGTATTCGGCCTTGGGCCATGGGGTCGGTAACGGCGTGCTGG
>Ga0255046_10000233_pt1 | contig 14136 bp, 12 predicted proteins | sample BC1_12_27_MG_FD_183632 | JGI IMG/M metagenome (GOLD analysis project Ga0255046, IMG submission 183632) | Seawater microbial communities from Strait of Georgia, British Columbia, Canada - BC1_12_27 | ecosystem: Environmental > Aquatic > Marine > Strait | place: Canada: British Columbia...
AAAGCTAGACCTGAATATTATTAAGTTATAAACAGCTCTTTCTTCTGAATAATGAAGGTTATTAGAGAAATTAGAAAGCTTAACCTCTGTTTGCTCTGTCTCGTATGGCTGGGCCTCTATCCGGGCATCGTATCTACACCCATCAACCCAGTTATTAGTGATATCTATTAGATCATAAAACCTATCCATCCCGTTGGACTCAGTATATTTAAAGTTCTCATACCTTCCATAGCTTTCAAACCTAAAGTAAACAGTGCCGTCCTTGTTGTCGCAAGTGTTCTCTTTTAGATTAATTCCGGCGCTATACAATTTATTAGAGGGTGTTGTGTTGTCCACAACGAATCTATATTTCCCACCACCAAACAAACCGAAGACATCGCCCCAATCTACCTTAAAGCCTCCGTACAAAGTATAATTGGTGTCATACCCAACATCAAACTTTGTGCCGCTTTCTATCCCTAATACATTATTGGGGTTTCCTGTAACAACTTCAGACCATATTGTGCCATCCCACCTCTCCAATTTGTAATTGTCATCAAAAGATGAAGATGGAAACTTAAAAAGAAACCCGCTTATATCCCCCTCTATAAAACAAGGTTCATAACATACACTAAAGCACCCTGAAGACTCTACCTCTACAGGAATAGACCCTAATATTTGCTCTGGTAAAACTGTCACTAATTGTGTGCAAACTGTTTTATGTATGGACCCATAGTAATCCTTAGTTCTGTCCACGTCTGGTATTATGTCTATTGTCGCCATTAAAATGATACTCTATTATTTGTATGGTTAGATAAAACTACATTTGGAGAATTAACCGCATCGTTAGTCTCTTCGTATATATACTCAGGGCTTCCCGGGTAAGTAGGGCTTGTTTGCTTCATGTTGTAGCTTCTTAATAGTCCGCTTGATGGTATAAAATCTAGATCATTTGTCATGTGCCTTATCTCTTCTGGAGTGATTACCCTATCATGGAAGGACAATCTTCGGAATTTAAAAGTGCCAATATTCACAAGGGCTTGACCACTAAAATACGCGGGCGGTACAGTTGACCCTATTACTCCTTGTGCATTCTTTTGGGCGTCCTCTCTCTTTATACCATCTATATATATATCTAGCCCGTTTTGACTCTGAGACCCATCATAAGTAACTGTTATTAATGAATACTCGTTCCCATTTTGTAACTCCGTACTTGTTATCCGAATATTTATCCTCTCGGTTATATCGCTCCTTATCTCAAACCTCCACCCTGCCCCATTTTCTATTTCAAAATTGGCTCCCTGTGAGGTTGTGCCTTGAAATAATCTAGCATTACCAGCGGTTGTAGAATTATTGTTTCTATACTGTAGCGTCACACTAAATGGCTGCATTAGTGAATAATCAAAAAGATTAAGAAGTGCGGCGTCGTTATACTGTATTTGAGACAATGCCCCATTTGCTTCAAACTCTACACAGTTGTTATAATCATGAGTTGCTATAATATCCTTCCACGTCAATAATTGACTTTGGTATAAGTCAGGCGTAACATAATCAAAAGGCATTGTTATTGACGTTGTAACTGTGCCCTTTGGGAAAGCTGTCAAATGAACGGCGTATTTTCCGAAAGTACCATATTGTGCAGTTATCTCGGAGTTTATAAGTGCTAAATCTGTATTTATATCGCTATATGAAAATACAGTCCAATCTTCAGTTGAAGGGTCGCCAACTCTAATACTTAAGCCTACATTTATTAAGTTTATATTCACTGAAGCGGAAGAAAACTGTATTTCATCCTCAAACCAATAAACAACATCCCTCATCGGTTCATCATGAAGGAAATCGAAAGAAATTTGAGAGGCTATTGGTGAACCTCCTACTATCCCGTATTTAACTATTGCACCTGAATCTATATATGACGTTGTGTTCGGTGTAAGTCTGGCGTTTTGCGTACCAGCGATCCCAGATAAGTCACCTTCAAACGATGTTACATCAGCACTAGGAACCCCATCTATATCATAATCGAACTCAGTATCATCTAGCACCGTTAAGTCCGCTACTACCTCCCCAAAAGCGAGTGATACAGTGTCAAAATTAATGTTGTCAACCCCTGCAATCCTAGAGTTTCCGCTAATAACATAATTTATTGGCGGGGTAAAAGATTGTACTTTGTCTAATCTAAAAGAAAGTTCAAATTGATCAGCGTCCGGGTATATTAGTTTTAGTTTGTCGTAATTTATATTGGCTCTTAAGTTTATGTTTTGACCTGTTCCAAATGTTTTATCTAGAAATGTAGTGTTCCCTGAGTCATCCCAATCTTCAAAAGGGCTACCTATCTCAGGACTCGAATAAGTTGTAAATTGACTTAGTTCAAGCTGATTATTCCCACATGGCCGAATTCCAAAGTATCCAACAATATCATTTATATCAGGGGGACTAGACAATATAGATGGTTCAGGAGCAAAGGATACATCTATCTTTGTAACACCTGACTTCCCTAATGAGTCAAGAACTGTTCCACTGGCCAAGTCTATATAGTCATCTGATTCAAATATGTATTTTGGATCTCCTTGAGTGCCATCATTCCTACTTAGATCATATCCTAGTGTATTGGTGTAGTCAGTGGGGTTTGAATTTATTGAATAACCTAATATCGCTGTCCTCCAGTCTTTATCTGCGTTAAATACCTCACCTGTTTCTAGAGTCTGATTTCCGTTTACAGTAAACGAAAAAACTAAATCATCAACCTGAGTCATGTTTTCCCAAAACTGAAAAGCGTAATCAAAAGAGTACACACTACCTGTCTTTACAACCTTTAGAGAGTTCCTAGTGTCCCCTACAGCTAATTTATATCCTTTAGTTGTGTCTATAGACCCCCCGTTCGCATCTATTTGGCTAGGTGTAACCTCGTAAGTATCAAAAACCTGAGACCCGTCTCTGCTTTTTACTTCTGCTTTTAATTTAGTTATTTCTTTATCTGTGCTTTGGTCTTCAAATGTCCACCTTGCCAAAACCCTATCCTCTACACTTCCAACCATATTGTTGAAAGCTGACCCTATACTCATGTCGTAATGTGGGTTTAAGCTAATTGTATCTATCAAACTGCCTGCGTAAGCAGATAAAACCCAGTCGCTAGTATCAACGCCAGCGCTGGCAGAATCAACTTCAATTAGTATATTCTCGTGGTTTATTGCTGTATCATTACTTACAGATACAGATAGCGCATAATTAGAAATGTATTGATATTTAACTACCTCAAACTCTACATCTATAAGTGTTGGGTCCGCATTTAATGTAGCCACTGCGTTCAGTATGTTTATTGAGTTGTCCCCCACCCCGTCCGCTAAAACCTTAACTCTATCCTCGTTTATATTCTCCAGAAGTGTTAAGGATTCATTATCAATAGCGTTTATCTCTTGAATCTTTATGACCACCTCCGAAGCGGCGGAGAAACCCCCTACATTGTTCTTTATCTGAAGTAGCCCCTTTGTGTTTTGGGTATAATCTAATTCATTTTCTGTGTTGTCCCAAGAGAAAGACTCTTTAGTGTATTTTTGAGTCCCCCCATTTAAAAACTCGTTGTAATACCCTATATTCCCATTCTTAAAGAAAGATTGAGCGTTTCCAATTGTAGAGTTTTCTAAATTAGAAGTAGATATATTGTCTGTTTTAGATGTTATCTCGAACACGTACTTCAAAGAGGACCCTCCCTCGAATGACTGCGGATATTCTAAAGTGTCACCAGAAACGTCTGAAGACCTAGCAAACCCTGGGAGTTTATGAGTATGAACAATCTCAAAAACTCCACCCCCAATATCATTAAGTGTTATTTCGTCTTTCTGCCAATTTTTAGGATTGCTTAAGCTAACCACCCCTGTTGCCGAATCTATAGAGAATGATTGCGTGTTAGTGGTTTCGAAATTAGAAAAATAAACATCCGGAATATAAGGGGTGTTTGTTTGTGGGTCATTACTAATTGGCGTAACGTCATTTGATATATACCCATACCTAAAATCAAACCTACCAACAGATCCACTCTTGAATGTTGTGAAATTTATAATTGTCTGAGCAGTGTCCCCGGCATTTCCGTATGGAAAATCCTTGTTATTTGGCACAGGATAAAACTCTACCACATTGTGCTCTACCGAATTAGTCTGTATAGGGGTAACGCGATCATCAGTAACAACTATACCTATCGTACCATCAGCATTCCCTTGATCAATAACAGATAATAACGATCCACTAGAATTATCAACCGAAACAACTCCAAAATTAAAACGATCATTACCGTCTTGTATAGACCTAACTGTGACAACTTGTTGATTCCTTATTAATTCATAATCAGAAGATAGAGATTGACCTACATCATCAGAAAAGAATATAGCCCCATTATTAGACCCCGGGGTTGGGTTAGCCTTATATTCAAATAATTGTATATCTATAGCCGAGCAAGTGAACTGTAGGTATCTTCCATCAGCATAGAACGTTACAGAGTCTCCGTCGGCTGTGTTCTGTATCTTTAGGGTTATATAGGGTCTTGCCATTACTCTTTTTCGTCTGTTATTATAGTCTCAATAAATTGGTCTTCTGGTATATAACCATCATCACTAGAATCTAGCACTTCTCTATAAGTAAGTTCGTGTAAACTAGACAATGGGTCATATATATTCTGCTGTATTAAAATAACTTTCCCCGCTTGGTTAAAGATAACATTATTATTTTTGATAGATGAGAATACAGACATATCGCAAATAGGTTGTTTATCTCTATTGGTGTATATTTTCCATTGGTTTTTCGCTGGAGATTCTATGTTCCAGAATTTAGAGTATAGTGTTTCCGCATGTATCAACCTGAAATTATCAGAGCTAATCTTTTGACCGTCTTGAATCAAAATCTTATCTGTACCCATGAAATTACCATCCAACAGCATAAATCCTATTCTATCACCTATGTTATTCTCATTCTTACCAGTTAACAGTTGTGTTATGTCCCAAATAGAATTGAATAATTTTTCTATGTTTTCTTGTTGCGTTTTTCTATACGCTCGGGCCATGTCTATATCAACATCTATCTCTTTCTTTAGTGGGGATAAATCTTTATTTGTTATGCCAACAAGCTCATAAGACGCTGTTACTTGATCTCCTTTAGAACTAGTGGTGTTGGTTTCTACATTTATACCCAACGTCTTTAAGCTTAGGAGGGTGTTCTTTTCTACTGGGTCTTCAGCGAATTTAATCCTAATAGATCTAGGTAATTCAGATAGGTTGTACGTGTAAGTGCCTTCATTTTTTAGGGCTGGTAAATTAAATGGCGTAGGGTTTTTAATGAAAAAGTCCCTATTCTCAAATATTATTCTTTTATCATCAGTTATTCTGGTCTTTGCGTTAAAGAACTTGCTGAATTTCTCAAATAGATTACCCAACGAAATATTAGGTATCGGGTTGTTGATCGGGGTAGTAACGCGCCTTTTACCGTCCGAAGATTCGTCATAGTTAAAAGCTGCAAGGTATCGTAAATTAGCGTAGTCCCCATCAAATAAAGTAGATTCAAAAGTGTATCCCAGCTCTTTGCAACCTTTCTCAAAAAGCGTCTTAACGCCAACAGTATAAACAGGAGTTGGTTTGCTAAATACTAAATCACTAACATCTTTTAAAAGATTTACAATTGCAATTATTAAAAATGCTAAAGTACCTAAATTTGTGGCTAATTCCAACCCCCACCATATGGCCGCACCTGCTGCACTTGTTATGTAGGCTGGCACAGTAACCCCTTTAGTGAATAACTCAACAACTTTTATAGTATACTGCACTAATTGCACTCCTAAGAGGTAAGCCGTTACGGATAGCAAGGCAGAGGTTCCAAAATCAGGGACTTGGCTTCTAACATATTTTAAAACCTCAAGGTCTGAAACCCTAATCTTTGCGTCCCCAGAGATGGCGCTAGACTCTGCTAATGATCTTAAATTAAGACCCTCTAAAGATTCTGCAAAACTGCTTATTCTATTCTTTACGGCTAGTTTATAAATGCACTTTAATTCATCGTACTGATTAGTAGGGTCCGTAAGGTCTGTGAAAGCGTCCATTATAACCGCCCCGGTCCTGTCGTCTATGATTTTCGTAGGTATATTGTTCTTTATCCCGTTAACCTTTATCCAATCTTTAATAAACGAAACAGAGTTAGAAGATGTGCCGTTCCCAACGTCTACATATTCAGCAAGCCAATCTTCGAGTATCTCAAAATTAGGACTAAAGTTATCAAAGCTAAAGTCTAGGCTTATCTCCTCTGTGCTTTCCCTTGTAACTCCAGCCGTAATGTCATTATTTAAAACAACCTTAACTCCCATAAATTAGTTGATTTAATTTATCATAAGGAAGCGGCACATTATATATCTCTGATTGCGTTTTTAGCAAACAAGTCTCTTTGCCGTCATTCATTAATTTCTCCACCCCAATAATTAAATCAGAAAAAACCCATGCTATAGATTGCCTCTCCTCTACATCCGCTACAGCGCTATCCCCATGAATCAATTCTTTTACAGCGAGAGACTCGTTGCTTTCATCAAGCATATATTGAAGAACAGGAAATTCTACCCTTTTTCTGTCCATAGAAGCAGACCCAACCATTTTCTGGACTTCAGACATAACTTTATCTTTGTCACCCCCTATGTTATCCATCATCTTCTGTATATCTGGTATCATCATAATGCTCTATTTCTGTCTTTAAATCTAGTTTTTGTAAATTTAGAACCTTCCTGTCTCATTATTGACATGTGTCCGGCCAAATCTTCAATAATCTTCAATTTAGGCATTTTTTTACCAATGGCTGATGCTAGTTTTTCATAATCTATGTTTGTTTGAGTGGAAACGTTTTGTATGTTTATGCTTTTTCTTATTTCTTCATAAGAAGTGTTCATTTCTGGGATGGAGAACATCTTTCCCATTTGACTATCAAAGCTACCCATGCTTAAGTTATTAAGACCGTATTTGGCGGTGTGCTCTTTGTCAACTACGAATTCCCCCTTGTGAACTGTTCCGGCCGCCTCGTACTTTCCCCCGTCTCCAGTGTACCCCCCATCTGAAAACCCTCTAGATAGAATAGATGATGTTATAGCGATGGACGCATCTCGAAGCGCTAACTGAGTGGGGTTTATTAGCCCCGGGTCAACACCAGCAGATATAGCAGCCTCAGACTTCGCTTGATAGAACTTAAGAGACGTTAAGAATGTTTCAACCCCAACTAGCGCTAATTGGGCTTTAAATTGCCTCTCTTCTATTTTCTTCTTCTCTTGGTCGGTTTCCGCTATTACTTTCTGTTCTTCAAACCTAGCGTTTATACTTGTCTCTATACCTGTGATTGTGGCCTCTTGTATTTTAGCCGCGTTCCTTTCCTCTATCTTCGCTAATTCTTTACGTAGGCTTAACTCTGTAGTTAATGCCCTCAATTGTTGATCCGCTGTAAGTTTTGATTGTTCTCTTATTAGTTTCTCGGAATCAATTCTAAGATCTCTTATCTCCACTTCGGCTTCTACCCTCCGTTCTTGAACCTCTTCTAGCTTGTTTAGTTCATCCTCAATTAATTTTATTCTAGCTTGGCTAACCTCTACCTGTGCTTTCTTAGTCTCTAAAAGCTGCTTTACTTCTTCACGGTTGGAAGCATTTATTTTCGTTTGGGATATTATATCTAGTTCGTTCGCTAACTCTGATAGTTTTCTCTGCTCCTCTAATAAAACTTCTTCTTTCCTTAGTACTTCCGAGTTTATATCTGCCTTTTTCTGCACAAATTCATTCAGTAGAAATATCTTTTCTTCGTTTTCAATTTGCTGTGATCTTATTTCTTCAGACCTCTTACTTTCTATGTTCTCCCTAGACCGCTCTTCGATCTCTTCGATTATATCAAAGTTCTTTAACCTTAATTGCAACCTCTTTATTTCTGCGTCTATAAGCGGTTTTTCGAAGTCTGGGATTTGATTTTTCTTTTCTTGCAACTTAGCAATCTCTTCCTCTATGTTTTTTTCTAGGTCTGCAAAATTGTCAGCCACTAATGACTCGTCCGCTGAAAAGGTAGCGTTAAAGTTTACCTCTCTATCTAGTTCTAGTTTAGAGAACTTGTCATCTAATCGGTCTAGATCCAATGTTAACTTTGTTAGATCAGCATCAGTCACCGCTTTAACCGCTTCCCCCAATCTATTTACTGAAGATATAAATGGTTGTAACTCCCTATCAGCATCGGTCACTTCGTCCACTACAACAGACACAGACTTACCAAACCCATCCATAACACCCTTTGTCAGGCTTGTTGATTTCGCGATATCCTTATTGATTTCTATAGCTTTCTTTGCGATCTTGCTGTAGGTCTCTAATTTACTTTGTACTTCATCTAAAGACGGTATTAAATTTGATATTTCAGTAACTAATGATTTAATAAACACTACTCCGTTTTTTATTACATCAAAGAAAGTAATAAACGGAAGTATCAATAGGGTCACAGCGTCTAAAAGTAATTTATTTCTTTCGGACAACCCTTTTATTTTACCAGACACAGAAACAACTAACTTAGATAGAAACCTAAATGAGTTTACTAAGCCAGAGATAACCCCAGTAAGATCATTGAATATTATTATTGAGGTTTTAGATATGTCTATTAACTTTCTAAATGACGAAGAGACAAAGGTTATAGTGTTTATTATTGACTTTAAAACAAAAATAGCAGTCCTCAAACTTAACGTAACTCCATTAAGTACTAGATTAACCAAGTCTACATCCTTACCAAAGAAATTAAACGCTTGGCCTAGCTTTCCTAGTTCTTGAAAAAGATCAGAGAACGCACCAAACAAAGGCTCGAATAACCCCTTTAGTTTATTTAGAAATAAGGTGATTAATTGAACACCACCCCTAAAGAACGTGTTTAATCCCCCTCCTTTTAATAGTAAATTCTCAAAGGAAGACTCTAACCTTTCAACATCTCCATCTAGCGTGTCTGATATGGTGTCTGCTAATTTAGCAGCTGCGCCATCTGCATTCTCTAACTGTGTAGTGAAGTCTTCTATGGAGTCAATTCCATTTACAAAAGTCAAGAACGCCGCCTTACTTCTTTCGTCCGTTAGTTCCGTGGCTTTGGCGAGGTCTATATTCCCCTTCTGTAGCTCTTTGAATGCTCTAACTAAATCATCCCCATTCTTAACAGCAAAACCAAGCTCTTTAGCCAACTCACTTGTTGGGTTCGTTAGTTTGCCTAATAGATTCCTTAATGATGTTCCCGCTATCGACCCTTGAAGACCAGCGTCTGCAAGCTTACCAAGTAGGGCGGTAGTCTCCTCTAGACTTACATTTGCCGCTTTTGCTATTGGCGCGACTAATTTAATAGACTCCCGGAAATTAGATATATCTAAAGCTGACGCGGTGAAGGATTCGGTTAATACATCCGTCACCCTAGTTGTCTCACTAGCATCTAAACCAAAAGCCCTAATTACATTTCCAGCAACCGCGGCGCTCTCCGCTAGGTCAGACTGTGTGGCTATTGCTAGGTTTAATGTAGCCTCTGTTGCATTTAATATCTCGTTTGTGCTAAATCCAAGTTTACCAAATTCAGTTTGGAGGCCAGCAACGGCGGTGGCTGTAAACTGAGTGGTGCCGCCCAGGTCTAAAGCAGAATCTTTTAGTTTATTAAAATCTTCAGTTGTAGCCTGTGTAATCCCTCTAACTTTAGCAAGCTCTAAGGTAAAGTCTCTATTGGCAGTAAACCCTTTGCGTAACCCCTCACTCAGTAATTGAACAGCTCCAGCAGCCCCTAAAGCAATAGGGGTGGCGGCCAACAAGCTTTGACCTAATCCATTAAATGAGCTGGTGTAATTTCCTACATTTCTAAAGCTTTGGCCTACAGTTTTATCTACGCTTTTTAACTTCCTATCTAGCCTAGTTATATCTCTTAGTAGGTCCTTGGCCTCCTTCGAAGTTTCTCTTTCAGATGCTGCGAGATTTTTGTAAGACTTCCTAGCTTTGTTTAATTGTATACTAAGTCGGTCATAAGCACCAGTTGTTGAACTTAACAACTTCGCTTGCTCTCTATTCTCTTGGTTTATCTTTTGGGTCTCTAATCGAACCTTGCTTACCTCTTTAGCCTCTTTCGTTGTGGCGAAGGTCTTTTTTTCTATAGCCTTTTCTAGTTGGTTAGTTGATTTAGCCGCGCCCCTTTGGGCTTTAGAAAGGTCTGCTAACTCCTTCTCTAGTTTCCTTACAACCTTCTCATACTCTTTTATTTGTTTATTGTTCTCCTTTAGCTTCTCCTCATTCCTATCGAATGCCGCCGCTAGTTTAAATAGTTCGTCTTTCCCCTCTTTGGTGTTCGTGGCGAGCTTCCCCATGCTCTCACCTATCCCGTTTATTTCCTTTTGCGTTCTTGCGCCGTCCTTAGTTAGGGTGGAAACTACTTTCTTGAGCTCCTTATTAAGTGTGGATATTGCCTTTATCCCTTTGTCTAGCGATGCGGAATCACTAAAATCTATTAAATCATTAAGTTTAACGGGATTGCTCATAACAGAATATTGTATTGTAAAAATACAAATTATTAATCAAATGTTTTGTATCTTATGCCATTCAAAGAATAATGTTTTGAGGAATATTAAATACATAGTTTTACACTCTGCTGCCACTACCCGAGATATGGATGTTGATATAAGCATGGTTAGGAAGTGGCACGTAGAAGGGAATGGATGGAGTGATGTTGGCTATCACTACTTTATAAAAAGAGATGGAACAATTGAACACGGAAGAGATCTTAGAAGATCTGGGGCACACGTCAAAGGATACAATAGCGAGTCTATTGGGATATGCTATGCTGGAGGAATTGATGAATCAGGCCGCCCAGAAGATAATAGAACTGGAGCACAAATAGAGTCTTTAATTATACTTTGTAAGTATTTAAAATCTACATCCATAATGCAGGATGCCGAGATTGTGGGGCATAGAGATTTTAGTACAGACAGAAACAAAGACGGGGAAATTACTAAGGATGAGTGGATGAAGGCCTGCCCATGTTTTAGCGCTAGAGATTTTGCTAAAAAACATAATTTATGAGCGATAAACTAGACAGTGTAACCTCATCTTTTAATGTACTCCTAGGGGCAATAACCGGGACTGTTTTATCTTGGGGAGGGGAAATAATATTCACTATTTTAATATCGGCAATAGGAGCTGCCACAGCTACATTGATATCCCATTTTGTAAAAAGGCTCTTAAAAAAAGATACGTGAAGAATAACCTTAGTACATGGATGGGTTTTTTCACCTGTATAGTATCTACAGGAGTTCTTTTTACTGATATGTTTTTATCTATAAATGAAACATATCACTTTGAGTTAAAGGTGTGGCACGTATTCGCTGGTTACTTCTCTGGTGTTGCGTTGGTGATACTCCCGGAGGACAAGCTAGTCGCCCTCATCGAGAGTGTCATACACAAGAAAATAAAATAGCTTAAATGTTGTCTTTGATGGTTTTAATATAAAACTCGAGTATTACCATAGGGCACACTTCTAGATCTGATTGAATTGCTACATTTTGACAAGATAAAAACAAGATGTCTAATGTGCTGTTATACTTCTCTATAAAAAGATCTGCTTTCTCACCCCCTGTTGGTGACGGTCTGGACTTATCTATTATAATCTCTAGTGTGTTTAAAGGTATTGACTTTACTCCTGTTGTGTTGCATATATCCCAACATGAGGACTCTATTAATTCTAGATTCTTGTTTATTATTTCCATAGTATAAAATATTACTTAATTTTAACCCACCCCATTATCGCTTGGTGTTCTACCGGTATTCCCGTTTATTATAGATTAACCCAAATCACAGCTCCTTGAGGGTGATCGTATGGCACAGGATCTACATATCTTTTTGCGCCTTTTAACACCCATGCCCAACACCATTTTTTAAGTAGTTCCGTATCTCTCACTTTGTGATAACTTACCAACGACTTATCATCGTGCTTTATCTTAAAGCATTCAATCAATTGAGCCTCGCCAACAATCAAGCCGCTTCCGGATTCAATTAATTCTATTTTACCCCTGATCTTGGTGGGTCGGCTTCTCATTTCAAACGTCTTTCCATCATCGAATATCTGATCGATCCACTCCTTTTTTATTACAAGTCCCTTTTTCATTTCCTAGGTTGGTTAATATCTTCCTCTTGTTCATTTTGAATCTCTTGAAGTAAATTACACATATGTAGTGCGGGTATTAATCTAGGACAACCTGAACAAGGGATGTTAGTGTCTTCTATGTAGCTGCAATTATTCATTTCTTGTTTTGGTGTTGATCCATCATTCTAACACATTCTTCTTTTAGTGCTTTTAGGTAAAGGGCCCTTGAACCCTCTTCGGAATAATCTTCCCCAGCTCTATATTTCCTGATCATCTCAGCCTCTACTATTATTAATTTATCGCTATACTCTAGCAACTGCTCATGTAAAATTTCTAATATCATCCCTCAATTAGTTTAGTTACCCTCTCGGTCCTTACGCATTTGTAGCCTAATTTTTCAAATCTCGTCCAATGATCAGGACAGGCTTTCTTATCCATGCATCTAATCTCACTTAAGTTAAATGTCTCCCACAGTTCCTCCCCCTCAGGATCAACTATAACCCAACCCTCTTCTTTCTCCTCCGCTGTCCCTTGGAATTGAGCAGAAAAATATAACCCGTTATCCTGACACCTTTTTGCGTCCCTCATCACCTTCTTAATGGTGTTCTTTGATGCGTTCCTCATCTCTCTCTATTTAGTTATTACTTAAATTCCTTTAAAAAAACGAGTGCTGGGCGAGGTGGCCTCTAGTTGTGCAGTGGCGGCCATCCCTGCCCTTTTTAATCGTGCTATTGTCTGTCTTAATAGTACACGATATCCTTCATTAAAGGTGCCTCGCACTAGGTATTATGAATAAGATATTCATCTACTCTTTGCGTAGACCATATGGTCTGCTGCTCAATTGTGGAGCCCATCACCCTATTAACCTTAATGTCATATGCTATCATGGCGTCTCTAGTATCAAGCAAAAGATAAGATCGGGAATTATCACGAGGAGGACAAGGCCTTGATTTTTTAACTTCCTTCTTCTCCCACTTGACTTCTTTTATGGCCTCTGATATTTTTCCCGCAGCACGGATGGCATCCGATTGATTATCTATCCAAACATTCATCTGAATCATTGTTGATCCAAATAAATGATGTAGATTTATCCCCTGCTCATTTAAAGTGTCTTCGTTTATCATTATTGAATTTAGCCACAAAAAATAACTAATCCAAAAAGTTAAATGACTAATTCTGGATACTTATTCTTGGGGCCTTGCTTTTTAGCTTCTGAAATGATATCGCATATCTCGCCGCATCAATGCAATGATTATAGGCATCTATCGGCGTGTTACTCTTTTTGTCGTTCCAAACGTAATTGTTTAACTCCTTACCTAGATTTACCCCTTCTATAATAAGTTCGTATTCTTGCATCTTCTTAATGCCAGCACGAACACTATCAGGGCCTTTCACGCATGGCTTTATATTAAACCCGCGCTGACGTATTTCTCTTATTAGTCTTGGCTCGGCGTTATCAGCAACAATTAAGTCGCTCTTAGCAATCCTTTGTAACCTCAACGCAATGTCGTTTGTTGTTAACCCTACCTCGTGTAGCTCTTCTTTTAGGTATATTTTATTAGACTTGTCGTCTATTGCTACTTTTATTAATGTTGTCGGGTCTACACTGAACCCAAAATCCTTACCGTATATATATGGAAGGGATGTATCAAACTCCCCATAAGACCAATTGTCAAACACAACACCTTGAGCCCTGTTTAGCCACCCACCTAAAACAATGTGGTTATATCTAACAGGATTCATGACTCGCATCCTTTCGAAGTCTGCCAATATAGCAGGGGGGACAAACTCCAGACAGTCTAGATAAGACGTGTGAATGTAACAAACATTATCAACCACCCCATTAAACCCGGCCTCGACTCCCCGATCTTCAAAGAAGTGTTGATATATCCAGTGTTCTTTAGTTGTAGGATTAAGTATTAAAACTTTTAAATTAGGTTCTCCTGACTCTTTAGAGTTTCCCCGTATAGAAAGACTGATCTTCTCAAATACATCAAAGTCGTCTAACTCTTCAGCCTCTTCTAATAC
>Ga0255046_10000235_pt1 | contig 14103 bp, 19 predicted proteins | sample BC1_12_27_MG_FD_183632 | JGI IMG/M metagenome (GOLD analysis project Ga0255046, IMG submission 183632) | Seawater microbial communities from Strait of Georgia, British Columbia, Canada - BC1_12_27 | ecosystem: Environmental > Aquatic > Marine > Strait | place: Canada: British Columbia...
CTCATCTTTTCGAAAATGTCCCCATATCAGACATTAAACAGAATTGTCGGTAATTATGCCCGGTAAAAACGCATACCCACTTAATATTTTAGAGGCGTCAGGAAAAAAACACTTGACGAATGAAGACAAAGAACAGCGAAGGAAGTCTGAAGTAAAAATGCCGACCGGAAAAATAAAATGTCCGCGACACGTAAAGAACAATATCGATGCGTATAAAAAATGGAAAGAGGTGTTGCCACTTTTAAAAGCTGTTGACATAATAAAGCAAGCCGATACCGGAGTGCTTGCAAGATACTGTATGTCATGGTCAGAATATTTTGACCTGTTGCGGATGCGAGAGGAAGTATCGTTTATAGAACCGTTTACAGCCGACGAAGAGATATTAGTCTCCGATGATTTTGAGTTTAGGGTTGGAAAAAAATCATCTGCTGCAATGTGGAAAAAGGTTGAATTCATCTTTTCGACACAAGCTATCTTGAACATTGATAAGGCAATAAACCAGAAAGTTCAAGTAATAAACTCACTCGAAGACAAGTTGTTTTTGAATCCATTATCAAGGGTTAAAAACATTTTGAAAAATCAGAGCAAGCCACCGGAACAGACACCCGAAGATGAATTGTTTGGCAGCGCATGAACCAGCATCCGACGACACAATACGCAACAGATGTATGTTTTGGAAAAATAGTTACATGTAAATGGGAAAAGCTTTCTTGCAAGAGGCATCTTGATGATCTTGAAAGATCAAAAAACGACCCCACGTTTGAATATGTTTTCGATGAGACAAGGGCGAACCTTATAATTGACTTTTTCGAAAAGTTCTGCCATCATGTTAGAGGCGTGTTTGTCGGCGAGCTTATAAAGTTAGAGATGTTTCAAAAGTACGACCTTGGATGTATGTTCGGATGGGTTGACAAACATACGGGTAAACGTAGATTCAAAACCGGATACATTAGAATGGCAAGAGGGCAAGCCAAGTCAACAGAGATGTCCGGCGTTGTAAATTTTGGAATGACATTTGATGCAATCTATCCCCCCGGTCGTCTTGACTTGAGAAAATTCGAAGGCAAGCCCGAAGTGGTTTGCCTTGCCGTTGACTCCGGGCAAGCAGATATAGTATGGGGTGACGCCAGAGATATGGCTCTCGCTTCTCCGAAAATAGCCAAACAGCTTAAAATTCAGAAACACGCAATAAGCAACAAGACGCGAGGTGGAAAGCTTCGCAAGTTGTCAAAAGATACTAAAAACAAAGACGGTGGTGCACCATGTATTATTATCGTTGACGAATATCACGACCATCCAACCTCTTCGATAAAAGACAAAACTGCATTCGGCAAAGGGAAGCGGGCACAAAGCCTTGAAATAATAATTACCACCGCAGGTGAAGACGCAGAGAACAAGCCATGTAAAATTGAAGATAACATGGTAAAGAAAATCCTCTCTGGTGAGTTCTCAGCAGAATCGTATTTCGGAGTAATAAGAGAACTTGACGAAAACGACGACCCGCACGATAAAAAGAACTGGGTTAAATCGTGCCCGATGTTTCAAAGTCCAAACGAATATTCAAAAACCATATATGAAGAAATGGAAAACGAACACGACCTTGCTTATGGATCTGGAGACAATTCTAAGATTCGTCAATGGCTTATAAAGAGGGCTGACTTATGGCAAACCGACAGCGAACAGAAATACTTTTCAGGGCTGATGGAAAAATGGAAGTCACTTGCAGTTTCCAAACAGAAATTTATAGAATTAACGTATGGAAAAGATTGTTTTGTTGGCAACGATATGTCAAAGAGGATTGACTTGACAGCGAATGGACATGTGTTCCCACTTGATGACGACGTATATGCGATTTGTGCTCACGGGCTAATACCTGAAAACACAGCGACGAAACATGAGAAAGGCGATAGAGTTCCATATCGAGACTGGGCGAAAGAAGGGTGGTGCACGTTGACGGATGGAGACGTAAACGACGACAATGCCGTAATTGATAATATACATGACGGAGAATTAAACAATAAATGGAACATACATGAATTCTGTCACGACCCCTATAATACCAGACAGCTTGCAATAGCCCTTGAGAACGAAGGGTATGTTTGCACAGAGGTACGACAGGGAGTTGTAACGCTATCAGAGCCGACAAAAAAATTCAGAGAAAAAGTAATTCAAGGAAAAATAATTCACGACGGATCGCCATTGTTGACTTGGTGCATATCGAATGCGCTTGAGATTACCGACAACAACGGAAATATTAAGTTGAGCAAAAAACACAAAGATGATTCGCAACGCATTGATTTAATTGCGGCAGTACTAAACGCAATGTCAAGAGCTATTCATTATGAAAAAAGCGTTGCGCCATCTGCGATATTTTTTTAAAAAAAATATGTTGATTTTTATCAGTACAAGTATATATTATTAAGTAGAAACTCGACAGCACAACAAAAGGAAAATAAAGATGTTTGCTTAACGAAACTCTCATAAAAATCTCCGGGCAGATCGGAATAATTAACCGACCTGTATAGAAAAAGGCGTGTGGGCCACATACCACGCGCCTTTTTCTATTTACGGAAGGAAATTAAATGAAACTTGTAGGCGACATATGTTTTGTTAGTGGGTTTGCTCTTATTACTTACGCTGGATATCTTATATGGTATCCGTTGACGTTTATCATTCCAGGTGTTTTCTTTCTATATATTTCAGGCTTTCCATTTAAGGGCGGTAGATAGTGGGATTCTTCAGCCGTTTAACAATCGAAAACCGTAACGTCGGCGGCGAGGAATATATTAGACAATGGTTGGCTGGAGACAATCCAGCACCAGAGACCAGTGCCGGCATTGATGTAAACGAAGCTGTCGCAATCTCACTTACCGCCGTATATGCATGTATACGTCTTATTTCGTGGACAATTGCGAGCCTTCCACTTTTTCTATACGAACGAAAAGAAGATGGAAAGGCAAAAGATTTTAATAATGACCTATACAGTTTAATGCATGATTCCCCGAATCCGGAACAAACGTCGTTTATGTGGCGTCAACTAATGTCGGTACATCAAAACTTATGGGGTGCCGGAATATCAGAAATAGAATTTGACAGCAGCGGTATGCCTGTCGCTCTCTGGCCGATTCCCCCTTGGCTTGTACAACCAAAGAGAGACGAGAAAATAGGTGCTTATTACATTGTAAGAAACCCAAAGATCGGAACAGAGAGAATTTTGTTTCCTCACCAGATATTGATATTTCAGATGCTTACTTCTTCATCGTATTCGTGGATAAGTCCGATAGCTATACACAGGGAGACAATCGGAGCGGCAATTGCCGTCAAACAATTTGGCGCAAAAACATTTGGACAGGGAACAAACCCGGCGGCAGTTGTTTATCATCCCGGCAAGCTTGACGAACCAGGAGAGAAGTCGTTGCGGGAATCGTTTAAGGGTTATGCTGGTTTGTCAAAATCTCACAGATTAATGTTGCTTAACCAGGGAATGAAATGGGAGCGGGTAGGACTACCTCCTGAAGATGCACAATATCTTGAAACGAGAAGGTTTGATATATCGGAGATAGCGAGAATTTACAATGTTCCATTGCATATGCTTCATGACCACGAAAAACAGACGTCTTTCGGGAAGGGTATTGAAGAGCAGAACATCGGATTTGTTACCTTTACTATTAACCCGAACCTTGTACAATGGGAGCAGGAACTAAACAAGAAAATACTATTAAACGACAAGCAGTACTTCTACGAATTCAATGTGAACGGTTTGCTAAGAGGGAAGATGCTTGAACGTTATAGAGCATATGCCATTGGACGACAGTGGGGATTTATATCAGCAGACGACGTTCGCGACCGTGAAAGCGAGAACAGGTTACCGAATGGAGAGGGACAGGTTTATTTAAATCCGATGAATATGATAAACGCGAAGTTTGCCGAAGAGTACAATCCATTAAACAAAGATAAAGATACCGATAACGATGAGGAGTAAATTACCATGCCAAAAGAACTACGTGTAATAGAAGTTGACGATGTAGAATTCCGATCTGAAGGAGAGGGAGACGAGAAAGCGTCATTTGTCGAGGGGCGTGGAGTAGTATACAATCGTGAAGTTGAAATCTGGCCCGGGTTTATGGAGAAAATAAGATCAGGCGCATTTTCAAAGACAATCGATTCGCGGGACGAGGTGAAATCTTTTTTTAATCACAATCCGTCATTCGTTTTGTCAACAACGAGAAGCAAGCCGCCGCTACATATCGAAGACGGAAAAGATGCGTTGCGGTTCAAGTCCGAAATTCCACCGACAACATACGGCAATGACCTTGCAATAAACCTTGAGCGCAAAAATGTGAGAGGTGCCTCATTTTCGTTTGAGGTGCACCCGGAAGGGGACACCGTCACAAGGGATACAAAAGGAGTTATGCATAGGGAGATTGTAAAGGCGACGTTGTTCGAGGTTGGCCCGGTTACCAATCCGGCATACCGACAGACATCGGCAAATCTCAGGAGCGTCGAGGAGGTGTATAACGAACACAATGAAAAATACGAAAGGGAAAACAAGGCTGAAAATGAAATTGCAGAAAACGAGCTTTCATTGAAACTCAAAACCATAGATTTACTTTAACGAAAGGGGCGATTATGCCTATTATTGATACAAACAAGCTCAAGAGAGAGCTTGAAAAAGTAAAAACCGAAATGAGAAAGCTTACCAAAGCCGGACTTGATCGGGATACTCATCGAATGACCGAAGAAGAAGGAACACAGTATCAAACATTCGAAGCACAGGCCATTGACATTCGCGGCCAGATTGATACCATCGAGAGAAACAACGCGCTTGAAATTGAAGATCTTGCCAATCGAACCAGTGGTGTTGATGGCAATGATGACAATGTCGATGGTGTATTACCCCAAGAAAAGCGATTTGCTTCTCTTGGAGAACAGCTTCATGCAGTGATACGCGCAGGCAGTCCGAACGGCAAACGGGACGAACGTCTCGTAGAGTCACGCGCGCAGGGTGGCATGGGAGAAGACACTGGCAGTGGCGGTTTGTACCTTGTCCAGACTGATTTTATCAGCGAAATCATGAAAAAGATTTACGCATCTGCGGTGCTCGCAAGTAAATGTCGGCGTCTTCCAATCGGTGCCAACGCGAACGGGGTGGCGTGGAACGAAGTTGACGAGTCACAAAGAACCGCCGGGTATCGTTGGGGTGGAATACGGTCGTATTGGGTAGGTGCCGGAACCGCCGTAACCGCATCACAGATGAAGTTCCACAAACGCAAGCTCGACCTTGAAAAGAACATGGCAATTGTCAGAATTACCGATGAGCTTATGCAGGATGCTGCTGCACTTGGAAACCTTACAAGTGATACTGTTTCTCAGGAAATGGCATTCCAGCTTGATGATGCTATCATTCGCGGTACTGGTGCCGGTATGCCGATGGGCTGGCTTAATGCTGATTGTATGGTAGGGGTTCCAATTGAAACCGGACAGACGGCAGACACAATCGTATACGAGAATATTGTTAATATGCGGTCCCGACTATGGGCCCCTTCAAGAGCGAAGTCAATGTGGGTCATCAACCAGGATTGCGAACCGCAGTTACATACAATGGCATTTGTGGTTGGCCTTGGTGGCGTTCCTGTTTATATGCCTGCGAATGGGATAGCGGGATTACCATACGATTCTCTCTATGGACGACCGGTAATACCAGTCGAGCAAGCGTCAACTGTTGGCGATGTCGGAGATATCAGCCTTGTTGATTTGAGTCAGTACCTTATCATTGATAAAGGTGGAATAAAGAAAGACGTTTCAATCCACGTTTATTTTACTACGGATGAACAGGCTCTCCGGTTTGTGCTTCGGACAAACGGTATGCCACTCTGGGCATCTGCCTTGACTCCGTTTAAGGGCAGCAACACATTGTCACCCTTTATCACACTTGACGAAAGGGCATAAGGGCAAAGTAGGATTGTAATTGCACATTTGATTTGAATTTAGCGATCATAAACAAAAGTAAAGGAGAACAACATGGAAGCATTAAGACACCTCGTAAAGGGTATCGACCCGGTAGCCGATGGGTTTGCCGGGACCGTACAAACCGATATCGTGTCAATGAGGAATTACAAACGGGCAGAATTCATCATAATCAAAGGCGTCGGGGCGACCGGAACGTCAACGATTACCGTTGAAGCGTGTGACGATGTTTCGGCGTCGAACACGACTGCAATTCCGTTTTACTATCAGGCAATTACGACTGGTGACACAGCGGGTGCATTGACAGCAGCTACAGTTTCAGGGTTTGCGACTACCGCCGGTAGTTCGCAGGTGTATCGCATTCTCGTTAATGCATCTGATATGGCAGCATCTGGGTATGAGTTTTTACGGCTCGCGGCTGTCGAAGTTGTAAACAACCCGGTCCTTGGTGGAGTACTCATCGAGCTGTACGAATCCAAAGACGGGCGTGACGTACCTGCAACCGCAATTGTTTAACAGAAGGGTAATTGTTTAATAGAAGGGCAATTGTTTAATAGAAGGGCAATTGTTTAACAGAAGGGAAATACTATGAGCGTTTATATTAATGGACAGTCTTTACGAATGAACCTTTTGGGGTTCCCAGTTGAAAGGGCAACCGCAACGTTGCCACAAACGACGGCTGGAGCGTTGTTTACTGTAGCTGGAGGCATTGTTGCTATCACGCAAATTGTTGGCGAGGTTACAACGGTAATTCAGACACAAGCGAACGACACGAAGTTAACGGCGAATCCGACAACCGGAACGAGTGTTGACATCTGTGCAGCGCTTGATATTTCGGCAGATGAAGCAGGTTGTTTATATGGCATATCAGGATTGGCCGCAACTGCTCTCATCGGAGCTAACGCCGGTTCGGTTCCAGGACAAATTTACAGTGTTCTTGTCAATATCGGTACTATCGACCTTGCTTGCGCGGCGAGTAATACCGGATCTGTAAAATGGACATTGTTTTACATTCCAATCGAAGACGGAGCTAGCGTTGTGGCGGCTTAACAAATAACAGAAGACGAATAAACCCAAGGGCTGGAAACGGCCCTTGTTTTAAGGAATACATATGATTGCAACAGCATTACTAAAGGTAGGTGGAACCGTCTACTATCCCGGTAGCGAAATAGGCAAAGGCGTTGACAAAGCTATCATGAAAAAACTGACAGACTTCGGATTGTTACGAAAGTCAACGAAAGCGAACAAGTCTTTTATTGGCAATATTTTCGGCAACAGACCGCTTGAAACTGCCGAAAAAAAGACGCCGAATAAAGAAACGAGAACGGAAGGTGACTTCAACGTTGACCCGGAATGACATATGAAAAAGAATGTCGATGAAACCTATACTCTCGAAAGAATTACCGACCCGGAAACAGAGCCGGTAACAGTAGCAGAAGCAAAGCTTCACGCTCGAATCTCTCATGATACTGAAGACGCTACTATAACCGGGTGGATAAAGTCAGCGCGTATACTCGCCGAAGATTTTCAACGTCGCAGCTACATTGAGCAGACATGGAACGTGTATTTTAATGGATTCCCGAAGACGCCGATAACGCTGCATCGTGGTCCTCTTATTGTCGTGTTGACAATATCATACTGGAATTATCTCAATGTTGAAACAGTTCTTAGTAACTCTGATTTTATTATAGCTAATGGTAAAATTGCCCTTGCATACGGTGAAGTATGGCCGACGACCGTGTTGCGACCGTTCGACTCTGTAAAGATAAGCTACATAACCGGATATGGTGATGCGGCGACGGACGTTCCCGAAACTGTAAAAGATGCGATAACGCTCTATTGCGGATGGAGAAACGAACATCGAGGAGAATCTGACGCCGAAGTACCGCAGCAGTTTTACGACACACTTCAATCGAAAAGACTTTTTGGGGTAATGGGGTAACAAATGTCGATGGACCGTAAGTCAAAAAAATCATTAGCCACTCGCAGGCGTCATCAGGTAACGGTACAAGAGATGGTATCGGTATCTGATAACATCGGTGGAGAAACGATATCGTGGCGTGATTTACATACGGACATATGGGCAGAGATAATACCAATTCAGGCAAAGCAACAATTTCAAAATAAATCAGTCGGGGTCGATGCAACACACCTTGTAAACATAGACGGCCTCATTGTAATACTTGAGAAGTACAGAATCATGTTTGGCAGTAGAGTCCTTGAGGTACTGACAGTTGAAAAAATTCAGGAACGGGCATTCGAACAGGTTATAACCTGTAAAGAGGTACGGTAGTGAATTTCGTAACCTATAAAAACAACTTTGATTCGGTCATGGGAGAAATTTTCAAAGAAGAGCGCGGACTACGTGGCAAAGCAGCAAGGTATCTGCGAAAGAAAGTTGCAAAAAAAATCAACGAACCATGGCCGTCGTTGCCCGGAGAGCCTCCCGGAAGAGATACGGGCAATTTGTTGAAGGGGTTAAAAGTGTCAAACATGAGGACCGTTGCCTTGACGGGTTTTGTTGCGCCTGCTTACCATGCGCATTTGTTAGAGTTTAGACCGCCCAGTGAAGGCGGAAGGCCGTTTTTATTTAGTACGTTTGCAGAAGAAAGCGGAGCGGTAAAAAAAATACTTTCCAGTGAGGTGTTGAAATGATTGAAGAAGCAATTTACGCAGAATTGGTTTCGTGCGGGTCATTGGTTGAATATTTATCGACACACAATAGTCGGCCTGCCGTGTTTCTTGAAGAAGCGCCGGAAGATGCCGAATTGCCATATATAATAAACGTCATTACCGAACTATCAACCGAAAACCTGTCGGCAAAAGAGTTCAATGTATATGTAAACTATTACGACGAAAAGAAAAGCCGTGTAAATTGTATTGCGGCGTGCAAAGAAATCGAACATCTTTTCGAGCAAGCAGTATTAGAAAGTAACGACTACGACAGCATTCGTTTAACCTGGGAGTCTGCGGGGTTTGTCCCCAGCCTTGACCCGAGAAAGGTACATCGAAACATTCAATTTACAGCGCGTGCCGGGCGTAAAGCTTGGTGCGAACAACTATAAGGAGTAGATTATGGCTTTATTGACAGTACAGCAAATTGCGATTACCGGATTAGAAGAGACACAAGTGGCGGCAGCAGCTGCCGGAGATACGTTTCTTAACAATGGGAGAACGTTCTTTCATGCTATAAATGCAAGCGGGTCCGATTGTGAGCTTACCTTTGACTCACTGACCGCATGTAATCAAGGAACGGATCACGATGTTGTTGTTGACGTTACAGCAGCAGAAGAAAGATTAGTTGGTCCTTTTCCGATGGACCGATTCAATACTTCGGCGGGCATTGTGACGGTTACGTACGAGAGCGAAACCTCATTGACGGTTGCTGCTGTTAGCATGTAAATTTGTTTGAAACAAACAATTGAAAGGATATTATTATGGCCAGACAACATGGAGTAACCGCGAATACGCCTACCCGATTTATAATCGATGCCGGAGCGGTTTATAAAAATTATGGTGAAGGAGGGCAATTGCTGCTCGGGGCGACTCGCGGCGGCAATGTGTTCAAAGTCGAAACAGAGCAACGAAACATGGAAGTTGATGGCGCAATCGGGTTTGTCAAGGGTTGCAAGCGAATTGTTAATAGCGCGGCAACTATTACCGCAAATTTCCTCGAAATGTCCGAAGCGCTTCTTTTATTGGCAAACCCTGCGGCAACTGCAACGAGCAATGTTATTACACGGTCAGACGACATTGCAACTTCTGACTATGCGACAAACATTGCGATTGTTGGCAATTCGACATATTCGCCAACCGGTTATATTGTTGTCAAATTGCTGAACGCTCTCGCGGATGGCAATATTGAACTTGCGTTTAATCCGAAAGATGAATCATTGTTGTCAATAGTGTTTGTAGCACACTTCGATCCGACAACGTTGTCGGATGAGCCATGGTCAATAACAAATCCTGTTGTCGGATAAGGAGGATTTGTGGAAGAGTCCGAAATTAGGCATTTTTTCAAACTACTTCAGAGTCATAGTCAATATGATCGAGAATACTTTGAAAATTTATTTCGATTAACATCCGAAGACTATCCGATTATTTGTAAGGAGGAGTTGTGGAAGAGTTAAAGATTCGCAAGCTGCTTAAAAAAGACCAGGAAGTCATAGCGGCAATGTTTAAGCGACTTATCGATGAGGTGGACGACAAGTCAATTCAGCATATAATTTCGAGTGCTTCCGGTGATGTTGCAGATGGAGGAAAAGAAATTACCGATGCTGAAAGAACCACTCAAGTCATACGCGTGTTTTCTGAATTGTTTACTAAGGTGATAGGTAGTTTTCACGATGATGTAATTACGTGGTTTGCGGATCTTGCCGGTATTACTGTTGAACTGTATAGGGAGCAGGAAATCGATATCGATGTCAAGATACTCAATCAGATCATGGAGGCGTCGGAGGTCGCAAATTTTTTTACTGGTGCATCGCATCTGTACAATACGACCGCGTGGTTAAAAAGCATGTTGAAGGGTTTGAAAGAAAAGTTCGGTTTCATCTCAGATGCAGTAGATGCGATATCGAAAAGTTAGAATTCAACGAATTCTATTTTATCGGAGAAATGATTGAAGAGAAAGAGAGGGAAGCGGCAAAGCAACAAATGATTGCTGCTTCATTCACAGCTTGGCAGATGGGAGATACCGGAATGGATTTTCAACCATATTTGAAAAAGCTGGGATTGTCTGACATCGAAACGGAACTTACCGAAGAGCAGAAGAAATTCATCACTGCAAGAAGTCTCGATATTGCCGAGCGAATAAACGTAGCTTACAAAGCTGGAAAAATATATAAAGGTTAACGTATGCGTAAAATATTTACACTTGTCGGGAGAATTAGGACAGAAGGGTTACAGACTCTTCGAAAAGGTCTTAAGACGCTTGACAAAGATATTACCCGCACGGCTAATAAGATAAACCGCTTCGGTAAAAACGTGCAGAAAATAGGGGTTGGCCTCACTAAGTTGACAGCTCCGATTGCTGCGGTAGGTATCGCCGTTGTAAAGTTTGGTGCTGATTTTGATAAAGCGATGACTAATAGTCTTGCCATAATGGGAGACCTTTCCGATGCAATGAGAAAAGATATGTCGGATGCTGCCAGGGCCGTAGCTAAAGTATCAACGTTTAGCGCAAAGCAAGCAGCGGAAGCATATTTCTTTCTTGCTTCTGCCGGATATTCGGCAGCGAATGCCATAAAAGCACTTCCAAGAGTTACAAAATTCGCGCAAGCTGGAAACTTCGATCTTGCATTGGCTACAGATTTACTTACCGATGCGATTAGCGCGCTCGGTCTTGCCTCAAAGAATGTTGCAATAAACCAGAGAAACATGATAAGGGTTTCTGACGTATTGGTAAAGGCTAATACGTTGGCGAATGCGAGTGTACAGCAATTTTCAGAATCGCTTACAAATAGGGCTGGAGCAGCATTAAAAATACTTGGCAAGGACATAGAAGAAGGAATTGCGGTTCTTGCTGCCTATGCCGACCAGGGAGTAAAGGGAGCGGAAGCAGGGACACAGCTCGGTATAGTATTGAGAGATTTGCAAAAAGCATCACTTAACAACAGATCGGAATTCGAAAAACATCAGATAGCTGTATATGACAACAATGGCGAAATGCGGAACATGGCCGGTATTCTCAAAGATCTTGAAAACGCGTTGGCTGGCATGTCGGACAAACAGAAAAAAGCTACAATTTCCTCACTCGGGTTTCAGGAGAAATCAATTGCATCTTTACTTACATTAATAGGCACGTCGGATGCTATAAAAGAATACGAAAAGAATTTGCGTAATGCGGCTGGTATAACAGACGAGGTTGCCAACAAACAGCTTAAATCATTTTGGGCGCAAGTGACAATTGCGAAAAACAGACTCGTTGATATGGGATTGACATTGTGGGAAACAGCGGGGCCGATACTTCTCAATACCGTCATTCCCGCATTTGAGAAGTTTACAAAAAAGATAGAGGGAATGCTTAAGGCATTTAAAGATCTATCCCCAGCAATGAAAGCGAGCTATATAAAGTTTTCTGCTTTTGCCGTAATATTAGGGCCGTTATTCATCGGCCTTGGAAAAATAATATCAAGCGTAAAGATACTTAATACCGTTTTACAGGCAACGATCGCACTCATGTCGGCGAATCCGTATATCCTGGCAATTGCCGGTCTCGCTGCATTGACACTTGCAGTTGTTGGAGCGGTAAAAGCATATAAAAACTTTAACAAAGAAGTTAAAGAAAATGCAGAGATGTTGCGCAATGAACAAATCATCGGCGGGCTTCAGGAGATAATTTACCATTACGAAAAGTTGCAAAACCTTGACAAGGTTGCCATGAGTCGTAAAGAATATTTAGAGACAAAGAAGAACATTGATGATACACGGCAAAATCTTAAAGAGTATGGAATCGTTCTATCTGAAAACCTTACGGAAGGATTGAGATCTGCACGGTTAAAGTTGATTGAATTCGGCATTGAAAATAAAAAGGTTGTTGATTTTACAAAAGACGAAGCTATCGAAGCAACCGAAGACTATGCCAAGGCAAACCTTAATCTTGCAGATGCTCTTGATAGTGTTAAAGATAGAGCAGCAACTCTCCTTGCCGATATTCGTGAGTATGTTGCTGAAAAGAAAAAGGATAAGCAGGCAGATAAAGACAGGGCTTCTTCACAGATAAAAAACGCTGTTGATATGAGAATGGCAGTTCGCGAACAACAAGAAGCAGCGCGTGAAGGAGTTGAAGAGACAGACCGGAAGAATGAGGAAATATACCAGAGAGAACTTGAAAGAAGAAGGAAGCTGAAAGATACCATAATCAATGGCATATACGACATATTAAACACATTTCAAATGGCAAGTCAAAACAGAATAATCGCCATTGACAATGAGGCTACAAGGGAAAGGCGTCGCATTGAAGGCTCTCTCTTGTCAGAAAAAGACAAAAGCAAGGCAATAATAAGGCTTGAAGAAGACGCCGCCAAAAAGAAGCGTGCAATAAACAGACGAATGGCAGCACTTGAAAAGGTGAGCGCAATATTTTCTATAGGGATATCGACAGCGCAAGCGATAATGAAATCTGTTGCTCAACTTGGCCCTATAGCTGGTGCAATTGCTGGCGTCGTAATGGGAATTTTGGGAGCAGCACAGATCGCTATTGTTGCATCGAAACCATTGCCCGAAGCAAAGGAGGGCGCACTTATCCAGGGTAGCGAAGAAGGGGTTGCGATAAGGGCAGGAGAAGGAAGGCAGGACGAATTAATATTACCCTTGAAAGCAGGCGTCAAGCAAATCGTAAACGGCATTATGGAGAGTATTGTCGGTATGGTTCCGTCGTTCCCTGTTGCACAACCAGCCTTTGCGGTAGCCGGTGGAAGAATGTCTCCAGGGCAATCAAATACAAATAACGGTGGAGATACTCACTGGCATATCGGCACATTGGTTGCCGATGAATTTTCATTGAAGCAACTTGATAGAAGAATGTCAAGAGCGCGTGTTCTCGACGCTCAGAGGAAGGGTGCATAATGCCTCGCCGTGGTGAAATATATCTTGGTACTTACGGAAGCGAGTTGCTTATTACCGCATTCGGAAGGAAGTTGTCAATAACGCCGGAACAGATAGTAAGAGAGGGGAGGACCGCTTCCGGTAAACTTGTCAGAGATATCGTTGCAACAAAGCAAAAAATTTTATTGAGATACGATCTTATTGACGGTAAGGACTTAACGGTTTTCCAGAACATATACGATTTAGGTGGAACGAAGTCGATTAAAATTTATACAACAGAAACAGTTAACGACCAGTACTATGTTTTGATGGACCCGATTGAACATACGAGAGAAATTATCTCTCGAAACGATATACTGTGGAGTGGTGTACAAATAGTACTAAAGGAAGTATAGTGCAAGCAACAAGTTATGTCGATGGAATAGCTCAATCACGATCAGCGGAATTCGATGCTGCTGCAATTGCAACAGATCGTGAGGTAAAAGCAAAGCTCACTATACAGTGGACCGACCCGTATGTTGACACTTCGGTCGAAGAAACTACCACCGACGAAAATTATCGGACAGTGACATAACATATTATTGATAC
>Ga0255046_10000239_pt1 | contig 13974 bp, 14 predicted proteins | sample BC1_12_27_MG_FD_183632 | JGI IMG/M metagenome (GOLD analysis project Ga0255046, IMG submission 183632) | Seawater microbial communities from Strait of Georgia, British Columbia, Canada - BC1_12_27 | ecosystem: Environmental > Aquatic > Marine > Strait | place: Canada: British Columbia...
CGAACGGACGCGGCCGCCCATAGGGTCAAGACCCCGAACGCAATTACACACGCACTGTTCCTTCGATTCCTTCTCATTCACTACTCCTGCCACCGCGCGTTCACGCGGCTTCACGTTCGTTGACGGGACGAACGCTAGGCAGGAGGTGAATTCTTCGGAGCGATTCGGAAGCGAGCGGTCCGCGTGACGACGAATGCATCGGTGGGCGCTGAGGCGTGCGGAGTCTCCAACGCATGTGTGGACCGCGCCGGGGTGCAGATCGAAACGAATGCGTCTCGCCGATCGATCGACAGCGCGCAATGGTCGTGCGCCTCCCCGGAGCTCGCGTCGGGCGTTCCGTGAACCGACGTGGAGTCAGCATGCGCATGCTCCCCCGCAACGTGTCGATGAGCGTCGCCGTCGTGGACCAGCTCACCATGCTCGGCGCATCGCGTATGCTCGACCAGGAGCATGTGGCCGCCGCTCGAACCCTGGATAAACAGAGTCAGCAGGCCTGCGAGGACGCAAGCGCGCCGAATCATTAGGGATCCGGAAGGCTGTTTCAGCGAAGAGGCCATGGCCAAGCGCCGAGTATTGCCGACCTTTCGAAGAGAGCAATCCGGCGCCCATGTGCGCTGGAGTGGCTCACCCAACGGGGCTACACCCTTGGTCTCTCCCGCACGCTACCATCTAATGGGCCTTTGGGGGGCCCGCTTGCTGATGTCGCGACACGATCCCACCGAGGTTACACGGCGCCATGTCTTTGCGCAGAAGGGGCTCTCCGAGAAGCAGGAGCAGGCCCGAATCGTCGTGCTCGCCGGGAACCTCGCGGGCGACAAGTACGCCATCGACGCCGAGCTGACGTTCGGTCGGGGCGACACCGCCAATGTGATAATCGACGACACGCTCGTATCGCGAATGCACGCGCGCATTTTCCAGCATGAGAATGGGTCCTACGTGATCGAGGACCTCGACAGTCGCAATGGCACGCAGGTCAACGGAATGGCGGTTGCGCGGCAAGTGCTGACGTACGGTGACCGTATCCAAATCGGCAGCTGCCTCCTCCTGTTCGCCCATCACGATCCGATGGAGGAGCAGGTCGCGCAGCGTCGCAAGCTCGAGGCCATCGGGCGGCTTGGGACGGGCGTCGCCCACGACTTCAACAACCTGCTCGGCGCGGTCAGGGCCAGCATCGACTTTTTGAATGGGCTTCCGAGCGAGACGAAAGTCGACGACACCGACGTACGCGAAGCATTCAACGACATTCGGACAGCGGCCGCTGCGGCGACCGAGATGACCAGCCGGTTGCTTGGGTTCGCGCGGGAGGTCGAGCGAAGTCACACCGATGTCGACTTGACCGAGCTCTGCCACCACGTCGTTCAGCTTGCGCGCCACACGTTCCACCGGAGCATCCGCATCGAGGCGCACATCGACCGCGGGCTCAAGGTGACCGGCGATCGCGGGCAACTCCACCAGTTGCTGATGAATCTGCTGATCAACGCGCGCGACGCGATGCCCAACGGGGGCAAGCTCAAGATTAGTGCCAAGAAGGCCGACCGACTCGACCTCGAGAAGGCGCCGCTCAACCCACTGGTTGCGCACGCTCTCATCACCGTGGAGGACACGGGTGTCGGTATGGACGACGCGACCCGGGAACGCGCGTTCGATCCGTTCTTCACGACCAAGGGCCAACAGGTGGGCGCAGGCCTCGGCCTCGCGGCTGTGTACGAAATCGCAAAGACGCACAACGGCCACATCACGCTGCACAGCGTGCCGAATCGCGGCAGCGTGTTTCAGGTCGTGTTCCCGCTGACGAGCGAGCGCGTGATCGTCCCCACCGAGCCGAGCCTGCCGGCGATCAGGCTTCCAAGGACGCAGCTCCTGATCATGCTGGTCGACGATGAAGACGTCGTGCGCCGCAGCGCCGGCCGCGTGGTTCGGCAGAGTGGTCACCGGGTGATCTTTGCGCGAAGTGGCGAGGAAGCCCTTCGAATCTACGACGAGACTCAACCGCGGCCCGATCTGGTGCTGATGGACCTCAACATGCCCGGAATGACGGGGGACCAGGCCTTCAAGGAGCTGAGGAAAGTGGACCCCGAGGCGCCTGTGGTGTTCGTGTCCGGATATTGGGATCGGGAGCTCGAGCGCGAGCTTCGCAGTCTCGGGGCGCTCGGCTTTGTCCAAAAGCCCTACGAAGCTGCTACGCTCCGGGACGCCATCGTTCAAGCGATGACTGCCCAGACTTCATGATCAAGTACATAGGCTCCAAACGGGTGTTGGTGCCGCACATCGTGCGGGCGATGTCGGCGTTTCCCGAGTCGGGGCGAGTGCTCGACTTGTTTTCGGGGACGTCACGGGTGGCGCGGGGGCTCAAAGAGACGGGCCGCCACGTGATCGCGAACGATCACCTGGCGTACGCAGCGACTCTGGCGCGATGCTACGTGCAGGCGGATGCCAACCGTTGGCTCGATGAGGCGACGCAGCTCATCACGGAGCTGTCGACACTCGCTCCCGGGCCCGGGTACTTCACCAAGGCGTTTTGCGAAGACGCGCGATACTTCCAGGCACGAAACGGCGCGCGCGTGGACGCGATCCGGGAGGAGATCGCCCGCCGTGCGTTGCCACCCGAGCTAGAGGCGATTGCCCTCGTGTCGTTGATGGAGGCGGCCGACCGCGTCGACTCCACTACCGGGGTGCAGATGGCCTACTTGAAGCAGTGGGCGGCCCGGGCGTTCAACGACCTCGAGCTCCGCGTACCGGCGATTCTTCCCGGCCCCGGCGAAGCGCTTCACTTGGACGCGGTCGAGGCGGCGTCACGAGTCGAGGCCGACATCGCTTACATCGATCCGCCCTACAACCAGCACAGTTACATGGGCAACTACCACGTCTGGGAGAGCCTGGTTCGCTGGGATAAGCCGGAGACCTACGGGATCGCCAACAAGCGCGTTCAGTGCAAGGAATACAAGAGCGATTTCAACTCGAAGCGCCGCATTCGGCAGGGGTTGCGGGCGGTTTTCGAGGCCGTGCGGTGCAAGCACCTGCTGGTCTCCTTCAACAACGAGGGGCACGTCGACCGCGAGGAGATGGTCGCGCTTCTATCGGAAAAAGGACACGTGGGCGTGGTCGCCGTCGACTTCAAACGTTACGTCGGCGCGCAGATCGGTATCCACAACCCCGATGGCAAGAAGGTCGGCCGCGTGAGTCACTTGCGAAACAAAGAGTACTTCTTCGTCGTGAGCGAAGACCGAGACACGGTGAATTCCGTCGTTCGGGCTATCGAGTCGAGCATCGAGGACGCCGCGCTTGCGTCGGGCGCTCCAAGAGGCAAAAGGAAGGACCATGAACCTGAACGACGTGTTGAATGATGAGGCCAAGCGGGCTTCGATCACTGAAGACGTGTGCCGCCTGGTAGACGACGAGGTGGGCAAGCAACGGGGCATCAGCGGTGTCGCCGTCAAGGCGGGGTACAAGCTGATCCAAGGTGTGAAGCCCGGTTTCGTGCGCAAGGTGGTCCAAGCCCTGCTGCCAGAGTTCGCGGCTGCGCTCGAGCCGATTCGCGAGCAGGCCGTCACGCAGGGCCAGCCGGTCGGGAGCTACTTCAGCGCACACACGCAAGAGGTCGCCGAAGCCCTCCTAGCCGTGACCGATGGCCGCGCTCAAAGCTCCGAGCATCGTTCTGTCAAAGGCGCCTACGCCAAGCTCCGAGGCTCCGCCCGCAGCAACGTCGAAAGCGCCGTCCCCGGCCTGGGCAAGATCATCGAGAAGTACACTTAGCCGATAGTGGTGATGCGGTACTTTGAGGATATTCAGGTTGGGGACTACAAGGAGTCTACCGAGGACTATGAGTTGACGGCTGAGGAGATCATCGAGACTCGCCTGTCCGGTAGCCAACCGGGGCTTGGCATCGTGCGGAGCGAGCTGAACCTCACCAATCAACGCGGCGAGACGGTGATTGAGTTCAAAGCCGCGGCGCTGATACGCCAACGGCCTCAGGAGAGCTAACGTTCGCGAGCATGTCGATTATCGCGGCACGGGTACGGTCGCGCAGGTCGGCAACCGCCTCACGCTCTTCGAGCTCGGTGCTCGGGTAGAGTGGCTTTCCGATTTGCACGGTCACGAGGCGGTCCTCGCGGCTCTTGCTCCCGCCCGAGTCGACCTCGTCACGCGACATCAGCGCGAAGGTGCCCCTCAGCGCGACGGGCACCACCGGCTTCCCGGTCAACACTGCCGCTTGGAACGCGCCGTTCTTGAACGGCCGGAGCTTGCCGTCTTCGGTTCGAGTCCCTTCGGGGAACACCAAGAGCGGTTTGTCGTCGCGGAGCACGCTCTCGAACGCCTCGGTGACCGCCAGTGCCGCGTCCTTGCCTTGGTTACGGTCGACCGGTACGTGCCCCGCCAACCTCAGGTGCCAGCCCAAGAACGGAATGTTCATCACCGAGCGCTTCGCGGCCCACTTGAAATCGCCAGGCAACGCCGCTCCGAGGACCAAGATGTCGATCAAGCTTTCGTGATTGCTTGCGTAGACGAAGCCACCGTCCGGCACGTTTTCTCCACCCGTCGCCTCGATATAGATGCGGAGGCCTTTGGCCGAAGATTGACTCCACTTTTTGGCCGCCCAAGTCGACGCAGCGCCCCTGGTGAGCGGCCCGACGGCGATCGAAAACACGCCCCAACTGACGGTGCGCGTTCCGAACGGAACCCACTGCTTGAGCCAACGCCCGCGTTGACCCCAGCCCATCTCACCGCCCTTGCGGAAGATACCCCACTCGTTTCGCGCCCACTCGACTGTGTTCTTGAGTCCCATCCACGGCCCACTTACCACTGTCGCGAGCACATGAAAAGTGCCCCGGTTGGCTCACGCCATGGGACGAATCGGGCTCGGCGGAACGTTCGAAAGATCGAGACCTTCGGGGAGAGGCTTGTACGGAAACTCGAAGTTCACGGATTTGGCGTACGTGTAAAGCGCGGCGCCGTACGACGTGAAGGGCGTCGGCGCGGAATGCAGGTCCGCCACCGCGTGCCTGTTGTCGTATACGATGTCCGTCCCGATGTAGGGGATGAACACACTCAGCAGCGCACCAATCCGCTGGAGGTTCCCCGCTTTGGGAAAGTTGGCGAGCACATCCATCACACGCTCGAAGGGCGCCGCGAGCTGACCGGCAAATCGGGGTACTCGCTTTCCGAGGGCTGACGAAAACGCGTCGGCGATTTCCCCGATGGTCCTCGACTCGGTACCCGCGCTGAGGTGGTAGGTGTCGCGCGCAAGGTCTTCGCGGACGTGAAGCTCGGCAAGGCCCGCGCCCACCCAGTCCGCGTTGACGATGTCGAGCCGAGCGTCTGGCGAAATCGGCAGCACCGGGAGAGCCGCTAGCGCGCAAAGTCCACGAACCATGTCGAACTGGGTCGTTTCAGCGAAGCGCGCGTCACCGATGACGCTGCTCGGTCGGACGACCAGGCACGGCACATCCGGCAAGAGCTCCCGCACCATATGCTCGCAAAACTTCTTCGTGCGCGTGTAGGCGTTGAAATCTGGCTGGCTCCAATCGAGCGGTTCGTCTTCCATCACGGTCGCCCCCGGACGGTTACCCGCGACTGCCACGGTCGACACCTGCGTAAAGCGCCGCAAGGGGTGGTCTTCCTGAATCGCGCGGGCGAGCTTGATGACAGAGAGCGTGCCGCGAAGATTGTGGTTCGTGCATGCGCGCTCCGACCGGAAGTTGAGCACGGCGGCATTGTGAAGCACCGATTCGGCATTTGAGATGAGCCAATCGTAGTCTGCCGCCGAGATGCCCAGGCCGGGCTCGGTCAGATCGCCGCTGATGAAGCAGATCCTATCCAAGTGGCGGTGGAATTCGTCGGCTTCCATGTGCAACTGAAGCGACTTCCAGAGACGTTCGACGCCCGCATCGTAGTCTGGGGCGCGAACCAGCAGCGCGAGCTCGTGGTCGGTGTTGCGAAGCAGCCACTCCGTGGCGTACGAGCCGATGTACCCCGTCGCCCCTGTCATGAAAATCGCCATCGAAGGTCAGCCTTGTTGGGTTCGGGGCGAAGTCAAGAGCGCCACCAATGCGTCGGCAGCGTCGACGTGCACCCAGTGGCCGGCGTGTTCGATCACGTGGACCGAAACCCTCGAATTCTGCTCGGCGATTCGCTCGACCCGCGCGCGGTCCGATAGGGAAAACACCTCGGAACGGCCTCCGACGACCACGTCGAGCGTGCAGCCGTCGGGGAGTGCCTCGAGCACGTCCCACGCGTCCGCCCGCGCATAGTCTTCGATGAGATCGCGAATCACTTCGAGGTTCGGTCCGAAGGCGCGCCCGCCATCGTCTGTCCTGCGCAGGTTCATCGCGAGCCATTGCGCGATCGGCGGCCGCTGCCCCGCTTCGACCATCGCCGCGACGAAGGCGTCCCGGGAGTCCCACTCGGCGGGGAGCGCGTCGAGTGTCCGGATCACCTCGGCCGTTGCGGTCGTGTCGCGATTCGCTGCGCTCGGGGAAGGGGAGGAGTCGATGGTCCAGGCCTCGGTGTCCTGACCCCGACGCGATCGCAGCCACTCCAGCACCACTTTGCCACCAAAGCTGTGACCGAGGGCCCCCCCGACCGGCGTGCTCAACGATCCCACGAGCTCCGCCACGTCGGCCGCCGCGGCTTGCAGGGTGTGCGGCGCCGAAAATCCGAGAGAATCCCCATGCTCACGGAGGTCGACCAAGATGGCGCCCCACTCGGGCCTCACCTCGACGAACCGGCGTGCGATCCCGCGCCAATTGGCCCGCGTGCCTAGGATTCCATGCAGAAACAGCATGTACCGTTCTGGATCGGCCGATTCGGCGGTCACGATGCTGTGGGCAAGCACGACCCTGACTTACCACAAATGGTCGGACGACCCGATCAGCCGGCCGCGGCCGGTGTCGGCACCACTGGGACGAGCTGCATGAGCGCCTTCTCGAGTCGGAACACGGCGCTGTCGGACATGGGGCGTCGCTTGGCGCGCGCCCGTCCGGACTCGAGGGCGTCGAGGTAGCCTTGCATCTTCCGTCGCGCTTCATGAATGCGCCACGCGATCGTTCCTTCGGTGGTCTCGAGGACCACGGCGGCCTCCTTGTAACTGAGGCCTTGGAGGGTCGTGAGAACTACGGTCGTCTGAAGGAGCGTCGAAAGTTGGTCGAACGCCTCGAGCAGGGCCCGATAGCGATCGCGAAGCTGGACGGCGCGCTCGGGGTCACCATACGAATCGACCGCGACCGCGGCGACGAGGCGAGGGTCGTCGAGCGGCACCGTGCGCCTGCGCTTGCGATCGCGCTTCGCGTTGAGGGCACGGTGCAGTGTGATCCGATAGATCCAAGTGAAGAACTCGCTCCGCCCCTCGAACTCGGGAAGCTTGTGATACGCCTTGAGAAAGGCGTCCTGGGTGATGTCGTCGGCGTCGCTCGCCTGGCCGGTCAGATGCAGCGCCAGCGAGTACACGCGCGCCCGGTATTTGCGGACGAGCTCGTCGAATGCCGCGGCATCTCCGGCCTTGGCTCGGGCGACCAGCTCAGCGGCTTCGGCCCCTCGTCGCTGTGCTTCGGATACCTGTGGTTTTCCGGTCAATAGGCCCCCATCCGTTCAGGACCCCTAAAGGCTACCCACTTTCCTGGCCCAACCCCAAATCCGTGGGTTGAAAGGCCCAAACCAAGCTGTTACATCCAACCCGCCTGGACTCGGAAGCCCTTGGAATGGTGAGGAATTCTCGTCCGTTCTCACCGATTCCATCTTGGGGACAATCTCACGCCCATGATCACCGACTGGTTCTACGGCCTATTCTCGAATGACCTCGCCATCGACTTGGGCACGGCGACGACCCTCATCTACGTGAAGGGCCGCGGCATCGTGTCTTGCGAACCGTCCGTGGTCGCGGTCCAAGCCGATCCGCGCGGCGGTAAGCGCGTCTTGGCGGTAGGCAAAGAGGCCAAGGAGATGCTCGGCCGAACGCCCGGGTCGATCCGTGCGGTGCGCCCGTTGCGTGATGGCGTGATCGCGGACTTCGACATCACCGAGGCGATGCTCCGCTACTTCATCGCACGCGCGCACCACGATCGCCGAACCCTGGTCAAGCCGCGCATCATCATCTGCGTCCCCTTCGGCATTACCGAAGTCGAGAAGCGTGCCGTCAAAGAGAGCGCGGAGGGCGCGGGCGCGCGCGAGGTGTTTCTCATCGAAGAGCCCATGGCGGCGGCGATTGGCGCGGGCCTTCCGATTACCGAGCCGAGCGGTAACATGGTCGTCGACATCGGCGGCGGCACGACCGAGGTTGCGGTCATCTCGCTTGCCGGGATCGTCTACTCGCAATCGGTTCGTGTCGGTGGTGACAAGATGGACGAAGCGATCATCGCGTACCTGAAACGCAAGTACAATCTTCTGATCGGCGAGCAGTCCGCCGAGCGCGTCAAGTGCACCATCGGCAACGCGCACACCGATGGCGAAGCGGCGACGATGGAAGTGAAGGGCCGCGACATGGTTGCCGGGGTCCCGAAGACCGTCATCGTCAACGCGGACGAGATTCGTGACGCACTCACCGAGCCCATCAACTCGATCACCGAGGCGGTCATGATGGCGCTCGAGCGCACCCCGCCTGAGTTGTCTGCTGACATCGTCGACAAAGGCATCGTGCTCACCGGCGGCGGCGCCCTCCTCAAGAACCTCGACGTGCTTTTGCGCGAGGAAACAGGGCTTCCCGTGATGGTTTCGGATGATCCAGTGTCCGCTGTCGTGCTGGGCTCCGGCAAGGCGCTGGACCACTTGGATCTGCTCCGTGAGGTGACGATCGCGTAGTGCGAGGAGCAAGAACGCGGCAATGAACTACTTCCAGACGATTCGAGATGCCGTCATCTTGCTTGCCCTGTTGATCATTCCTGCCGTCTTCTTGCGCGCCAACCTCAGAGACCCTTCCGAGCTTTCCTGGCTCGACCGCGCATTGCTTCAAGTGAGTGGGCCGGTTCAATACGTCGCTGAGTGGGCAGCCGATGGCGTGACGAGCGTCATCGAAGACTACGTGTACTTGGTGGATGTCAAGAGCGACAACGACCACCTTCGCGCTGAGAACAATCGCTTGCGGCGTGAGATGCGCGTCCTACGGGGCGACGCGCAACGGCTTCATGAGCTCGAGGCGTTGCTGGGCCTGCGCGAACGCTTGGCAACCGAGACGATGACGGCCCGCGTGATTGCCAAAGGCATCTCGCCTTCGTTTCGAGTCGTTCGACTCGCCGTCGATCAAGGCGAGCACGCAGGCTTGCACGCTGGCATGCCCGTCGTCGCCAACGAAGGGCTCGTCGGTCAGGTTCGGCGTGTGTCGGGGCGCTTCGCTGACGTGTTGTTGACGATCGATCCCGAAAGTCGCGTGGATGTCGTGGTCGGCGAGGGCCGCGCCCGCGGGCGGATCGAGGGGCTCGGAGAGCGCAGCCGCTATCGCTGCCGCATCCAGTTCGATCGGGTGGACGATCAGGTCGCCGTCGGCGACGAGGTCTTCACTTCGGGTCTCGGGAAGAAGTTCCCTGCATCGATTCTCATCGGGTACGTCAGCCAGATCGGCGATCAGGAGTTTGGCCTTCATCAGGAAGGCGAAGTGACCCCATCGGTCGATTTCACCAGGCTCGACGAGGTGTTGATCCTCACCTCCGGGCCCAAAGACCCGGACGCGCTGTAGGGTAGGGCATGCACGGCGCGCGGGGCAGTATCATCATCGTTTTGGTCGCATTCTCGATGCTGCTGACGCAGTCGGTCTTTTCGCGCGTGCTCGCCCCTTATCCGTTCTCACCCTACCTGGGCCTCCCGCTCGTGTTCGCACTCGGTACGGCTCCCGGCGTGAGGGTCCTGCGAGGCGCGGCGACGGCATTTGCTATCGGCTACCTGTACGACCTCTTCACCGGAAATCCCCTCGGCCTTCACACCTTCGTCTTCGTCGTCGGCTATCTCACCGCTTGGCTCGTCGGTTATCTTCTGACGTTTCGCGGCATTGCATTCGAGATGGCGCTCACCTTCGCTCTGACAGTCCTTCTTGGAGGCTTGCTCGAGCTGATCCGCGGGTTCACGCCTGGGGGCATGGCTTGGAGTGGTGTCACCCTGACCATCGCGCTCTTTGCCTCGGCGTTTGCCACGGCGCTGCTCTCGCCGATCTTGTTTGCCGTCGTTCGGTGGATCGACCCCGAGTCCGAGCGGGCGCCCACATGATCACGCTGTCACAGCGAAGGGAAGTGGGGGAGTTCCGCAAGCGATATCGCTGGATGGCGCTCTTCGTCGTGCTCGTCTTCGGCGGGATCATCATCCGGGTCGCGCAGGTGCAGCTCTTTCAGCGCGACCGGTGGTCGGGCATCGCGCAGCAGAACATTACCAAGACGCTCGAGCTTCCTGCGACCCGAGGGGTCATTCGAGACATAGCGGGGCGGGTCGTCGCTTCGAACCGGCCGTCCTACGACGTCTACGCCACACCGCGCCTGCTCCAACCCGAAGACGTAGATCGCATCGCGTCGTTGATGGGGCTGAGCCGGCAGGAGCGGGCCAGCCTCCAGGCGCGAATGGACGAGCTCCCCGCGAGCCGCCGCACACACCAGCTCGAGCTCTACAGCGACATCGACCGAGAGCAACTTGCCGCGTTGGAGACCCACCTGGCGGAGCTCCCGGCGCTCGACATCGTCACCGTTCCGCTCCGTGACTACCCCTACGCGACGCTTGGCGCGCATTTGATCGGCTATCTGAACGAGGTCAACGCGCAAGACCTGGAGCGTTCGCCCGATCCGAGCACATACCGCCCTGGGGACCGCATCGGCCGAAGCGGGCTCGAGAAGCGCTACGAGCCTCTTCTCAAGGGGTCGCGTGGTTTTCGTAGGGTGGTCGTGGACGCCAGAGGCAAAGCCCTCGAAGGAACGCGGCCCGACTCGCTCGAAGTCGAGATGATGAAGAAGCCGGTTCCCGGCCACGACATTCAGCTGACGATCGACATGCGGCTCATGGAGGCGTTCGATCGGGCGTTTCGACCGCATCCCTCTGGGGCGGCCGTCGTCGTCGACATTCACACGGGTGCCATTCGCGCGCTCTACTCGAAGCCGGTCTACGACCCCAACGAGATGAGTAGCGGCCTGAGCACGAAGCGCTACGCGGAGCTCACCGGGGACCCATTTCGGCCATTGATCGACAAGACGATGTACGAAACTTATTTCCCAGGCTCGACGTTCAAGGTCATCACCGCGTTGGCTGCTCTCGAAGATGCTGTGGTCGACCCGATGCAGCGCGTCGAATGCATGGGGTCTCTGAAGATCGGCAGGCAGAAGTTCCGCTGCAGCAAGCGCCACGAGTGGGTCGACCTGTACGACTCAATCGTCCAGTCCTGCAACGTGTACTTCTGGGAGCTCGCCGAAGAGGTGGGCATAGAAAGGATCACCCGCTACGCGCAGGCGTTTGGTTTCGCCGACCGGACGGGAATCGGCGTCAACAGCGAAGCCAGGGGCTTTTTGGCGACCCGTGAGTGGTACACCGAACACTACGGTGCATTTCGCATCGGGTACACGCTCAACACGGCAATCGGACAGGGCAACACGCGCGTCACCGTCCTTCAGCTCGCACTGGCCAATGCCGCGATCGCCAACGGAGGCACGTTGTACGTTCCGGAGGTGGTGCAGAACGTGAAGGCGCCCGACGGCTCTCTTTCCGAGACGTTCGAGCCGCGCATCAAGCGGGACGTCGGTGTTTCGCCACAGCACCTCGATTTGATGCGTCGAGCGCTCCGCGACGTGGTGCAGGAAGAGTCGGGCACGGCGTTCCGCGCGCGCAACAAGGATGGGGTGGCAATTTCTGGTAAGACCGGCACCGCTCAGGTCGTGAGTCGGAAGGGTCGCTCCGAAGAATCCTCGAGCGCTTGGTACCTCGACCGCTCCCATGGATGGTTTGCGGGTTTTGCGCCATCGGATGATCCTCAGGTGGCCTTTGCCGTATTGGTAGAGCACGGTGGCTCGGGCGGCGCGAGCGCCGCACCGATCGCCACGTCGGTCATGCAACAGTATTTCAGCGAGCCAGAGCCCACGGAGCCGGAGTAGCCGATGGCAATCGGGAGAACGATTCGCGACGACTTCGATTGGCCGCTATTCATTGGGGTGTCCACCATCGCATTGTTCGGCGTGCTCAACCTGTACAGTGCAACCGAGGGCGGCACGACATCAGACGCGTACGTGCAACAGCTCTATTGGCTGATCCTCGGATTTGGTGTCGCGGGCCTGACGGTTGCTATCGATTACCGGCACTTCGAGCGCTACGGCTGGGTGATCTACGGGGCGTGCATTCTCGCGCTCATCCTGGTGTTCGGGCTCGGCAGGAGTGTTCGGGGATCCACGCGGTGGATCGCCCTCGGCGGATTCTCGCTTCAGCCGAGCGAGCTGATGAAGATCGGCCTGATCATCGCGCTCGCGAAGTATCTGCACCACGACACCAAGACCGGGGGGCGCACTCTGGTCGACTTGATCATCCCCGGGCTGATCCTGGCGCTGCCGATGGGGCTCGTCCTGCTTCAGCCCGACCTCGGCACCGCGATGGTTCTCGCGTTCATCTTCGCGAGCGTCATGATGCTGACGCAGCTCAAGATGCGGTCGGTCGTCACGCTCCTCGCGACGTTTGTCGTCGCTGCTCCAGTCACCTGGTTCTACCTGCTGAAGGACTATCAAAAGGAGCGAATCACCGCGTTCTGGGACCGGCTCGGAGGGACGCAGACCGACCTTCTCGACTCGGGTTGGCACACCCATCAGTCGCTCGTGGCGATCGGGAGCGGCGGGCTGACCGGCAAAGGCTTCACGCAGGGCACACAGACCCGGTTTCGCTTCCTTCCGGACCAACACACCGACTTTCCGTTCCCCGTGTGGGCCGAGGAGCACGGGTTCTTGGGCGCGGTGCTCCTGATTAGCCTGTATTTGTTTCTGGTCTTGTGGTCGCTGCGAATCGCATCTCAGGCCAAGGACCGCTTCGGCGCTGTCGTCGCAGTGGGTGTCGGCGCCATGATCTTCTGGCAAACCGTGGTCAATCTTGGGATGGTCTCGGGGCTGCTGCCCGTCGTCGGGATGACGCTTCCGCTCTTCTCGTACGGCGGGTCGAGCTTGCTCTCGACCATGTTGGGCCTAGGCTTGCTGATGAACGTGTCGATGCGGAGGTTTTCACATTGAGCCAGTCGAAGCGCGTGATCGCCGGGGTGGTGCAAATGACATCCACCGCGGATGTGGATGCGAATATGGAGACCGTGCGCCGGCTCGTGCGCGACGCTGCCCTTCGTGGCGCCGAGATCGTGCTAGTGCCCGAGTGCTTTTCGTATCTCGGGCCCGAGAAGGGCAAGGTCGACATTGCGGAGTCTCTCGATGATGGCGGACCAATTCTCCAGCGCTGCCGGGAGGCGGCCTCAGATGCCGGAGTCGACGTGGTCTACGGCGGCTTCTGGGAGAAGAGCGACGTGCCGGGCAAGGTGCGCAACGCGTGCATCTACATGCGCGCCGATGGCTCGATCGATGCGGTCTACCGAAAGATCCACCTCTTCGATGTGGACCTGCCCGATGGCACCAAGCTACTCGAGTCGCAGACGGTCGAGCCCGGCTCGGACACCGTCGTCGCCGAAGCCCCTTTTGGAACGCTCGGCCTGAGCGTCTGCTACGACTTGCGGTTCCCCGAGCTCTACCGTCGCCTGGTCGACGCCGGCGCCATTGCACTCGCGATCCCGGCGGCGTTTACGCTCACGACCGGCAAGGACCACTGGCACGTGTTGCTCCGTGCCCGCGCAATCGAACAACAGTGTTACGTGCTGGCCGCTGCGCAGACCGGCCACCACTACGGGGAGCGTCGCTCCTACGGCCACGCGTTGATCGCCGATCCCTGGGGCACCGTCGTCGCGCAGTGCGGCCAAGGCGAGGGTGTTGCAGTTGCACCGATCGACCCCGCGTTCGTTGACAAGGTCCGCCGTGCGGTGCCGAGCCTCGAGCACAGGCGGCTCGG
>Ga0255046_10000240_pt1 | contig 13942 bp, 9 predicted proteins | sample BC1_12_27_MG_FD_183632 | JGI IMG/M metagenome (GOLD analysis project Ga0255046, IMG submission 183632) | Seawater microbial communities from Strait of Georgia, British Columbia, Canada - BC1_12_27 | ecosystem: Environmental > Aquatic > Marine > Strait | place: Canada: British Columbia...
GTTGTCACGCCAGTGGCACAGCTGGGTAGCTATGCTCGGAAAGGATAACCGCTGAAAGCATCTAAGCGGGAAGCCCACTCCAAGATAAGGTCTCCCGGGCGCAAGCCCCTAAAGACCCCAGGTAGACCACCTGGTTGATAGGCGGGATGTGGAAGCGTGGCGACACGTGGAGCTAACCCGTACTAATCGGTCGTGCGGCTTGACCACACATTTATTTTACTTGTTACTTTTTTCGTTTGCGTTTTGACGATGCTCGGTTTTGGTTGTGAGTTTTTTCCGGTGGCCATACCGTGGGGGAAACGCCCGATCCCATTCCGAACTCGGCAGCTAAGCCCCTCAGGGCCGATGGTACTACACCCCTGTGGTGTGGGAGAGTAGGTCGCCGCCGGGAAGTATTTTGGAGCGCCCCGATTCGTCGGGGCGTTTTCCTTTTCTCGGAACGATGTTACCGACCCTCAGCAAGTAATCAGTAACCAGTAATCAGTATCCGCCCGGCCACCAATAAATCCCCCTGTCGCCAAACTCGTCACTGGTTGCTGATCACTGATTACTGGTTACTCGCTCCTGAGCGGGAGTGTGATGACGCAGGCGAAGGGGAAGGGTAGAATAAACCCCCCCGACCGGGGAGGAAGGAATCATCATGCGACATATACGCCTGATTGTTCTGGTCTGCTTCGCTCTCGCGGTGACCATCGTGCCGACTGCCGAGGCCCAACTCAGTGAAGAGTATTCAGGCTGGGCCGACGGCCCCGAGGGTCTTCTGCTGACCAAGAAGGAAAACAAGGAGTGGGCGAAAATCACGACTGACGCCGCGGCGAAACGATTTATCGAACTCTTCTGGGCGCGACGTAATCCTGAGCCTGATAATCCGTTCAATGCTTTCAAGGCCGAATTCGACGCCAAAGTCCTTTTTGCCGATGAAAACCTCGGGTACGGTAAAACCCGCGGCTCGCTCACCGATCGTGGCCGGGTGCTGATTCTCATGGGGCGTCCGGACGGCCGCGATCTTCAGGGCGCTAGCCAGGCGAATATCAGCGGCAGCGATACGGTCGTCGATGGCAGAACCGACACGTGGGTGTATGACACCGAGAAGCTGGCGAAAGAGTTCAAAGCCAAGGGGTCACAGCTCTTTTTCCTCTTCTACGAGGAAAGATTGGACACCAACAACTTCAACCTCGATCGAACAAACCGCGAGTCGTTCAAGGCCATCAGCGCGCTGGGGCGGGCACCCGACGTGTATCTCCTCCACCCCGATCTCATGGAGGTGCCAAAGCCGATCTCCATCGCCGGCGCTTCTCCTGCATCGGCCGCACATCTCGCGTGGTTTGCCGAGGACGAGGCTCCGTTTGACGATGTGGTGATCGTAATATCCGAGTTGGGAGTCAACGACGGCGTTAGCCGGCCGTTGTGGGTCCATTTCGAGCTCCCACCTGATGCACCAGAGCTCGATCTCCTCGCAGGCCGTGTGAGTTCGGACGACGGAGTGGTCATCAGCAACTTCGAGATCGCTGCGACGCCCGTTCAGGGCCAATATGGTTCGGTGTACCACCTTTCGTTTCCACTCGATGAGGGCTCGTATACGATCGAAATCGTCGGTGCAGCCGGCGGCGAGCCACAGTTGACCCAGAGCATCGAAGCCGAGGTCGCAGCGATTCCCGGCGACGGCACCTGGATGTCGCCGATATGGCTGGGCACGGCTGCGTCACCGAATCCGGAGGCAAGGCTCGGCGATGCCTTCACATTCGGGGGGTGGCACCTGACGCCGATTTCGGGTCCCGAGCTGACCAAGGCCGCGGAGATTGCCTATTTCGGCTTCTTCGTCCGGCCCGCCTTCAACGAGGATGGACTTGTCGAACTCAAGGCGCGGGTGCGTTTGAAGAGGGACGGCAAACCACTTGGCCAACCGTTGACCATGCCGTTGAATTCGTCCCAGATCATCGGTGATCTCTACATGTACGGCAACTCCATCGCTCTGTCGGCCCTCCCTGAGATCGGATCGTACGAATTCGAGTTCGAAATCACCGAAACAAACTCCGACTCCTCGACTGAGCGGACTGTATCGCTCGAGGTCACGGAGTAGCGCCGCCCGCCCGTCCAGTAGCCAGTGGCCAGTAACCAGTACCCACCCACCCAACCCGGTGGGCTCACGGACTGGTGACTGGCTACTGGTTACTTGGAGCGCGGCTCCGAAGGCAATGATGTCGCCGTCTCATCTGACGAATCGGAATCTCGTCTCGCTTCTTCTCGGCGCCCGGCCGAGGGGTTCGGTACCGCTCACGTAGGCACCCCTAGCTTCGGCAGAAGTACCCGCTGCAAGATCAACCAGGTCGCGATGAACAGAAGGATTGAAAGCCAGTCGGACATCGGTTAAACGACCTCCTCGACGCCCCACTGGATCATCTTCATGTCGCGATCACAGGCATCGCAGTACGAACACAGCGCTTCCTTGAGAGGCAGGACACTTTTCGGTTCAACCACGGTGAAGAAGATTGAAGAAGTTTTCGGGTGTGCACGTGAACCCATGCGAACCCCAGTCTCACCGACACCGTGGGCATCTGGAATCTCCGAGTACCCGGCCACCCCGTTCCGCTGGAACAAGACCTCGACCTCCTCGCGGCAGTCGGTGTCGACGATGATCATCAGCAGCTTCATGTCATCTCTCACGGTGTGGAACTCAACTCTCCCGCAGACCGAGCTTGCGGAATATCGTCATCGCCGGACACCACTTGGTGAAGGCGGACTGCAGCAGGTTGAGGCCGACAAAGGCGGTGAAAAGGAACCAGTAGGGACTCACCCAGTAGCCGAGGGCGAGCGACAAAAGGACGACGATTCCGGCCATGGCGCGAAGGGCTTCGTTGACGGTCATTTTTTCCTCCAAAAATCGGTTCGTGATTTTTCGTCGAATTCTGAATTCGGAATTCTGAATTCGGAATTATCCCCCACCGACCCAAGTGAATGTTCGGACGGGAGGGAAGGGCGGCATTCCGAATTCCGACTTCCGAACTCCGAATTCATCAGTCGATCTCCACAACATTTTCAGGTCCAACCAATTTCAGATACATGTAATACATCACCGGGATCACTCCCAGTGTAAGGGCGGTCGAGACGATGATCCCGGAGATCATGGCCAGGGCAAGGCCCTGGAAGATCGGGTCGGAGAGCATGAACGAGGCGCCGACAATGGTCGAGAGCTGGGTCAGGAAGATCGGCACGAGGCGCACAGCGCCCGCTTTGACCACCGCATCCGCGAGGGGCTCGCCCGCCTTGAGCTCGAGGTTGATAAAGTCCACGAGAAGGATCGAGTTGCGGACAATGATGCCGGCCAGGGCGATGAAACCGATCATCGAAGTGGCAGTGAAAAAGACTCCAAAAAAGCCGTGCGCGGGCAGGATGCCGACCAGTGTCAATGGAATCGGGACCATTATGATGATGGGTGTGACGAACGATTTGAACCAACCCACCATGAGCACGTAGATCAGCACCATCACCACTGCAAAGGCTATCCCCATGTCGCGGAAGACCTCGTAGGTGATGTGCCATTCCCCGTCCCACTTCATGATGTAACGGGTACTGTCCTCGGGTAGGGTCGTGGTGATGATCTCCAACTGCTCTCCGAGGGGAGTTGTGATCTCGTCGAGCCGTGATTTCATATCGAGGATGGCGTAGACCGGCGCCTCGAAGCGGCCGGCAACCTCGCCATAGACGTAGGTCACAGGCTGTAGATTCTTGTGGTATCGACTGCGTTCGCGTTGGCGATCGACAACCGTGGCAATCTCGGAGATGGGCACCATGCGATTGGTGCGCCCGTGAACCGTCAGCTGCAGCAGCTCGTCCACGTGCGATCTCTGGGCACGATCGAGCCGTAACGTGATCGGCACAGGGTCGCGGCTGGTGGGGATGTGGACGAGGCCGGCGTCGGTACCGTCGAGAGCGATCCTCAGGGTCCGCACCACCTGTTCCGGAGTCACACCTGCGAGCATCGCCTTGTCACGGTCGATGTGAACCTCGACCCGTGGCCCGGTTGCTTCAACCTCCCAGTCGACGTCGACCACGCCGTCTGTGGCGGCAAAGACATTTTTGACCTGTTGAGCGACCTGGAGCCGTCCATCGAGGGTCGGGCCGTAGACTTCAGCCACCAGGGTCGAGAGGACCGGCGGCCCGGGTGGGATTTCGGTGATTTTGATATCGACCCCGAGCGCCTCTGCGGTTGGTAGCAGCGTCTGACGCACCCTGTTGGCGAGGGCGTGCGACTTGTCGGATCGTTTGTGTTTGTGGACAAAATTGACCTGGATGTCAGCCATGTTGCTGCCGGTCCGCAGGAAGTAATGGCGGACCAGACCGTTGAAATTGAAGGGCGCGGCGGTGCCGACGTAGATCTGGAAGTCGGTGACCTCGGGCATGGTGCGGAAGGCAAAGGCGATCTCGCGCGCGGCGGCGTTGGTCTGTTCGAGAGTGAAGCCCTCGGGTGCGTCGATCACCACCTGCAGCTCTGACTTGTTGTCGTGCGGCAACATCTTCACGGTGGTGAAGCTGACGGCGACTGTGCCCATCGCGGCGATCAGGAGAGTGGCGACCCCGGCCAGAAAGGCGTAGCGCAGGACCGGCCTGCTAATCAGGGGGTTCATCACAAATGAATAGAGCCTCGAGATTTTCCCCTCCTCAGGGAGTTTGGTGTCCTCGGGCGGCTCGGAGTTCGGCTCACCTCCCTGCGAGCGGCTTTCCTTTCGAAAGAGACGGAAGGCCAGCCAGGGTGAGATGGTGAAGGCCACCATCAAGGAAAAGAGCATGGCGGCCGAGGCATTGACCGGGATCGGTCTCATGTAGGGCCCCATCAGACCGCGCACGAAGGCCAGTGGCATCAGTGCCGAGATAATGGCGAAGGTGGCGAGAATAGTGGGGTTGCCGACCTCGTCGACCGCATAGATGGTGGTCTGCTTCGCCCCTGCCCAACGGAGCTTGATGTGGCGGTGAATATTCTCTACCACCACGATGGCGTCGTCGACCAGGATCCCGATAGAAAAAACGAGCGCGAAGAGACTCACCCGGTTGAGGGTGTAGCCGAAGAAGTATGAGGCGGCAAGGGTCAGTGCAAGGGTCACCGGAATCACCACCGCGACAACGGATGCTTCCCGCCACGAAAGGGTGATCCACATCAGCAGGATGACTGCGATGGTTGCGGACCAGAGATGTTTGAGGAGCTCGTCGGCCTTCTCATCGGCGGTGGCGCCGTAGTCCCGGGTCTTGAGCACGTTGATATCCGAAGGGATGACGCGACCGGCGAGGCGATCCAACATCTGGTCGAGGTCGGCCACCATGTCGACGGCGTTTGTGCCGGGTTTTTTTGCCACCGCCAGCGTCACCGCCGGCAGATCTGTTCCGGCTCGATTGAATCCTTTCTCAGGTGCGGCGGGTCCGGAGCCGAGCCAAACATAGTTGACGGGCTCTTCCGGCCCGTCGTGGATTTCGGCGACGTCCCGCAGATAGACGGGCCGACCATCGGAGGCGGAGATGACGAGGTCACGAACCTCGTCGGCGCTCTGGAGGAACTGACCGACATCGACCACCACTTCCGAATTTGCGACCGCAGTGCTTCCCGCGGGCAAACGCCAGTTGATGCTCTTGAGGGCGCCATAGGCCTGCAGCATCGACACGTTGTACGAGGCCAGGCGCTCACGGTCGAAATCGACTCGCACGACCCGCCGCTGGCCGCCAGTTACCGACACCTGGGCGACCCTGGGGTGCCGGGTCAGCTCAACCTTGAGCTCATCGGCGACGCGGCGCAGCTCGGCGGGGGTGGTCTCCTCACCCCACAGGGTGTAGGCCACCACCGGCACGTCGTCGATTGTGCGTGGTTTCACCATCGGCGGCAGCAAGCCCTCTGGCATCTGGTCTATCGCGGATTGGATCTTGGTGTGGACCCGCACCGCAGCCTGGTCGGGGTCGGTGCCGACCAGGAACCGGACCACGATGAGACCACCGGACGGATTCGAGATGGAGTAGATGTACTCAACGTTCTCGATCTCGTAGAGGAGTTTTTCGAGCGGTGTGATGACCCGATGTTCAATCTCCTCGGCCGTGGCGCCAGGGAAGCCCACCATGACGTCGATCATCGGCACCTTGATCTGCGGTTCTTCCTCCGACGGGGTGACGAGGATCGCGAAGAGACCGAGCAGCAAAGAGGCGACGACGATCAACGGCGTCAGCTTGGATTCGAGGAACGCCTGGCCGATACGTCCCGCCGTACCGAGCTTGCGGCGGGTCATTTTCAGCCGTAGGGCATCGCGGTGAGCCAGTTCGATCTCCGAGGTAGACGGCCGCCCGCCCTCCGCGTCCGTGGGCTGGCCCGGTCTGCGGGTATCGTCGGTGCTCATTATTCAAGTTCCAGGGGCGTGCCGTCGGCCACCGGACCCGGCGCGTTGACGACCACGGAATCACCGGCGTCGAGGCCTGAGAGAATCTCGACCAAATCGTCATTGATGGCGCTGCCTGTGGTCACGGCGCGAGTCCGGGCGCCGCCGTCGGCGGCGCGGACGATAACAAGTTCGAGGCCGCCGCGACGATGGACGGCGCCGATCGGCACGACAAGCCGGGTGGTGGTGTCTCCGCTGATCGTTGCTCGGCCGCTGAAGCCGGACGGGACATCAATCTGGCCGAGGTCGGCCTTGATGGTGAAGGTGTGGGTGGCCGGATCGGCCGAGGGCATGATCTCCAGGATTTCACCCGCGACAACGCCGAGGTCCGGTCGTGCGTCGAGCTGTACCTCGACCTGGCCACCCATGCTGACCCGGCCGATGTCGCTCTCACGAACGTTGAGCCAGATCTGCTGTCCTTCGAGGGACTCGACCCGGACGAGCGGTCGGCCCGGGGCCGCGAGGTCGCCGACCTCGGCAAGGGTCTCGGCCACCCGAGCGGCAAAGGGCGCGCGCACCGCCGACTCTTCAGCTACGGACGAGGCTGTGCTCACCGCGCCCTGGGCCTGTTCGACCGCTCCCCGAGCCTGTTCGTACTGCATCTCCGCCATGTCGAGTTCCAATGCGGAAGCGGCGTTGTCCGCGTGAAGTGCTTCGAAACGGCGGTAGTTCCGCTCGGCCAACGCGAGCGCCGCCTTGGCCTGGGCAAGGGCGCCTCGGGCCTGGCTGAGCTGGCCCGCCGAGGCCTCGGGCTGGATCTCGAGCAGGATCTGGCCGCGGGCGACGGTGCTGCCGGCACGGACGTTGAGCTTGACAACAGGACCCATCACGCGGCTCGATACCTCGGCCTGACGTGCCGGATGGACGACTCCGCGAACCTCGATGGGTTTGACCTCGGTGATCCGCTCGACTTCGACCACCTTGACGCCGAGGGGCTGCAGATGAGCCTCGGCGAGTTTCGGTTCGTCGTGACCGCAGGCGGTCAGACCGAGGGCCGCAGTGGCAGTGAATAAGATCGAGAAAGTCCTTCGTGCCTTCATTTCGATTCCTCCGTTGTATCGATCAACGTCGCTCCGGAGACATACCGGAGACGGCTGGTGTCGAGGGCGACGTCATAACGTGCGACCAGCTCGCGCATCTCTGCCTCGCGGAGGCCGGTCTCGGCATCGAGGAGGTCGATCATCTTGTCCAAACCCTGCTTGAATCGGCTTTCCCGGACCCGCACCGCCTCCGCTGCCGCCTTCAGTGTGCTCTTTGCGGTGGTGTGGCGAATACCGGCGGAGTTCAAATCCTGCCACGCCTGCTGAACCTCGAGCCGAACCCCTTCTTCGAAGCGATGGATGTCGGCTTCGAATGAGGCGGTCTCGTGGCGTGCGGCGGCGCGCGCGGCGGTGTTGGAACCGCCCCCCAGGAGGTCGATCCTGGCCACCGCCATCACCGATCCGGAGTGGCCGTTGGCACCGAAGATCTTGTCGTCGTAGAGATCATAATGGCCAAGCACCGCAATCTCGGGGAAGAAGCCCGGTCGAGAGACCTTCTCCTCGAGCCGGCCGGCCTCGAGTTTGCGCCGAGCCGCGGCGAGGTCTCGGCGGTTCTGGAGGGCGGCCGCGATCCAGTCGTCGAGATCACCGACAACAGGTGTCGCCGGGGGGACCGGAGCGAGGGTACGTGGATGAGTCTGATCCGCGCCCATCTGGAAGTTGAGGGCGGCCTGCGCGAGATGTGAACTGTTGGTGGCCTGGGTCAGGAGATCGTCCATCTCCGATAGATAGACCCGCGCCTGAAGGACATCGGCGTCGAGTATCACACCCTGGGCAGCGTACTTCTCTGCCAGCGTGACGTGCTCGGCCGTCGTTGAGCGCGCCCTTTCAAGAAGTGCCTGGTGCTCGCGGGCTTTGGCGAGGTTGATGTAGGAGCTCATCGTTTCGAAGGCGACCTTTTCCCTGGTGTGGGTGAAGGTCAGTTCCTCGGCGGTGGCCATCGCATTGGCCTGGCCGACCTTTGCCGAGAGCTTGCCTCCGGTATAGATTGGAAGCTCCAAATCGACTCGGGTGATAAAGGTCGACAGCGGATCCGGGTTGTTGGGATCCGAAAGGAAGAACTCCCCCATATCGAACCGGCCCTGGTTGAGGGTGAGGGCAAAGACCTCTGCGGGATTGTTGGTATAAACAAAGCTTTCGCTGAGGCCGATCTTTGGCAGCTGGTGGCTCTTACCCCCGTCGAGTCTTTTCGTGGCTGCCGCGGAACGTTCCCGCGCGGCCGTGACCTCCGGGTTGTCGAGTAGGGCTGCGTCCACGGCCGCGTCGAGGGTCAGATCCTGGGCACTGACGACCCCGGTTGCGACCATTGTGATGACAAGACCGAGCCGGAATCCACGCATCGACGCCTCCTCTATCAATGTATAACCATTTAGGAATATACATGAATTCTACCGAGTGTCAACCCCGGATGGCGATGAATTTAAGTCTGGAATTGAATGCTAACTCAACCACAGAGCCACAGAGATCACAGAGGACAACACAGAGCTACCCACCCCCCTAGATTTACCCACAGATCACACAGATGACCATAGATTGAGACCTATGGCCCTGGAGCTCTTTTGGAGCCACACCGTCATGCGGCGCCTTTGAAACCGCCAAGCCACCCACCCCACCGCCCGCGCAAAGAACGCAAAGCTCCACCCACCCTCCCACCCCGCAAAGAGGCGGACGCTGAGATTTAAAAGAGCTTCCGCTTCTTTGCGGCAGAACGACAGGCGATCGAATCGCCTGCCGCCGGTGAGAAGCCCGACGACTCCGGATGGGAGCATCCATCGCCGCCGGCCTTCTCACCGGCCGACGTGCCCATGGCACGTCGGTTCAGCCTTTCCTCTATTCCATTTTTGGGAGAGGGGGTGTTTCCTTCCCAATAATTGAATAATGAAGAGAGGCGGCGAGGCTTGCGCTCTTCGAAAGCGCAAGCCGCTGGGTCGAGTCATCGATCTGGGAGCTTGCACCCGGAGCGGTGACTCTGCCCAGCGGTTCCGGCCGTCCCGGACGGCCGGAATCTCGCCATACAGAGAAAGCCGGTATTGCGCCCTCTGCGTCTCTGCGGCTCCGCGCCTCTGTGTTTTACGGTGGGTGGGCGGCTCTGTGTCCTCTGTGACTCTGTGGTGATTCTGCCGCTCGAGGCTACACCGGGACGCGGATCTCCGGATTCGTGCCATCGTGCTCGGCGGCAAATTCCCGCAACGTCAATCGAGCTGTTGTGCCCTCGCCGGCGCCCTCACTGTCGAGATTGAGGGTGCCGTCCATGAGCTCTGCGAGACGCCGCGAGATGGTGAGACCGAGGCCGGTGCCGCCCTGTTGACGGGTGGTGGATCCGTCGACCTGGTAGAACGACGAGAAGGCCCTTTCGAGCTCTTCCCCGGCCATCCCGATTCCGCTGTCCTCGACGGAAAAGACGATCAGTTTATCCTCTTCCTTGCAGGCAACGGTGATTGAACCGCCCCGGTCGGTGAACTTCATCGAGTTGGAGAGGAGATTGGTGAGAACCTGTGACGTACGGTCCGGGTCGGCCCAGATCACCAGCTTGCTGTCCCTGCCCTCGAGCTTGAAGTTGAGGCCCTTGCTCTTCATCTGGTGCTTGAACAAGGTCTGGACATCATCGAGGATGGTTCGCACCGGCACGGGTGCAAAATGGATCTCCAGGCGCCCGGCCTCGATCTTTGCGAGATCGAGCACGTCGTTGATGATGTTGAGCAGGTTTTCTGCCGACTCGTGGGCGATGGTCAGAAACTCGCGCTGTTTGTCAGGATCTTTGACCGCACCGTCCATGATCAGGCGAAGGAAACCGAGGATTGCGGTCAGCGGCGTACGCAGCTCGTGCGAGGTATTGGCGAGGAACTCAGACTTGAGGCGTGAAGCCTCGAAGGCCACAGTCCTCTGCTCGTCCAGCTCGCGCACCAGCTGTGAGAGGGAGACCGCTCCACCGAGCAGGAAGCCTACCTGGGTCAGAAGATCGACGTCGTCAATCGTGAGGTCAATGGCGGTGGATGACGGCGCGAGGAGTACACCGGCGGAGCGGCCGGCCGCCATAAGTGGCAGATAGCTGAGATGCCGGATTTCGTGCTCATTGGCGAGCCAGTCGGCGAGCTCTTGCGGGAGAGCCGTTGAGGTCGAAACGGTCTGTGGAAACCCCTCGACATACGTGGTCCAGCAGGGATGGTCTCCCGCCATGATGGGACTGAAACGGTCTTTCTCGAAGGCCTCGACGCCGGGCCCGGTGCTCGTTTCGAGCCTTAGACCGCTGCCGTCCGACAGCGGTCGGTAGAGGAGCAGGGAACGCAACGGCAAGAGTGCCCGTCCCATCTCCAGAAAATGATCCAGAATTTTCTGTTCTTCGACCTCGCCCGCCACGGTCTGGGCAACGTTGGAGAGGAAGGCGAGGCGGGTCTGGCGGGCCTCGGCAGCGCGTCGGGCGAGGTGGAGGTCAGTGACGTCAATCGCCACCACCTGGATCAAGGTCTCGTTGACCACCGGATCCACCACTGGCTGCATCTGGGTGTTGAGCCAGTGGACGTTGCCGCCCGAGTCCTCGACCCGAATCAGCTCCTCCCACGATCCCCGTCCGCCTTCGAGCACCGTCGGGATTGCCGAGTAGATCTGGGGACGGTGGGCTGGGTGGATCCGGTCCAGCCAGGTGGACCCGTGGTCGGTGTCGCCGATCGGATGCGGACCCGAAAAAAGACTACTGGCGGCCCGGTTGGCGTAGCGAACCCGGCGGTCGCGATCAACCGACATGACAAGGACGGGCAAGGTGTTGAGAAGGATCTCCATCCGATTCCGTAGGCGCTTGGCATGATCGGAAAGGGCGGTCTGCGACTCCAGCAGAGTGACGTTTTCAAAGACCGCACCGACCGTTGGTGTGGCGAGGCTGAAGCCGAGCAGAACGTAGCCCCACATGAAGGGAGAATCGTAGGGCAGTCGCGACCACGAAAGATTCATGTGGGCGATGGCGCTGAGCAGAAATGCGGTGCTGAGCCACACCTCGCGCGGCTGCCGTTGTTCGCGACCGCCGAGCATCGGTACAACCGCCGCCAGAAGAAAGACGGCGGCCAACCCAGCTTCAAGGGGGCCGATGCCGCGTACAAGACCGCGTCTGCTCAGATGGTCGAAGATCGCCCACACAGCAACGGCGAACGCCAGTGCGGCGGCGGTGCGGAAGGCGCGACGTACGGAACCGTGTTCCCGTCCCCCGCGGAAAGTGAAGAGGAGAACTGCCGCGGCAAGGGTCTGTGAGACGACCCACGAAAATCCTACGAAAGCATCGACGAGGTCGTTTGACCTCAGCAGCGCTTCGAGTGTGAGCAACAGCAGAAAATGGCAGGCGATAGGAAGGAACACGTTGCGCACGTGGCGATCGAAGGAGTCGCCGAGAAGTCGCCAACGGATGTGGAAAAACCAGGTCGCCAGGGACGCCAGGAAGGCGTTGAAACCGGCCAGCAGAAGGTAGTCCGCCCGGCCGCCCTGCCATTCGAAGATGTTTTGAAGAACAGCAACGATCAGCCCAGCCGCAACCGCTACCAGCACCGCCGCCAGTCGCGCGCGCGGGCCGGCGGTCTCGGTCGCCACGAACACCCTGCTCGGCGTCACGGTTTCCCGACCAATATTCGGCTTGCGATGGGCACGTCAAAAGTATAGCGCTTAGCAAGATGGGTTCTTGATTTATTGTCCTTCTTTGTTAGATTGAGGCTCTTCAATAACTGACACCGCCGATGGCTTTTCGTCGCGGAATAGACCACTGGAGTATGCGTTGAATGACCTAGGAGGACTGCCATTTATGAAATGGTTGATTTTGATATTCGGTCTGGTCTGCGCCCTTGGCGCAGCACCCGTCTTCGCGCAAGAGGCGGAGGAGGAAGAAAAGGAGCCGAAGTGGAAGGGCTCGCTCGGTCTGGCGTGGGTCGCGACCAGCGGTAACACCGACACGTCCTCGATCGGTTTGGACTTCGGGCTCGAGAGCAAGCCGGAACCCTGGGGCTTTAGCTTCGCCGCCCGCGGCAACCGGGCCGAGGACCAGGGCATTCAGACGGCCGAGAACTACCTGGCGACTGGACGAGCGGTGCGCAAGCTCGGCAAGCGTTGGGACGCATTTGGCGGCCTGGCCTGGGCGAAAGATCCATTCGCAGGTTTCGACTCACAGTCCGTCGCCTCGGCGGGCGCAACATATACCGCGGTCGAAAGCGAACGCCATTTATTGAGCTTCGACATTGGTCTCGCCTATACCTGGGAGGATCGGGTCTCGCCCAACGAGGTTGTGGAATTTGCCGGTGGCCTTGTTGGCCTCTCGTGGGAGTGGAAGCTCGGAGCGAGCTCGAAACTCACGCAGCGCCTCGTCTATCTTCCGAACTTCGACGACTCGGCCGACTGGAGGCTGAATTCGCTGACCGCCATCGAGGCGGCCATCAACGAGTGGCTGGCGCTCCGCTTCGGTTACGACATTCGCCACCGTAACCAGCCGATCGGCGACGCGGACGGTACCGACACCACCTCGACGGCGTCGGTGGTCCTTAACTTCTGACGGTGGGGCCCGGAATCCCGGAGCTCAACCACGCAAATAAGGAGGAATGACTTTTATGGAACAACTTCAACAGGTACTCGATTCGGCGTGGGCGTTGGTGGTCGCGAACTACCGTCCGGTCCTCGCCGCTCTCATCATCCTCGTCATCGGCCGCATGGTGGCTGGGTGGGCGCGCATGATCACTCGCAAAGGCCTAAAACGCGGCGAAGTGGATGCCACCCTGGTGCCCTTTGTCGCCAAGCTCGTTTACTACGCTGTCTTGGCCGTGGTCGTGATCGCTGCCCTCAACCGGCTCGGTGTGGCCACCACCTCGGTGGTTGCGATCTTCGGCGCCGCCGGTCTCGCCGTCGGTCTCGCCCTTCAGGGGACCCTCGGCAACTTCGCCTCGGGCGTCATGCTGTTGATCTTCAGACCATTCAATGTCGGCGATTACGTGGATGCCGGCAGCACCGCCGGCACCGTGATGGAGATCGGCATCTTCGCGACCACCCTGAAAAGCCCCGACAACATCAAGATCACGGTGCCCAACGCGCAGGTCTACGGCGCGACCATCTCCAACTACAACGGCTATGAGACCCGCCGCGTCGACATGGTCATGGGCATCTCCTACGACGACAACATCCAGACCGCCATCGACACAATCCGCAGGATCGTCACTGCCCACGAGCTCGTGCTGGCCGATCCCGAACCGCTCATCGCGGTCTCCAATCTCGGCGAATCGTCGGTCGACATCGTGGTCCGACCGTGGTGCAAGACTCCCGATCTCTGGACGGTTCGCTTAGACCTCACCCGAAGCCTCAAAGAAGGCCTCGAGGCAGCAGGTTGCTCGATTCCCTACCCGCAACGGGACGTTCATATGTATCAGGTCGCGATCTGAGGCCTCACTGCTTCAAATACACACCGGAGTCCACAGGGACTCCGGTTTTTTCGTCCCCGTCCCCGACGATCTCGCTTTGAAAGTGTTTTTGACT
>Ga0255046_10000241_pt1 | contig 13848 bp, 8 predicted proteins | sample BC1_12_27_MG_FD_183632 | JGI IMG/M metagenome (GOLD analysis project Ga0255046, IMG submission 183632) | Seawater microbial communities from Strait of Georgia, British Columbia, Canada - BC1_12_27 | ecosystem: Environmental > Aquatic > Marine > Strait | place: Canada: British Columbia...
TCTTCTGGAGACCGGCATAGTAACGATGCGTGAACCTGAAACCCGGTTCAAGCTGGAGGCTCCGGGCGGCCTTGTCGATGTCACCGCACAATGTCGTGACGGCAAGGTACAGCGTATTACCGTAAAAAACGTGCCGTCCTTTGTTGATCGACTCGATGCACACCTGGAAATTGAAGGTATCGGGACCTTAACGGTCGACACAGCCTACGGCGGGGATACGTTCGTCATTGTAGATTCCCGGAGCGCCGGATTTGAAATCAAGCCCGATGAAGCCCGTGAAATATGTGAGGCCGGCATAAAAATTACGGAAGCAGCAAACGAACAATTCGGCTTTCGGCATCCAGGCAACGCTGACATTTCGCACATTTCCTTTTGCCAGTTTACGAGACCCGTATTTGAGGAGGCAGGTCAGCGAATCGGCAAAAACACAGTGGTGGTGCGCCCGGGTAAGGTAGACCGTTGCCCGACCGGCACTGGATTATCGGCTCGCCTGGCGGTGATGCATGCTAAAGGCCAGGCCAAATTGGGCGACACCTTGCTTGCCCGTTCTATACTTGACTCGGAATTCCTGGGGTGTATTGAGGAGGAAGTCAGCATCGGTGACACAGTAGCGATTCGCCCGTCAATATCGGGTCGCGCCTGGATTACCGGCAAATATCAACTGAAACTCGATCCTCGAGATCCGTGGCCGGAGGGTTATCGCTTGAGCGATACCTGGCCCAATTTATCGGGGCGTTGAGCAACAATGATAATTGAGCTGGATTTACAGATCGCGACTCCGCGCAATGCGAAATTTTGATGGTGACAGTCCGGTCGCCCGGGAAAATTGGCGAGTAAAGGCGCTTTGATCGGAGTAGCCTACATTCAGTGCCACGGCCGCAATGGGCAGATCCGACTCAATTAGCTGTTGGCGCGCAATATCAAGCCGAAGTTTCAGCATCCACTGTCCGGTCGTTAGCCCGAACACGCGTTGCATACGCCGATCCAGGCAATAAGGCGACATCGATGCCGCGTTGGCGAGCATCCTGACTGTTGGCGCCACCGCGATATTATTCTTTGCATACCGTACCGCAGCCGCGACCTGTTCGTAATCTGCAGTCGTCATATCAGGTAGTCGCAGGTCCTGTGACACACCGACCAGACCGACGACCCTTCTATTGGCGTCGAATAAGGGTAATTTGGTGGTCAGACACCAGCCGACCTTTCGGTTTGGATAAATATGTAATTCCAGTTGTTTGGTAATCGCCTGGCCGCTCGTCAATACTCGCTTGTCTTGCGCCTCGGAGTTCATACCCAATGAAGCCCCCTGGTACTCCGAGGGCCTGTGCCCAATTAATTGGGCCTTATCTCGCAGACCACAACGCCCCACGAGAGTGTGATTGACGGCTGCATAGCGACCCTCTGCGTCCTTGATAAAAAAAACCACGTCCGGCAAACAATCGAACAGTGCTTCCGCTGTGAACGGCTGCCCAAGTTGCTCCAGTATCTCGGTCATGATGGGTCGACTGCGCATCGGTACATTATGCAGAAATTCAAGTCGATAGTCCTGTATTATGCAAGACGACTCCGGCACCCGTCGTTAGAATTTGTGGTGACTTGGTACGCAAGTCGATGAGAGCGCCTGTCTTTTACGCGATAGGAAAATCCCATGAAGAACAAAGAAACGGTATTCAGCGGCTGCTTACCGGCACTGATGACGCCGTGCGACGCCGACGGCACGCCGGACTTCAAGGCACTGGTGGCCAAGGGTCAGGAACTGACCGGGCTTGGTATGCGCGCGGTGGTTTACTGCGGCTCAATGGGCGACTGGCCATTGCTCACCGATGCACAACGGCAAGATGGTGTTCGCCAACTGACCGAAGCTCAGGTACCGGTAGTGGTCGGCACGGGTGCGCAGAATACCCGTCAGGCGGTGGCGCATGCAGCACATGCGGCAGCGGTAGGCGCGTCAGGCCTGATGGTGATTCCGCGGGTGTTGTCCCGCGGTACATCGGCTGCGGCACAACGCGCCCACTTTGCCGAAATCCTAGTGGCCGCTGGCGAGCTTCCCGCCGTTATCTACAACAGCCCCTACTATGGATTCGAGACTCGAGCAGATCTCTTTTTTGACCTGCTGGCCGATCATCCCAACCTCGTCGGGTTCAAAGAATTCGGCGGTGCACAGTCACTCAGCTATGCCGCAGAAAACACCACCGCTGGTAATTCTGATCTCACGTTGATGGTCGGGGTCGACACGCAGGTTTTTCACGGTTTCGTAAATTGTGGCGCCACCGGCGCGATCACCGGCGTGGGTAATGCACTGCCGCGTGAGGTGTTGCGCTTGATCGAGCTGTGCGAGCAGGCGACCGACGGCGATGTTGAGGCACGCCGACTGGCGAGTGAACTGGATGCGGCGCTCAGTGTGCTTTCGAGCTTCGACGAAGGCCCTGATCTGGTGCTGTATTACAAGTACCTGATGGTGCTTGAAGGCAATGAGGAGTATTCACACCACTTCAATCCCACGGATACACTGAGTGCCAGCCAACGTGCGTTTTTGCACGATCAGTGGCGGCTGTTTCGCAATTGGTGGAGTGACTGGCCCGGTGCCAGCTCACAGTAAGCGGTCAAATGCTCGTCATTGACTCTCATACCGGTGGTGAGCCGACGCGCGTGGTCATCGATGGTGGCCCCGATCTGGGGATGGGTTCACTAGCCGATCGCAAAACACTGCTTGCCGAGAAGTTCGACACTTTCCGCACAACGGTAATCCTCGAGCCGCGCGGTTCCGATGCCCTGGTCGGCGCGCTGTTGTGCGAGCCTTGCGACGCAAGCTGCGTAGCCGGGGTCATCTTCTTCAACAATGCCGGCTACCTGGGCATGTGCGGCCACGGCCTCATCGGCGTCGCAGTCACGCTCGCCTACCTGGGTCGCATTGACCCAGGCTGTCACAAAATTGAAACCCCGGTCGGCATCGTTGACATCGAACTATCAGGGCCAAATGAAGCGCGTATCGAGAATGTCGCGAGCTACTGTCATCAACGCGATATTTCCATTGAGGTCGATGGATTGGGATCTGTCTCGGGACAAGTGGCCTGGGGTGGCAATTGGTTTTTCCTTGTCGACAGGCCGCCGGTGTCATTGACACTCGATAACGTGCCGGCGCTTACAAACGCTGCGTTGCAAATCAAGCACACGTTGACGGCTCAGAACATTAGCGGAGCACGTGGTGAGGAGATCGATCACATCGAGTTCTTTGGGCCAGCTCTGTCGGCCGGTGCCAACAGCCGCAATTTTGTGCTGTGTCCGGGCGGTGCGTACGATCGCTCTCCCTGTGGCACAGGTACGAGCGCCAAGTTAGCCTGCCTCGCGGCAACAGGCGAACTTGAACCCGGTGAGACGTGGATTCAGGAAAGCATCATCGGCAGCCGCTTTAGCGCTCGCTATCGGGTTGATGATGAGGGTCAGGTTATCCCGAGCATCACCGGTCATGCCTATATTTGTGGCGAAACCACACTGATACAACAAGATGATGATCCGTTCGTTCACGGCATCCATGAATGATTCATCCCACAATGAGTCCGTCTTGATTGTCGGTGCCGGCATCATTGGCATCGCATGCGCACATTATCTGTCGCGAGCCGGTTTCAAAGTCACCGTGATCGATCAGGGAACTATCGCCGGCGCTTGCTCATACGGCAATTGTGGGTATGTCTGCCCCAGTCATATTCTGCCACTAACCCAACCTGGCAAGATTCGAAAGGCGATAGCTTCATTCTTTACGCCAGAGGCGGCATTTCGGGTCAAACCACGCTGGAGTCCGGCGTTTTGGAACTGGATGTGGCAATTTGCAAAACGCTGTAATCGTCGCCAAATGCTCTTGGCCGGCGCCCACCTAAAGACCCTGTTGAACTCCTCAATGACCGAGTTTCAGCAACTCATGACCGAGCAGTCGCTGGATTGTGAATGGAAGAACAGTGGCCTGCTATTCGTGCTGCAGACAACGACAGGGATGCGAGACTTCGCCAGGACCGAGCGGCTGTTAAGCGAGCACTTCGATGTGGCGGCGCGCCGCCTCGAGGGTGAGGAACTCCCCGATTTTGATCCTGCGCTAAAAACGGGCCTGGCCGGCGCCTTTTATTTTGAAGATGACGCCTGTGTTCGACCGGATCGCCTCGCTGCAGCCTGGGTGCAGAAACTCGAAAGTGATGGCGTCAGCTTCGTTGAAAATTGTGCAATGGATTCGCTCGAGAAAACCGGCACAAACGTGTCGTTACTGAAAACCTCGCGCGGAACTCTACGAGCCGATCACTTCGTCATTGCGGCTGGAGCCTGGAGTACAAAACTTGCCGGGCACTTCGGCTGCCGTATTCCGATCGAGCCAGGTAAAGGCTACTCGGTGACTATGCAACGACCCGAGTCTTGCCCGCGCTATCCGATGTTACTGCCGGAACACTACGTCGGCGTGACGCCCTTCAAGGAAAGTTACCGATTGGGCTCGATGATGGAATTTGTGGGGTTCGATGCATCAAAACCCGATAGCAGAATTCAGCAGCTGCGGGAATCCGCGGCGCCGTACCTGGTTGAGCCTTTCACCGAGGTAATTCAGGAGACCTGGTATGGCTGGCGACCGATGACCTGGGACGGTTTGCCGATCATCGGCCGTGTGCCGCGATTGGAAAACACCTACCTTGCCACCGGGCACAACATGCTGGGGTTGAGTCTCGCGACCGCCACGGGCAAGCTCATCACGGAAATCGTACAGCGGCAAACACCACATATTGATGCCGACGCTTTTTCGCCGGCACGGTTTTGAACCAGACGCCCGTCACCGGGTAATACCAGGAGGCAACATGGCAAGCTTCGACAACTTCATCAACGGCGAGTGGGTAGTCGCATCGCAAAAGCTCAATAACATCAATCCTTCCAACACGGATGATGTGATTGGCGAGTACGCGCAGGCCGACGCCGCAGAGGCGAGATTGGCCATCGCGGCGGCAAGCGCGGCTTTCGTTAATTGGTCGAGAAGCGGTATTCAGCAGCGGTTTGACTGTTTGGATGCGATCGCCACGGAAATCCTGGCACGCAAAGATGAACTGGGCCACTTATTGGCTCGAGAAGAAGGCAAGACACTGCCAGAGGCTATCGGCGAGGTCGCACGTGCGGGGCAGATCTTCAAATTCTATGCCGGCGAAGTGCTGCGACTGAATGGAGAGTTTCTGCCCTCGGTTCGCGCAGGTATCGATGTCGAGGTTACGCGAGAGCCCATAGGGGTCGTTGGCATCATTACGCCGTGGAATTTTCCGGCGGCTATTCCTGCCTGGAAAATCGCACCGGCATTGGCCTACGGCAATTGTGTCGTATTCAAACCGGCAAGCCTGGTTCCGGGCAGCGCTTCAGCATTGGCGGAGATTATCAGTCGTTCAGGTCTTCCCGATGGTGTGTTCAACCTGGTGATGGGGTCCGGGAGTATTGTTGGCAATGAGTTGTTGCACGATGACCGTGTTCGCGGCGTCACGTTCACCGGTTCCGTACAGACAGGTGCTCATGTGGCGGCAGCCTGCAGTCAACGAGGCGCCAAGTATCAGATGGAGATGGGTGGCAAGAACCCCCTGATCGTTCTGAACGATGCCGATATCGACATCGCCATCAGCTGCGCGGTGAATGGCGCTTATTTTTCAACCGGGCAGCGTTGCACCGCGTCGTCGCGCTTGATTGTCGAGTCCTCTATTCACGACAAATTTGTCTCGGGACTGCAGCAGGCACTCGACGCGCTGCAGGTTGATGACGCACTGAAGGAAGGTACGCACATTGGGCCGGTCGTTGATCAGTCACAATTGGATCAGGACCTCAAATACCTTCGTATCGGTAAGGAGGAAGGCGCAACGCTGCTCACCGGTGGCGAACGGCTGCAGCGCGATACCGAGGGCTTCTATTTGTCTCCCGCATTGTTTGTGGATACGAACAACGACATGTGCATAAACCGGGAGGAGATATTCGGCCCGGTCGCCAGTGTCATTAACGTCGCCGATGAGGATGAAGCAATCGCGGTAGCAAACGATACGCCGTTTGGTCTGTCGGCTGGCATCTGCACCACTTCCTTGAAATCGGCGAGCCGCTTTAAGCGTGACAGCCAGGCGGGCATGGTGATGGTTAACTTGCCGACCGCCGGTGTCGACTATCACGTGCCATTTGGGGGCACCAAAGCCTCGAGTCACGGCTCGCGCGAACAAGGGCGATACGCGGCTGAGTTTTATACGACCGTGAAAACTGCTTACGTCCTTGCTTAAAAGACGGGCGGTTTCCAGGAACGATCTGTAAGGGGAAAACGTGAAGATTTCAGCTATTCGAGTGTTTCAGGTTGACCTGCCGCTGGTTGAAGGTCGCTATTCGTGGTCTGAGGGCAAGTATGTAGAGGTTTTTGACAGCACCGTCGTGGAGCTGGTTACCGACGACGGTCTGTCCGGGTTCGGCGAAGTCTGTCCACTCGGCCCTTTCTACCTGCCAGCATTCGGAGCCGGCGCACGGGCTGGTATAGCGGAACTCGCGCCGACTCTCATCGGCGAAGATCCGACCGCGATTGGACCTGTTAACCGGCTGATGGACAGGGCACTGCTGGGTCATCCGTATGTGAAGTCCGCCATCGATATGGCGTGCTGGGACTTGCTCGGCAAGGCAAGTGGAAAGTCAGTCTGTGAATTGATGGGCGGCAAGTTTGGCGACAGCGTCGCATTGTATCGGGCGATCAGCCAACGACCGGCCGATGAAATGGCGGACAACGTTGCCGCGCACCGAGCCGACGGCTACACCAAATTTCAACTCAAGGTTGGTGGTCGCCCACCTGATGACATTGAACGAATTCATGCGGTCGCCGAGATACTCACTGACGGTGAGGTTCTGGTGGCGGACGCAAATACGGGCTGGCGTGTAGACGATGCAATTCGAGTTGTGAACGCGGTGCGAGATCGTGACGTCTATATTGAACAACCGTGCCGGACCTACGAACACTGTTTGAGTGTCCGACGCCGAACCTCGTTGCCTTTTATCCTTGATGAGAATATCGACGGTATCGATGCGTTGCTTCGCGCTCACAATGACGGCGCGATGGACGCCATCAACCTGAAGATTTCCAAAGTTGGCGGCTTGACGAAGGCGCGGCAAGTTCGCGATCTATGCGTCGCGCTGAATATTCCGATGACGATCGAGGACAGCTGGGGTGGGGATATCATCACTGCAGCGATTGCGCACCTGGCGCACTCGACGCCGGAGTCACTCCGCTTTTCGGCGACAGACTTTAACAGCTATGTCAGCGTGCAAAACGCCAGCGGAGCTCCCACTCGAGTCGCCGGCCACATGCGGGCATCCGACGAGCCGGGTTTGGGCATCGAGCCGCATAGGGACAATCTGGGTCAAGCCCTTGCCGAGTACAACGCATGACTACCAACGATCGACGTTGCACACGCATTCACTTTCTCGGCTTGCTGGCAGTTCTGGGCTCGGCGCAAGCTGTGGCGGAAACGACAACGCTTCTTAGCGTTGAAAGAATCTTTCACGATGAAGAATTCGAAATCAACGAACCCGTGTCGAGTAAATGGCTGTCCGATGGGACAAGTTACACGACGATAGAAAAGTCCGTCTCAATCCCCGACGGTTTCGACATCGTGAATCACGATTCGGCAACGGGTGAAGAAACGATTTTGGTCGACGCAAGTCGACTGGTGCCGGATAACTCCGAGACTCCGCTGGAGATAAAGGACTATTCGTGGTCGGACGACGGACAGTTCATGCTGATCAGCACGAACACCGTGAAATTCCGCCGCTACGAAGCGCTTGGCGACTACTGGCTGCTGAATCTAAGCGACTGGACCCTGCGGCAGATTGGTACTGCCGCTAAGCCGTCGACCTTGATGTACGCCAAATTCTCACCAGACAGCCAAAACATCGCGTACATGTATGCGAACAACATTTATGTTGAGAGTATCGACGGTAAATCCGTCAAGGCGATGACAGTTGACGGGTCGGACTTGATCGTCAATGGCACGGGCGATTGGGTGAATGAGGAGGAGTTCGACCTGCGCGACGGTTTCAAGTGGAGCCCCGATTCCAAGCGGCTTTGCTACTGGCAGTTTGACACCGAAGGTGTTGGTACCTTCTACATGATGAAGAATACCGGCGACGTTTACTCACAACCCATACCGTTGCAATACCCAAAGGCCGGCACGACCAACTCGGCTACCCGTGTTGGTTTGGTCGATATTGCTTCGGCACGAACGACCTGGGTACAACTCGACGATGATCCGCGCCAAAACTATGTGCCGCAAATGAGTTGGGCGGACAACTCAGAGCAAGTGATTATTCAATATGTCAATCGATTGCAGAATCGCAATCGAGTCATTCTTGCGAACGTCGAAGACGGCTCAACGCAGCAAATATTCACCGACATGGATGCAGCGTGGCTCGACGTCAACGAGGACCTGCAGTGGTTCGATGACGGTAGCTTTTTCACCTGGCTTAGCGAGCGTGATGGCTGGCGGCACTTGTATCGAATTTCGCGCGACGGCACGGACGTAAAACTCATTACGCCTGGGGAATTCGACATTATCAGCATCGAAAACATCGATACTGTCGATGGCTGGGTGTACTACATCGCATCGCCGAATGACAACGCCGCACGCTACCTGTATCGATCACCTTTGCTGGGCGAGCCGCAAATGGAGCGGCTAACACCGGTCGGCGAAGCCGGGTTTAACCGCTATGAAATATCGCCCAATTCGGATTGGGCATTTCATGCGTTTTCGACATTCGGGAAGCCGCCAACGATCGACCTGGTGTCATTACCGAGCCACAAGGCGCAGCGCAACATCGTTGAGAATGAAAAAGTAGCAGCACTGCTGCAGGCGACACCGCGCGGGAACACGGAATTTTTCAAGATCGGGATCGGAAATGGTGTCGAACTGGACGGCTGGATGATGAAGCCGCCGAATTTTGACCCGCAGCAATCGTATCCTCTGCTCATCTATGTCTATGGCGAGCCGTGGAATCAGACGGTAATCAAGAGTTGGGGCGCTAACCGTCATCTTTGGCACCTGATGTTAACGCAGCAGGGCTACATCGTGGCTAGCGTCGATAGTCGCGGCACCCCAGCCCCCAGGGGGCGCGACTGGCGAAAGTCCGTCTATCGCCAGATCGGTATTCAATCCCCGGCCGATCAGGTGGCCGCGGTAAGAGCGCTGCTCGACGAAAGACCTTATCTGGATCGGGAGCGGGTCGGCAGCTGGGGCTGGAGCGGTGGTGGCCAGATGACACTCAACGCGTTGTTTCGCTATCCCGAGGTCTATCGTGCCGGAATAGCCGTCGCCTTTGTCAGTGACCAACGCCTGTATGACACCATCTACCAGGAACGCTACATGGGGCTGCCCGCGGACAACGAAGAAGGCTACCGCCTTGGATCCCCGATCACACACGCCGCGGGTCTTGAGGGTGATCTGCTGATCATTCACGGGACAGGCGACGACAATGTTCATTATCAAAACACCGAACAGCTCATCGACAAATTCATTGAACTCAATAAGACGTTTGATTTAATGATCTATCCGGACCGCAGTCACTCGATTGATGAAAAGGAGAATACCAAACGCCACCTGTACGACCTGATGACCAACTTTCTACTCGAAAAACTGCCACCAGACACGAATCGCGAACCACAACCATAGAAAGCTGACCGGGGCCGAAGTGCATCATGGCCAGGTACGATCCAAGATGTTGCGCGCTTTTGTCAGCTGATGTCGACGATTCACGCCACCCCTGCTAAGGTCACGGACAAGCGCAACTCCCAGCGCCAAGACAAATATAAAAAGGGACCACCATGAAACATCACGCTCTCGCATTACTCGTTCTTCTTGGTCTGGCTGGCCTGGCTTTCGCGGCTGATGAGGAGCCGAAAGTCGATCCTGGTTTCAATGAGCAGACTTTCAAAGGGCTTGAATGGCGCGGCATTGGGCCGGCTTTCATGTCCGGGCGAATCGCCGACATCGCTGTTGTTCCAGAGGATCAGAGCACCTGGTATGTGGCTGTTGGCAGTGGCGGTGTATGGAAGACCAAAAATGCAGGTACCACGTGGTCCCCCATCTTTGACGACGAAGGGTCCTACTCGGTCGGAAGTATCACCCTGGATCCGAACAACTCGAACACCATTTGGCTGGGTACCGGCGAGAATGTAAGCGGGCGACACGTTGGCTACGGAGACGGCGTTTACCGTAGCCGCGATGGCGGTCAGAACTGGGAAAATATGGGGCTTACCAATTCCGAGCATATCGGAATGGTCCTTGTAGACCCCCGCGATTCCAATACGATCTTTGTGGCCTCTCAAGGTCCGTTATGGTCCGGTGGTGGGGACCGTGGTCTCTACAAATCGACGGACAATGGTCGGAACTGGCGCAAAGTCCTGGGTAACGGTCTCGGCAATACCGACGCGGACGATCAGTTTACTGGCGTTTCTGAAGTTCACATGGACCCGCGCAACCCTGATGTGATGTATGCCGTTGCGTGGCAGAGATTGCGCAACGTTGCGGTCGTACTTGACGGAGGTCCGGGAACCGGAATTCACAAGTCCGAAGACGGCGGTGATACCTGGCGCGAACTTACGGCGGGACTGCCCGAAGAAATCATGGGCAAGACCGGTCTGGCAATCAGTCCGCAAGATCCCGATGTTATCTACGCAACGATAGAACTGGCAAACCGTACTGGTGGTTTCTGGCGCTCGGCTGACGGTGGTGAGTCCTGGGAGAAAAAGAACGAATACCTCTCGAGCGGCACCGGCCCGCATTATTACCAGGAGCTGTTTGCCAGTCCGCATCAGTTTGATCGTGTTTACCAGATGGACGTGCAGATGCACGTTACGGAAAACGGGGGAACAGACTTTACCAAGCTCGATCACGAGACCAAGCACAGCGACCATCACGCGATGGCCTTTCGCCATGACGACGAGAATTATCTCCTGGTTGGAACCGACGGTGGCATCTACGAGAGTCTGGATCTCGGCGAAACCTGGCGATTCGTGAACAATCTGCCGATCACACAGTTTTATAAGGTGGCTGTAGATTACGACGAGCCATTTTACAACGTGTATGGCGGCACTCAGGACAACAACAGTCAGGGCGGGCCATCGCGCACGAACAATGTTGTCGGTATCCGCAACAGCGACTGGTTCATCACCCTGTTCGCGGATGGTCATCAGTCCGCAGTCGATCCAAACAATCCTGACATCGTGTACGCGGAGTGGCAGCAGGGCAATCTCACGCGCTTCGATCGCCGCACCGGAGAGGTTGTTTACATCCGACCTCAAGCGGCTGAAGGTGAGCCACCGGATCGATACAATTGGGATTCACCAATCCTGATTAGCCCGCACGATTCGAAGACGATTTTTTTCGGCACACAACGCGTCTGGAAGAGTGATAACTACGGAGATACCTGGCAGAACATCAGCGGTGACCTGACACGCAATGAGGATCGGGTTCGGCAACCCGTTATGGGGCGCACCTGGAGCTACGACGCGCCTTGGGATGTCTGGGCGATGTCGATGTTCAATACGATAACTTCACTGTCCGAGTCGCCTCTGATCGAGGGTCTCATCTACGCCGGTACCGACGACGGGCTGATTCAAATTACCGAGGACAATGGCCAGAACTGGCGCACGGTGGACGATTTACCGGGCGTGCCTGACCGGTTCTTTGTCAATGACATCAAGGCGGATCTGCACGACCCGGATACTGTTTATGCCGTTGTCGACGATCACAAGAGCGGCGACTTCTCGCCGTACATCCTGAAGAGTGACAACCGCGGCCGCAGCTGGAAGAGCATCGCCGGCAACCTGCCGGAGCGGCACGTGCTGTGGCGCGTGGTGCAGGACCACGTCAAGCCCGGGCTGATGTTCCTTGGTACTGAGTTCGGTGTGTTTTTTACGGTGAATGGCGGTGGCAGCTGGACCAAGCTCAAAGGCGGATCGCCGAATATTCCGTTTCGCGATCTGGCCATTCAAAAGCATGAAAACGACGTGGTTGGCGCGACCTTCGGCCGAAGCTTTTATGTGCTCGATGATTACACGCCGCTGCGCACGGTCAACGACACCATGCTGACAGAAGGCAATGTGTTGTTCCCAATTCGACCGGCACGCTGGTATGTGCCGAGAAAACCGCTCGGATGCGGTGAAATGGGCTGTGTTGGCAGTCAGGGTGATGCGTTCTTTACCGCACCAAACCCCGATTTTGGCGCTACATTTACTTACTATCTCACCGACAATGTCCAGAGCAGCAAAGACGCACGTCGCGAGGCCGAGAAGGAACTTGAGGCGGAAAACCAGGATGTCACATTTGCCTCCTGGAAAACGATCCTCGACGAAGATCGCGAGGATGAGCCCGCCATCGTGTTCACTGTCAGAAACAGGAACGGTATGGTCGTAAGGCAGATCGAGGCGCCGGCTGAGGCGGGCTTTCATCGGGTTTCCTGGGATTTGCGCTATCCGGCGCTTGACCCATGGTCACCTGAGTCCGAAGAGGAAGATGATGATGACGGCGCCGGCGTGTTAGTTGTCCCCGGCACCTTCACGGTCACCATGCAGAAGCGTGAAGATGGTGTCCTGGCTAACCTCGGGGAGCCGCAGAGTTTCGAGGTGGTATCGATTCGCCCGGACCCGGTACTACCAGGCAGCTCACAGGAACAACGCGTAATCTTCGAATCGCAGGTTGCGGAGTTGCAGCGTGCGGCAATGGGTAGCGTGGCATCGATCGATGCCGTCGTCGCAGAATTGGATGCTGTTAAGAGCACGCTAGAGCGCTCCTTAACGGATGGCCCGCTGTATGAAGCCGCGAATTCGATACAACAGCGCCTCAAGGCTGCACGTGATCGGCTCACGAACAACGAAATACGAGATTCCTATATCGACCTTGATGAGATGACAGTGCAAACGCGTCTCCGGCACGCAGGCTTTGTGCCGACTGCAAACGCCTACGGTCCAACACCTGCGCAGCGGGAGTCCTTCCGTGTCGCAAGTGGACTGTACGACGAGGTTGTGGTGGAGCTGACCGCGCTTGTCGATTCTGAATACGCGGGCCTCAAGGAAGCTATGGATATGGCCAAGGTACCCTGGACGCCTGGTCGCGGCGTTCAAAGATAGAGCGTCAGTTTTTAGGTGACTCAGTTTGGAGTCACCTATCCATTCGCTCCCCTGTCCGCTATTGGCCGTAATGGACAGCGCGCCTTGCGGACCTCTGGGCCCGCAAGCTAGTTAATTGATTCATTGATCGCATTCACGGTCACCGTCGCGACCCAATCGATCAACTCCTCTCCGATAGCAATCGTCTCTTCCGCCGGGGCCAAATCCACGCCATGGACGGCGAATAGATCATTCTCAAGCCGCTGATTCATCCGAACCTTCGCTGGATCCACGGTCATCATGATCGAGGTGGCACTGTACTCATCGTGCAGGCCCTCCCACCCTGGCTGGATCTCCTCATTGATCCCTCGATCCCGCAGCCATTGCTGTCGCTCGGGCCAGTTATAGTACTCGGGTATGTGGTGAATCTGCGTTCCGCTATCGGCCCACTGCTGCGACAGCTCTTTTGCAAGCTCCACCATCGGTTGCTGATTGCCTCCGCTGTCTCCGATGAGAATGATGTTACGGAATCCCTGAGATCGCAGGCTTGTCGATATATCGGCGAGTAAGCGTTTGAAGGTTTCGACCGAAACGCTGAGCGTTCCCGGATACTCGATTTGATCGACAGGCCCTTCAGGAACATACGCAACTATGGGCGCGATCAGGGCATTACCGAGCTTCCTCGCGATTGCCTCGCCGGTCGCTTCCAGAATGAAATTGTG
>Ga0255046_10000242_pt1 | contig 13838 bp, 13 predicted proteins | sample BC1_12_27_MG_FD_183632 | JGI IMG/M metagenome (GOLD analysis project Ga0255046, IMG submission 183632) | Seawater microbial communities from Strait of Georgia, British Columbia, Canada - BC1_12_27 | ecosystem: Environmental > Aquatic > Marine > Strait | place: Canada: British Columbia...
CGCAGGCCGACCGCGCCGGCCATGTCCTGCAGCTCGCAGTCGCCGTTGGCCGAACACGTAAGGCAATCCAGCGGGTGGTCGGAAATATAAAGCTCCATGACATTTCGGCGGATCTTGGAAAGTGCCTCGGTCTGCGTGCGGATTTTCATGCCGGCCTCGACGGGCGTTGTGCATGAGGCCGGATAACCTTTTCGACCCTCGATTTCGACCAGGCAAAGCCGGCAGGAGCCGAACGGTTTAACGCTGTCGGTCGCGCAAAGCTTGGGAATATCGACGCCGGATTCGCGCGCCGCGCGCAGGATGCTGGAGCCCGACTTGACGGTCGCCGGCAGCCCGTCAATCTCGACTTTCACGGTTCCGGCGCTGCTACTTGCCGGAGTCCCCAGGTCAACTTGTCTGGTCCTATTCATTTGTCATCTCCGGATGACGCAAAGTCTTCCGCGAAGTGATTCAGGACGCTGCGCACCGGATATGGCGTCATTCCGCCCATCGCACACAGGGAAGCAGCTTCCATTGTGTCACACAGTTCGACCAGTAAATCGTAGTTCTCTTCCCTGTTTTCGCCTGCAATCATGCGATCGATAACCTCTACGCCGCGCGTGGAGCCGATTCTGCAGGGCGTGCACTTGCCGCAGGACTCGATGGCGCAGAATTCCATCGCAAAACGTGCTTGTTGCGCCATGTCCACCGTGTCATCGAATACGACAATGCCGCCGTGGCCGATCATTGCGCCGATGTCGATAAACGCCTCGTAATCAAGCGTTATGTCGAGTTGCTCGGCGGACAGGTAAGCACCCAGCGGTCCGCCCACTTGCACGGCTTTCACGGGTCGGCCGCTTGCTGTGCCACCGCCCCAGTCGTCGATCAGCTCGCGTAGCGTGATGCCGAAGGATTTCTCAACGAGGCCGCCGCGCCTGATATTGCCGGCGAGCTGGAACGCGAGCGTTCCTTTCGAGCGGTTGACGCCCATCTCCGAGTAACGCTCGCTGCCAAGGTTCACGATATTCGGAACCGAGCCAAGCGTGACAACGTTATTAACAACAGTCGGTTTACCGAACAGACCTTCGTGCGCGGGCAGCGGTGGCTTGTAACGAACGATGCCTTTCTTGCCTTCGAGACTCTCGAGCATCGCGGTCTCTTCACCGCAAACGTACGAACCCGCGCCGAGGTGCAGCTCAATGTCAAAATCGAATCCACTATCCTGGATGTTCGTTCCGAGCCAACCCCCTTCACGGGCGATGTCGAGCGCGCGCGCGAGAATCGAATAGGTTAACGGGTACTCTGAGCGCAGGTAGACATAGCCTTTGCTTGCGCCGACCGCGAAACCGGCGATGGCCATGCTTTCGATCAGGCCAAGTGGATCACCTTCCATCAGCAGTCGGTCGGAGAACGTGCCGCTGTCACCCTCGTCCGCGTTACATGCGATGTACTTTTGATCGGCTTCTGTTTCGGCGACAGTGCGCCACTTGATGCCGGTCGGGAAACCGGCGCCGCCGCGGCCGCGCAACCCGGATTCGGTCACAGCATCAACAACGACAGCCGCACCGTCGACAAAGGCTTTCTCGAGAGCCTTGAATCCCTGGTGCAGGCGAAAGTCCTCAAGCGAGAGCGGGTCGATGAGTCCGCAACGCCAGAAGGTCCAGCGGTCCTGGTTGATGAGATAGGGGACCTCGTTAATCGGGCCGAGACGACAGTCGTGCTCGCCACCGTCAACAAGGCCCGCCGCAAACAAACCCGGCACATCCGATGCCGAAACGTTGCCATAAGCGATGCGCATTCCGCCAACCTCAACTTCGACCAGCGGCTCCAGCCACGTTGCACCCCATGAGCCGTTGCGGATCAACTCGATGCGCGCGCCGGTTCGCTTGGCCTCGCGGGCAATCTCGATTGCGACCTCGTCCGCGCCTACGGAAACGGCTGATGTTTCGCGCGGTACATAGATTTTTGTCACCGACATTAGCGAGATTCCTTCATCGTGCCGACAAGCTCGTTTAATCGGTCCGGCGTTACGCGTCCATGTGTCTTGCCGTCAATCATCACCGCGGGCGCGCAAGCACAGTTGCCAAGACAGTAGACGGGTTCGAGCGTGATGTCGTTGTGAGTGCCGTGCATATCGGTGCGCAGCGATTCGCGGGCATGATCCGTTAGAGCGCGACTACCCATCGCCTGGCAGGCTTCCGCCTGGCATATCTTCACAATGTGTTCGCCTGGTGGTTCGGTCCGAAAATCGTGGTAGTAGTTGACCACGCCATAGACGTCTGCGCGCGAGAGGTTCAGCTCGGAGGCAAGTTGCCGGATGGTCTCTTCCGGTATCCAGCCATGACGCATGACGATTGCCTGCAATACTTGCACGAGCATTTCGGGTTTTGCGCCGAACTGCCGGACGAGCTCACTCGTCGTCTCTCTGTTGATGGGTTCTCGTGCCATTAGCGTATCCGATCCTCAGCGGAGTAGATGTTAAAGGTCTCCCCACGCAGGAAACCAACCAACGTTATATTGAACTCTCGCGCGAGATCCACTGCAAGGCTGGACGGCGCGCTGATGGCGGCAAGCAGCGGCATGCCCGCCATCACGGTCTTCTGCATGAGCTCGAAGCTGGCTCTGCCGGATACCAACAGGCCGAGATCGTTCGCCGGCAACATGCCTCCGGATAGTAGCGTTCCCACTACTTTATCAACAGCATTATGGCGGCCGACGTCCTCATGGATAATCACCAGTTCCCCTGCCGTACTGAATGCCGCTGCGGCGTGCAGACCGCCGGTCTCGTCGAATATTCTTTGCGCGGCACGCAACTTGTCAGGAAGCGCTGTCAGTATTTTTCGGTCGAATCGCGTGTTGTCGGAAGCCGGTTCTTTTGCGCCCGACACCCGCAAAGCATCGATAGACGTCTTGCCGCAGACGCCGCAGCTGGAGGTCGTATAGAAATGTCGCTCCAGGCGGTCGAGATCAACATCCACGCCGGACTCCAGCTCGACACGCACGACATTGGTGTTACCACTATCCGGAGCGGGCGGCCCACAGGGCTTGACGAACGCGATATCGGTGGTGTCCCGGATGATGGACTCGGTGAACAAGAAGCCGGTGGCCAGCTCCGCGTCATGACCGGGCGTGCGCATCGTTATGGAGATGCTGCTTTCCGTGCGGCCATCGGGCGTTTCGTAGCCGAGGCGAATCTCCAGTGGCTCCTCCACCGCAACCTGGTCTTGTCGCGATTGCTGCGACTGGTCGCGGATTTCGCTGATCGTGAGTGGGAGACTGTTGCTCGACATTCGGCACTGCCGTGGGGCTTTCGGAAGAGCAGTATATCGCAGCGCTGCGGCCTGCAGACCGAAATGAGAATGATTCTCAAAAGTCCATCAAAATCATGCGCCTACTCCGTTTTGCCGCCGTTCAGCTTGGTGCCTTAGAATGGGCGCCGAATGCCCCTTTGGGTGTAGACTTAACCCCGCCGAAGCACCGGCGCAAAACCGCAGTTTAAGGAGATTCCTTTGAGCAAGATCGCACGCCGTAAGTTCATCCAGCTGTCAGCTGCCGCCGCAGCGGGCTGCTTCGTTCAGGCCAGCCGCGAGGTCCGCGCAGACGATTTGCCGCACCTGGCATCTGACGATCCCATGGCGACGGCCATGAAATACACGGACGATGCATCGTCCGTTGATCCCGCCACTCGCAATAATCCAGCGGCTGAGCAGAACTGCGCCAACTGTACGCTGGTGCAGGGCGACGCTGGCGACGAATGGCGTCCGTGCCAGATATTTCCGGGCAAAGCCGTTGCGGCCGCAGGCTGGTGTTCCGTTTGGGCGCCCAAAGCCTGATAGTCGACCGAAACAACGTATAAGATGACGCCGGCTTTCGAGCCGGCGTTTTCATTTGTACAATGCGCAACTCTGGGCAGCGTGTGTGCCAATAATCCTGATGGAGAATGACCTTGTTTGAAACACTGCAGCCCGCGAAAGCCGACGCCATCCTCGGCCTGATTACCGAGCATGAGAACGATCCCCGCCCTCAGAAGGTCGATCTCGGTGTTGGTGTCTTTCGCACCGCCGAGGGCGAAACGCCGGTGCTCGACGTCGTCAAGGTAGCAGAGCAACGCCTGGTAGATACGCAGGACAGCAAGGCGTATATCGGAACGGCCGGAGATCCCTCGTTTAACGCGGCCATGCAGGACCTCACGTTTGCAGACGCCGTTGATGCCGATCGCCTGATGACCATACAAGCACCGGGTGGCTCTGGTTCTCTGCGCGTCGCGGCCAGCCTGATTCTTAGGGCGCGACCAGAAGCAGCCGTCTGGGCCAGTGAGCCCACCTGGGCGAATCACATTCCGCTGCTGGGTGGTGCGGGCCTGACTCTCAAGTCATATCCTTACTACGACACCGAAAGACACGTTATTAACATCGATAAGATGCTGGATACCCTGAGCCGGGTTCCGGCTGGCGACCTCGTGTTGCTACACGCCTGCTGTCACAACCCGTCGGGACTGGATCCGTCCGAAGACGAATGGCGGGCCATTGCCGATGTAATCGTGGAACGCGAGCTTGTGCCATTTATCGACATGGCCTACCAGGGTTTTGCTACCAGTCTCGCGGCGGATGCTTTTGCCGTCAGGCACATGGCCAGTCGTGTTCCTGAAATGATAGTGACGAGCTCCTGTTCCAAGAACTTTGGCCTGTACCGTGACCGTGTCGGCACCCTGTCGATTCTCGCGGCGGACCCGGTGTCGAGAGATACGGTCTACAGTCAGGTCAACAATGTCGTCAGGACCATTTACTCCGTGCCGCCAGATCACGGTGCGGTGGTCGTCAGTCTGATTCTCAATGACGCGGAGCTAAAAGCGGCATGGCGCTTCGAGCTCGAGGCGATGCGGGCCCGCTTGCGTGAAATGCGCGTCTTACTCAATGATGCGCTCCTTGCCCGCGCACCGGACCACGATTTTTCGCACCTGGTGCGAGCGACCGGCATGTTTTGTTTCCTGGGCGTGAGCGCGGAGCAGGTCGCGCGTCTGAAAAAAGACTTTGGAGTCTATATGGTGGACTCGAGCCGCATCAATATTGCCGGCATCACGGCAGGCAACGTGAACTACCTGGCGGACTCGATCGCGGCCGTGCTTTAGTCCGTTTTTGGTGACCAAATCAACCGGCTGCCGGCGCCTATGTTGTAGCGCCTTGTGACACCGGCGTTGAGTTCCAGAACAAAAGTGACCGGCTCAGTGGAACTTAGCGAACGCAGTGACTGAGGCTCGGCATCTCGGATAACGGAGGAAATTGTGCCATCACGTCGAGCGAACACGATATCCAACGGGATGTAAGTGTTCTTCATCCACATCGAGTGAGTGGCTTCTTCATCGTAGACGAACAACATGCCGGTTCGCTCAGGCAGGTCGCGCACGAACATTAGTCCACGTCGTTGTTGCTCGAAGTTCGTCGCGAGGTAAATATCGAAATCGCGGCGGGATCCGTCGTTCGCGATAATAACGAGCGCATCGTGCTCGAACATGGCATCGAGGCCTGCGGCCTTCGGCGTTCTCGCCTCGGGTTGCGGGCTGCAGCCAGACGCCAGAATCGTGGCGGCCGCAAGCATTAACAGTGTTTGCCTGGTCATGTTGCGTTCCAATCGACAATTCCCCGAAACGCCATCTCTGGAATCGAGATGGCAGCGTCGCCATTAATCTCGCCTAGCGGTGCGACACAGTAAAGTGTGCCGCTAATATCGTAAGCGTCGCCGCCGTCTTCGATGAGTTCCTGGGTCACAATGTCTGACCAGCACGACTCAAGGGTAGGCGTAGTGAAAAAGCGACCGCTACCCTCGACGGTGAGTGTAACGACCGTTGGCGATTCCGGGCCGCTTGCTCCGCGCTGCAGCTCTGGTAACGCCAGAATAATCGAAAGCTGGCTATCGGCAGCGTTGCCGGTGAAGCGCAGTCGAACACCTTTTCCGTTCGGCCGCAGCATACTCTCGCAGCGAAGCTCCTCGGCGGACCATTTGATCTGCCTTGCGATGCTGCCGTAAAGCTCCGTTCTGAGGTGAGCGCTGTCGCCGCAGTTTGATTCGACCACGACCTCAGGTTCTTGCGGTTCAGCCGGGCTGTCGGGCGCTTTCTGGCAGGCACCGAGCAGCATGAGCAGGAACAGGCCTGGTGCCCTCAGATTACCCATCGGGTGCGATTTTTTTCTGGTCGAATGCAATGTATTGGCTTATGGATGGTCCGAAAAGGGGTTAATAGTACTGAAGTGGGCGCAATTATGAGTAAAAAAGCCCGCGACCGGTTGGCCTTGCAATACATCCTAACTAGAATGGCACGCCGCCATATTCATCGGAGTAATCAATGACTGTCGCAGAACAGTTTCAGAAGCTTGAGGCACATGCGAGTGGGCTGATCATCGGTCAGGCCCACCTGATCAACCGGATGTTGATCGCACTACTGTGTGACGGCCACCTGCTGGTGGAGGGCGCGCCGGGCCTCGCCAAGACCCGCGCGATCAAGGTGCTTGCCGAGAGTATCGAGGGCGATTTCCACCGCCTTCAATTCACGCCGGACCTGTTGCCGGCCGACCTGACCGGTACCGACATCTATCGTCCGCAGGCAGGCACGTTCGAATTTCGCAAGGGTCCGTTGTTTCACAACCTGATTCTCGCGGACGAGATCAACCGAGCGCCGGCAAAAGTGCAGTCGGCACTGCTCGAAGCGATGGAAGAGAGGCAGATCTCCGTCGGCGACAAAAGCTACCCGCTTGAAGACCTGTTCATGGTGATGGCGACGCAAAACCCGATTGAGCAGGAGGGCACCTATCCGCTGCCCGAAGCGCAGCTTGATCGTTTCCTGCTGCACGTTAAGGTCGGTTACCCGAGCATTGGCGATGAACGGCGCATTCTCGTTTTGAATCGGGACGAAGCCAAGCAAGGCCAGCGGGATGCCTTCCAGCCGCCAGAGCTGCTGGCCAGGGAGTCGGTCATGCAGGCGCGCCAGGAAATCCTGAACCTGCATCTGGCCCCCGAGTTAGAGGAATACATCGTCAACGTCGTGGTCGCGACCCGAAATCCGGGTGCTGTCGACTCGGCGCTCGACGGTCAGGTGCTGTACGGTGCAAGCCCGCGCGCCAGCATGGGCATCGATCGTGCAGCACGCGCGCACGCCTGGCTCGCCGGCCGGGACTTTGTTGGCCCGGAAGACATTCAGAACGTCGCGCCGGATGTACTGCGCCACCGTTTGGTCTTGAGTTTTGAGGCCGAAGCTGACGGCGTCGATTCGGATTCCGTCATTAAAGGTGTGCTGGACGGCGTCGGAGTGCCCTAGTGCCTGGTTTGCACCACATGGCTGAAGACGCCTCGCCGATCAGTATCACCCAGGCGGGCCTGATTCGACTCAGCGGCCCGGCGCGGGCCATCGCTCTGGATGTCTTGCGCGTAAAGTCACTGCAAACCGGCGCCTATGTTTCGCATTTTCGCGGACGTGGCATGGAGTTCGATGAGTCGCGTCCCTATCAGCCCGGAGACGATCCGCGCAGCATAGACTGGCGCGTCACCGCACGCAGTACCACGGCGTATACGAAGTTGTTCCGCGAGGAGCGCGAGCGGCCCGTGCTGGTCGTCGTCGATCTTCGTTCCACCATGCATTTCGCGACTCAGGGGTGCTTCAAGTCAATTAATGCGAGTCGCGCCGCCGCGTTACTGGCGTGGGCCGCTCATCACCGCGGCGACCGGCTGGGCGGCATTGTTTTCGGCGACACGACGCACCGTGAGCTCAAGCCAAGGCTGGGTCGGCGCGCGGCGCTGCGGTTCGTGCACGAGCTCGTTGGTCATCGCGACTGGGAGCAGGGTGACAAGCCGGCGGCGAACGGCACGGAGGCGCTGACGCAAGCGATGTCCTCGCTGCGACGTGTCGCAAGACCCGGCAGCCTCGTGGTCGTGATCAGTGATTTCATGGGCTTCTCACGCGGAGCGCAGTCGTATCTCTCGAGCGTGGCGCGCCATAACGAAGTACTCGCGGTGTTTATGAACGATCCGCTGGAGAGAGAGTTGCCGCCGCCGGGCCGATACCGCCTCGTGTCGCCAGAAGACGAACTGGCGATCGATACCTACGCATCCGGAGCGCGTCGCGACTATCACAACGCGTTTGAAAAGCGGACGCATGAACTGGAGGCATTTTGCCAGCGCTATGGTGTGCACCTCATGCCTATGTCCACCGACGATGATCCTGTCAGCACTCTGCAAAAAGCGCTGGGGCGAAGGTCGCGATAGTGTCCTGCGCCGCAAGTTCATATGATTTCAGAGCCTGTAAAAGGCGCCGCCGCAAGGCGCGTTCCGAAGGCAACATCTGGACTATTGGCGAGGGGCGCAACGCCACAGCGGCGCTTTTTACAGGCTCCCGAAGGGCGTGTCCTTCAAGGCTTTTGGCTGCGTTACGCCGCTTGGCAATGGGCCCGCCATTCCCGGCGCGACCTGCCTTGCCAAAAGCCTTGAAGAAACGCGTTGAAACACTACGAATTTACGGCGCAGGACACTAGACATGGACGAAACGCAACTGCCTTTGCGAGACCTGCACCTGCCCGATCCAGTCGGCTGGTGGCCGCTTGCGCCCGGCTGGTGGTTCGTCTTGCTTTTGATAGCGACCGCGCTCGGCTACCTGACCTGGAGCGCCTACCAACGATGGCGGCACAACGCACCGCGTCGTTTCGCGCTGCGGGAGCTGGCACATTACGAGGCCGAGTTTCTCAAGCATCGCAACCCCGTGACGCTTGGCAAACAGCTATCGGAGTTGTTGCGCCGCGGGATGTTGGCGTACGCGCCACGGGGCGAAGTTGCCGGGCTAACCGGTGAAACCTGGCTGCAATGGCTCGATAGCGGCATGCCGTTGCCGTACTTTCATACGCAAGGCGGCAAGAGCCTGCTGGAGCTTCCTTACAGAGATCCGGCCGGAGATTTTTCCGATATCGATATCGACGCGCTGCTGTCGGCGGTGCGACTGCGCCTCAACACGCCACTGGGAGTGTCGGTCTGATGTGGTCGTTAGCCTGGCCCTGGGTGCTACTCGCCCTGCCGCTGCCGTGGATTGTGCGTGTGCTGCTGCCGAAGGCGCGCGGCCTGTCGCAGGCCGGACTCCGCGTGCCCACGCTCAGTAACTTCGAAACGCTTCGAGACCGTTCGGATGCGGAGCAGCTTCTCAATTGGCGTTTCTGGGTGGCCGTTATCGCCTGGTTATTGCTGGTACTGGCAGCGGCACGCCCCGAGCGCATTGGCGACGAGCTTGAGGTGCCGGTCTCGGGACGCAACCTGATGGTCGCCGTCGACTTGTCGGGCAGCATGGATCAGAAGGACTTCGAGCTCGGCAGTCGCCGGGTTGATCGTCTTACTGCCACGAAGGCCGTGGCCAGTGATTTTATCTTGCGGCGCGAGGGAGACCGTATCGGCCTTATCCTGTTCGGCGAGCGTGCTTACCTGCAGGTACCGCTGACCCTGGATCGCGATACCGTCAATATTTTGCTGATGGAGGCCTTTATCGGGCTGGCGGGTGAAAAGACCGCTATCGGCGACGCGATCACATTGGCAGTGCGTCGCGTGCATGAGCAGCCGGAAGAGGCCGGCGACCAGGTACTCGTCTTGCTTACGGACGGCGCGAACACGGCTGGCGAAGTCGATCCAATCAAAGCTGCCGAACTGGCCCGGCAAGTCGGTCTGCGCATTTATACAATCGGCATCGGCGCAGAGCAGCTGGAGGTCTCGTCGCTGATAGGCGGGCGACGCCGGATTAATCCGTCCGCCGACCTCGACGAGGCGACCCTGACTCAAATCGCCGACCTGACCGGCGGCCGGTACTTCCGAGCGACGGATACGGCCAGTCTCCAGGACATCTATCGCCTCGTCGACGAGCTCGAACCTGTCGAGGAGCCGGAATCCGGTTTTCGGCCGGTGAAATCGTTTTTCTATTGGCCGCTCGGCGGCGCTTTCGTCCTGGTCCTGATGCTGTGTGCGATCACTCTTTTGCAGCGACTCACGCGCAGACGAACAGTGGAGGTTCGCGTCAATGCCGGCTGACTTTCATTGGCTGCGCCCCGAATGGCTGCTGGCCGTGCCGCTGGTCGTGCTGCTCGCCGTCGCACTTGGCCGAGGCCGTCTCGGATCAGGCAACTGGCGAAACGTGATTGATCCGGCGTTGATGCCCTATGTGTTATCCCGGGCGCCCGGGCGCGGCGTGGACTATCGCTGGTGGCTGCTGGGGATTGGCGGTGTACTGGCCGCGGTGGCACTGGCGGGGCCCGCCTGGCAGCGCATCGAGCAACCGGTCTATCGCGCCGAACAGGCACTGGTCGTTGCGCTCGACCTGTCACGATCAATGGATGCACAAGATCTTGCGCCAAGCCGGCTGGCACGCGCGCGCCTGAAGATCCTCGACATGCTCGAGCGGCGCAAGAGCGGCCAGACGGCGCTGGTGGTTTATTCGGCCAACGCATTTACGGTTACGCCGCTCACCACGGATACGGACACGGTTGCTGCGCTGGTCAACAGTCTCAGCACCGACATCATGCCGAGCCGCGGCAGTTATCCGGAAGTCGCCATTCGTAAAGGCGGGCAGCTCCTGGAGCAGGCCGGTGTCGCTTTTGGCGAAGTGCTGTTGATAACGGATGGCGGTTCATCGGCCGCAGCCGAAAAAGCGGCGCGTGATCTGAAGTCGGCAGGTTACTCACTCTCGGTACTTGCCGTCGGCACTCGTGACGGCGCCCCGATTCCGCGCGCGTCTGGCGGATTTGTGACGGACAATCGTGGTCAGATCGCAGTGCCGCGTCTGGAAGGGACTGCCCTGCGTGGCCTGTCGGTGGCAGGCGGTGGTCGATTCGCCGTGTTGTCAACGGACGACCGCGACCTGGATGTCCTTCTGTCGGGCGAAATGACAACGGCCGCGTCGTCGGACGAGTCGCTGGCCACCGACCAGTGGCGAGAAGAGGGTCCCTGGGTACTATTGCTATTGCTGCCGTTAGCGGCGCTCGCGTTTCGACGCGGCTGGGTTTTGGTGCTGCTGGTCTTCGTACTGCCGCTGCCGAAGCCGGCCGAGGCATCGTTGTGGGACGACCTCTGGCAAAACAAGAATCAGCAGGCGCTAAAGCAGCTTGAGGCGGGTAGCGCCGAAGATGCCGTAGCGCTTTTTGAAGACACGCAATGGCGCGCCGTCGCACGTTATCGCGCCAAGGATTTTGCGGGAAGCGCGGCGGAGTTCGCGGAGCGTGGCGACGCTCGCAATCTTTACAATCTCGGTAACGCGCTGGCGTTTCAGGGTGAGTTCGATTCTGCGATTGACGCCTACGAGCAGGTTCTGGAAATGGAACCTGATAACGAGGATGCCGCCTATAACCTCGAGCTCGTAAAGAGTATGAAGGACCAGCAGCAACAACAGCAGCAGGAAGGCCAGGGCGACGATCAGCAGTCGACCGAGAATCCGAGTGATGAAGGCGAACAGTCCGACTCGGAAAATCAGTCTGACCAGGAAGGTGCCGAGGGGTCATCCGAACAAGAGAATGAATCCGAAGAAGGCGATTCATCGCAACGCGGTGACGAGGAAATGAGCGAAGAGGATCTCGAAGCGATGCAGCAGGAATTGCAGCGCGCTGCCGAGGAGGCTCAACAGGGCGAGCAGCCGCAGCAGATGTCGGAAGCAGAACTTGCAGAGCTCCGCCAGCAACAGGAACAACAGCAGGCGATGGAGCAATGGTTGCGCCGCATACCCGATGACCCCGGCGGCCTGCTGCGTCGAAAATTTCGACACCAATATCAGCGCTCCGGTAAAGACCAGGACGGTAACGATGTCTGGCCAGATGATGAGGTACAACCTTGGTAACGCGAATGAATAACATGCTTCGAAACCTGGTTCTGATCACATGCGCCTGCGTCGCGACGATGTCTGCCGCGTCAGCAGCGGTGCGCGCGCAGGTTGACCGGCTAACGGTGGACCTGAACGAGTCGTTCATGCTCGAGGTCATTGTCGATACGAATACCGACCTCGAACCCGACCTGACGGTATTGGAGGCGGGATTCTACGTTGGCCAGGTCAGTCAACTCAGTAACACGTCGATTCTCAACGGTGAGATCCGACGCAGTCGTACCTGGACAATTGCGCTGATGCCAAAGAGCACCGGTACGCAGGAAATCCCGCCGATTAGTATCGGCAACGAGCAAAGCGCGCCGGTCAGGATCATCGTTAACGAGCCGTCGAACGCGCCTCCCGGTGAGGCGGACGTGTTCGTTGCGAGTGAGATCGATCTGGCCGAAACCTACGTGCAGGCGCAAATCCTGTATCGAATCAAAGTTTATCGCGCCGTCGCCACCCGACAGCCTGCGTTGCGTGAGCCGACGATTAGCGGCGCGGAGGTACTTGTTGAACTGGCCGGTGATGAACGCAGTTATGAATCGATCTTGAACGGGAAGGCTTACAACGTGGTGGAGCGCGTCATCGCGATCTACCCGCAGGAAAGTGGCGAGATATCCATTTCGCCGGCGCGCTTTGAGGCGCGCGTTTTGCGAGGCGGTCGCATCACCGGCCGCAAAGTATTCGAGTCCGATTCGCACACGGTCAAGGTACTGCCGATTCCCGCGCTGCCTGATGAATTTCCGAATGCGGCGTGGTTACCGGCACGCGATGTTCAACTCAGTGAAGAGTGGTCACGTGAGCCGGATCGCATTAATGCGGGCGAGCCCGTCACCCGGCGCGTGACCATCAGCGCGCTTGGACAAATCGAAACGCAAATCCCCGCGATACAGCCACCAGAAATCGACGGCTTGAATATATATGACGATAAGCCGGAACTCAGTCGTCGTATTGAAGCGGACGGTATTCGCGGTGTCCGCAAAGACCAGTACGCAATGATCGGGGTCAATGGCGGCGCTATCGAACTGCCCGAGCTCCAGGTGCCTTGGTGGGACATCGATGCCGGCGCGTGGCGCATTGCGAAACTGCCGGCGCGGACGATCACCGTAAAGGCCGCCGAAGAGCCGGCCGTCGCCCAGCCGGTCACCGCTGCGACGCCGGAGGTTGACGTTAGAGAAATCGCGGAACTCAAACTCATGCCGGACGGATTCTGGGAACGGGTAAGCCAGCTCCTGTCCGCAGCGTGGCTACTGACGATCTTTGCCTGGTGGTGGTCATCCCGGGACCAAAAACGCGAACCACGCGTGCCAGAGCCGCCGCCGATCTACAAACAGCAGGCGAAGTTTGTAAAAACGGCTCGCAAAGCGGCGTTGGCCGGGGATGATGCAGCGTTGCGTGTCGCCCTGCTCGAATGGGGCCGATTGCAGTGGCCCGATAATGCGCCACGCAGCGTCGGTGCATTGGCCGAGCGTGTGTCATCACCACTAGCGGACGAACTACGGAGGCTGTCGAAGGCCAGCTATGGCCGCGGTGGCAGCGACTGGGACGGCGAAGCGCTGGCGAAAGCGCTAAGGTCAATCGTGGTTCTGAGGGAGGATGCGGAGGCCGGTCACCGAGAAACTCTGCCGCCGCTAATGCCGCCTGCGGTCTGAACGGGTTTCCATGACTCGAACGTTCCAAAACGTTATCGATCTGGAGAAGTATCCTTTAGGAAACAACGACTTCCGTATACAGTGCAAACGCACGCTCGATAAAGATGGTGCGCTGGTCATGCGCGATTTTGTCAAGCCAGCGGCTATTGTAGGCGTTCGAAGCGAAGGTGAAGCGCAGCAGCGACTCGCCTACTACACGGTCGATCAGCACAATATTTATCTAGAACCGTCTGATGCCCGGTATCCCTCCGAGCATCCACGCAACCGGGCCGTTTCATCATCGAAAGGCTGCATCACGACCGACCAGATTCCCGGCGGCTCGGCGCTGCACGCTCTTT
>Ga0255046_10000243_pt1 | contig 13832 bp, 16 predicted proteins | sample BC1_12_27_MG_FD_183632 | JGI IMG/M metagenome (GOLD analysis project Ga0255046, IMG submission 183632) | Seawater microbial communities from Strait of Georgia, British Columbia, Canada - BC1_12_27 | ecosystem: Environmental > Aquatic > Marine > Strait | place: Canada: British Columbia...
ATCGTCTAAAAGGCGATTTTCCTCAGTAAAGTTTAATTGGTTTTTAAAAAGTGGTTGACAAGGTATTTCGGATGGTTTAATATTTGTCTTGATCATTGTTAATTCCTTTTTTTGGGTTAACATTGGCCTTGATCATCATTACCTCCTTTTTTTGAGTTATCATTAATGATGGTTTTTATCCCCGATCTGGTTAATCGGGGATCAGATTGTTTCAGCCGGTTCCTTTAACCTCCTTTTCAAATCGGCTTGACGATCTCTGATTTGGTTTTTGCTTTTCTCTTTTCTGCTTTATGTACCTCCTCCGGTGAGGGAGGTCTTGTCAGCCCCCCTCACCCATCTCTTTTAGTTCTATCTACGATTTTTACGCACAATATTCCCATTTTATCATAATCCAAGATAATGTCAATGTATTTGTATGTCCCTGATATGTAAGGGTTTAAATTACAGGTTTTTGAAGGATCTTACGGAATTGCTATAATAGCGTGAGAATACACCTTGAAACTTCTGTAGATTGGCTAACCTTGCGCCTTTACGTATGTGCTTGAATGGTAAAATTGGTTTGGGTTCATTTCGGTAGGTCAGGATGAAACAGACCAGCAGAAGATGTAATAATTCATCCATTGGCATTAGGGAATTACTGACTTTTTTACAAGTTTCCTGGGCCAGTAGATAGATCTCCGGTTCAACATTGCAGGTCAGTAGAAAGCCATTTTTAGTGTCGATGTTTAGGCAATTTTCAGGGCGGTTTAGGATGGTTCGTATAAGTCTTTTACATCGATATTTGGTGGCGATTCCATCATAATTCAGGTTCATCCTTTCCAACATTACCTCTTGAAAATTTCTTAAAAATGGTGTATCAGGCATATTAAATCTATCAATTGATTTGGTTTTCATAAAATCCTCTTGACATATCCATTGGAAATAATTTAAAATAATGACACATTATTGAATAATCTTATTTTACAATTGGTTGGAGGTTAATATGAATGGCTAAAAAACTCAATTTGAAGGTCAAACCTGACAAAATTTCCAAAACCATAGGGGATACCCTTTTAAAAAGCAAGATCTGTTTGTATATGGAGCGTGGTTTATCCGTTGAAGATGCTCTAAAGCTTACAGGGATAAGCAAATACAAGCTTTCTGTTTTACGTTCCGATCCTGAATTTGAAGACTTTGTTGTTGCCTGTTCTCTGAAGTGTGAGGCCGATAATTTGGGCAATATTAGAGAAGCTGGAGACATGGGCCAGTGGCAAGCTTCAGGATGGCTCCTTGAGCGTTTGTATCCCGAAAAATACGGAAAAAAAGATACGGTACGGCATGAGTATGAATTGAAACTCAATTCGTTTATTCAATTGGTGTTTAATGCTATTAATGAGCTTGATTCTCATGTCCGATCTTCCATTTACGGAAAACTCAGAGACCTTGATGTTCAATCAGAAGTAATTAATATGCAGCAGATGAAAGAATTAACTTATGTACCGGAGACAATGGCTAAAAAATAATGGATGCTGCATTTAATCAAGAAATAGGAACTTTCCTAAAAAGTAAAGTAGCTCATTTGCTTGATGCTATTAACGTTGAATTTGAGGATATGGTTCCTAAAAAATCTGAGTGGTTCGTTCAACAAATTTTAAAAGATACCAGAGGAAGAATAGTTAGAAATGAAGCGGTTCATAATATCATGCACCGCTTTATGCGTTTTGCCCGATCCAAAGGTTTTAATAGATACCTTGTATTGGGAGCATTCGGTCATGGTAAGACTGAGCAGTTATGCACAGGTTATGTTTTATATCGAATTGCTGAAAATCCAAATATCCTCATAAAACTTGTTCATGTTTCTGAAACTGAAGCAGTAAAAAGATGTAGAGCAGTTAGAGATTACATTCAGAAGGATGAAGATTTCAAAAGAGTTGCCCCCCACATTATTCCTACCGCTATTTGGGGTTCCCAACGCTTCATTGTCAAAAGATCAGCAATGCTAAAAGATGGGACGTGTGAAGCTTATGGTATTCAATCAACAGCCATTGGTGGACGTGCTAATCTTATTATTTTTGATGACCCCCAGGATCTTAAAACCGCAGTACTTGAACCTACCACAAGGGTTAAAATTGAAGACATATTTAAGAATATCTGGTTAACCCGTTTGATACCACAAGATTCAGAAGCATTAGTTATGATGAATAAGTGGCATGAGAATGATTTAGCTGGATCAATTCAAAACAATCCAATATGGTCGTGGATGAGTATTGCTGTTGCAGAGAATAAGGATGGTCTCATATATGAAGATTCTTTTGGCAGGAAGATGCTTTTTCCTGTTTGGTCATTGTTTAATGAAAAAGATCTTTTAATAAAACACCAAGAATTAGGTACAAGAGACTTTGATCGTGGTTATCGTTTAATACCTTACACCGATTCAGATAAAACCTTTGCACATTTCCTCAAGTGTTGTCACTACGGAGTAAAGCCTACCTCAATCATTGAAGATCCTACCAATTGGTTTTTTATTGGTGGTATCGACTTTGCTGGATTACGTAGACCTGGAACGGTATTAGTGGTTCTTGCGGTTCATAAAAAAACGGGTATGAAAATTCCTTTAGAGATTGATAGATTAAGAGGTACAGGTGAATTGATTCCTCTTATGATAAAATACTTTAGGAAGTATGGTTGCGAACTTTATAAAGCGGAAAACAATGGTGTGCAAGAAGCAATCATTGATATGCTTATTTCATCTTTAGGAGATGAAAAATTTAGACGTTATGGAATCAGAGTAGAACCATTTTTAACCGGACGCAATAAAGCTGATCCAATTACGGGTTTACCATCCATTGATAAAGAATTTGAAAATCAAGAATGGATGTGGTGTTTCAGAGATAAACCTGAAGTTGGAAATATTGATGAACGTGATCCTTGGCATGTGGCCTATCAAGAATTTAAACATCATCCATTTTTTGAGACTTCCGATATAGTAATGGCTTCCTGGTTTGCAAGAGAGGGAGCAAAAGAACTATTTCGTGGTAGTCTTGGCCCATCTATTTATTGATGTGTTATTCCGTAATACGGTAAAAAACACAGCATTAGGAGAAGGAATATGAAAATCGGCCCTTTTGAGATTTCCTATGGAAAGAAATCATATAATGATTTAGTTACAATGATGCGGAGGGAAAAATCCGGTAGTGTTACTAATTTAAAAACACAACCAAGAGTTCAATTAGCAGAATACAAATCATGGGTTTCTTCTTGTGTGAGTTTAATTTCAGATCGTATTTCTACCCTGCCCTATTCTTTTTATAATAAAAATACGGGGGAAGAATTAACCACTAAGAATAAAGGGTTTCAGATTTATACAAAACCATTTCGTAGTCCTAATGATATAATGAGTTTTCGGTTTATTAAAGCTTTTTGCCAAATTCAATTAGACATGTGTGGAATGGCTTTTGTCTATATGGCAAGAAATAAATTAGGGCAGGTATGGGAGCTTTGGCCTTTGAATATGAATGATTTTATTAAGGTTGATGTTTCCGATGACCTTGTTAATCCTTCAGTTAAATATCAGTTTAAAAGTGGTACTGGATTTATTGATTTTGATATAAGTCAATTAATATGTTTGACTTATGTTCATCCTCTTAATCCTTACATTGGTGCATCTCCGATTCAATCACAAGCTTATGCCCAGGATATTGATTCTTACATAGAGATTTATGAAAGAGACTTTTTTAAGAATTCAGCCCGAATTGATTTTGCTTTGACTACCGATGAAAAGATAGATCAAATGAAGGCTGATGAATTAAAAGAACGTTGGAGAGAAAAATATCAGGGATCATATCATGATGTAGCTGTTTTAGATTCGGGTTTAAAGCCAGTACCTGTGTCATATGCAAACCGTGATTTTGAATTTTTAAACCTTGCCAAATGGACGATGGAAAAGGTTTTTGCTGCTTATAGAGTTCCTAAGTCAAAGTTAGGGTTTGGAGATAACGGTAGGTCAGGTGATGTACAAAGTGATATTTCTTTTAATAGGGAATCAGTACAACCACGATTATCTCTTTGGGATGAAGAAATTACCAAAGAGGTAATGCCTTCATTTAATGAAAACATTGAATTTAGACATAAGAATCCTATTCCAAGAGATCGTTTAATTGAAGTACAGGAGGGAAGAATTCATGTTGGTTTACCGACAGTAACAATAAATGAATTCAGAGAAAAAACACATCAGCTTGAAGCTGTTAATGGTGGTGATCGTGTCTTTATTCCAAAAGACATGGTTCCATTAGATAGAATAGATGAAGTGATCGATGCACAGATTTTAGCTCAGACAGCAACGGATGATGAGGACGATGATCGTGATGATGAACCTGATTCTCATGTTAACCCCGATGGTTCAGATGATAGGGATGATAACCCCACCGATGGTAGATCTATTGATTTATTGGGTAATGGTCATTTTAAAATTGTCTGTGATGCTGTTAGGGAAACAATAAATGATTATATCAGAAGTAACCTGTCTCCCACTAAAGAAAAACCTGATTTGAATTATGTCGATGAAAAAACTCTTGAGAATAGTCTTAAACATGTATTTGCTGATATAATTATAGGTATGGTAGATCATATGCTTGACTACTTTGGAGAAAAAGCAATCTATAAAGATGTTGATTTGGTAGATTGGATAGCTCCAATTTCGGATAAGGTGGTAGTTGAGTATAAGAACACTTTAACTAAAAATCCTAAATGGAAAGATGAAAACTGGAATGTTTATTTCAATGATCAATTGGATTCTAATCCAAGATTATCTAAAATAACAAATTCCTTATCCAGAGCGTGTATTAATTACGCTAAATGGTTGATCCTTAGAAACCACAATTCTGAAATGTCATGGATTGTGAATAGTAATGAATGTGGGCATAGAGGTAAATTGAAGGATAATATTTCTAAGGATCAGTTTCAGATTGGGAATATGAAGCTTCATTTTCCTAATGAAGTTTTAAATTTCTCATGTGATTGTACATTAACTGAAAATAAATTATTGGATAAGGAGTAAATTATGTCTTATGATATTTTAGCAAAAGATGGTCGCCCGATTAAAAAAGATGGTGATCCGGTAAAGGCAATGGATTACACGGTGGAGAAGATTGAACAATTGGATGATTCTCTTAAAACCTTTATTGCCGTGGCCTCCACTGAGGATGAGGATAGGGACAAAGATATTATCCGTCAGGAAGGATGGGATTTGAAGAATTTCAAAAAGAATCCTATGATTCCCTGGAGTCATAACTATTGGGGAATTCCAATTGGTAAGTCTTTGAAAACGTGGGTTGATAAAGATTCTAAAAAGCTTTTATTCAAACCTCAGTTTGATATTAACGATGAAGATAGTATGAAGATCTTCAACAAATACAAAAATGGTTTTTTGAAATCTTTCTCCGTTGGTTTCAGAGGACTTAAATATGAGTATCGTGATGATGATGATCGATGGTGGGGAGGAATTGAGTTTCTTGAGCAGGAACTGCTTGAAATTTCCGCAGTAACAATTCCTGCTAATCCCAATGCTACTGTCAGTTTGAATGGTGCTGATGATGCTGCTGGTAGAAATCTTATGCAATTGGGTTATGCCACACATTTTGCTAAAACGGATAGTGGTTTGTTTTATCCGGTACGTCAGCAATTAGCTGAATATCATACTCCTGAAGTTAAGGAGATTGATGATGTTGAGGGTGTACGGAGTGTGTATGCTCTTTCAGTTGAATCAGATGATGATCCGGTTGCCGTGGGTTATTACTTTGATCCTGAGAAATGGGAAATTCCCGAAATTCAAAAATGGGTTAAAGAAAATAATGAACCTACTTACAAACAGTTTTATTACAAATGGGAAGAAACGGATAAGGATTTTGAGGTTAATGTAGAGGAAGAAGAAGTAGATCTTCCTGTTTATGATGACCTCAAAGTATTGACAACTGAAGATGTTCCTGGTCATGATAAGGAACCTGATCCTGCTGTTTGTCCTGCCCCGAAAGATGATAAGGGTGATATTAACGATACGGAAAAAACACTGGATGATTATTTGAAGGAAATAAATACAGTCTTTGAGAAAAACCTGGGAGCTATTTCAAATGGTATGGAAAAAGCTGTTGGGAAAATACTTGGAGGCTTATTGGAAATTAAATCATTGCTTAATGAAAAAACCATTGATTCTGATGGAAATGTATCGGATAATAAAAGCAATGATGATTTAGCTCCTGATGACGATGATAAACATGATTCAAAATCCGATGATGACATTGAATTGGATGATTCATTGCTTTCCCCTGACAATGATAAAACCAATGACGATGACATGATTGAATTGGATGATGATTTGTTATCCGATAAGGAAAATGCTAAAAATGCGGTTAAATCTGTGTTTAGTGAAAAGCTGAAGGAAACGTTAAAAGAAGTAAGAGATTCTTTTAAAATCGAAATTTAATTTTAATTTTTCATAGGAGGATATTTCAAATGAAACTTAGTAAAGAAGAACTGGTAAAATTGTTGAAAGGCCAAGTTGCCGATGCTTTGGGAGGAGATGAGTTTTCGGATATGGTCAAGGACACCGTTCAGCAAATGATCAAAGATTTGCAGGAGGATGTTCAAGTTCCTTTTCAGGCAAAGGATGTTAACAAATACCTTGTGGCTAATCCCACTTTGAAAATTGATGGTGGGATCATGAGTACGCCGCAAGGATCTGTTATCAATCTCAACAACAAAAGCAATCCGTGGGTGCAATGCTCTGAGAATATGACTGAGTGGGCAAAGGACTTTGCTACTTATCTGAAAACAGGTATTGTCAGCAAGTTTATGTCGGAAACCATCGATGATGAGGGTGGCTACCTTGTACCGGAAGAATTCCGCAACATCATGATCATGTATGATGCAGAGGACACGCTGGTATGGCAACGGTCAACCGTGTGGCCCATGAATGGTGAGAAGATCCAGTTTCCAAAGCTCAATCAGAACCCCGATGTGCAGGATGTAGGTTTTGATAACTTTGCTGGAGTCACCTTTGGGTGGGTAGAAGAAGGTGGTGAGAAACCGGAGACCGAACCCACTTTCGGCATGGTTGAAATGATCGTGCATGAACTTGCCGGTTACACTGAAATCACCAATACCCTTTTGGATGACTCAGTTATCAATCTGGTGAATTATCTTACCAGACTGTTCAGGGCCGCATGGTACTGGTACACCGACAAGGCTTTCATCCAGGGAACCGGAGGCAAACAACCTCTTGGTATTCTCAACGATCCTTCGATCCTGAGTGTCTTCCGTCAGACCGCCGATACCATTGAAGTGCAGGATGTTTTGAACATGGAGTCCCGTATGCCAGCGGTTTTCGATAGCAATGCTGTTTGGTTTATCACCAAGCAGGGACGTGCTGCTCTCCGTGGTCAGACTGTGACTTCCTCCTCCAAGGAACTTGTCTTGCAGGAAATGTACACCGATCTTGCCAAAGGTTATGACATGACGATCCTGGGCAAACCTGCATATCTTGCCGATGGTAAAATTCCTGCTCTTGGTTCAACCGGCGATCTTATCCTGGGAACCTGGACTTGGTATTACATTGGTTTCCGTCAGGACTTCAGCATGGATTCCTCACGCCATTTCAAATTCCGTAATAACAGAACGGCCCTCAGATGTTCCGGTCGCCTTGATGGTCAAGCAGCTATTCCCCAGGCGTTTGTTGCCCTGGATGCAGCCCTTTCCTAATTCTAATTAGGACTTGACTTCTTAACTAAAAATTAATTTTTAAATAACACATTACGGAGGAAAAAATCATGTTTGATATGTTGAACAATTACAAATTCGGGTACTTCCAACATGCCGTTTCGGATGCTGCTGGTGCTGCTGCTAATGCACCGGATGATGATGGTATTGACCTTTGGGCCAGTGTTCAGTTGCCCAACAGTGTGCTTATCATGGCTGATGTTGGTTCTGTTGGTACTGATGGAACTTTGGATCTGATCATTCAGGATTCACCAGATCAGTCTACATGGGATGCCGATTTCATTACGGTAGCCCAAATCACCGCAGCCGGTCTCTATCTCATTGAGGTGTATGATCCCAATCGTTATATCAGAGTCAATGCCAATGTGTCTGTTGATGCCGTGGTATGGGCTTGCCTGTTCATGACTTATGAGAATCAGCGCAGACCTGTTACGCAGGTAGGAACTTCACCTACCTTAACATATGGTACTGGAAGAAAACCCAAGGTATCAGCAACCTAATTTCGGTTTGATGTAAACATTTTCGATGTTAAACTGGATAAGTGTTTCCAAGGGGTACAAGTCATCCGGTTTGTACCCCTTTTTTTTGAAAGGCGGTTAATTATGAGAAAAGATTACAAATTGACAGATCGGGGATTAATCAGAAGTTTTGGTAAAATTGATGTTACTTTGGATGAGACAATTGGAAATCGTTTTGTTAGTGAAGGAAAAGCAAGAAGGGCAACAGTACCAAGTTCCCCAGGAGAAAAAAGGTTGTATGGCCCCCCTTCTCATAAAGCGATATTTCATCCACCGGAGGAAAAAGCATTTGAGGAATTTGGTGATAATGGTGTTGCAAGGTATCCTGGGGTTAAAGATAGACTGTTTCCTCACATTGCAAAATAAGAGGTAATCATGGCCTTAAATAAAAATGCATTAATAGATAGTACATATTATTTTCAAATGTCAGATGATGAAGCTTTGCTTGAGGATGAAAGAGCAAAGAACATGATTGAAGATACGATTAATGCCGTATCTACTCAATTTGAAAAATTCTGTAATCGTATTTTAGTAGAAAGAACATTTACACATGATATTGCTGATACTGATAACTACGATTTAAGTCTTCTTCATTATTGTGTTTTTGATGCCCCCAAATTAGCTTCTCTCTTTCTTCCAACCTACCCTGTAACAACTTTAACTAAACTTGAGATAAGTGGTGTTGAAATTTCGGCAGCAGCTTCAGATGATTTTGATGCTTCTGATGGGTATATACTATATAACTCAGCAGGAAAAATAATTTATAGTCAGGGTTTTGATTTTCCATATCTTCAGAATGTAAAAGTGATTTGGAAAGCTGGTTATAATGATGATCACATTGAAATGTCGGATCTTAAATACCTTTGTTATATGGCAATTAAAAATTATGTAAATGCTCCAGAAAATTCCATGATGGAATCAGAACGTATGGGGAATTATACCTATAAATTAATGTCTCCATATTTTCAAAAAGAATTGAGGGGTTATTCTCCTCAGATATTTGAGAATTTAATGAAATATCGAAAGGTGGCTTTTGCATGAGTTATAATGGATTGTTAGCTCATAGATGTTCTATTTATAGGGTCTCTACAGATACTTCTACTGATGAGGGTTATACTACTCCTAAAACTTATGTTCTTTTAAAGGCAAATGTTAAATGTAGAATTCAAAATCTTTTTGAATCTTCTGCTGGATTACGAATTCAGACTTCAGGGATTACTGCTGAAAATGATTACCTTGGATTTTTTTTAAAAAATGAAGATATTCAAAAAGATGATAAAGTTGTCTGGAATGGTGCAGAGCTTTTTGTAAAACCTGTTGCTCCTTTATATGATAGTACAAAAATTCATCATAAAGAAGTTTATATGGGATTGTCTGAGACTTAATTATGTCTGAAAAAGATCCTGTAATAGCTGAAGAAATTATTAACATACGTAGAGTTGTAAAGGGCAGCAAGTTAGGCAAGCACATATCTGAAAATATTTTAATTCCTATATTACAACAATTAGATCCTTTAATTGATCAAATGCTTGATTGGATAGGATGGTATCTTAGAGAAGAAATAAAACATGTGTTGGCAACGGCTAAACCTTCAGGGTTTGTCTATACTGTTTATGCTGTAAATGAAAGTGCTACTTATGGAAAATATACAGAGATAGGCAAATATGAATCATCACAAAGAGGTGGCCCACCTATGTCACCGGATGTTGGTGGAGATCCTGATGTTCCCCAAAGTGGGAATTTACTTCGATCAATTAATTATGTGGTAAGTGGTAATAAAGTTATATTGGGGATTGAACCTAATGATACCTCATACCATCTTTGGTATAACCCTGCTTGGCCTGGAAAGTTATTTGTTTCAGAAGATACTGAACCAAGATCTTCTTCAGTTTATGGAGCAATATTAGATTCTCCCGAATATGAACATCAGCGACCATATTTTACTTCAACTATTCAACAGATGAAGGGTAAATTAAAAAAACAATTTAGAGAAGAATTTAGAAAAGGTGTTCAAAAAATAACAGGAAGGCCCACAGTTAGAAGGGCTATTGAAATCCATTTTAGATGGATTGAGGATTAACAATGATTGAAACCGATAGATACCTTGTACAAAAAGTCATTAATGATGCAACGTTAATTTCATTAATGGGTATAACAGTAAGTGATAAAAGGATTTATGCTTGGTATCCTACGTTTGATATAACTTATGAAAGTTCCTTTCCCTGTGCAATTGTTTATCGTAAATCTCTCAGAGGAAAGGGAGGAGAATGGTCTTATCCTAATCAATATCCAAGTATGAGTTATTATCTACGTACACTGTCAATAAGTCAAACAGTACTTGGTCAAGTGACTGAAAGGCTGATTGGTTTATTTGATGAAACGTATAAAGCTTATACTACTTCTTGGATAATTGGTAAAATTGAGATCAATTCAGTAGTGGATGCCCCGACAGAAGGAGATGCGGGAAATCCAATTTTTGTCAAAGTTGTTTCCTTTAGTTTTAGCAATGTTTTTAAAAATTAAGAAGGGCTGTTCCTATGGTGGATTATCAGTATAAGTACCGACTGGTTCGTGTGGTTTGTGAAGGAAAAATTAAATGCTGCAAATTTTGTGACGGTTTAGACTATGAAAAAAAACATGAGGGATTTTGCAGAAAATGTGGGAGACCTCTTGATAAAAAGCCAGGGGAAAATTGTAATTTCATAGTCGGTTATGTAGATCGTGCATTGAGGCCGCAGAAACATGTCAATTTTAAATGTAACTTGTGTTCAACAATAACTACTATTTAGGAGGAATTTATTATGCCGCAGTATCCGCTTGTCTTTGATTCGGATAACATATCCATCGGCCCTTGTTATGTATATTTTGCCGGAGTTCACGTAGGACATACTTTTGGTGGTGTCACGGTTTCAATTACTCAGAATACTTATGAATTGAAATCGGATCAATACGGTGAAACTCCTTTGAGGGTTTTGGATGCTGGTTTGGTTATGGAAGTCACAGTTAACATGACCGAATCCACTTTTGCCAACCTTAAACTTCTGTTTGCTTCCGCAACAGATGAAACCACCCACCTCACCTTTGGTAAACCCGTTGGTGAGCTTGTTACAACGGGTGAGCTTGTGCTGGAACCCATTGATGGGTCTGAGATCTATCAGGTCTATAATGCTGCACCGAATGTTGGTGGTGCAGTAGAGATAGCTTTTACCACTGATAATCAGCGTGTGTATGCTTGTCGCTTCATGGGTTTGATCGATGATCAACGTGTCTCTGGTGATCAGCTATTTCGTATCGGTGGATTCTCATCGGCTTAATATTGCCATAAAATGAGGTTCAGATCTACCGTTCAGAGAGGGGTCTATGTTATTTGCAACTATCCTTAACAGGCAAAGAAAAGTAGTGCGGTAATAATAGATCCCTCTCTTATATAAAAAGGTATTATTAAATAATGAAATGTGGTGGATGTACTCTTTGTTGTAAAACAACAAATATTGTTTATATGGATTCTCCTCATGGTGAATACTGTAAATATTGTATCCCCAATGAAGGGTGTATGATTTACCCTGATCGTCCAGATCATTGTAAAGTGTTTCAATGTTGTTGGTCTCAAATGAAAAAAGTCCATATTGATCTTAGACCAGATCAATGTAAAGTAGTATTTGAAAAAATCAATGATGCTTTAATTCTTGGTACTATTGATAATAAATTAGAAAATATTTCCCAATTAGTTAAAAATCAAATAGGAGCATTTAATAAAGAGGGAATATCTATATTTTTACAACAATTTAATCCTTATAAATTTATTTGTAATATGATTTATGGAGCAAATAAACAAGAAATTATAAATGCATTAGAGGAAAAAGCGAATGACTGCTCCAAGCTATACTGAAGACTTAACTGATGTATCTCTTGCTGATGAATCTTCTGGATGGGTAGAATTTACTGGAACTGATGGAGCAGGAGAAACATATAACGTTTGTGGAACCCCTGCTTATCAAGATAATGAGTATCCTTATATTCAAGGTAGCTATGCTGTAACTCAAGATACTTCAAAAAGTAGTGCTGTTGGATCAATAGCTATTAGTTCCGGTGGAATTACTGTACCGACTGATGGGGCAGTATTTGTATGGCAAAATTATTCTTCTCCCTTTGCTTTCGGAACTTACGCTCAAGGTGGATTTAGAATTTGTATTGGATCTGGTTTGGGTGATTTTGATATTTGGTATGTGGGGGGAAATGATAAAGAAAGTTATCCTTATGGTGGATGGGTTAACCATGTAGTAAATCCTACAGTTTCAGCAGATGATACCGCAGGAAGCCCAACAGCAACATTAGATTATATCGGTTCTGCTATATATGTTGTTTCTGGCCCTTCAAAGGGGGAACCCCACCAAGTAGATGCAATAAGATATGGTCGTGGATCTGCTATTTTTGAATATGGTGAAACTGCTGACTATGCCACCATTGCAGGATTTGCTACTCAAAATGACAATAATAGTTATCGTTGGGGTTTGATTCAAGCACAACCTGGGGGATATTTGTGGAAAGGTAGAATGCAATTAGGTTCTGCTTCTAATGCTGTTGATTTTAGAGATTCCAATGTGAATATCTTTATTGCTTGGACACCCAAAGTAACAGCAAATTTTAATACCATTGAAGTATTAAATGCATCTTCTAATATTGAAATGACAGGGTTTACCTTTCTCTGTCTTGATCCTTCTGGTACGGCATCAAAAGGAAGATGGATAACAACAAATGATGCAACGATTGCTTTAACTACTTGCACGTTTGTTGATATGTCCACCTTTGTTTTTGATTCTAATAGCACAATTGATGGTTGTAAATTTACAAGATGTGGTCAAGTGACTCAAGGTGGAGCAGATTTAGATAACTGTATTTTTGATGAATCCCCTGCTGCTGTTGCCTTATTAGTAGATAATCCAGATAATATAGATAATTGTACTTTTAATTCGGATGGAAATGGTCATGCTATAGAATTAGGTACTGCCTGTGCTGGAAATTCTTATACATTGACTGATTTTTTTGTAAGTGGTTATGCCACTTCAGATGGATCTACTGGAGATGAAGTTATTTATAATAACTCTGGTGGATCAGTAACCATTAATATTGATGGAGGTAGTGGTGTATCAGCCCTATCAATTCGTGGTGGAAATGTAACCCTTGTTGCCAATTACTCTTTTACTGTTACAGGGCTTGAGTCCGGTACTGAGGTAACAATTGTCACATCAGGAACATCAACTGTTTTGCACCATACCGAAAGTGCAGTAACTTCAGATGGTGATGGAAAATATCAAATAACCTATAGTCATGGAGGAGGTGCTACTGTTGATGTTTTAATTCATCATATAGACTATAAACCAGATATTTCAAATATTTACGGACTTACATTACCAGGGAACAATTCATCGGCAAAGGTTAATATGTTTGCTGACGAAAATTATGAGAACCCTTAATTAAAAACTAATTATCTATTAGGAGGAATTAATTATGGCTAAAGTATTTGATCCCACAGATCTTTCTCACATTGTTGATGCCAGTTGTACT
>Ga0255046_10000244_pt1 | contig 13829 bp, 14 predicted proteins | sample BC1_12_27_MG_FD_183632 | JGI IMG/M metagenome (GOLD analysis project Ga0255046, IMG submission 183632) | Seawater microbial communities from Strait of Georgia, British Columbia, Canada - BC1_12_27 | ecosystem: Environmental > Aquatic > Marine > Strait | place: Canada: British Columbia...
CGCCTCGTCATCGAGCAATATGCCTTTCACCACCGCGCCGAGATCGCCGCGCACGCCCGATCCGTTGTTGTTGAACACCTCGGCCACACGTCGAACGTAGCCCGGTGATGGATTGCTGGTTACGAGTCGCTGTATGAGCCGGATCGAAATGAAGGGTCCGACATTCGGATGATTGAAAATATTGTCCAGTGCACCGGCAAGATCCTGCTCGCCGGTCTGCCCGGCGGGCAATACCACACCGTTCAGCAGCGTCTTCGCTTCGGTGTCATGAAAGCCGGGGTACAGCTGCATCGGGATGATCTGGTTGAACTGCGTGGGCCGCGCCTGCCGGAAACTCGGCGCGCCCGCGAACGTCCATCCCGTGTAGACGTGTGCGAACCCTTCGATGATCTCCTGGCTGTAGGTCGGAATCGGCTGACCCTGGTTGTCCAGTTTTTCTGTGCCGTCGATATTCAGCTCGACGAGGCCAATTGAGAACAGCTGCATGACCTCCCGCGCGTAGTTCTCATCCGGTCGAATATTGTTAACCGGGTCGGGTTTTTCGTTGCCGAGCACACTCAGGTAGACGCCCATCGCCGGATGCAGTGTCACTTCCCCGAGCAGATCGCGATAGTTACCGAAGGCGTTCTCCGCGAGCACGTCGTAATAATCGGCAACGGCAAACGGCAGGTTGCTGAGTGCGCCGAGCTGCGACACGACCATGATTTCGGACAACGCGAATGCGACGCGCTGACGAAGCTGGTCTTCCCCGTCCAGCGAGTTGCGAAACCAGATGTCGACTCTGTCCGCGTGTAGCTGGAACGGAAACTGTGGTGGTGGCAAGGCCTGCAGATGCGGCAATTGCCGGGACACGGTTTTTTGCAACTGATCGTTAATCCACTCCTCCTGGCGCATCGATATGACGCCCTGGGCTTCCGCCTCTGTCGCCCCGAACGAGCCCTGATTGAGAAATTGGTAAGCCTCTGCCTTTGTGACAGGTGGCGGTGGGGGCGGTGGCGGGGGCGGCGGAGTGGACCCACCACCTCCGCCTCCGCCGCAACCGGCGAGGCCCAGCATCAGCGATGCCAGGATAGATAGCAGTCGATTCATGTGCATAGTCTTACCCCGATTTTCCAGAGGGTTCTAGGAACCAGGTTCCGTTACGCTCGTCCAGTGTCCTGTCCGATGTGTCGCATAGTTTCAGCGCGCTGTACGAGGCGTGCGGCAAGGCGCGTTCTGCTGGCAATGGCTGCGTCCTTGCCAAAGGACGCAACGCGGCCACACGCCTTGTACGACGCGCCCTTCGGGAGTCGACAGAAACGGCCAGGACACTAGTTACTGCTGTACCGACTCGAGATAGCTCACCTGCTCCGCGGTCAGCAGGTTTTTCAAACGCACCAGCATCGCCATCTGCTTCTTTTTGACCTGATTTTCGGCCAGCAGTGCCACATCCGCTTGTGCGATCACCCGGTCTTCGTCAATCGGCGCCTTGTCCAGCTCCAGCATCAGCGCCTGGTAGGCTTCGCGCATGTCCCACTCGTGCTCCGCCACGCCGGCCTGCACCTCGACGACGGCCGCTCTGATCGCCGTAGACTGCGCTTTGCTCAAGCTCAGTTCCGCCTGGTGCTCCAGTATCACGTTGGGCGGAAACAGCTTGCCTTTAAATACGTCTTCTTTGGGTCCCGCAGCCATCGCGGTTCCCAACCCGAAACTGGTCAGGGCCAGTACTAGAAAAATTCCCTTCTTCACAATAACGTTCCTCCATAGGTTTCGGTTGACTCGATGAGCACCGGAATATCCTGGTATATGTCAAATTGATGGTCGGGCATCAGGCTATCGCTGGGCGCCGACCAGCCGGTTGTCCCCAGCAATTCGTCAGCGTCGATGTAACGCAATTCATCCTCGGTCGGCGCGTGCAAACCGAAGGCGATGGCCAGGACAGCCGCAACAGCGGCGGAGCCGGCGAGCAGGCGTCGTCGCTTCCGACACGTCCCGGCTCGCGCGCTCGCCGCTGCCCAAACGCGGTCGAAGTCCGGCACACGCCTGCACCGCGGTCCAGACTGCGGCGTGTTCATCCGGGTCGACGGGCTGGACAGCATCATCGACCACACCTCCGCCTGCTACCTGAACCAGCCGCAGGCGCGATGCGATTCGTCGGTATCGGCTACGCGCAAGATTCTGCGCGACGGAAAACACGAACGTCTTGAGCGACGACTTGTTGTCGAAACGTGCTTTTCCAGTCAGTAACTCTCTATACGCCTGTTGCACCAGATCCTCCGCGACTGCCCGATCATAGTCCGAGCGGGAGAGGGCCCAGCCGAATAACTGGCCGTGAATGGCTTCCAATGCCGATCGAGATATGTGCGGGTTTTTGTCCAGAACATCACTGTCTCTCATACCCCCTCCCGAATGATTGGTGGCACCAGATGGATGCTTGTATGACACGCCATGGATGCGGCGCGCGCAGGCTTATGTAAAGTGGGTTGACGTCGCTTCAGGCGAATCCTCAATAGAAGGGGCAAACGCCGTGCTACTTACGCGGCATCCGGCGGCCGTCAGGTGCAGCGTCAGCGACACGGGCTCTTCACTACCCGCCGGATGAAAGACCAGCAGGATTGTAACGTCATGCTGTTCACCGTCGGCACGCTGGCTCACGCCGGCATCACAGCGGACAGAAAATCGCTGATCGACAAACGCACCCAGTTCATCAAGATCGTGAAAATAGGTGAGCACTTGGGTACGAATTCGCTTCACCACGGTCGCATCGTCGGGCTCGAAGACCGCCCACCGGGCTGCTTTCGCAATCGCATTGGCAATCTGCAGGCAAAACCGGCGCACTGTCAGGCTGGCGTATTCACGATACAGCTCGGAGCCACGGCCCATGGTGACCGACCCGAATAGTCGCGACCTGCCAGCAGGGCCGTTCGCAAGGACGTTAAGCCCGGCGCGACTCAGCAATCGCCTGTCGTCATCGTCAAGGGCTACGGCCGGCATTAATTTGCGTTGCAGTCCCATGCCCTGCTGGTTCAGGTCCTGCCATGGGCCATAGGTTCGGTCCTGCTTACAGAGCAGGCCCGCAATCGCGCCACCCGCCTGCCGCACGGGCGCGTCGATCTTGCCGCGCTCGATGACGCGCGGAAAGTAACCCAGCATGTTGGGACTCGCGTACCCAAGATTACGGATACCTTCCACAGCCGCTTCGGCAGTCGCCCACTCCGCGCGCGGATCGACAATTAACATCGCGCCGCGACGCCGACAGTAAAGTTCCGCCGCAAGCACCGCCGCGGGTCCTGCATCCACGCCTTTTCCGAGTGGTGGCAGGTAAAGCACATCGAAATTCTCGACGTCCTCCAGCGCGAACAAACCCGCACGCGCCTTCTGCGATCCAACCAGGTCATAGTCGGTCAGGTCGGTACCGTCCGTACCCGCCTGCGCATGGTCGATGTACGATGACTCGAATCGCCTGCCCTTCCTGAACGTGGACTCGGGCCTGTGTGTTGGATACGGATGCTCAAGCCGGGCAAGCGTCGACGTGAGCAACGCATCGCCAATGAAATTCTCGGCACCTTCCTTGAAAGACAATCTGCGAAACAATTCCTGATCGACGACGAGACCGCTGGCCGAATCTACTCGCTGCAGCGTCAGGTTGAAAAGGTCATCATCCTCGCCAACAGCATCGTAATCGACCGCCGCCCGTATGTGTTCGGTAGAACCCGGTTCGACTGCACGCAAAACAACCGCCGAGCCGCTTGCCGGTAAACACAGCATCGCACCACGCGCGTTGTTGGCAACGCGCACCACATAGAGGTGCCGACCACCATGTTCAAAGAATTGCTTTACCGCCGGGCCAAGACTTGAGCGCGGCCAGATGTCACCGAAGCGACGACGGTATTCACCGAAGTTCCTGACGAGAACCGGCGTATTAAGGGGACCACGAAGCGCACGGCCGACGAAAGCGGCCGTGGTTTCCTTTGACACATCGATGGGGCGATCCATCGCTGCGATTTCGGTGACCGTGATGCCATGGTCCACTGCTTCTGACAAGCCTGTCTCCGCGTCGGGCCAGATGAGTCCGCAGTCTAAATCATTCGCGATACGCAGTGCACTTGGTTAATCTGTGCGGATGAGTGATTTCCTGGCTGCGGCACACCCTCTGCTGTCTGATCGTCTTAAGAAAATGGCGATCGCCGATTTGCCGACACCGGTTTCGACGGTTCGTTTTGATACGCCCGAAGGACCGCGCACGATTTCAATTAAGCATGATGACGTAAGCTGCTCACATTATGGCGGGAACAAAATCCGCAAGCTCGAGTACATTTTCCAACGAGCCAGGGAACGCAACGCAAGCCGCGTCGCGACCTTTGGCGCGGTGGGCTCCAACCACGCGCTCGCAACCGCCATTATCGCCAGGCAACGCGGATTCGAGTGCAGCTGTTTTCTGGTACCGCAAAAACCCACACCGAACATTCCCACGACATTGAACATGCATCGGAGGATCGGCACGGAACTCGTTCCCTTCGGTCGCAACGTCGATCGCCTGGCAACATTCAGACGCTACCTGCAGGGCCGTCATTGCTGGGTTATTCCGATGGGTGGGTCTAGCTGGCTTGGCGCGGTTGGCTTCGTTAACGCCGGTCTGGAACTCGCGCACCAGGTCGCATCGGGGGATCTCGAATTACCGCATCGTATCTACATTGCGAACGGCACGATGGGCAGCTGCGCCGGACTGGCGCTGGGTCTTGCCCTGGCAGATCTGCCCATAGAAGTACACGCCGTTAGAGTGGTTGATGACCGCTTCACCACTCCGCCGGGCTTCGAACGCCTGCTGCAAAAAACGGCAATGATGCTGCATCGAATTGACGCATCGATTCCTGCGGATCTCGCCGACCGCACCCGTATCCGCTGGCGCAGTGAGTTCCTGGCCGGCGGTTATGCGGTCGCGGACAGCGTGACCAGGAATGCCGTGGCAGTAGCCGGGGATGCACTCGGCCTCAAGATTGAAACCACGTATACGGGAAAGGCCATGGCGGCACTGTTGCATGACCTGACTCTGCAGGACTACGCAGGGGAACGGTGCCTTTTCTGGAACACCTACAATTCCCGGCCGCTGCCAGTGACCGGGGACCGGCCCAGCACGGCAAACAATATCCCGCAGGAATTTATGAGCTACTTCGACTGAGCGGATTCTTCCGCCAGCGATTCCTCTTGCGCCGCGTCTTTACGACGCTTGAGCTCATCCTCGGCTTCACGCGATTCGCGGCGCTTGCGTGCGATTTCTTCAAGCATGAGATCCAGCCATTCACTCACATCGATTCCTCTTCGATTTCGGCTGCAACTTCGGCCGCGACTTCGTCCATCATTTCGCGCACCTCCAGCAAGGTTGGCGCGTCCGGATCCATCTCGACGGTGTTGTGTACAACGCGTGCTCGGGCAACGAACTCATTGGCGTCGTACATGACGATGCTAACCGGCATGCCCGACGCCTCGTCGGCCAGCGACCTTACGTGGCTCCGCAAATGATCGTTCAAGGGCCGCCCCGCTGCGTCGACGTGCTCTTCAAATAGAGCCTGCAAGCGCGCTTCTGCCGGTACGGCGTCGTCCTTCAGTGGCGTGTGCGCTTCAAAGTACAAGACGCCATCGCGTTGCCCCATCTGGTATGGCTCATTGACGATCATGACGGACTCACCGATGCCGACCAACGTATACAAAAACTCGATGTTCTCCGGGTACAGGCGAACGCAGCCATGGCTGACGCGCATGCCGACGCCGTAAGGTTGGTTTGTGCCGTGAATCAGATAACCCGGCATCTCGAGCTTGAGCACGCGAGTGCCGAGCGGATTGTCGGGACCCGGAGGCACGACAGACGGCAGGGGGTTACCCATTTCACTATGTTCGCGCCGAACCGACGCAGGCACCCACCAGCTTGGGTCCCTCGCTTTCGACACCACCTTGGTTGCACCCAGCGGCGTCTCCCAGCCTACGCGGCCAATGCCGATTGGATAAGTCAGCACTTGTTGCGGCTCACCGTCGGTGGCCTCCGGGTAATAGAACAGGCGCTTGGTCGCGATATTCAGAACGACGCCGCTCTTCGGAACGTTCGGCAGGACATATTGTGTGGGCAGCATGATGGGTGTGTTTTCCCCGGGCAGCCACGGATCGGTGCCGGGGTTCGCGGCCAGGATTTCGTCGTACCCCAGGCCGTATTCGCGGGCGAGGTCGGAAAGTGTGTCCTCTTTGCGAGTGAACACGACTTGCGGTTCACCCACCACCGACTGATCGGCCTGCGTTAATACAAAAGAATTGGGCGCAATCGGATCTTCGACGGGACGCTCTTCAAAAGCGACGGCACCGGAGTCTTTGCCTTTCTTGAGGCTGGCAAGAAAGTCATCCAGCGTCGCGCAGCCGCCGAGCGCCAACAGTGGCAATAGCAGGAGCAGACGTTTGAACACCATGTTCCCTATTCTTTCGAGCAGGTCGGAGCCCGGCCTTCCGCAATGGCCTGATTATAGAGAGGCAGCGTTTTCTGCCATTCGGAAACCAGCGCCTCAATTCGCGATTCACTGGACGGGTGCGTAGACACGAATTCGGCTGGTTTCTTGTCCGTAGACGCGTCCATCCGCTGCCAGAGCGTTACCGCCTCGCGTGGATCAAATCCCGCTTTGGCCATGTACTCGAGCCCGATGATGTCAGCCTCGCTTTCCTGACCCCGCGTGTGCGGCAGCGAAATGCCGAGGTCTGCGCCCGCTTGCAACGCCTGCTGCGCGGTATAGGTTGAACCGCTGTATCCACCGCCGAGTATGATCGCAAGTGCGTTGATACCGATGCCGGTCATCGATGCTCTCGACGCCCGTTCGTTGGAATGACGCGCCGTCACGTGCGCAATCTCGTGACCAATCACTGCACCGAGCTGATGCTGATTCTCGGTAATTTCCAGGATTCCCGTAAAGACGCCGATCTTGCCGCCCGGCATCGCGAATGCATTGACCGACTTACTTTCAAAGACCGCGAGTTCCCAATCGATGTCGCTGAGCGGCGGCTCGAGCACACTAACCACGGATTGCGCTACGCAGGCGACGAAATCGATCTTCTTGCGATCGGTCGCCAGCGGCATTCCGGCGCGCATCTTATTGAACGCTCGTGTGCTTTCAGCCACCAGCTCCGCGTCCGATTTCCAGATCATCTGGCTGCGGCCCGTCGGCGACGTCGAGCAGGACGCCGCGACGAATGCGATAAAAACAATAGGAATTAGTAACTTGAGTCTGTGCATGCGAATGAAAACTCCTCCAGTATCGCCGGATTATAACGCCTCGGTGCGCCGGAAACCTGCAATGCGTTTCGACCAGAATATGATGGGTCAGTTCCTTGCCGCTCGTGTCTGTCCTGGCCGTTTCTGTCGGCTCTGGAATCATGCGACCCATCGGACAGGACACTAGCGTGGCAGTCGGGATTCAAATCGTCGACGCCAGCCGGCCGCATCGGCTTTTTCAAGCAGTCCATCGATGTTCGACATCAGGCGCTTCTGTAGCGGTTTCTTGATGTTGTAGGTCACGCGATACAGGTCACGCTCCGCGGCCAGCTCTTTTAGCAACTCGTCGCTTGTCTTTATCTCGTCGGCCAGGCCGAGCTCGAGCGCTCGCGTGCCGTACCAGTGCTCGCCTGTGGCGACCTTATCGAGATCCAGTTCGGGCCGGTATTTGTTGACGGCGTCCTTGAACAGCGTGTGCACGTCTTCAAGCTCCTCTTTCAACTTCGCGCGATCCTCATCGGTGTTTTTGCCAAACATCGTCACTGTTCGTTTGTGCTTTCCCGCCGTGATTTGCTCGAAATCCACGCCGTGGCTATCGAGCATGCGATTGAAATTGGGAATCTGCGCGAGCACACCGATTGAGCCGAGAATCGCGAACGGTGCCGCGTACACCTTGGACGCGACGCACGCCATCAGATAGCCGCCGCTGGCCGCAACCTTGTCGACGCAAACCAGCAATGGAATCTCACGATCCCTGATCCGTGCCAACTGTGAAGCGGCGAGACCGTGCTCGTGGACGACACCACCATGATTCTCAAGCCGCACGATCACATCGTCACCTTCGGCAATGACATCAAGAATCGCACTGACCTCCTCGCGCAGCGATGGCACGGCGCTGGCCTTCAGGTCGCCCTTAAAATCGATCACGAAGCTACGCGGCTTCGTCGACGGGATTTTGCTCTCTGCCTTCTCCTCTTTCTTTCTTGCCTTCGCCGCCTGCTTTTTCTGTTCTTTGGTGGATATTGCGGCGCGCAGCGAATCGGCCAGCGACCTGAAGTTCTTGTTCAGGTTTTCGACTTCAAGTCCCTCATGGCTGGCCCGGCGCCCGGCAGAGGCTGCGACCACGACGACAACGACGATGGCGGCCACGATCGTAATGACCTTGAGAAGAAATAGTCCGTATTCAGCAAAAAACTGGCCCATAAGAATCCTGGCTGCCTGGTTGGAAGGGTGGTTCTAAATTGCAATGCCGACGTTGTTCTTTTGCAGCACCTGTTCTGCCCGGTAGCTGGAACGTACCATCGGTCCGGCAACGACCTCGAGGAAGCCTTTTTCGAGACCTTCGCTTCGATACGCCTCGAATTCTTCCGGCGTCACGTAACGCTCGACCGGCAGATGATTGGGTGTCGGTCGCAGATACTGGCCCAACGTCAGGATGTCGACGTTGGCACGGCGAAGGTCCTGCATAGCCTGCATGATCTCATTGTCACGTTCGCCCAAACCAAGCATCAGGCTGGTCTTCGTCAACACCGAGGGTCGATGCGCCTTGGCATGTCGCAACACCTCGATGGTTTGCTCGTAACCGGCGCGAGGATCCCGCACCGGATGCGTCAGGCGGCGAACCGTTTCGACGTTTTGGGCGAACATCTCGAGGCCTGAGTCGACGACGAGTTCAACATGTTCCTTGATCCCGTTGAAGTCCGGTGTCAGTGCCTCCACGGCGGTGTTCGGATTGAGCTTCTTGATCTCGCGGACACACTCGGCGTAGTGCGCGGCACCGCCATCGGCAAGATCATCGCGATCGACCGATGTAATCACGACGTACTCGAGACCCATCAGATTCACGGCGCGCGCTGAATTCAACGGCTCTTCGGGATCAACCCACCCCTTCGGGTTACCCGTGTCCACGGCGCAGAACCGGCACGCCCGCGTGCAAACGGAGCCCATCACCATGATGGTCGCTGTGCCTGCATTCCAGCATTCGCCGATGTTCGGGCACATTGATTCTTCGCACACCGTGCTAAGGCGGTGCTCGTGCACAATTTTACGCGTGCCTGAATAGCCGGCGCCGGAGGGCATCTTCGCGCGCAGCCAACGTGGCTTCTCACCCCGCAGCAGTGGCTCGGCGTCACGGCGCTCCTTGACTCCGTTCTTAATCGCAGCGAAGCCAGCGTCTGTCTTGTACTTCTGGCCACTCTGAACGATGGGAATGCCCTGGAAATTTTTGTCTTTATGACTCATGCGAATTGTGCGTGGGTTTGGCGTTTGGGGAACGCATTGTCGCACAAATAAGGGACAAAAAAAGATCCCGGCCGAAGCCGGGAGAGTCAGGGGGAAATTAATAAACGCCAGAAGTGTTAGTGCAGTCTCGACCAGCTGACCAGTCTTACAGCGCTCTGCTGGAGGTCAAAGTTGCGGGCCAGAATCGCTTCGATGTCGCGTTGATCTGAATCGTGTTCCATCGGTTGATTCAGTTCTACAACTCCGCAAAACTCGTTACCGTCCCGGTACTGAGTGTCGGTCAGAATGAACTGTGTGTAGTACTTTGCAGACATGGCTAAAGACTACCTGCGGCCGTGGGCGGTATCTGTGAGCCACAGCACAAATTCTTGGTCTTGGCAGCCCGATCGCCAAAAAGTAGACCCAAATCACAAATGATTCAGGAACTGCCGCGTGGCCCCTGTCTTCTGCTACCGTGCCGGAAAAAGCCCCAATCAGGCGCCAAATACGGCTAAGCTGCCGATTTTTCGGGTATTTTGGCGAAGACAGCGTAAAATTTGCTCAGATCGTGGACACGCTCCACAGTTTTGATGTCTTAGCATATGTAATATCGGGTTCCATCTGTCACCAATGCGGCAGACCCGCATCTAAAGAAATTGTGAGGAATGAATTCATGGTCGCGAAAGCCGGTCTCCCAAAACTCGTTGCATTGACACTGTTGCTGCTTGCAGCCGGCAGTGGCTACGCACAAGACGAGCTCCGCAAGACGTTTTTCAAGGACGCCGACGCCGCCCTGGCTGCGGCAGAATCCGCAAACGCCAAGCTGTTAGCCCCGAAGAACTACGAACGCGGCCTTAAAGAGTATCGGGACGCGGAATCTGCCCTCGCACGCGGACGTAACATCGAAGTCGTACGCGCGAACGCCGCGGACGCGACCAAGTATCTTAGAACGGCCACAGAAAAAGCAGGGCTCGCCTCCACCGCGCTGGCCCAGGTCATGAAAAGTCGACAGGATGCCGCAAATGCACAGGCCCCCGAATTGTCGGCAGAAATCTGGCAGGGAGCACAGCGCAAGTTTGCTGATGCCATTCGGCTGCTGGAACGCGGCGACCTAAAGGGGTCCAAACGCTACGAAATTGAAGCGACGAGCTTGTATCGTGACGCCGAACTTGTAGCGATCAAAGCACAGTATCTTAGCAAGACCCGTCGTTTGCTGGCAGACGCAGACCGCGCTCGCGTTGGGCGATACGCCCCGATTACATTAGGCAAGGCGAAACAATTGCTGGCGGATGCCGAACGCGAGTTGAGCGAGAATCGCTATGACACGGACCTTCCCCGGAGCCTTGCGCAACAGGCAAATTACGAAGCCAAACACGCCATCTATCTCTCGGAAGTTGTCCGCCGGGTTCGGGACAAAAAGCTAACCGCAGAGCAACTCGTGCTGCAGTGGGAACAGCCACTTCAGGCTATCTCAGGTGTTGCCGATGCCGTCCCCGCCATGGAGGAAGGTCCCGACAGGCTGACCCAGGAGTTGGTTGCTTTTTTTGAGGCGCAGCGTAATCAATTGCAGAGCCTCGAGCAGGAAAGTTCCGAAAATGAAATTCGTATCGCCGATATGGAAGAAGAATTGCGCGCATTGGACGAGCGCCTCGGCGGCGCAACGGCCGAGCGAGCCGCACTCATCCAGCGCCTGGAGGCACAGGCCCGCGTAAAACAGCAGTTCGAACAGATCGAAAAGATGTTTACGTCGGATGAGGCTCGTGTGTTCAGGGAAGGCAACACCATCATTATGCGACTCGTTGGCCTGAACTTCGACAGCGGGGCGTCACAGCTCAAGTCGATGAACTTCGACCTGCTTGCGAAAGTGGAAAAAGCGATTGACGTTTTCCCGCGCAGCGAGCTGACGATCGAGGGCCACACGGATTCACACGGCGGCGACGACTCCAACCAGACACTGTCTCAGGCGCGCGCCGAGTCTGTGCAACAGTACATGATCAATGCGATGCGCATTCCGACGTATCGGCTGATTGCGACAGGCTACGGCGAAACCCGGCCTGTTGCCAGCAACGAGACAGAAGCCGGGCGCGCTCGCAACCGGCGGATCGACATCGTCATCAAGCCGAATCTTGAGGCAAACTAGCGACCCGAAATCGCGGGGTCATGGCGGCGCCACCAGTCGGCCACGGTGCGCGCCGTCGTTTCATTAACGAGGTAGCCATACTCCGCGTGCACGTTGAGCTCACCGTCGAGTCGAAAATAATTTTGTAGCTCGGTGTCCTCAAAACTCTCTACCAGACCCAGTTCGAGCATCTCCCCAAAGTCATTCTGCAGCCGCGGATCGATCGCAGTCATGTCACCAATCGCGGCAAAATTTTTCCAGTGGCGGATATTGCCGGGATAGCGACTGCGGCCGCTTAGATCGGAACCTCTTATGCGTTTTTGCATGTAACGCTGACCGAGTGGGCTGCCCATCGTCAGAAAGAGGTCAACCTGAACGTGATCGGATCTGTTGTGCGATATCTCCCACAACGTGTCGTAGGCAATGACCGACCCCATGCTGTGCGCGACCAGCAGAACCGGACGCTGCGCCTCAATAGCCGCCCTCAGCGGTATCTTGAGCATGCGCCGCGTATGTTCGGCAATGCCATTATCATCTGCCACATAGCGATGTAAATCGCGCAGGTGCAGTTCCGTTCGCTCATTGGCGATGTGCGGAATCAGAAACGGCAGTTGATCACCCAGCGTGTAGATCCAGCGAGCAAGTCGACGCTTCCATGAACTCGCTTCGGCGATATCGCGTTTGCTCGCCCTGAGCTGGCTAATGACATTGTCGATCGCGTCAGCGTCGATACTGATATCCCGATGCTCCCGATAGAAGTCGAAGGTCCAGGAAACGATATCGAATCCGCCGGTGGTCGACGCAATCGCGTCCGCGACGGGTTCATCAACGCGACGCAAGCCAGCCAGTAAGCAGCGCAGCAGCGCATCCCTGTGCACGCCGGGCTCCGGTTTTGGCAGCAGTCCGGGTACGTAAAGAACGATGGGGTGGGCAAGCTCGGACACGGCTAACTCTGTCCTAGAAGATCATGAAGCTCACCCACGTTCTGAACTTCGGCGTCCGGTGATTGATATTCATCCGGCCACTCATCACCGTTTCGATTCACCCAGATGGCGCGCAAGCCTGCGTCGCGTGCGCCGTGAACATCATACAAAGGGTGATCGCCAACGTGCACGGTTTGTGCGGCACTCGCGCCACCCACGTCCACGGCCATGTCAAAAATCGGCCGCTCCGGCTTGGCGGCGCCGGCCATGGCTGCCGAGACCGCGCCGTCAAATAAATCGCGAATGCCAATCTTTTCGAGGTCGGCATTACCGTTCGTCACCGCAATCAGCACAAATCGCTCCCGCAGCGACACAAGCGCAGGGCGCGCCTCGGGAAACAGGGTGACGTCATTTCGCACCTCATCAAACACAGCGAAGGCGTCGTCGACATAGCTATCGTCATAACCGGCGGCATGGCCGATGCGCGACAAAACGGTGCGGCGCAAAAACGTAAGGTCGTGTGCCCGCTCGCTATACTCGGCAATAACCTCTGAGCGCACCTCCCAGATATCCGTCGGCTCAAACTGCTCGGTGATGCGCGGATAGTTCTCTCCGATCCAGGCGTACAGACGCTCTTCCGCACGCTTGATGACCGGGTGTATCGCCCAGAGCGTGTCATCCAGATCCAGAGTGATGGTACGAATATCGTTCATGTATTGCCCGCGGGGCGATGATCAACGACCATTGTGGAGTCAAGACCAATCCGGAGCAAGACAATGAAATACCTGCACACGATGGTGCGAGTCACCGATGTCGAAAAGTCACTGGACTTCTACTGCAAGCAGCTAGGGCTCGTTGAGCTCAAGCGCTACGACAGCGAGCAGGGGCGATTCACGTTGATCTACCTTGCGGCGCCGGGGGACGACGATGCGCAGGTCGAGCTGACCCACAACTGGGACCCGGAAGAGTATGACGAAGGCCGCAATTTCGGTCACCTGGCGTACCGGGTCGATGACATCTACGCGCTTTGTCAGAAACTCATGGACGCGGGCATCACGATCAACCGGCCGCCGCGCGATGGCCACATGGCGTTCGTGCGTTCGCCGGATAATATCTCGATCGAGCTGCTGCAGAAAGGTGAGGCGCTGCCGCCGCAAGAGCCTTGGGCGTCAATGCCGAGCGTCGGGCACTGGTAGGAATCCACGTCGAGGAGCGGTTGGAGAAAGCGGTCGCAAGAGACCTGCACTGCAAACGGCAACAACGCGAGTTATGGCCTACTTAGGTAATCATCTCACGAGGTGCCATTTTTCCGCTCGAGACGCGCATCGCCCAGGATTGTCAT
>Ga0255046_10000245_pt1 | contig 13707 bp, 13 predicted proteins | sample BC1_12_27_MG_FD_183632 | JGI IMG/M metagenome (GOLD analysis project Ga0255046, IMG submission 183632) | Seawater microbial communities from Strait of Georgia, British Columbia, Canada - BC1_12_27 | ecosystem: Environmental > Aquatic > Marine > Strait | place: Canada: British Columbia...
AATTACCCTGGCCGCCACCGGGGAGGCCATCGAGGTTCCCGTCTTGTCTCCATAGTTGTTTGGGGGAGTCGTGCTGCGAATACCGTTGATGCCCGCCCCGCCCGGCGCCAGGATGTCGACTCTGATGCCGAAATTCGAGTAGGAGGCCAACCGATCGGTCCCGCCGACCGACCCGACACTCACCACCCCGGGCAACGAACTCGGATAGTGAAGATCAGAGGTGCTTGCGTTGCCGGCTGCGGCCACCAGCAGGCTGCCCAGACCGTGGGCATACTCCATGACATCCCGTACAAACTGCGAGGCGGTGTAAATGCCCCAGCTCATGTTGATGATGTCGGCTCCGTTCTCCGCCAGATAGACCACGCTGCCGAGGGCCAGATTCATGGGGATGCCATCAGAGTCACTGTTGGCCGCGGAGGTCGGCAGAATCTTCACGTTCCAGCTGATGCTGGCGATACCGATGCCGTTGTCGGTTCGACCGGCCGCGAGGCCAGCCACGTGGGTTCCGTGGTCGGTCGGATCTTCGGGATCGTTGTCCTCTTCACCGTCGTCGTTGAGAAAGTTCCAGCCAACAAAATCATCCGGATAGCCGTTGCCGTCGTCGTCGACGCCGTTGACATCGTCCGGGTCGAAGATCCAGGAGCCTTCCGACTCTTCGATCACCTTGCCGTCGCCATCGGCATCTTCGCCGAGGTTCTGATAGATGTTGTCGACCAGGTCCTCGTGCCGCCAGGCTACGCCGGAGTCCGAGATGCCAATCACCACCTCGGCGCCATCCTCTCCTTTGTGCACATCCCAGGCCCCCTCCGCCTCGATCGAGTCGAGAAACCACTGCACGTTGAATGAGGGATCGTCCGGCGTTTCGTGGAGGTAGTAGAACGAGATCGGTTCCGAATATTCAACCGAAGGGTCGCTTGCGAAGAGCAGCGCCGCACGTCGCACGTCCACCCCATCAGCAAGGGTGATGCGATAGATGCGGGAGAGGTCCGGCAGATCGGGCCGCGTCTTGCTGAGCCGGGATCGAATCATCGGCTCCACCCGCAGCACACCGAGTTCGTCGGAGACCGCATCGAGCGATGCGATACCGAACCGAAGTGGCAGGGCCTTGGCCGCAATCTGTGCCGAATCCGACTTGAGCTTCACCGCCAACACGCCAACCTGATACAGCGGTCGGCCCTTGTGGTCGGTTGGCATCGCCTGGGCCGCCTGGAGTGACGCGGATCCCACCGCCAGCGTTGTAATCAACACCCCGCACCGGAGAATTTGGTTCGGAATCCTCATGAAAAAAATATCCAGACTGCTGCCCGGACACTCTGTGCGGGGCAACCTTTGGATCGCGTGTTCACAGTCAGTGAGTGCTGTCCGCCGCAAACCGGGATCGAGAATAGACCCAGGACACTCGATCCTGGCCGCCATATCCTAGCACCACGACACCACGCGTCCCGGACGATTCCGGTTTTTGGCCGGGGAGGAGTACACTCCCACGGCGAAGGAGGGACCGTGAATCCGAAACAACTCGTTTTGACCGCTCTGATACCGATTGTCATGTTCTCGTACGGGTGCCAACAGACCCAGGAACAACCGGCCGTTGAGACCGATTTCCGTGCCGAGGCGATGCGCCTTGCGCAGGAGACGCTGATCGTCGACACCCACATCGACCTGCCCTACCGGCTGCAGGAAAAGCCCGACGATGTCTCTGTTCGCACCGAGGACGGCCATTTCGACCTCGTGCGGGCCCGGGAGGGCGGTCTCGACGCCGCCTTTATGTCGATCTACGTGCCGGCACCGCTGCAGAAGACGGGCGGCGCACGCGAGCTGGCTGACGAGCTGATCGACATAGTCGAAGGCATCGAGGCTCAGGCGCCCGGTTCCTTCGCAATTGCCCGCTCTGTTGCCGAAATGCGCGCCCTCTTCGCCGAAGGGGTGTTCGCCCTACCGATGGGCATTGAGAACGGCGCGGCAATCGAGGACGATTTGTCGGCGCTGGAACACTTCTACGACCGCGGCGTCCGCTATATCACCCTCTCCCACTCGGAGCCGAACCTGATCTGCGACTCGTCCTACTCTACGGATCGACCGTCGGGCGGTCTCAGCCCGTTTGGCAGCGAGGTGGTTTCCGAGATGAACCGGCTCGGGATCATGGTCGACATTTCGCACGTCACCGACGAGACCTTCTTCCAGGCGATCGAGATCTCGAAGGCACCGATGATCGCTTCCCACTCGTGCTGCCGCCACTTCACCCCCGGTTTCGAGCGCAACACGACCGACGAGATGATCACCGTGCTCGCCGAAAACGGCGGCGTCATCCAGATTGCCTATGCGCCCGGTTTCCTCACGGAGGCCGCCCAGAAGCAATCGACGGATCTGTGGGCAACCATGCGGCAGTTCATGGAGGAACACGAAGTCGCCATGGGCAGTCCGGAGTTTCGGGAGCGGATTGCCCTCTACTGGGAGGAGAACGAAAAGGTCGAAACCAGCGTCAGCGATGTTGCAGACCACATCGAGCACGTCATCGAGTTGGTCGGCATCGACCATGTCGGGATCGGATCGGACTTCGACGGCATCTCCTCGGCCCCGACCGGCCTCGAGGATGTTTCGACCTATCCGATCCTCATCGAGGAGTTGCTGCGCCGTGGTCTCAGCGAACATGACATCCGCAAGATCTGCGGGGAAAACCTGCTGCGCGTCTGGTCGGAGGTCGAGAGGACCGCAGCGGAATTGCAGTTCTAGCCCGCATATCTCACCAGCTTCCTGCTGCGACCGGCGATGCATCGCACCCAGCGGTTTTTTCTCGCCTCGGGGTGCTCGACGTACCGCAAGTACGCGCTCCGCGCCCCTCGGGTCGAAAACCCCACTGGGCACCCCACCTCGCCGCCCTCGCGACGAAACCCGGTGAGATATGCGGCTCGTAAACCCGCGCTCGATCCGCTGAGACATCCCGCCTCAACCGGCTAAACCTCTCCCCCCAAGTGGCGGTCGCCACCGAAATTTCTGGTGGACCGCGAAGGGTTTCTCTGTCCACCACCCACTCACTCTGTGAATCGAAGACAGAACCGAGGTGGGAATGGAAACCAAATGCAGCTCTTCAATTCGTCCTGTCACGTGGCCGTCCCTTACAGTATTTTCAGCTTTCATCGGAATTTATTACACATGGGTCTCATTTTCCTTGATATTGATCACAAGACACCAATCGAAACAAGGGGGAAATCATGAACGAAAGAACGCAAATCAAGTGGATCCTGGCAGTTTTCGTGATGGCGATGCTCTCGGTCGCCATGGCCGGCGCCAACGATGCTCCGACCGTGGCCGAGCAGATCGGTGGGTTGCAGACGATGTGCACCGACACCGAGCAGGTGCGCACCCAGCGCCAGGCCGCTAGCCCACTCTACAACCGGCTCGGCGGCTATGATCGCATCCTCGAGTTCACCACCGAGGTCGTGCGTCTGCACAACCAGAACGACGCCATCAAGGGAATGTTCACCCACGTTGACTCGGAGAGGTTGGCAATGCACGTAGCCGACTTCGTTTCGGCCGGCACCGGTGGACCGCAGAGCTACACCGGCCGGACAATGCCCGCGAGCCACGCAAACCTCAAACTGACCGACGCCGACTTCCTGTCGGCCGGGGGGGACATCGTCAAGGCCATGCAGACCATGGGCTACGGCCAGGACGAGATCAACGAGATCCTCTGCATCCTGGTTTCACTCAAGGGCCAGGTGGTCTTCGAATAGTCTTTCCCGACTGAGAATCACGGAGACGCCGCCCTCTCGAGGGCGGCGAACTCATCTGTGGATGTGTTGGACAAAAACCGGCGGCGCCCATCGAGATCCGCTGCCGAGAAGAAATGGCGTGAGAGAATGATGCGTGCCGTCCGCTCTGAACCTTTTTGTCTACCTCCTCGCCGGTGTCGGTGGGATGGCTTACTTCGTCTATGGAAAACGGCAACAGAATGGCGTGTTCCTCGCAGCGGGGGTGCTCCTCTGCATCTACCCGTACTTCTTTGACAGCGTTCTCGCGTTGATCGTCATCGGTCTCATTCTGCTGTCGGCTCCATTTCTGCTCAGTCGGTAGCAGGACAAGCGCTCTTTGTGGGTGTCGTCCGGTGAGGCGGGGTTTGGGCGCACTCCTCGGGTATTCTCACGATCCGAATTCGAGAGGGATCAGTGAATGCTACCGATCGGTCTCCACCAGAGCTCGGAGATCGTCGGATTCAGCGGATCGATCGAATTCGACGAACGAAGTGGCGAGCTCGCTGAGAACCGCCTCCGGCAAGACCTGAACCGCGGCCGGATACAACACGGAGTCCTCTTTCTGGATATGACTCCGTAGTAGCGCAGTAAAGCTCGTCGCGTTTTCCTGGATGCGATCGATCTCGTCCTTCGTCAGCGGTCCCTCACCGCCGGCGATTTCCCTGAGCTGCCGCACGTGGCGCCTGCCGATGTCATGCTCTGCCAGCATCACAAAGATCGGTCCCGAGTCTGGGGAGAAACCGTGGTCGGCCATGGCGGAGAACAGCATGTCCTCCTCTTTGGCATGGTGGAGGCGGTCGGCGTACTCGCGAAAAAAGCGAGCGAGTTCTCCAAGTCGAGCTCGAATTGCCGGGTCGCTCGTCGACAGCGATTGGCAGAGCTCGTCGAGTGAGTCTAGCCCCCGTTCGATCACACGGTGTTCTTGCTTGAGGGTTTCGATCGGGTGATTCATATCGCGATGCTCCTTTTATAGTCCAACAGGAGCCGCGCCCTGCGATTCCAATCACTTCAGGAAATCCTCATGGCGAGGTCAGAATCTTTGTCGCTGTCGCAGGGAATTGAGAATCCCCGGCCGCCTTCCGGCGGGTCGCCGCCACCGTAACGTGCGGCTCTACGCTACCCGAAGAATGTCAGTCGTCGTCGGAAGCCTCTGGTTTACCTCGACGGTCCACACCATTCCGTCGCTCCCGTTCGCGGCGTTCAGCCACTCTTCGGCGCTCCTCGGCGTTCGGCCCGGTCCCGCCCTCATCCCGACGACGGTCCGTCGCTGTGCGCCGATCTTTTTCTTTCCGCCGATCCGTTTTGGATCGCCTCTCGCCCATATGCGCCTCCTCTATGTCAACACTCCAAGCATAACGCGGAGACAGTCGACCCACAATGGGCGCCAGACACGCGGCAGTCGTGATCGAGAAGAGCTTTTCTCTCGAGACCGGAACTCCGGATACCCGGTTGCGTATAAGAAACGTGGACGCGTACGCTGCGCCCGTCGCATCGGCTCAATCTTTTCAAAAGATCAGAGCGGAGGCTTCATGATGCGTTGGTTTTGGTTAACTCTCGCGGCTGTGGTACTGGTTGCAGTCGGGGCGACGCTGGTGGCCCTGCCGCAGGCTCCGGAGTGGACGACATCTTCGCGAGCGGCTCTGGCCGAGTTCGAAGCGGGAGACGAGGCACTGAGCAAGGTGTACTTCGTGGAGGCTCGAGAGCATTTCGAACGTGCCTACGAGTACGACCCCGAATTTCTCCTCGCCAAGTGGCGATTCGCCCAGTTTCTGCAAGACGATAATCCGCAACAAGCGACTCCCATTCTCGACGACGTCATGACGGCAGATCTTGCCAATCTGACAGCCCGCGAGCGGTTTCTGATCGAATACTGGCGCGCCATGCGGAGAAACCTCCCGGCCGAGGCCGCTCGGTTGGTCGACGAGTGCGTGGTGACATACCCCGACGACCCGTACATTCTCGCGGTAAAGGCCAGCGAGACCTGGCGATATGGGAACCTCGAGGAAGCGGAACATCTCTACCAGCGATTGTTGAAGATAGACCCCAACTGGGTGGTCGCCTACAACGCTCTCGGTTACATCAAGATGACACAGGGCCGATTCCCCGAGGCTGAGGAACACTTCAAGAGCTACCGTTTTATCGCTCCGGACCAGGCTAATCCTCACGACTCCCTCGGTGAGCTGTTCATCACCACCGGCCGGTACGACGACGCCGAAGCGTCCCTGGAAACGGCGATCAAGATCAAGCCTGATTTCTGGGCGTCGTATATCCACCTCGCGATTTTGAAGACCTATATCGGCGACTCCGATGCCCTTCGCAACCTCGTCGAGAGCGCACGAGCTGCGGGAAGCCCCGACGGCGTCGTCTTGGAGATGGAGTGTCGCGCACGATACGTCGAGATGGCAGGACGCGAGGCATGGCGGGAAATTCTCGCCCAACGGAGCGGCGAGTGTGCCGGGGGCTTTAGAAACGGGCATGCCGCTATCATCACCCACCGAGCTGCATGCCTGACCCATGATTGGAAAACGGCTCGGAAGATCGAGGCTGAAGCGGCAGAACACCTCTCGAATGCGAGAAGAATCGGTGACGAAGACGCCGTAACGGCACTTCAGGCCGCCGTTCTCCAGATGGAGGGCGTACGTCTCGCTATCGAGGGAGATTACGCCACGGCCGAGAAACAACTTCGTGCCGTCGACGAACAGCTCGGGTACATGCAGGTCCAGTTCGGTATGTACAAGCTGTTCAACCGCACCATCCTCATCGAGACCTTGTTCGCCGGCGGCAACGACGCGGAAGGTCATCAACTGCTCGCCGAGGTTCGCCGTATCAACCCATCGATGGTTGAGGAATTCGAAGCTTCCGGTTTCAAGGTGTTGGGGCTCGGCCGCGGCTGAGTCAAACCCTCGATCCAAAAGAAAAGTGCCCCCAGACCAATGAAATTGATACCACCGGAAAGCTGCCCCGTTTAATCAACCAAGTGTTTGGGCAGTCGGTCCCGCTACCACCACGAGGTCGTCCCGTCTCAAAGGTAACCAACGGCGCTTCAGCCACATATCCCTCCATATGACACGAGACATGCATGAATCCCAACCGGCACGCCGATGTCGGCGATTTCTCCGCGTGTCGTTGTTGGTGACCACAAGCGTTGTTTGCGTCGTTTCGGCGGGCGCCAACACCGGGATGGCGGGCATCTCACCCGAGGGATTCAGCGCCTCGTCGGAGGGTCTGCCCGACCCGGCAATCGGCGCGTGGTACGCGACCGTACTCATAGAAGGTCGAGGCGTCGTCTGGCCCTTGGGCGAGTTACCCCGGCTGCGCACCAAACGCGGGTCCGGCATCGTGGTAAAGGTCGACGAAGAGCGGCGGGTGGCTGTTGTTGCCACAAATGCCCACATCATCACTTGTGAGGATGAGACCTGCAAAATCCGAGTGGGTTTCGGCGATCCGTTATCGCCGGATGGTCCGAAATGGTCCGAGGCCGTTCGCGTCGTGTCTCGGGAATCCAGGAGGGACCTCGCTTTCGTCGAGGTCGAAATACCGGACGGCGCCGAAACCCATACCGCCAGATTCGCCTCAGCCGAGTGCGGCGAATCCGAGGTAGATCACGTGGTGTCTATCGGCTGGCCCGATCTGAGGGTTCGGAAAGAGTGGAGCGTCAAACCTCCGCCGAATTACAGGGACCAGGTCAAACGGTACTCCGACGGTCTCTTCCTGCTCTGGCTAAAGGGCTACCGGATGAGACCGGAGGTCAATCGGATGTTGGAGCGGTTGCAGGTCGTCTTCCACAATTCCGATGTCCTTCCCGGTTCGAGCGGCGGGCCATTGGTCAACCGAAACGGCGAGGTCGTCGGCGTCAACACCATGGTTGTGAGCGACGTCAGGGCACCCGATCATCACCGATTCTGCGCCCGGCGGGACCAGCACCAGTCGGGGGAGTGTGTTCACGTCGCCATCGCCTCGGGCGAGCTGATCAAAGAGTTCGAACGGGTCTAATCATCACGCATCACGATGGTGGATTGCGCGTCGCCGCCCGAGTACGAACACGGTCGGTGATACTCAGGGCTCCAGACCCGCGTTGTAGCCGTTCATGAACTGTAGGAACTTGGAGACATCCACCATGTCTATTCCCACGTATCGGATCGAGTGGGAGTCGGTGCGCTCGACGATCGGCAGATAGGCCAGGATCTGTGACGGCCGGTAGTTTTTGAATCGCACATCAAGGGTCACCGGGGTCGAGACCACAAACGGCTCGAAGTCATCCAGCCTGCGTAATGCCTTCTTTATCGTTTCACCGATCAGCTCGTACGAGGCGGCCGGGGTCATGGTCTTAGCCGAGTGGAAACTAAAGTGCCATTTGACCACCGCGCCCTCGATGTCACCGATCACCGATCGGATCTGTTCGACAGTCGCATCGTCACCCGACACCATAATCACGGGGACTCCGAAGTGGCCGGCGATCGCCGCATTCACTCCGCCCTCGGGGACGGACTTCCCGTTGAGCCTTACGTCGGCCAGCCTGGTGCTTGAAAAGGTGTGCGCCCGGACGCCGTCCGGGTTGGAGGTCCCGGCGTGGTAGCCGAGAAACACTGCGGCGTCGAAAGTCGAGTCGATTCCCTGCATCATCCCCAATGGTCGCGGCCATGATCGGACAACCAGGACATCCTCAGGAAGCCGATCGATGAGCAGGTTTTCCCCGTTGCCGTGCGAATCGGCGACTACAATCTCGGTCACGCCCTCCTGTCGGGCGGCCTCTATCGCCGCCAACAGTTCTCCGGTCATCCACTCACGAGCCTTTTGATACTCGAAGCCGTCAGGCCCCAGTTGGTCGGCGGTCACCACACCAACCACACCCTCCATGTCGACAGAGAAAAAAAGTCTGAGCTCCTCATCCTGAGCCCCTGCCACGGCAAAGCTCAAAGTCAATACGACACATGTCGCCAACCACACCCGAACTTCCAATGTCTTCATGGCGTCACCTCGTGATCGAAGTATTGCACAGGCGCCGAGGTCGAAACGAACTTGAATTTCTCAGAACACGATCCGACCAGGTCGAGAAATGCAGACGGTCCCTTTTGACGTGTTCGTCAGTGTGGCAGTACTTCGCGAAGCCGGCGGATATCCCCCGGGCGAGTCCGGCAACAACCCCCGAGTAGCCGAGCACCGGACCCGTACCATCCGCGGCCCGCTAACGCGAATGCAATCGGATCAGCCGGACCGGACCACTGTTTGCGATCGGCGTCCCATATTTCTCCGGAATTCGGGTACACCACAACGGGGGTGCCGATAATATCGCCGATCACCTCCACGAGGCTCGTGATGTGTGCAGGCGCCGTGCAGTTGACGCCGACCGCCACCACCTGATCGATCGAAGAAAGTTCTCTCACGCACTCTGTGATCGGTGTGCCATCCCTGATGTGTTCCCCATCGCGGCAGCTAAAGCTGAACCACGCGTGTCGATCCGGTGTTTCGGTCAGGAGTCGCGCGAGCGCCCGTGCTTCGTCCGCCGACGGTATGGTCTCGCACGCAAGGAGATCGGCGTCCGTTGAGCAAAGGACTTCCCATCTCCGGCGGTGGAATTCGACCAGGCCGGATTCGTCGAGGTCGTAGTCACCCGTGAACTCCGCCCCGTTGGCGAGATAGGCGCCATACGGACCGACGCTCGCGGCGACCAAAGGCTTCAGCCTGTCCTGCCGATGTGCCGCATCTGCCCAAAATTCGCCCCGGGCCTCGAGCGCCAGGCCAACCGCCCTCCGAATGGTGTCCTCGGCAATACTCTCGGTCGAGCCACGCGCCATAAAGCCCTCGATCGTCGCCTGGTAGCTGGCGCTGATGATGCAGTCGGCGCCTGCCTCGAGGTACTCACGATGAACATCGGCGATGGCCTCCGGCGCGTCAAGGAGGAGCTTGGCAGACCACAGCGAATCGTCGAGATCGAAACCCGCCCGCTCGAGCTCCGACGCCAGACCTCCATCAACGACAAGAAACCCCTGTGATTCTAGAAAGGGTTGGATCGGGTTGTGGCTGTTCACGCGGCGAGGAAATCTGCGAGCAGCCCCACGATCGACACAACATCGAGCCGGAGTTCGTCCGCAAGCTCGAGCGATCGAGGGTGGCTGTCGCTACATACGATGTGGGTGAACAGCCCACTGCCGACAAGCATCTGCAGGGCATCTCCCGGCAGGACACCGTGGGTCGCGACCGCCGCAGTAGACGTCGCACCAGCTTCGAGGTATGCAGTTGCTGCGCCGATCAGCGACCCGCCGGTGCGGATCATATCGTCGTAGATGACGACCTTGCGTCCGCCTACGTCCGCGTTCATCGATTCAGCCTCGATGGTCCCGTCGTCGTGGCGGCGCTTGAAGATGAACGCGCCCTCGACGCCAAGGTCGTTGGCCAGCGATTCGACCAGCTTCGCCCGACCGGCATCCGTGGCGCCAAGTACGAACTCTTCCCCGCCTACTCGCCGGATTTCGTCGAGCATCAGCGATCTCGCCGAGAGGTGGACCGGCCGCACCTCGCCGGAAAAATAGTGGGGCAGGCCTTCGCTGTGCAGATCCATCAACGCCACCCGGTTGCCCAACCCGGCGGGAGGTATGGAAGAGAAGAGTCGCGCACGGGTCTTTGCGACGACCACCTCACCGGGTTTCACACGCCGCTCCATGGTTTGATATCCAAAGAACGGAATGACGAGCGTCAGCGTTCGCGCACCGGCGCCGACCGTCGCGCAGGCGAGATCGTAGAGCGTCAGCGTGTCGGCATCGTTGATCGTCCCACCGAGGACCACAACATCCCGGCCAACACTCTCGGTCAGAATACGAAGATAGCGCTCGCCGTCAGGAAACGGCCGCGTTTCGAGCTCGCCGGCCTCGCAGTGGTCATAGCTGCACAGTTTCTCCCGGAGGTAGTCGTAGCTGGCGGTCGAGAATACGAGATTTGGAGTGGTCACAACTCCATCCTAACCCGACGCCGGTGGGATGATGGCGCCGAGAAGCACCAAAACCGGCTACCGCATCAACCTGGTTCGGCTTCGCGGCGGACACGCCGCCTCATCCGAGGAGTCCGCAGAAGGCTGGCTCGATGGCGAATGGACCTCGAGCCGGCCGGCGGACCTGCTCCAGCTGCCGGGCGTTTCGCTGCCGGTCTCGGACGACCACGCAGGGGCAATCTACCGGATCAGCTATGAGGCGGGTAAATAACCCTCGTTCCTCACCAGCTTTTTGCTGCGCCACAGCGTGTTGAGACGGCCCTGCTATCCTCTCGTTCGGCAAGATCGTCCGGGAGGTGTTATGGCCGAAGACAGCGGGCGCGGGGTCGCATTCGACAACGAACGCTACCTGGCCGAGCAGAGCGAGGCCATTCTCGATCGTATGCAACAGGTGGGCGGCAAGCTCCACCTCGAATTCGGCGGCAAGCTGCTCTACGACTACCACGCCGCGCGGGTGCTGCCCGGTTTCGACCCGAACGTCAAAATGCGGCTTCTCCAACAGCTCGCCAGCAAAACCGAGATCATCCTTTGCGTTTACGCCGGTGACATCGAACGACGCAAGGTGCGGGCCGACTTCGGGATCACCTACGACGCCGACACCTTCAAGCTCATCGACGACCTGCGCGAGGGCGGGCTTGCTGTGCGGGCGGTGGTGATCACGCGCTACGAAGATCAGCCGGCGGCCGAAAAGTTCGGAAACCAGCTGGAACGGCGGGGGGTCCGCGTCTACACCCACCGTCCAATACCCGGCTATCCGACAGCCGTCGCGCGGGTTGTGAGTGACGAAGGCTATGGCGCCAACCCCTACGTCGAGACCGACATGCCGCTGGTGGTAGTCAACGCACCAGGACCCAACAGCGGAAAGATGGCCACCTGTCTCTCGCAGGTCTACCACGAACACCTTCGCGGAATGCGCTCCGGATATGCCAAGTTCGAGACCTTCCCAATCTGGAGCCTGCCCCTGCGCCACCCCGTGAACGCCGCCTATGAGGCAGCCACCGCAGAGCTTCACGATGTCAACATGATCGACCCATTCCACCTCGAGGCCCACGACGAGCGCTCTGTCAACTACAACCGCGACATCGAGGCATTCCCCCTGCTCCGCCGCATCCTCGAAAAGATCACCGGCGAATCCATGTATCAATCACCAACGGATATGGGGGTCAACCGCGCCGGGTTCGCGATCATCGACGACGAGGTAGCGCAGGAGGCCGGCAAACGCGAAATCATTCGTCGTTACTTCCGCTATGCCTGCGACGAAGTTCTTGGCGTCGAGGATGGCGCCGCGGTGAGGCGGATCGAGTCCCTGATGGAGGAATTCGACCTCAAGCCCGAGCATCGTTCAGTGGTTCTTCCGGCCCGAGCCGCAGCCGAAGCCGCCGAGCAAAAAGCAGACAAGGGCCACCGAGGTGTGTTCAGCGGGGCCGCGGTCGAGCTACCGGGGGGAACAATCGTCACCGGCCGCAACAGTCCCATGATGCACGCGGCGTCGTCGTTGGTTCTCAACGCCATCAAAGAAATGGCCGGCATTCCTGAGCACCTCGACCTGATCAGCCCTACGGTCATCGAATCGATCGGCACCCTGCGCAAAGAACTCCTCGGCCACGACTCAATCAGTCTCAACCTGGAGGAGACCCTGCTCGCGCTGAGCATCAGCTCCACTACCAACCCGACGGCCCACCAGGCCATGATGCAGTTACCGAATCTTCGAGGGTGTGAACTCCACCTGACCCACCTGCCAGCACCCGGTGACGAACGAGGCTTGCGCCGACTGGGTGTCACGCTGACCTGCGACCCCAGCTTCGCCAGCGACAAGCTTTTTGTGTCGTAAGACAAAGGCCCGACGAACACCGTCACGAATAGGCGGTGTTCAGAGTCCCAGAGTTGCTTCGAGAGCGAGCTCGATCATTTCGTCAAAGGTCGTCTGGCGCTTGACGGGTGACAGCGCCTCCCCGCTCTTGATGTCATCGCTTACGGTACAGATCGCCAGAGCCTCGGCGCCAAGCTCGGCGGCGATCGCATAGATGCCGGCGGTTTCCATTTCGACGCCGAGGATGTTGTTCCTTTTCATCAGCTCGAGCTGAGTGGGATCCGCTGAATAGAACAAATCCGCCGAGAACACATTGCCGACGTGAAAGCTGAGTCCCCTCTTCTCGGCCACCCGCACCGCCCGTCGCAAGAGATTGAAGCTGGCAATAGCGGCAAGATCGTGGCCCCCGAAACGCATCCGGTTGACGCCGGAGTCAGTGGAGGCCCCCATGGCGATCACGATGTCGCGAAGCTTAACGTCCGGGTGGACGGTGCCGCAGCTGCCGACGCGGAGAATGCGTTTGACGCCGTAATCCCGGATCAGCTCGGTGCAGTAGATTGACGCCGAAGGAATCCCCATCCCATGCGCCATCACGGATACGGTGCTTCCTTTGTACTCGCCCGTGAAGCCGAGCATGTTGCGAACTTCGCTGACCTGACGGGATCCTTCGAGGTAAGTCTCCGCAATGTACTGGGCCCGCAGCGGATCACCGGGCATCAGAACGGTCTCTGCGAACTCACCCGGCTCGGCATTCATGTGGATGGTTGCCACGGAATCTCCAATCGATCGGTTTCAGACCGCCTCGACCTCGGACCGGTTCCGACCACCCTCCTTCGCCCGGTAAAGAGCGTGGTCCGCCGTTTTGAGAATGATGGGGAGATCGACGTCGTCAAAGTCGGTGACCACGGCGGCGCCGAGGCTGATCGTGATCTCGAACTCGCCGGCATCGACGGCCACGGGCCCCGACTCGCAGGCGAGGCGCGCCCTCTCCATGACCTCGGTCGCCGTCTTCTCGTCCGCCGGATAGAGGATGATCAGGAACTCCTCGCCCCCGATTCGCCCGAGAATGTCAGCCGAGCGGAGGGTGGAAGCCACTCGACGGGTCACTTCGGTGAGCACCTCGTCTCCGGCCAGATGTCCGATTCGGTCGTTGGTGCGCTTGA
>Ga0255046_10000246_pt1 | contig 13707 bp, 14 predicted proteins | sample BC1_12_27_MG_FD_183632 | JGI IMG/M metagenome (GOLD analysis project Ga0255046, IMG submission 183632) | Seawater microbial communities from Strait of Georgia, British Columbia, Canada - BC1_12_27 | ecosystem: Environmental > Aquatic > Marine > Strait | place: Canada: British Columbia...
CCTTGAACGGCTTGCCGACTACACCGAGGCTCGCCAGGATCTCAGGCAACAAATTACCAACGCGCTCGTCTACCCTGTCGCCCTCGTAGTGATGGCCGTAGCCATCATCAGCTTCATGTTGGCAACCGTTGTGCCGAAGATCGTCAGCGTGTTCGAAAACACGTCTGCCGAATTGCCAGCGCTAACCAGTGGCCTGATCGCGACCAGCGATTTTCTGCGCGCCTACTGGCTATTCGTGATCATCGGATTGTGCATTGTGGCCTATGCGACATGGTGGGTGCTGCAGAAAGACGTACCTCGGCGCCGCTACCATGCGGCACTTTTGCGCATGCCGATCGTCGGCCGCCTGACGCGCGGCGTCAATACGGCACGCTTTACCCGCACGCTCAGCATCCTTGCGGGAAGTGGCGTACCGATTCTGGAAGCCTTGAATATTTCTGCGGAGGTCATTGAGAACCTGCCCATGCGGGACGCCGTTATGGAAGCCGCGCTGAGGGTCAGGGAAGGCGGCTCGATCAGCAAATCACTGGCTGCAAGCAAGCTTTTTCCGCCGATGATGATCCATCTTGTTTCCAGTGGTGAAGCCGGCGGACGCCTGGAGGAAATGTTGTCGCGGGCCGCTGCCGGGCAGGAACGTGAAGTGAACGGTCTGATCGCAGCGTTACTCGGAATCCTGCAGCCATTGCTGATCGTTATCATGGGTGCCATTGTTTTGACGATAGTCCTTGCAATTTTGCTTCCAATCTTCGAAATTAATAACCTGATTCGCTAATACGATTGATTGGCCTGCTTGTTGCTGGAGACGGATGCGATGAACGGTAAAAACATCGACGACAATGATGTGCTGGACGACGTTTCGTCCGACGATGATGATGTGGTGGACGACGTTTCGTCCGATGCATCCTTGACGGAGACGGTTGTCCTCACGGAGGTAGACGAGGATGCCGTTGGTGATTCAACCATCGAAATGGACATTGAGAAACTGGTGGAAAAACTTGACGCCAGTGACAGCGATGACGTGCGCCACAAGGCGGAGATTCGGCGCAAGGTCGAGGAACTTCGCGAGCAGCGTGAGAAAGAACTCGACAGTACCTTCAACTTCAATATGGACGACGACTGATCGTTTTACATTAGCGAAAGTCTCGCGATCGGACAGTCAGGTCACCAAGCATATTGGTGTGATCGACTAATCGACTTGCGATCACATGTATTACTTTCCCCTCAATCTGCAGTTCCCCGGCAACACCCAATAGGCGAGCGTTTAACAGTGCCGCACGATAGTGTTCCGCGACCTGCTTCCAGACAACAAGATTTACCTGCCCCGTCTCATCTTCAAGCGTTACAAAAGTGACACCACTTGCCGTACCCGGCCGTTGCTTCGTGATAACCAGCCCGGCTACGTTAACCTTTTGACCATTGCCGACGCCGGGCAGCTGTTGTGCGGAGACATATCGGTAACGATCCAGGTGTCGTCTGAGCAGGCATATCGGATGCCTTTCAAGGGTCAGCCCGGTGCTCTGATAGTCCGCAACAATATTCTGACCCTCCGTCGGCTTCCTTAAGAGAGGTGTCGCCTCAAAGCGATCCATTGATGGAAACAATGGCATGGGCTTTTCGATCCCGGAAACAGCCCAGCGTGCCCTGTACCGATCGCCGGAAAGCGGCTGTAAAGCACCGGATGATGCCAGCACGCCGAGTTCGCGCTGATCCAGCCCCGCACGTTCGAGCAATTGCTGCGCTTGCGTGTAGCCTCCGGAACCGCATTCCGCAACTATTCGCCGCCCTGCCGCTTCAGACAGCCCCTTGACCATTCTCAGGCCCAAGCGCAGTGCCGCCCTGCCCTCGTCACCCGCCTCCAATGAGCAATCCCACTGGCTGCGGTTGACGTCGACCGGCCTTACCCGCACACCGTGCCTCTGCACATCCTGAACCAGTTGCGACCCGGAATAGAAACCCATTGGCTGGCTGTTCAAGAGCGCGCAGGTAAATGCGGCGGGCTCATGACATTTCAACCAGCACGAGACATACACGAGCAGCGCGAAACTCGCAGAATGCGATTCGGGGAATCCGTACTCGCCAAACCCCTGAATCTGCCGGAATATCTGCCGCGCGAACTCCTCCTCATAGCCACGCTCACGCATGCCCGAAATCAGCTTGTCCTCAAACCCACCTAGGCCACCGCGGCGCTTCCATGCGGCCATGGCGCGCCGCAGCTGATCCGCTTCACCGGGCGTGAAGCCCGCCGCAACAATGGCAAGCTGCATGACCTGTTCCTGGAAAATCGGTACCCCCAGCGTGCGCTGCAGCACGCCTTTGACGGCATCGCTTGGATAATCAACGGCCTCCTCACCATTCCGCCGGCGCAAATAGGGGTGCACCATGTCACCCTGAATCGGGCCCGGCCGAATAATTGCCACCTCGATCACCAGGTCGTAGTAACAGCGGGGTTTAAGTCTTGGCAACATGGCCATCTGCGCCCGTGACTCGATTTGGAAAACGCCCATAGTGTCACCATCGCAAATCATGTCATAAACAGCCGAATCCTCAGCCGGTACATTCGCCAGCGTGTACTCAGATCCGTTGAAATCGCGTATCAGATCGAAGCTGCGACGTATCGCCGTCAGCATGCCTAAACCGAGTACGTCGACCTTGAGCAGACCCAGCTCTTCCAGGTCATTCTTTTCCCACTGAATCACGGTCCGGTCGGGCATCGCCGCATTTTCGATCGGCACCAGGTTGTACAAGGGCGTATTCGAGATAACGAATCCGCCGACATGCTGCGACAGGTGCCTCGGGAAACCGATCAGCTCCCTGACGAGGTATAAAAGTCGTCGCATAACAGGGCTGCCCGGATCGAGGCCCGCCTCGAGAATACGGCTGTCATCGACCTTGTTTCCGTCCCACCATTGCATGGACCGCGACAAACGACTGACCTGCAAACCGCTCAGGCCCAGCAGCTTACCCACATCGCGCATTGCACTGCGTGGCCGGTAGGTAATGACAGTTGCCGCGAGCGCGGCTCGCTCACGACCGTACTTGCCGTAGATGTACTGGATAACCTCTTCGCGGCGCTCATGCTCGAAATCGACATCGATGTCCGGTGGTTCGTTACGCTCCTTGGAAATGAAACGCTCAACCAGCATTTCCATGCGGCCCGGATCGACCTCGGTGATCCCTAAACAAAAGCACACCGCGGAATTTGCCGCCGACCCCCTGCCCTGGCACAAAATACCCTTTGAGCGTGCGAACGAGACGATGTCATACACGGTCAGAAAAAAAGGCTCGTATTCGAGGTCGGCAATCAGCGCAAGTTCATGCTCGACAAGCAAGGTCACTTTGTGCGGGACATCGCCGGGCCAGCGACGTTGCATGCCCTCTTCGCTCAACTTGCGGAGATACGTGGCGGGCGTTTCACCCTGGGGGACCAGTTCATCCGGGTATTCGTAGCGCAGCTCATCGAGTGAAAAATCGATGGCATTGGCGATGCGTACCGTTTCTGCAAGCAGCTCGGCCGGATAAACACGCCGCAGCGTCTCGAGCGAGCGAAGATGGCGCTCGCCATTTGGATACAGGGTGAACCCGGCGTTATCGATCGTCGTGCCATGGCGTATTGACGTCAGGGCATCCTGCAAAATTCGACGTGCCCGGCAATGCATGTGTACATCGCCACTTGCTGCCAGGGGCAGTTTGAGGCGGCGCCCCTCTTCACGAAGTTTGGCGAGTTGCTCCTGCTGTCGGCCGTCAGCGAGCAGTTCAACGGCGATCCAGAGGCGGTCACGAAAAGTCTCCCGTATCCAGTGATCTTCGACATCCAGGGTGAGATCCTGGTCCGGCACCCATAACACCAGGCAGTCGGGCAAGCCACCTTCAAACGCGGTCCGGGGCAACTCGTAGCGGCCCTTTTCTGCCGCTCGGCGTGCATTGGAGATCAACTGGCACAGCGAGGCATAACCGTTCCGGTTCTGCGCCAGCGCAACCAGCTTACGGCCGCTTTGCAACTTGAATTCCGATCCAATGATCAGCTTTTTTAGCCCAAACTCCTTCGCAGCCGAGTGCGCGCGAACAATGCCCGACATCGAACATTCATCGGTAATGGCAAGTGCCTCGTAGCCGAGCTTTGCCGCTGTCTCAACAAGTTCTTCGGGATGGGACGCACCGCGTAAAAACGTAAAGTTACTGAGTGCATGCAACTCAGCGTATTCGCATTTATCCAAAGTAGCCATGCAAGTACCAGCAAGACGGTCGGCTGCGGTTACGAAAGACCCATAGCCGTATCCCTGCGGGGTTTACCGCGGTGTAATAGTCACGAGAGATACCATCCTCATCCCACCAGCCGGTCTCAAGGCGCTCCGGTCCTTCAAGCAGCCTTAAGGGACCACCCTGGTGCAACGGGTAACCACTATCCGCTGGCAGCAAGGCAGGTTCGGGCAGCATCCACAGTGGACGCCGCAAATGTCGCCTGACCTCCGACAGCGTGCTGCTCGCCCAGTCCGAGAACAGGCTTTGTGCGCGCCAGGCATACTGGGGACGATGTTCCGCAACCATGCCAAGCGAGTGCACTGAGTGTTCGCCAATACGGGCAATAAGACGCTCAGCAAGCTGGGCAATCGAGTAACGTCGCGTTTGCCCATCGCTACCGGCGTGAAAATTCAAGCGTGCCGATTCTGCTTGCAAGGCCTGGGGCATGCCACTGCGCAAGCGAATCGCGATAACAGGTTCGGGTAATACCAGTTGATCGAAGCGAATACGTAATAACTCCAACCAGCGTTCAGCAGAACGATCCGCGCGCGCACAGCCCAATCGCAACTCGGTTGCTGCTCCCTTGAGATGAAAAAAACTGAAACTCAAGCGCTGCGTACCCAGCTGTCTCGCCAGCAGGAACTGCTCATGCGCCAGCAACAGTTCATGGCAAATGTTGAGTAAGCGTTCACGATCCGATTGCTCCTCTGCCATCTCATGATCCGCACAGAAACGTTCGGGCGCGCGCCAGGAGTTTCGCGGATCCGGCAAGTGTCCAAGCGCGCGATCGAGTGCCAGCATATGCTCCGAACCAAAACGCCTGACAAATCCCTCCCGCGGCAAACGCAGGCAATCGCCAATGGTTGTGACGCCCATACCGGTTAACGACGCACAAAGCCCGTCTGGCCAGTTGAGACTATTCAGGGGCAAATGACGTAACGCACTTTTAAGATTTTTCTGGTCACGAATACACGCCCGCCGCCCAGCCCTTGCCAGCCAGGTCGCAGCCAGCGGTGTTGCTGCAATCGCAAGTGATGCATCAAAGCCATGTTGACGTAAGCCGCTCGAGATTTCTTTACGCAACGGGCGTAAGCCACCAAACAAGCGCAGGCTACCTGCGATCTCAAGCAACAACACATCACGATCGGCAATACAGACGAATGACGAAAAACGCTCAAGCCAGGCTGCCAGCGCCTCGAGCGCCTGTTGTTCGCGTAGCAGGCTGCGTTCTTCGAGTTGCAGCGTGGGCAGCAACGCGAGGGCCGCATTCGCCGACTGTCCTGCCATGACACCGGCAGCCCGCGCCGCAACATCGGCCAGCAGCACACGATGAATACCCTGCTGCTCCTCAATAACGGCCATGGCAGTATCCGACGAGCGACTGGCTTCGAGCGGCAGGACCGGTAGCCAGATGCAAAACCAAAGTCGCTGAACCCGCGTTGGCGCCAAAAACAGGGGGTTAACCAGCGGTGCCGGCTCAACGAACGGCAACGCCTGCTGTACCGTAGGGGGAGTCGGGGCGGCATCCCGCGCCATGACGGGCGATTTCCAGGCACGCGCCATGGTTAAAGCAAATTGTCGAGAATCGTCGGGCGGCCGCCGCGACTTTTCAGGATATGAACGCGAGTGCCGTCGCTACTGGAATACAGTTCCAGTCGTAATGCGGCAGCCGACGGTTGTCGACGCGCCGCCATGGGACGAAAAGCGATGGCCCAGCTATGGCCTTTCTCAGCCGCCAGCTGTAAACGCCGGCTCGCCTGATCATCAAGCCGCTCGGCCCAAAACAACACGGCGGCACAAGTACCTGAGGACAACGCCTGCTCGGCCGACCAGAGTATTTCGCTGGGATCCTCGGGCCGCACAATGAGCATGTGCGATAAATCGATGCCGCATTGTTGCAGCGCCGGCGGATACGGTTGGAACGGTGGCGCCACCCAGGCAATCCAGCCGGGCTCGCTGTAGTCCGACTGTGCGTCTTCGGCACTTAGCTGGGCCAATGCCGGCATCAGCAAACGTAACTCGCCGATACCGTATTGTTCAGTCAGGATTTCAGTCAGCGCCTCGGTGGGCCAGCCTCCTCCGGGCAGGTGTCGGTCAAGCTCCGGGTAACCACTTGCCAGGCCGGCCTTCTGCTGCGCCTGATTGCGTCCCCGCCAGACACGCGGGTTCTCCAGCAATTTGTCGAGGGACGCTGACAAGGTTCAATGCAACGCCAGCCCGTTACGGATGACACCCACAACGACGCCTTCGATGACCAGTGATTGATGCTTGAGGTCGACTTCTATGGTTTCGAAATCTTCGTTTTCAGGTAACAGCGAGACCAGCGAGCCTGTCTGCCGATAACGTTTGACGGTCACTTCGTCATCAAGGCGGGCAACAATGATTTGCCGACTACGAACTTCCGGTGTGCGATGCACGGCGACAAGATCGCCATCGAGAATGCCGGCATTTTTCATACTCATGCCCTGCACGCGTAGCAGGTAGTGCGGTTTAGGGTTAAAAATATGCGGGTCGACTTTGTAATGTGCCTCGATATGTTCCTCTGCGAGGATGGGACTGCCGGCGGCAACCCGACCCACCAGCGGCAAGCCCATCTGGTCCCGCAGAGAATCTTTGAGTTTAATACCGCGCGAGGCACCCGGTAACAAATCAAGCACGCCCTTGCGCTGTAGTGCGCGTAAATGTTCCTCGGCAGCGTTTGCCGATTTGAAGCCGAGCTCACTGGCAATCTCGGCGCGTGTCGGCGGCATGCCAGTTTCGCTGATAAACTCTTGAATCATTTCGAGAATTTGCCTTTGCCTGGGGGTTAATTCGCGCATTTGAGCAGTTCCTGTATGGATTCACAGTATCTGGGATTATATACAGTGCTTCGCCAAGTGCAAGCAATTGTAGGAGCGCGCCTCAGCGCGCGACTGTAGGAGGCCGCCCCAGCGGCCGACATCTTGAAAGCGGCCTTGATGGCCGCCGCTATCGCTTCGCGCGCTAGAGCGCGCTCCTACGTTGTCGCCAGACAACGACAAAAGATAATAAAAACAGCAGTTTTCATTGCAGCGGCGGACAGTTTGTTAAATAATGCGCGTGCAGTTTTACCCACAAAGGAACCTTCCAACATGAAAAAGACCGCATTCAGAGCAAGTGCACTTGTGCTCTTCGTTGCAATGGCAGCTGGTTGTGCCACCACAGGGCTCGACGATGTTAAGGCAACAGCGGATCGCGCTGCTGCTGACGCCGCTGCTGCAGCCTCTGCTGCTGAAGCTGCTCGTGCAGCCGCTGATCGTGCATCTCAGGCAGCTTCTGCTGCACAGAGCACTGCTGATCGCGCAATGTCAGCCGCAACAGAATCACAAGCCTGCTGCGAAGCAAATCGCGAAAGCATGGAACGTATGTTCCAGAAATCGATGTCCAAATAAGATTGTATTAGTAGCGTTAGACTACAAAAGCTTTATTCGAACGCCGCGCTTGTCGCGGCGTTTTTTATGCTGATCCCAACCGCCTCCGGGATACCGTCGGAGCGCTCCACCAATACTTCAATAAGATCCCAGTCCAACTGCCCGGCGCGCTCCGCCGTTGCCGTGATGAACTGCTCGGTCACCTGTGTCAGCGGATCCTTGCTCGGTTCAATTAAGTCCGGCAATTCGATATCGGCGTCCAGTTTCTCAATCTGTTGCAACGATTCCTCGACCAGCGGCTGCGGTGATTCAAGCAACGGATGAACCTCCGCCACCAAAGCCTCGCCATCCCAGCCGATCTTCACGGGAGCGTTGATAATGCGCACGACGGTATTAACACTCACGTGCTTGAACAGGAATTCGATGTCTTCGGGAAACATCCGTATACAACCGTGCGACACACGCATCCCGACGCCGGCGGGCCTGTTCGTGCCGTGAATCAGATAACCCGGAAGCGCCAGGCGCAGCGCCCGTGAACCCAACGGGTTGTTGGGGCCCGGTGGAACGATGCGTGGTAACGGATCGCCATCCGCCGCGTGTTCGTCCCGTACCGATTGCGGTGGATACCAGGCCGGGTTCTCCGCCATAGCGACAATCTTAGTCTTGCCAATCGGCGTCTCCCAGTCCATCCGTCCGATACTGATGGGATAGGAATACACGTAAGCCGGTTCGCCACGCTTAGGTCGCGGGTAGAAATACATGCGGTATTCGGCGAGGTTTAATACCAGCCCTTCGCGTGGTCCGGGCGGCAGTACAAAACGCGTTGGCAAAACAACCTCGGTCCCCTCGCCCGGCAGCCAGATCTTCACGTCCGGATTCGCGCGAACGATATCCTGGTAGCCGAGGCCGTGGCGCCGTGCAATATCGACGAGCGTATCTTCGTGACGTGCCGTCACGGTCGAGACGGCACCAATGACATCGAAGCCTTCGGGCGGCAATTCGTAAACTTCGGAACGCGACGGTGAGCTTGCCAGCAGACATGCCGCAAGCGACAACACCAGGTAACGCATCACTGCCCTTTCTCGTCCGCTTCTACCACTTCGATTTCACACTCCGCCGCGGCCAGCCATTCCTGCATCGCCAGGCTTTCGAGCAAACGATGTGGATAGAAACCGGCAGATTCCGGCAGGTTGATGCCGTAGGTTCGCAGTCGCAATACGACCGGTGCAAACATCGCATCCGCGATCGAGAAATCGCCGAACAGCCAACCGCCCCTGTCACCGAACTGGCGATGACAGGTTGCCCAGATTTCGATAACACGATCGATATCGTCAACGAGTTCATCGGGCAGCGGTACTTTGCGGCCCATTGCGCGGCAGTTCATCGGCATGCACTCCCGCAAGTGCGGAAATCCCGAGTGCATTTCGGCGGAGATAGTACGTGCCAGCGCGCGCTCGTCCGGATCCGCCGGCCACAACTGCTTCTCCGGCCAGCGTTCGGCCACCGTCTCCGCGATCGCCAGGGTATCCCACACCGTCAGGTCGCCAAGCTGGAGTATCGGCACCCGCCCCGCTTCAGAGAACGACGCGATTTCCTTCGCTGACGTGTCCGTATCGAGGACGATCCGATGTTCGTCGAACTCGATTCCGGCTTCCTTGAGCAACAGCCATGAGCGTAGTGACCACGAGGAGTAATTCTTATTGCCTATAATAAGTTTCGGTTTCATTGTTCCGGACCCGGTTGCCTGCCCCTATGGTAAACCATCACGCATTGACCGACATAGGGACTTGCCGGTAGCCTGTTCGGATGAGCATGACTATCTCTTTCGAACTGACGGACCGTGACCTGGGCTTTTTTCGCAAAGCACTCCAAGTGTCTCGTGAAGCGGTCCGGGATGCCGAAGAATCCGAGATTATCGACGCTATTCGCGATGTGCTCGATGAAATACGCAGCAGCGAACCCTTGCCTGACTTCGTCGCGAAGCGCATTCCCGAGCTTGAATCACTGATTTCGATGCTGACGGACGACGATTGGCAATTGCCGGATATCGACAGGGAACGCCTGTTGGCGACATTCGTCTACTTCGCAGACCCCGAAGACATTCTCCCCGACGATATCCCGGTTATCGGCTACCTGGACGATGTGATCATCATCGAACTTGCCGTACGTGAGTTGCGGCATGTCCGCGAAGCCTACGAGGACTTCCGTGGCTTTCGGACCGACTTCGATCGCGAACAGGGCAAGAACGTCGACCCGGTCATTCGGCGCGACCGACTGGATCGCCGTCGTCAACAATTGCATCAACGCATGAAACGACGTTCTGCGCGCCAGGCGAAAAGCGAATTGTGGTAGCTAATTAATGTCGCGACTTTTCTAGAGTCGCATCAGGACCGAGCCCCAGGTGAAACCGCCACCGAAGGCTTCCATCAGAATCAGCTGGCCTTTTTTCACGCGACCATCGCGAATGCCGACGTCCAACGCCATTGGCACTGACGCAGCCGACGTGTTGCCGTGATCCTGCACGGTGAGGATGACCTTTTCCATCGGCAGGTCCAGCCGCTTGGCCGTTGCCTGAATGATCCGAATATTCGCCTGGTGAGGAATCAACCAGTCGAGATCGCTCTTGTCGACGCCGGCCTTATCGAGCGTCTCGGACGCAATGCCGCCCAGCGTTCTGACCGCAACCTTGAAGACTTCGCTACCGGTCATTTGTATCGCCGCTTCATCCGTGCCGGCCTTGGCCAACTGATTTGAAGCACCAACCGGATAATAAAGCAGATCCCTGTACTGGCCGTCCGCGCCGAGGTGGCAAGACAGGATGCCAGGCTCATCTGACGGTTTCACGATGGCCGCGCCGGCACCATCGCCAAACAACACGCAGGTGTTGCGGTCGCTCCAATCCATAAGCTTGGTGATGCACTCGGCGCCCATGACCAGCGCGCATTTCGACTCACCGAGGCGGATGAACTTGTCGGCCAACGTTAGCGCGTAGATAAAACCCGTGCACGCCGCCTCAAGACTGAACGCTGGGCAGGGCGAAATTCCAAGACGATGTTGAATCAGCGTCGAGACATTTGGAAATATGAGATCGGGCGATGTCGTGCCCGTAATGACGAGATCAATCTCGGAGATATCCACTCCCGCATCTTCAATCGCTATCTTCGCCGCCTCGACACACATGTCGGATGTCGTTTGGTCCGCGGCGACAACATGCCGGCGTTCAACGCCGGTGCGCGTTCGAATCCACTTATCCGTCGTATCAACGATCTTCTCCAGATCGAAGTTGGTCATGATACGTTCAGGCAAGTATCGCCCCGTCCCAACGATACGCGAATACGTCATGCAGTTTCCTCTCGCAGCAATGCACCAATTTGCTGTGGCAACTGGTTGCGAACCTCGACGATGGCAGTATCAATGGCATGCTGAAATGCATACGCATCCGCACTGCCGTGGCTCTTGATAACAATACCATTTAGTCCGACCAGAGTCGCACCGTTGTATTTGCGGGAGTCCATCCCAACGGCGAGGCTACGCAATACCGGGCGTGCCAACAGCGCCTGCAGCTTTGACAGCCAGCTTTTGGTGAACGCTTGCCTGAGATAATGCGAGAAAAAACCGACGGTTCCTTCCATTGTTTTCAATGCCACGTTGCCGGTGAATCCGTCGGTGACGACGACATCCGCCTTGCCGGAAAACAGATCGCTGCCCTCGATGAAACCGATGTAATTCAGCGTACTCTCGTTGAGCTTGGCTGCGGCCTCCTTGATCGTGCCGTGACCTTTCGTGTCTTCGGCACCGATATTCAGGAGCGCGACTTTCGGCTTGTCTATCCGCAAAATATCCGAGGCAACGATGGAGCCCATCACAGCGTATTGAAACATGTGATCGGCACTGCCCTGGGTGTTGGCGCCAAGGTCCAGCATGTGCAGCGAACCACCTATTGCGGGAAGTTCTGCAATGATTGCAGGGCGGTCAATGCCGGGCAGCATTTTCAGTACGAATTTGGCCGTCGCCATTAATGCCCCGGTATTTCCTGCGCTGACGACCGCATCCGCGTCACCGGACTTGACCAGGTTGATGGCAACACGCATCGACGAATCTTTCTTCTTGCGCAACGCATCGGCCGGCGCTTCCGACATGCCGACGACTTCGCTCGCGTGCTCGATTCGCAGCCTCGGCTGAGAACCAGCGTCGCGTGCGACGAGATCGGTGAGTTCGCTCTCGTCGCCGACAAGGATGAGATCCAGGTTGGCGTACTTATTAAGCGTTGCGACAGCCGCGCGAACGACGACCTCGGCGCCTAAGTCGCCGCTCATTGCGTCAAGAGAAATTGTTGAGTGTGATCCCACCGTAAGACAGGCCGGACAAGCGCCGACCAATCAAGGGATGAGCTTACTCTTCGTCTTCAGGCTCAGGCTGTGAAACAACCTGGGTGCCGCGGTAAAAACCGTCCGGTGTTACGCGATGGCGCAAGTGAGTTTCGCCTGATGTCGGGTCCACCGACAACGCCGGCTTCTTCAGCTTGTCATGCGAGCGCCGCGCACCGCGCGTAGAGGGGGTCCTGCGACTTTTTTGAACAGCCATAATCTTCTCCTGCCCGTATTACCTTATCGGGCTCTATTGATCCTGAGTCATCTGCGCGCGCAATGCCGCAAACGGTTTTGTCCTGTCTTCCTGCTCGTCAGGCTCGGAAAACAGAGCCTCGCACGATGCTACATCAACATGCATCGCTGAAAACGGCAGCGCCATGACCAGCAATTCTTCCACGATATCCAGGGGACGGAGATCAGTTTCTTCCAGCTCCCAGACCTCGTGGCCTTCATAACCTTCTGCCGTCTCCTCGAGCGCAAGGAGCAGCAAGCTCGCCTCGGTTTCAAGCGGCAACTTGAACGCTTCCAGGCATCGTTGACAGACAGCATCCACGGCTGCTGTCGCCTTGCAACGCACCATCGGCACCTGGCCCCGCTCATCGGCAAAGCCAAACTCGAGCGTTCCACCAATAGCTGAATCGCGCCAATCGGCCGGTATCTTGGCAGCTCCAAGCGCAGCGAGATCCGACTCTACAATCGATGCCAGCTGTTCGAAACCACTAAGTTTCTCAGCTATTTCAACAACTTGCCCAGCCGCCGCCCAGTCGGCCGCGGTACGGCGATCTCGCAGCGGATTAGCCATGGCGCGCGCATGATAAGGACCAGAGGGGCCACTGTCAAAGCATCCCGCCACAGCATTTGAATATAAAGACTAGCAGTTGACCGCAAACCCGGTAATATTTGCAACGATTCACTTAAATTGCTGATTTGTTTATGCAAAATCCATCTGCCCCGCCGATCGTCCTCGCCTCTGCATCGCAGTACCGTCGCGACCTGCTGGAACGCTTTCTGGACCATTACGAGACGATCTCTCCGGACGTGGACGAGAGCAACGGCCAGGGGCTCGAGCCGGCCGATCTTGCCCGTCACCTGGCGCGAATAAAGGCCGAAGCCGTCGCGGTCAAAGCACGCGATTCGCTCGTCATCGGTGCCGACCAGCTCGCGGTGCTCAACAACCAGGTGCTGGGAAAACCGGGAGACCACCAAAAAGCGGTGGAGCAGCTCCTGGCCGCATCCGGTCATGTCGTTACGTTCCTGACGGCGGTCTGCATTCTCGACCCGATCGGGCGAACTCGTTACGAACACACCGACAAGACGACGGTCAGCTTTCGGGATTTTGATCGCCGGCTAGCCGAGGCCTATTTGCGCCTGGACGAGCCGTACGATTGCGCCGGGAGCTTCAAGCTCGAGGGTGCCGGCTTCGTGTTGTTTGAATCGGTGAAAACCGATGACCCGACCGCGCTGATCGGATTACCCATGATCTGGGTCGCGGACCGGCTGCTACAGCTCGGCTATCTGTCGCCACAAAAGATGTGAGACAAAATAAACCGGGGTCGAACCGAGGTTATCCATTCAAATTTAATCGGGGTCGAACCGAGGTTATCCATTCGGAAAACCTCGGTTCGACCCCGGTTTATTTGAGGTTATCCCTTGCGGGCTCGCCTCGCTTCGATGATTCCCACTGTCAGAAATCGCTCCAGATCGTCCGG
>Ga0255046_10000247_pt1 | contig 13696 bp, 7 predicted proteins | sample BC1_12_27_MG_FD_183632 | JGI IMG/M metagenome (GOLD analysis project Ga0255046, IMG submission 183632) | Seawater microbial communities from Strait of Georgia, British Columbia, Canada - BC1_12_27 | ecosystem: Environmental > Aquatic > Marine > Strait | place: Canada: British Columbia...
TAATTTTTACTGGCAGAATGGTATAAAAGATACTAAGGTTTTATTTAGTCCAGATAAACGTGGTAGGTTTTTAATAAGTTGGATACCGTCAAAACCTTTACAGAATAATGTTATTACAAGAAATGGTGTAAGGTATCCGGGAAATGAGCACATAGGAGCTTTTGGATGTGACTCATATGATATATCTGGAACTGTAGGAGGTGGAGGTTCTAATGGAGCGCTACATGGGCTTACTAAGTTTAGCATGGAGGAAGCTCCTGCGAATGAGTTTTTCTTACAGTATGTAGCTAGACCGCAGACGGCTGAGATATTTTTTGAAGAAGTATTAATGGCTTGCGTTTTTTATGGTATGCCTATACTTGTAGAAAATAACAAACCTCGTTTACTGTATCATTTTAAAAATAGAGGCTATAGGGGATTTTCTATGAACAGACCCGACAAGCATATATCTAAACTTTCAAAAACAGAAAAAGAGCTAGGCGGCATACCTAACAGTTCTGAAGATGTAAAGCAGTCTCACGCCGCCGCTATAGAATCATACATAGAAAAAAATATAGGACTAGATTTAGAAGGCACATTTAGGGGTGAGAACGAGATGGGCAGTATGTTGTTTATCAGAACCTTAGAAGACTGGGCAAAGTTTGATATTAATAACAGAACTAAGTTTGATGCTAGTATTAGTTCAGGATTAGCTATCATGGCAAACCAAAAGCACATGTACCAAGTGGAGAAAAAACAATCAAAAATAAACCTTAACTTTGCAAGGTATACAAATAAAGGAACTTTAAGTGAATTAATTAGATAGATGAAGGATGTTACAATAGACATTGCATCTACAGGCTTTCCAAGTCAATTTGTTTCAGATGCTGAAAAGGCTACTGACGAATTTGGTTTACAGATTGGACAAGCCATTCAATACGAATGGTTTAAAAAAGACGGTAACCAATGTAGATATTATAATCAGTGGAGAGATTTTCACAGACTAAGACTTTACGCTAGAGGCGAACAGTCTGTAGCTAAATATAAAAACGAGCTGGCAATTGATGGAGACTTGTCCTATCTAAATTTAGATTGGACTCCAGTTCCTATACTTCCGAAATTTGTTGACATTGTTGTCAATGGAATGCAAGACCGAGAGTTTAAGGTAAAAGCTTATGCTCAAGATGCATTATCTCAATCAAAGAGAAGTAAGTATCAGGATATGATAGAAGGGCAGATGGCAGCTAAAGACATCTTGACTACTATTCAAGAGCAAACGGGTGTAGACCCTTTTATAATGGACCCTGATGAGCTTCCTAGCTCTGATGAGGAGCTTTCATTATATATGAACCTAAACTATAAGCCAGCGATTGAAATTGCTGAAGAAGAAGCTATAGACACAATGTTTGCGGAAAATCATTATGATGATGTTCGTAAACAATTAGATTACGATTCTACTGTTATAGGTATGGCTGTAGCTAAACACGAGTTCCTACCTGGAGCTGGTGTGCAGATATCTTATGTAGACCCGGCTAATGTAGTTTATAGTTATACCGAAGACCCTCACTTTAAGGATTGTTTTTATTGGGGAGAGATTAAGACGCTTCCAATTGGAGAGCTTCTTAAAATAGACCCTTCTCTAACAAAAGATGATTTAGAGGAAATATCTAAATACAGTCAAAGCTGGTACGACTACTATAATGTAGCTCAGTTTTATGAGAATGATATTTTTTATAGAGACACCTGTACGCTTATGTACTTTAATTATAAGACCACTAAGAAGATGGTTTATAAGAAAAGAATACTTGAGGGAGGTGGTTCTAAGATGATACAAAAGGACGACAGTTTTAACCCACCAGCAGAAATGCTTGAAGAGGGTAACTTTGAAAAAATAGAAAAAACTATTGACGTTTGGTATAATGGCGTTATGGTTATGGGTACTAACATTCTATTGAAATGGGAGTTAGCGGAGAACATGGTAAGACCTAAGTCTACTTCTCAGCACGCACTTCCTAATTATGTTGCTGTTGCACCAAGAATGTACAAAGGAGTTATTGAGTCTTTGGTTAGACGAATGATTCCGTTTGCTGATTTGATACAGATAACTCATTTAAAGTTACAGCAGGTTATTGCTAGAACTGTGCCCGATGGAGTTTATATTGATGCGGATGGCATCAATGAAGTTGATTTAGGAACAGGCTCTTCATATGACCCTTCAGATGCACTACGATTATACTTTCAAACAGGTAGTGTTGTAGGTAGAAGTTATACCCAAGATGGAGAGTACAATCAAGGTAAAATTCCTATACAGCAGCTCACAAGCAATTCAGGCGCTTCTAAGACACAAATGCTTATAGCTAACTATAACCATTACTTAGACATGATTCGCTCTGTAACAGGCTTAAATGAAGCGAGAGACGGTTCTACACCATCTCCTGAAGCTTTAGTCGGTGTTCAGAAGTTAGCTGCATTAAATTCTAATACAGCCACAAGGCATATCTTAGATGGTAGTCTTTATATATACCGAAGTCTAGCGGAGGCTTTAACCTATAGAGTTGCTGATATATTAGAATACTCAGACTTTAAAGAAGACTTTATAAATAAGATAGGTAAGTATAACGTAAGTATATTAGGTGAGATATCTGATTTATACATTTATGACTTTGGTGTCTTTATAGAGCTTTCTCCGGATGAAGAGCAAAAAGCAATGCTTGAGCAGAATATTCAGATGGCTTTGTCTAAGGGAGATATTAATCTTGAAGATGCTATTGATATTAGAGAGATTAAAAACCTTAAACTAGCTAATCAATTATTAAAAGTAAAAAGACTAGCCAAGCAAGAGCGTGATGAGAAAATGCAAATGCAACAACAAGCGATGGTTTCTCAGCAGCAATTAAAGTCTCAAGAAATGGCAGCGCAAACAGCTATGCAAAAGATAGAGTTAGAGACCCAGTCTAAAATGAAAATCAAGCAGGCTGAAGTGGCTTTTGAAATAGAAAAGAATAAAATGGAAGCGCAGCTTAAATCACAGCTTATGCAGCAAGAGTTTAGCTACAACTTGCAGCTAAGAGGTATCGATGAAAATGCTTTGTCTCAAAGGGAAAACCAACGAGAAGAAGCAAAAAGCAAAAGGATTAGTCAACAAAACACTGAGCAGTCTAAATTAATTACACAACGTAAAAATAATTTACCTCCTCAAAATTTTGAGTCTAATGAAGACAGCCTTGATGGCTTTGATTTATCTGAGTTTGAGCCTAGGTAATGCCACAAAAAGGTCTTTGTTTTTTAATTAAATTTGTAACTTAAATTATAATCTAATGGAATTAAAAGTAAGAGCGGTTGATGCCGTTGAAGAAAAGTCAGTTCAAGAAGTTGAAAATGAACTTCTTCAAAAACATGAAGAGAAATTTAGTGAGCCTTCTGAATCGTCAGAAGAAACTCCTAAAGTAGAAATAAACACTACTGAAGAAAGTGTTGTTGAAGACACTCCTGAAGTAGAAGAAACTCCTCAAGAATTATCTGAGGATGATGTTCTTTCATATATTGGAAAAAGATACGGTAAGGAGATTAATTCATTTGATGAATTAATGACAGAGCGAAAGGAATCTGAAGAGCTTCCTGAAGATGTGGCTTCTTACTTTAAGTATAAAAAAGAAACAGGAAGAGGAATTGAAGACTATGTAAAATTACAAAGAGACTTTGATTCTATGAATCCTGACTCTTTGCTAAGAGAGTACTTAGTTGCTACTGAAGGCGAAGGTTTAGATGCAGAAGATATTGATTCTCTTATGGAGGATTATTCTTATGACGAAGAGCTAGATGATGAAGCGGTAATCAAGAAAACTAAATTAGCAAAGAAAAAAACTATTGCTAAAGCGAAGAAATACTTTAATGAGCAGAAGGAAATGTATAAGCAGCCACTTGAGTCGAGCCCGGTAGCTACATCTGAAAGCGAAAATGAAGAGTTTCAAGCTTATAAGCAATATATTGAATCTGTTAAAACTCAACAGGAAGAGAGTGATGCAAAACGTAGTTGGTTTATTAAAAAAACTGACGAAGTTTTTACTGAAGATTTCAAAGGTTTTGAATTTTCGCTAGGCGACAATACAGTAACTTACTCTCCAGGTGATACTCAGTCTATCAAAAAAAACCAAGAGACTCCAATGAACTTTATTAATAAGTATTTGGACCAGGATGGTTTAATGAAAGATGCGGGAGGATACCACCGAGCTTTAGCAATTGCAATGAACCCCGACAAATTTGCCAACTTCTTTTATGAGCAAGGCAAGTCTGAGGCAACCGAAGATGTTTTACGTAAAACTAAAAATATAAATATGAGTGAACGTAGAGCTCCAGAAGTAACCAATAAGGGAGGATTTCAAGTCAAGTCAGTTAACCCTGATTCGGGACGAGGCTTAAAAATTAGAAGTATTAATAAAAAATAAAAATTCAAAATTATGGCAGGAGCTGTTCAGGCAACCCCCGGGTTCGCTTTACAGCCAAGCGCAGAACAAGTGCCCTTGGCTACAAATTACATAACTAACTTCGATTTCTTAAATCAGTATCTACCTGATACTTATGAGAAGGAATTTGAAAGATACGGTAATCGTACCGTTGCATCGTTTCTACGTTTAGTAGGAGCTGAAATGCCTTCTAACTCTGACCTTATCAAATGGGCAGAACAAGGAAGACTACACACTAAATACATTAACTGTGCTTCAAATGCAGCAGCAGCAGCAGATACTGCTACTATTACTGTGAATGATACTTTAGTGCCAGGTAGTGGAAGTATTGCTATTAGAGTAGGACAAACTATTGTTCTTTCTGATAATGCAGGAGCTGGATTAAACAAAGGTATTGTTACTGCGGTAAACACTGGGGCTGGTACTTTTGACGTAGCTTACTACGAAGCAGCTGGACAAATTGGTGGAGCTGGACTTACTTATACTGTATTCATTTATGGTTCTGAGTTCAAAAAAGGAACTAACGGAATGGCTGGTTCTTTAGAAGCTGATGACGTTATCTTCGATAACTCTCCAATTATCATCAAAGACAAGTACGCTGTAAGCGGGTCTGACATGGCGCAAATTGGATGGGTAGAAGTAACTACTGAAAATGGAGCTTCTGGATACCTATGGTATTTGAAGTCTGAGCACGAAACTCGTTTACGTTTTGACGACTACCTAGAGACTGCAATGATTGAAGCTGTACCTGCTGAGGCTGGTTCAGGAGCTATTGCTGCTGCAGGAGATGTAGGAAACAAAGGTTCTGAAGGTATCTTCTACGTTGTAGAAAATCGTGGTAATGTGTGGGGTGGAGGAAATCCTGCTGCACTTGCAGATTTTGACGCAATCATTTCTCGCTTAGACAAGCAAGGTTCAATCGAAGAGAATGTTATTTTCGTAGATAGAGACTTTGGTTTTGACATCGATGATATGTTAGCTGCTCAAAACTCTTATGGAGCTGGTGGTACATCTTATGGTTTATTTGACAATGATAAAGACATGGCATTAAACTTAGGATTCACAGGATTCCGTAGAGGATATGACTTCTACAAGTCTGACTGGAAATACTTAAATGACCCAACTATGCGTGGTGGTCTTCCTACTGGAGCTAACTCAGGACGTGTAAACGGACTATTAGTACCAGCTGGTTCTACTACAGTATACGACCAGATTTTAGGTAAAAACGCTAAGAGACCATTCTTACACGTTCGTTACCGTGCTTCTGAGACTGAAGACAGACGTTACAAAACTTGGATTACAGGTTCTGCTGGCGGTGCTGCAAATTCAAGCTTAGACGCTATGGAAGTTCACTTCTTGTCTGAGAGAGCTGTATGTACTTTAGGTGCAAACAACTTCTTCTTATTCCAAGAGTAGTATTTACTAAGGGAGGTTTAACCGCCTCCCTTTTTTTTAAATTTAATTAAATCTTATATAATGAAAAAAACTAAAGTATTAGTAGACAAGGTCTACAAGCTAACAAGAGATTCCGCTCCGCTATCATATTTACTTCCAGCGAGTGGCTCAAGAAGACAACCACTTTTATATTTTGATGAAGAAAAAGGTGTTAACCGAGTTCTTCGATATTCTTCTAATCAGAAATCACCTTTTGAAGACGAACAAGACGGAAACATAGTTAGGGAGCCTGTTGATTTTGTTGATGGATTTTTAAGAGTTCCTAAAACAAATCCTATTCTTCAAGAGTTTTTGTATTATCACCCTCTTAACGGGAAAAAATATGTTGAGGTAAATGAAGAAAAAGACGCTCAGCAAGTTGTTGAACAGTTGAATTTAGAGGTTGATGCTTTGATTGAAGCTAAGTCTTTAAGTGTAGACCAATTAGAAAATGTCGCACGAGTTCTTTTAGGAAGAGACACTTCTAAGGTTAGTACTTCAGAATTGAGGAGAGATGTTTTAGTGTACGCTAAAAACGACCCTTACTCATTCATGAAAATGGTTAATGACCCTATGCTTAAATTACAATCTAATGTTCAATTATTTTTTGACAAAGGATTGTTAAGTTTTAGAAATAAACAAAAAGAAGTATGGTATAATACTTCTTCTAATAAAACTAAAATGCTAACTGTTCCTTTTGGAGAAGACCCAATGTATATTGTTGCTTCATATCTACAAAGTGACGATGGCATAGAGGCGTTGAAAATGCTAGAAAAAATGCTAGAAAATTAAAAATAAAGCTTTTATGTAAAGAGAGGTCAAAATAATTGGCCTCTTTTTTTTTGCTTATCTTTGTAAAAAAGAAACCGATGATAAATTCTGTTAGAAATACAGTTTTAGCTATCCTCAACAAGAATAACTACGGTTATATATCACCATCAGATTTTAACCTATTTGCAAAACAAGCTCAATTAGATATTTTTGATGAGTATTTTTTGGGATACAACAGTCAGATAAACAAGGAAAACTCAAGGGTTTCTGGAACAGGATACGCTGATATAACTAAAGGATATGAAGAGGTTATAGATACTTTTTCTGTTACTAGCAGTTTATCTAAATTATATGACAATACTTACAGTGTACCAACTAGTGCAACTACTGGCTATGAATACTATTTGCTAAACAAGGTGTTAATATATAGTGATGTTATTTCATCTGGTGTAACCACAGGAATTAACGGAGGTAATTTTTTAGTTGATTCAACAGCTACTTTCCAAACGGACGGTGTAGCTGTAGGTGATGTTGTTTCTGTAGTTATATCAAACTCAGTTGTAACTAACTCTAAAGTTATTGCTGTCACTAGTCAAACATCTTTACAGGTAAACATAGCTTCTTTGACAAGCTTTGGATTATCTTATTCAGTATATAAGCCAAGTAATTTAAAAAACGAGGCTGAATTTGTGCACAACAACAAAATAACAATGCTTAATAAGTCAATGCTTACTGCGCCAACAACTACTTATCCGGCATACAATCAAGAGGGTTCTTCTTTAACTTTACATCCATCTACAATAACTGATGTAGGCAGAGTGATTTCTCAATACATTAGATATCCAAAAGACCCTAAGTGGACCTATGTATCCCTTACTGGTGGAGAACCAATATTTGACCAGTCTCAATCAGACTATCAGGACTTTGAATTACCTATAGATGATGGAAATAATTTAGTCGCTAGAATATTACAATATACAGGCATATCAATTAGAGAGGGTGACGTTTACAGATTTGGCGCAACACTAGAACAACAAGAAACTCAAGAACAATAATGGCATACTTATCACAATATCAGTATTATGAAAATGGCGGAGCTGCTCCTACCGATGCAAATTGGGGTTCTTATCAGTACGTTAGCTTAGAGGATATAGTAAATAACTTTCAGTTAATGTACACCGGAAATCATTCTTTAGTTAATAATGAAGAAAGGTATAAGATATTGTTTCACGCTAAGCGAGCAATACAGGAGCTAAATTATGATGCATTTAAAGAAATAAAAGCGTTAGAGCTAACTGTATATGACAACTTAACTTTTGTGTTACCATCTGATTATGTTAATTGGGTTAGATTGTCTCTCTATAAAGACGGGTGGCTTAGACCTCTTAATGAAAATATACAAGTTAATTCAGCAGTATCGTATTTGCAAAGTAATACAGGAACATTGAGTTTTAATGTTGACGGCACGGTAGTTACAGACGCATCTACTTTAGACACTGAAAGAAAAAGCGGTCAGCAAAATAGTATATATTTAAATCAAAATAATGCACAAGACGATGCTTCTGAAAACTCTGAAGCTAATTGGTATTCTGATTATAGTATCGGCGCACGTTATGGTTTAAATACTGAGACAGCAAATGCAAACCCTACTTACAGAATAGACAAAAAAGCTGGAGTTATTAATTTTGATTCCACAATGCTTAATGAAAATTGTGTTTTAGAATATATTTCTGATGGTATGGAAGGCGGAAATGATTCCTTAGTTACTGTAAATAAACTTTTTGAAGAATACATTTATGCTGCTATCAAGTACGAGATATTAAACAGCAAGTTTAATGTTCAGGAATATGTAGTAAACAGAGCTAGAAAAGACAAGTCTTCTCTTTTAAGAAACGCAAAAATAAGATTAAGTAATATTCATCCGGGTAGATTACTAATGAATCTACGAGGTCAGAATAAGTGGATAAAATAAAATGGCAAACATTCAAAGAAATTTTATTGCAGGACGTATGAATAAAAGCCTTGATGAAAGGCTTATTCCTAATGGAGAATATGTAGATGCTTTAAACGTAAGGCTAGGTTCTACAGAGGCCTCTGAGATTGGTTCTGTTGAAAATTCTAAGGGTAACTCTAAACTTACTTCATTACAGTTTTTAGATGGTATGCCTTTAAGTTCTAGCGCCAGATGTATTGGAGCTTATGAGGACGGTTCTAATAATGTTATATACTGGTTTGTTCACGACCCTTCTTTTTCTGAAGGAGATACTGGCAAGCTTGATTTAATTGTTTCTTATAATGTAAAAACAGACGACACCATATATCATGTAATTAGCATTGACAATGGTTTAAAAGTAAACACAACATTAAACTTTAACCCATCTTATTTAATTACTGGTGTAGATAGAATAGGTGATTTATTATTTTTTACAGATAATTATAATCCACCTAGATTTATTAATATAAATAAAAATTATCCGAATCCTATAAATATTAACCCTACTCCAACGCCGACTCCGACGCCTAGCCCAGGTCCTGTTTTTTCTAATGGTTGGAAGTTTTTGGCTGGACAAAGTAATATAGGGGGAACTGTTTTTACTGGATACCATACAGCTACATTGGCCGGATGCCCTACAAGTATCCCTGCGTATGGAGGTGGAGTTAGTCCTACAACAACTCAAATACCTTTGCCTGGAGTAGATTGTTATCAATCTGGTTCTTTTCCTACCACAAAAGGATTTGCTATTCAAGGAGCAGGAAATGTTAATACATTAGCGTTAGCACAATTTAGTTTAGATGCTAGTGTTAATACAGTGTCAATTGGGCTTATAAATGTTTCAGGTGTTGGTAATCCAGGTACAGGGAGTTTAAGCGGAACAATAACCGGAAGTAACGGCACTAGCGGAACGTGGAGTGTAAGCTACTCTCCTCAGTTATTGCCTTTTACTGATGGAGATGGAGCAATCATTTATCCGGAGTCGGTTGGAGAGGTTACTCTTACAGGATTAACATTAACTAATAATGTAACATACACAATTAATACATAAGGATGGCTTCATATTTAGACCAATTTTCTGCAGAATCTATACTGGTTATAAAAAAACCACCGGTAAGCGCTCCTATTATACAGTCAATAACTACGGCTGGAGAAGATAAGTTTTTAGAGGAACGGTTCATAAGCTTTGCATACAGGTATAAATATGCTGATGGCGAATACTCAGCTACATCGCAATTTAGTGAGCCTTCGTTTATTCCTAAACCTTTTGATTTTAGTTTTAATAGCTATTTAAACGAGGGGATGACCAACTCCACGAATGCCTCTGTTATTACATTTAATTCTGGAGGTTCTCTTGTAATTGGAATAGATTTATTGTTTAAAGAGTCCAACACCTCTACAATAAAAGTTATTGAAAAATTAAACAAGAATAATTTAGGATACTCTGATAATCAGAATTACACCTATACTTTTAGTAATAGTAAAATATTTACCGTTCTTCCTGAGTCTGAAATACTAAGGCTTTATGATAATGTTCCTTTACTGGCTAAAGCTCAAACAGTAATGGGCAACAGGCTTATATACGGAAACTATGTGGATGGATATGATTTAGTTGATTCAAATAACTCTCCTATAAAGTTTAATTACTCAAGTAATTTAGTTGCCGAAGAAATAGGTAATACGGTTTTAGAAAACTCTACACAATCTGGAAATTATTTAATACCAGATTTGAACTCAACAGCCGTTAATGTCCCTAATTCTGTGGTGTATTTTGATTTAGCTGATTCTGAATTAATTGCTGGGTCTGCAATAACTTTAGATTTAAAAATAGAACATAATCAGTTTGCTCGTCCTTATGGAGGTACAACTCCTTTCCCTACAGAGACTACAACAGATGTGGATTTAGCTTTTACTTATGTACTCCCTACCTCATACGGCTCTGTTTATGAATTGGCCACGAGTGATGATTTTATACAACGAATAGGTAGCGCTTCTAATATTCAAACTGTTGCAAACTCATGTAGCGGAACAACATTTACAGACCAACTTAATTGTGCTCTGCCTCAAAATTTAGATTCTTTAACTAAGTATCAAAGTGGTATCATTTCTGCTAATCAAGCTTTATCAATTATATCTACACCCGGAAGCACTCAAATAGGAATCCAGGTTTTGGCTATGGCTTATGTCCCAGATATAAACAATCCATTTTTTATTACCAATGTTTATGAATATTACTCTATAAATTTTGCGGAAGCGTTTTATCAGAAAATATCAAACCCATCAAGCCTTCATAGTAATCGAGGATATGAAATTGGTATTGTATATATGGATGAATTTAATCGTTCATCTACAGCCCTTGTAAGCCCGAATAATACCGTTCAGATACCTTGTGCTAACTCGGCAACAAAAAACTCAATACAAGTCACTATACCAACTACACAGAGAGCTCCATCTTGGGCTACTAGATATAAGTTTGTTATTAAGCCGGATGAGGAAAATTACGAGAGTATATATAGCAATATATATTTTGAAGACCCGGGAAGTAACGCTGCTTATTTTTTATTAGAAGGTGAAAATGCAGCAAAGGTTGAAGATGGGGATAGGCTTATAGTAAAGTCAGACATTAATGGCCCTACTCAAAGCTGTATATATACCACTGTTTTAGAGAAAGAAGTACAAGAGGAAGGGTTTTTAATTATACCTACAGGTGAAACTGACTCGGATAATAATCCAATAAATGTATTTGTTCCTTCCGGACCATACATGAAACTAAATCCCAATAACTTTTCTATAGTAACAGACACTAGCACTGGAGGTCCGTTTGTAATTCCAGGGCCTCGTGAAGATACTGCAGATGTAAGACGGGAAAATCCATTAGTAAACTATCCTATAAATATTACAAATCCATCAGGAACAGGAGCTACTTCTTATATAGACTATACCATACCTGCGGGTAGTAGAATTAAAATTGAAATATCTCAAACAAGAACTGGTAGAGGTAGTTGTCCATCTCGTTCAAATATATTTAACGCTGATTTTGTTTCTACTGAAACTTATACAGATTTTAAATCTTGGTGGGATGGAGATAATATTGCGACTTTTCTTGTAGATGATAGCATTACTAGTCCTGAAGGATATACAAATGTGTACCTTTCAACATTAGTTACAGGAACTTCTGACCCTACAATATCTGATATTCAAACATCTGATTTAACCAATTACTATCAATTTTACGAAAACACTTCTACAGGACAAAAGTTTTTAATGGTAACCGGTCCTGACGCTTGCGCTAGTGCTTCAATATATAAGGAGAGAAGAGCAACTGTAAATGTAAATATAGAGGTAATAAGATTTTCAAGTACTATTGCTTTTGAAACAATTCCCTCAGATGCGCTACCTGATTTATGGTATGAAAACAATCTTTCTTTATCCATAGGCGCTGATGGAGCTCATACTGGAAACGTACAAAGTCAAAATCTTACAACAGCTCAACCAGCAATAATAGACACTGGGTTTTTTAATTGTTACGCCTTTGGAAATGGTGTTGAAAGTTATAAAATTAGAGACTCTATAAGTGGAAAAACATTAACGCTTGGGAATAGGGTTACATCAACATCTGCGGTAGATTATAAAAAAGCTCATAGATTTGCAGACCTTACTTATAGTGGTGTGTTTAATGACGAGAGTAATGTAAACAAACTAAATGAATTTAACTTAGGTCTATTAAACTTTAAGCCACTTGAAGATACTTTTGGGTCTATACAAAAATTATTTGCTAGAGAAACAGACATACTTACACTTCAAGAAGATAAAATATCTTATGTATTAAGAGGAAAGAACTTACTTTCTGACGCAGGAGGAACAAGCGTTTTAACCTCAGTTCCTGAAGTATTAGGATTGCAGATAGCTCGAATAGAAGATTATGGTATCAGCTTTAACCCAGAGAGTTTTTCGGCATGGGGATATAATAAGTTTTTTACAGACTCAAAAAGAGGTGCTGTAATACAGCTAAAAGGAGCTGATTATCAAAATGAACAACTTGCTGTTATTTCAGAGTCAGGTATGCGTTCGTGGTTTAGGGATTTATTTATAGATTCTTCAGGCACTCAAAAGCTTGGAGGTTTTGACCCTTACATGAATGAGTATGTTTTATCATCTAATGAAGTTAATTTGCCTGTTGTTTCTACCCCTTCATCTTGTGGTGTAAGTAAAAATTTAACAGTATCAGCCTCTTCTCCATCTACTAACACTGTTAATGTGTCTGAGCTTGTAGGAGATTCAACGGTTAGTTATGTTATACCATCTGGTAGTGATAATTATATAGTAACAGTTACATATAATGGAAACACATACAGTTCTGGAAACGTATCTTCTAGTGGTTCATTTACTTTCCCTAAAGATGTTGTTAATATTACTGAAGCAATAGTGTCTGTTTCTACATCAAATGTATCTTCAGATACTGTTGAGGTTACTGTAGGATGTCCAGTCGCTGATTATCTAACGATTTACAATATTGCGGTAACAAGTAATAACGAAGCTGGAGAGTTTATTCATAATGAATATAGCTGGTCTGATGGAACGTTTAATTCTCCTCTTCACTCTAACTTAGTTACATTTGCATCAGGAACTTCTCAGCCTCTAGTGTCTCAATACCTTACAGTATTTGGGCCTCAAGGAGCGGGAGTAATACCTGCAAACGGTGCTGATGTTACCTTATTAAGTAACAAACAGTCTACTGATAATTTTGTATTTAATCCAACTTATAATAAGTTTAGATATTTAAGAACAAATACTTTGTATCAAAACAATAGTGCAGATATAAACTCATTATTAGCAGCATCAACAACGATTACTCCCATAGTAACATCAGGAGCTCCTAGTGTTTATTCGGCAAACTTTACGATGCCAAGTCAAGGAAATAATCTCTATATTATATGGGATTATAGAGAGCCAACCGCTAAAGTGCTTTGTTATTCAACAGTAGACAATCAAGATGCTTGTTGTAACTGTGCTCCAACGCCGACTCCGACACCGACACCGACACCTACACCTACAC
>Ga0255046_10000248_pt1 | contig 13683 bp, 18 predicted proteins | sample BC1_12_27_MG_FD_183632 | JGI IMG/M metagenome (GOLD analysis project Ga0255046, IMG submission 183632) | Seawater microbial communities from Strait of Georgia, British Columbia, Canada - BC1_12_27 | ecosystem: Environmental > Aquatic > Marine > Strait | place: Canada: British Columbia...
TACTGTAGTGCAATCAATAGATACTGCTGGTTCAGGATATTCTGTAAATGATATAATAGAAATAACTATACCATCTGCAGTGGCTGCAGGAAGAGAGTTTACTAGAGCAAAACTACAAGTAACTAGTTTAGGATAAATAAATATGGCAAAAAAAGGTAGAACAAAAGGAAATAAGATTTGTCCAGCAGGAATAGCATGGGCAAAGAGAACATTTGATAAGTATCCATCTGCATACGCAAACATGGCTGCTAGTAAATATTGTAAAGACCCCAACTATGGAAAGGGTAAAAATAAAAAATAAAAACAAAAGTTATGGCAAAATACGGTAAAAAAATAAAAGCAAAGTCAAAAGTAAAGACTAAAGTAATGTACAAAAAGAAAAAATAATTATGAAAAGAGATTTAAAAAACCCATTAGCACCAACCACAGAACCAAGTTTCAGAACAGCTTTTAGCGAAAACAAAAAAGCTGGAAAAAAGACATTTATGTGGAATAATAAAAACTATAATACTCAGACTGCTGAAGAGAAAGCGCAATACCTGAAGGATTCAGGAAATATTTCCAAACTTAATAAAGAACAGGACAAAGCTACGTATAATTATTATAAAGCAATTGGAGTTGAAAGCAAGCCATTAGGTAAAGATTTACAAAAATCTACTAAAGAAATACATGATTCCTACGAAAACGTTGGAAATAACGGTATAGAAGGCGGTAAGATGACAAGATTCGGACGAAAGAATAAATAATGGGTGAGCTTGCAAAATGGAGAAAAGAGAAGTGGGTGCGTATAGGAACGGATGGATCTATAAAGGGCGCATGCGGTACTAGCAAGAACAAGAAGAACCCAGACAGGTGTCTGCCTTTGGCTAAGGCTAAGTCTTTGAGTAAGAGAGAAAGAGCTAAGACAGCAAGAAAAAAGAAGGCATCAGGCGGCAAGAAGCAGTTTGTGTCAAATACAAAAAAAGCGAAAGTAACCAGGAAATATACTAAGTAATGGCTGATAAAAGTAAGATGGCTTGCAACAAGCCAAAGCGCTCAGATAGAGCAGGTAAAAAGAAAATGGTAAAAGCCTGTGAAGGTGGTAAGGAAAAGCTTATTCACTTTGGAGCTAAAGGATATGGTCATAATTATTCTGCAGCTGCACGTAAAAGTTTTAAAGCTAGACATAAGTGTGGAACTGCTAAATCTAAACTAACAGCTAGATATTGGGCATGTAAAAATTTATGGGCAGGAAAAGGAGGCTCAACTAAATCTTCTCCCAAAAGTAGACAAGGAAAATATTAGTATATTTGTAAAATATAAAAATCAATAATTATGGCACAAGGATATAATGCTCGATTAGATGAATCAATCGGTGCAAGAAACGGAAAAAAATCTCAATCTTTAAAAGATCGTAGAGATGAGTCAAAAGCAATGTCTAAAAAAGATTACGGACATTCTTATGGAGCAGATAGTGGAATGTCTTACAGACATCACCACAAAGAATGTGTTCACTATGTGAAAAAACATTTAAGCGGTTTAATAAAAAAATAAATGGGTAGACTATTAGTAAAGCTAGGTCTCTGGATGCAAGGCCTCTGGTGTAAGTTTCAATGTGGTTGGAATTGGTTAATAGGCAAACTAATGTTTAAGGTTGCTTTATGCCCTCATAAACTATGTACTTGTAAAAAATAAATAAAATGAAATCAAAAGGATTAGGAGATACAATAGAGAAAGTAACTACAGCAACAGGAATAAAAGCAGTTGTTGACACAGTAAGTAAAGTAACAGGAAGAGATTGCGGTTGCTCAAAAAGAAAAGATAGTTTAAACAGAATATTCCCTTATAATAAATAAAAAATGGCTTATCAAAAATTACAAGCAAATAGAGCGGCAGCGGTAACACCAAGTGATACTGCTGATATACCATCTGTAAATGGAGCAACAGGAACTAATAACGGATGTTCTTTATATATAGGTTCAGCAGGAGCAGTAAAATTAAAAACAGTAGGTGGAGATGTTTTAACATTTGTAGGATGTTATGCAGGACAGTTTTTACCAATTAATGTTTTACAGGTTTTTAATACTGGTACAACTGCAAGTGATATTGTTGCATTATGGTAAAAGAAAATTACACACAGACTAATAGTGCTTTAATGGATATTGAAGTTACTTACGAAATTATTAAACAATAATGAACACACAGGATTTGAAAATTTACGCATTTAACTTTTTGAGCCTAGCTGTCTCATTTTCTCAAGTTGAGATGGCTTTAAAACTAATTTTATTAATAGCTTCTATAATATATACGGCTCAAAGAATATGGATTAGTTATAATGAAAGAAGAAAAACTAACAAATAATTTTAATAAATCTGAATTTGATTGCAAATGTGGATGCGAAATGCCAGAAGAAGTATTTCTAGAAATTCAAAAGTTAGCATCTCAGTTACAGCATATTAGAAGTTTTGTTCGAAAGCCTATTAACATTAATAGTGCATATCGATGTAAAACTCACAATAAATCTATTGGTGGAGTTTCCAATTCACAGCATATTTTAGGCAAAGCTGCTGACATACAAGTCACAGATATTAGTCCTTCTGAAGTTTATAAAACAATAGATACATTATCTAACAACGGACATATACTTCAAGGAGGGTTGGGTAAATATAATACATTTACACATTACGATATAAGAAAAACAAGATCTCGTTGGGATAAAACAATAGAATAGTTATGAGCGATAATCCTAAATTAAGAAAAAACGGAGGAGAAGGTACTTTTGTTGGTAATTTATTACGAACAATAGCAGGAGTAAGTCCTGAGATATTAAATATATTAGGTACAGTAACAGGTGTAGAAGGTTTAAATAAACTAGGAGATGCTATACGTGGTAATTCTAGTATTTCACAAACAGATAAAGATTTACTTCTTAAAGAGTTAGAAAAAGATATTGTAGTAGAACAAGAAATATCTAAACGTGAAATAGAAATAAGCAAACGTTGGGAGTACGATATGAAGTTTGGAAGCAGACTAACAAGAAACATAAGACCTTTAGTTGTTGCTAATTTTACTATTCTTATAGATATTGTTATTATAACTTCTCAATGGGGCATGCCCTTGGGAGAGGCATACTTGCCTTTATTAACTACTATGGGAATTACTGCAATCGGAGGGTATTTTACCTTAAGAGAGTACGGTAAAACCAAACAATAATATTTATTTTTTTTTACTACCTTTGCATATAACTTTAATTATAATAAAATGAAATCAGTTACAAAAAAAGAATTAGATCGTTTACAAGAATTAAACACTAAATTCGGAGGTTTAAAAAACCAACTAGGAGATTTAGCATTACAAAAAGATGTAGTGCTTAAAGAAATAAATACTGTAAGAACAGACTTTACTTCTTTAGAAAAAAAACTTATTAAAAAATACGGAGAAGATTCCGTTATAAATCTCCAGACTGGAGAGATAAAAGAAAAAGAATAGAAGATGGCAAAAATTAGCAATACTTTAGCTTACCCCAATCAAAATCCAATTAATCCAGAGGATTATTTAATTGGAACAGATGGATTATCAAGTCCGATTGAGTTACAAACTAAAACGTTTACCATAGCTGGTCTTGCTGATTATATATTAAATATTGTTACTCCTCCTGCTTCATCAGAAACATTTATTGTAAATGGGATGTTTAAAGCAATAGGAAGTAATACAGGTGGTGGAGCTGTTCCTGAAATATCAAAAGATTTTTTAGAATGGACATCTGCCGTTACACCTAGTACACAAGTTCCTTTATGGAGAGTTCCTGTAACTCTAAAATTAAAATTAGTTACATGGGCTTGGGTTTCGGATGTTGTTATGGATATTCCTCCAGGAGATACAATGACTGTATCTATAGGTGAAGTTGCTAATAATGCTATTTCTAATTATGCTAACTATTCTAAAAAAGAAAATTTATTTGTTATATCTGACCTTTATGATAAATCATATCCAAGAGGGGAAGTTGATGTTTCTGATTTAAATATTGTTTTAAACGCATTTCAAAATATTGGTGTAGTATGTGAAGGCAGTTTTAACTCAGGAATAACTCCAACAGATGGAGATATGGAGCTCTCATTCTATTTTGAAAAAACAAACTCTATAGCGCCTATACTTCCTGTAACAGTAACTTTAAATCCTTTTAATAATAACATTATAGATAATACCGCAGGCGCACCAAACTATACTTTGGCAGGTAATGAGTTAAATGACATTAAACAAGGACAACCAGGAGTTAGCTATCAGTTTATAACAAACGGACTAGCTAATGATGGATATCGCTTTAAAGCATCCGCTCCTTTTACTGCAGCTAATCCAGGAGGAATATTTACAGTAGATGGAACTGAAACTCAGACATTAACAGGTGAGATAGAGTTAGTGCCAATTACTCCTGTCGGACCAGAATGGACATCCATAGACCCTGTAGCTGCAGAAACATATCCTAACTTAGAAGCAGGAGATACTTGGACATATAACTGGTCAACAAGCGATGACAATACACTATGTTCAGATTTAGATTATTTTATTACAGTAGATGGGATAGAGATATTCCCTACTGCAGGAGCTAGTTGGTTGGTTTTTACAGATAATAACGATTGCACAGGAACGCTAACAGGACCATATCCTGGAGGAAATATTGATGTAATGATGACAGTAACAGATAATGATGGATTATCAGCAACTCAAAGTTTTACAATATCAGGATTAACAGTAACAGGAGATACTTTCTTCCAATTTTGGAGTGATACTAGTGGGTCTATGAACTCTACAATAACAGAAACATCAAAGATAGCTAGTGTTCCACTTGTAAAAGCTCCAGCTTCTACAACAGGAAATACTATGAATAGCACACAACTTTACATAAATTGGACGACTAGTCCGTTACCCAATGGTATGGGTAGAGCTTCTGATGGAGCAAATAGGAGTTGGTTATGTATTGTAGATGGTATGGAAGCTGTACATCCTTCAATACCTTCAGGAACTTTAATTCAGTTTTCTTCACAAGTTGGAGTTAGTAGAATATATAATCTTGTTACACCTACAGGAGGAACAGTTCAATTAACTTCAAATATATCGGCTAACGATTTAATTACTTTTAAACTAACAAACACTCAGAAATCTGTTGATTATGCAAATACAAAAAATTTAAGAAACTTACTTCAAGATTTCTATGCAACAGGAGGAACTGAAGCAAGTGGAAATACAGACAGAGCTACTAACGGTAGTGATGCTTATGATTCTAGAGTATACTGGTCTTTGGACCAACAGGAAAGACAAGTAGGATTTCTTGCAAACAGAGGGTTGGGAGATACTATAGGACCTGGAGGATATTATCCAAATGCAGATACTGTAGTTATCCTTGCGTTTGGTGATGAATCAGTAACTAGATATAATATGGCAGGAACATTACCTCAATATGGTAACTCTTGGACAGATAGAGATAATACTACAAATGCTAACTTAGTAGCTGATATAGCTGCTGTTAGAAGCTTTATTTCTACACTTGAAACTGCTGCAGGAACTACTACTATATATAGGTCTAAGTTTTTCCATCCTGCCCCTCCTTCAGGAACTCTTGAAAATTCAACGCTATTACCTTTAGTATCACCTAATGGAATGCTAGCCGCAAATAATTTTACTAACCCTCCAGTTAGTGATAGTTATGATGCAGGACAACCAGGCAGTCCGTCTAGTATACCTGCTAATGCATATAGTAGTATAACTATGTTAAATGATTACACGACAAGCACTCCACCAAGAATGTTTTGGTCAGCAGATTTAGATAATAACCCTGCAGACCCTGAGCAGTATTGGTACGACCAAATAAAAGATGCTTTAGTGGCAATGGGCTTTAATGTATAATTAAATTAAATAAATAATGGATATAAGAAAAATATCTGTCGGTGCAGATTATAAGTCTAGTGCTATGCACTACATAGTAAATCAAGAGATTTTTAATGGAAGTTATCGTATTCATTTAATAAAGCATATAAACGAAAGCAACTCTATAAAAGTTTGGATTGAAAACAAACAAGGAGAAATATTTCTTTGGAAAGAATTTAATTCTAATATGCCTATATCAATTGAATATAATATAAATTTTGAATGAAATCACCTTTTTATTTCATTGTAAAACCATGCAATGACAAAAGGTATGATAACACAAAAAAAATTGGAAATGTTGATTTTATAACAAGCACATCCAAAGAAGATCATACCGCATCAAATAGATACGCAGAAGTTGTATCAGTTCCTATAAACTACAAAGGAGAAATATCTTCTGGAGATATACTTTTAGTTCATCATAATGTTTTTAAATATTATAATGACATGAAAGGAAAAGAAAGAAGTGGTAAGAGTTTTTTTAAAGACGATTTGTTTTTTATAGACTTTGACCAATTTTATATGTATAAACATAACAACAAATGGTTATGTCATTCAAAGTATTGTATGGTAAAGCCTATACCTAAAGAACAAAAGTACTTAAAGACTCATCAAGATGAAGAGCCATTAGTAGGTATAATTAAATATTCAAATAAAATTCTTACAGAAAAAGGTATTGTTGAAGGAACTAAAGTTTCGTTTCAACCAGATAGTGAATATGAATTTACTGTAGAAGATGAAAAACTTTACAGAATGTTTGATAAAAACATAACATTAGTATTATGAATAATACTGAATTAAAATTAGAAATAATAAAAGCAGGTAAAAAAGCTGTAAAAGAACTTATAAAAGTTGCTAATGAAGGTATACTAAAAAAAGACCTAGATGGATTAGCTCCTGATATAGCAGCAGACAGATTAAAAAATGCAGCGGCATCTAAGAAGCTTGCAATATTTGATGCTTTTGAAATCTTAACAAAGATTGAAGAAGAAAATAATATGATAGACATTAATAAAAAAGAAAGTAAAGCATCTTCATTTAAAGGATTTGCTGAAGGTAGATCAAAATAATGTACGAACAAACTTTATATAAAATACTAGATGATATTATACCTGAAAAGGAATTAAAGTCTAATAATAAAAAAAAGGCTTGGGTATACGGATATAATAAAGAATATGATATTGTTGTTATATCAAAAGATGGTACAATTGGTGAGGTTTATGAAATACAAAATTTAAAGATTGCATTACCAAAACAAAAAAATGTTTATCGTTTTAATAAAAATCATTGGGGTCAAATAGAATATCCTAAAGAACTAAGTAAAATAAAAAGTGTTTTTGATTGGGATAAATATCCAGATAATTTTAAGGAAAAGTGGTATGACTATATTGACAAAGAGTTTGAAAGAAGGGAAGAAGGTTTTTGGTTTAATAACAAAAATAATCCTACTTACATTACTGGTTCTCATTACATGTACTTGCGGTGGACAAAAATTGATGTTGGGCAGCCAAACTTTAGGGAATCAAATAGATTATTCTTTATATTCTGGGAAGCTTGCAAAGCAGACTCAAGAAGCTATGGAATGTGTTACCTTAAAAATAGACGATCAGGATTTAGTTTTATGTCATCATCAGAATTGGTTCATCTTGCAACCACATCAAAAGATTCACGTTATGGAATTTTATCCAAAACAGGTTCTGATGCAAAAAAAATGTTTACAGACAAAGTTGTTCCCATATCGCTCAATTATCCGTTTTTCTTCAAACCGATTCAAGATGGAATGGATAGGCCAAAAACGGAGCTTGCGTATAGAGTTCCTGCGTCAAAACTTACAAGAAAAAAACTTGATGCAAATGAATCTATTAAAGAGCTTGAAGGATTAGATACTACTATTGATTGGAAAAATACAGGAGATAACTCTTATGATGGAGAAAAGTTAAAATTACTAGCTCATGATGAAAGTGGTAAATGGGAAAGACCAGACAATATACTTAATAATTGGAGAGTAACAAAAACTTGTCTTAGATTAGGAAGTAGAGTTATAGGAAAATGTATGATGGGAAGTACATCTAATTCTATTGAAAAAGGTGGTGGTAATTTTAAAAAATTATACTCAGATTCTAACGTAAAAAAAAGGAATAGAAATGGACAAACTAAATCAGGTTTATATTCATTGTTTATACCTATGGAATGGAATTATGAGGGTTTTATTGATATTTATGGTCATCCTGTATTTGATGTTCCAGAAAAAGAAATAGAAGGTCCATTTGGAGATATTATAGACCAAGGTGTTATAGAGCATTGGACTAACGAGGTAGATGGATTGAAGTCAGATCCTGATGGATTAAACGAATACTATAGACAATTTCCTAGAACAGAGTCTCATGCATTTAGAGATGAAAGTAAACAATCATTATTTAATCTTCAAAAATTATATCAACAAATAGATTACAATGATTCTTTAATAAAAGATAGAGTTGTTACAAGAGGTTCTTTTAGTTGGAATAATGGAATAAAAGATACTACAGTTATTTTTACTCCTAATAATTCAGGAAGATTTTATGTTTCTTGGACTCCTAATAAAAATTTACAAAACAATTATTACTTTAAGAATGGAATTAAATATCCTGGGAATGACCACATGGGAGCTTTTGGATGTGATAGTTACGATATTAGTGGTACTGTTGGTGGCGGTGGAAGTAACGGTGCTTTACATGGAATGACTAAGTTTCACATGGATGAAGGTCCTACAAACCATTTTTTTTTAGAATATATAGCAAGACCTCAAACAGCAGAGATATTTTTTGAAGATGTATTAATGGCTTGTGTGTTTTATGGAATGCCAATATTAATAGAAAATAATAAACCTAGATTATTATATCATTTTAAGAATAGAGGATATAGAGGGTATAGTATGAATAGGCCTGATAGACAGTATAATAAACTATCCAAAACAGAAAAAGAATTAGGAGGAATGCCTAATAGTTCTGAAGACATTAAACAAGCTCATGCAGCTGCTATAGAATCTTACATTGAAAAACACGTAGGATTTGATTTATCTGGAGCTTTTAGAGCTGAAGATGAAATAGGTTCTATGTATTTTACAAGAACATTAACAGATTGGGCAAGATTTAATATTAATAACAGAACAAAGTTTGATGCTTCTATTAGTTCAGGTTTAGCTATAATGGCTACACAAAAAAACCTGTATCAGCCCATTAAAAAGAAATCAAAAATAAAACTTAACTTTGCAAGATATGACAATAAGGGAAGTTATAGCCAAATTATACAATAAATGGAGGATGTAAAAATTTCATTAAACCCAACAGGATTTCCTAGTCAATTTGTTTCTGACTCAGAAAAAAAATCTTATGAGTTCGGTTTACAAATAGGCCAGGCTATTCAATACGAATGGTTTAGAAAAGATGGTCGCCAAAGTAGATTTTATAGTCAATGGGCAGAGTTTCATAGATTACGATTGTATGCTCGTGGAGAACAATCTGTACAAAAATATAAAAATGAATTAGCTATTGATGGAGATTTAAGTTATTTAAATCTGGACTGGACTCCTGTTCCTATTATTCCAAAATTTGTAGATATAGTAGTCAATGGAATGGCTGATAGAATATTTAAAGTAAATGCTTATGCTCAGGATAGCATGTCTTTAGATAAAAGAAGTGAATATCAAAAACAACTTCAAAAAGATATGTTAGCTAAGCCTGTAATGAAACAGGTTCAACAAGATTTAGGAATAAATACTTTTGCTACATCAGAAGAAGATGTGCCTAATAGTTCTGAAGAACTAGCTTTGCACATGCAACTTAAGTATAAGCCTTCAATAGAAATAGCTGAAGAAGAAGCTATAAATACAGTTTTATCTGAAAATAGATATTATGAAATACAAAAGCAATTGTATTATGACCAGACAATATTGGGAGTTTCAATGTGTAAAAACACGTTTAAGCCAGGTTCAGGTATTTCTATAGAATATGTAGACCCTGCTAATGTAGTATATAGTTATACTGAAGACCCTCATTTTGATGATTGTTTTTACTGGGGAGAAATTAAAACAATTCCTATTGTAGAGTTAAAAAAAATAGATACTAGTTTGACTAGACAAGATATGGATGAAATATCTAAATATAGTCAAAGTTGGTATAATTACAATAACACTGCTCAATATTATAACAATAGTTTATTTAGTAGAGATAGTGCTACAGTTTTATTTTTTAATTATAAGACTACAAATACTTTTACTTATAAGAAAAAAGTAAATGCCTCTGGAGCTGAAAAAGTTATTGAAAAAGAAGATACTTTTAATCCTACTTCAGAAATGCAAGAAGAAGGTAATTTTAAAAAAGTTTCTAAAACAATAGATGTATGGTATGAGGGTGTTATGGTTATGGGTACTAATATTCTTCTAAAATGGGAAATGTCTGAAAATATGGCTAGACCTCAATCTGCATCTCAAGAAGTTTATCCTGAATATGTAGCTTGTGCGCCTAGAATGTATAAAGGTGTTTTTGAATCATTAGTTAGACGTATGATTACGTTTGCAGATTTAATACAAATTACTCATTTAAAATTACAACAAGTAATATCTAGAGTAGTTCCTGATGGTGTATTTATAGATGCAGATGGATTAAATGAAGTAGACTTAGGAACAGGGCAGGCATATAATCCTGAAGATGCATTAAGAATGTTTTTTCAAACAGGTTCTGTTATTGGTAGAAGCTATACACAGGATGGAGATTTTAACCAAGCTAAAGTTCCAATACAACAATTAAACAGTAATTCAGGACAAGGTAAAATAAATAGCTTAATAGGTTCATATAATCATTATATGCAAATGCTAAGAGATGTTACAGGCCTCAATGAAGCTAGAGATGGATCAACACCAGATTCTTATTCATTAGTTGGATTGCAAAAATTAGCTGCTTTAAGTAGTAATACTGCAACCAGACATATTTTAGATGCAGGTTTACAAATAAGCCAAAGGCTATGTACTGCTTTATCTAGTAGAATTGCTGATTTATTAGAGTATTCAGAATTTAAAGATGAATTAACTAATCAGATAGGAAGATTTAATGTTTCTATAATTGATGAAATTAGTAAATTATATTTAAGTGACTTTGGAATATTTATAGAAATAGAACCTGACGAAGAAGAAAGAAAAATGCTAGAACAAAATATTCAAATGGCATTACAAAGAGATTCTATAAATTTAGAAGATGCTATTGATATAAGAGAAATAAGAAATTTAAAGTTAGCTAATCAAATACTTAAGTTAAAAAGAATAGGTAAACAAGATAGAGAGCAAAAAGAAAAAGCTGCTTCTGCACAGCAACAAGCTCAGATTAATGCTCAGTCTCAACAGATGGCAGCTCAATCAAAAATGCAACAATTCCAAATGGAAAATCAAGCTGCTGTACAATTAGAGCAAGCTAAAAGTCAGTTTGCAGTTCAAAAAATGCAAGGTGAAGCTGCGATAAAAGCAGAGCTTATGAATCTTGAGTTTTCACTTCAAATGAAATTAAAAGGAGTAGATATAGACTTAAAAAAGATGGAGCAGGAAGGTTTGCAAAAACGAGAAACTGAAAGAGAAAATGCTAAATCAAATAGAATATCTCAAGCTAATACAGAGCAATCAAAACTTATAGAGCAAAGAAAAAATAATCTACCTTCAGTTAGTTTTGAATCAAATGAAGATAGTTTAGATGGATTTGACTTAGCAGAATTTGAGCCTAGATAGCCTTAAAAATCAATTATAATTATATATTAACTTTGTAAAAATTAAATTAAATGGAAATTAAAGTAAAATCATTAGATTCTGTTCCAGAAAAATCTGTGCAGGAAGTAGAAGAAACTCTACTTAAAAAACACGAAAAAGAATTGAATGATAAATCTGACAATGTTGTTGAAGAGCAGCCTGTAGAAAATTTATCAGAACAAGTTGAAGTTGAAAGTCCAACTATAAAAGACGAAGACGTTCTTTCATATATTAAAAATAGATATAATAAAGATATATCTTCAGTTGATGATTTGTTTGCTGAAAGAGAGCAATCAGAAAGTTTACCAGAGGATGTATCAAAATATTTAGATTATAAAAAAAACACAGGGCGTGGATTTGAAGATTTCGTAAAAATAAACAAAAATTACGATGACTTAAATGAAGACCAGGTGTTATCAGAGTATTATTCTTTAACAGAATCAGATTTAGATAATGAAGATATTCGTTATTTAATAGACGAAAAGTTTTCGTATGATGAAGAAATTGATGACGAAAATGAAATAAAGAAAAAGAATATTGCTAAAAAAAGAGAACTTTCAAAAGCTAAAAAGTATCTTAATGATGTAAAAGAACAATACAAAATTCCTCTTGAGTCAAGTGGGAGTTCGTTGTCTGAAGATCAACAAAAAGATATTGAAGCTTATAGAAGTTATATAGAAGAATCTAAATCTACTTTAGAGGCTCACGAAAGAAAAAATAAATTTTTCTTAAAGAAAACAAATGAAGTTTTTAATCCTGAATTCAAAGGTTTTGAGTTCAATGTAGGAGATAAAACCGTTAAGTATTCTTACGGTGATGTTAATGAAATGAAATCTAAGCAAAGTGATTTAAACAATTTAGTCAAAAAATATGTTGACGACGATGGTTTGATTTCAAATGCTAAAGGGTGGCATACAGCATTAAGTGCTGCTATGGATCCTCAAAGATTTGCTAATTATTTTTATGAGCAAGGTAAAGCTGATGCTATAGAAGATGTTACTAAAAAAAGTAAAAACATTAATATGAGCATGAGACAAACTCCTCAAGCAATTGGCGACACTGGATTTAAAGCTAGACCAGTTTCAGATACAAGTGGAAAAGGATTAAAAATTAGAAGTAAAAAAAATAGTTAAGAATTAAAAACAAAAATTATGGCAGTAGATGCAGTACCTGGGTTTGACTTACAACCAAGTTCAGAACAGGTTTTATTACAGACAAATTATATTACTAACTTCGATTTCTTAAATCAGTATTTACCAGATACTTACGAAAAAGAATTCGAACGTTATGGAAACAGAACAGTAGCTTCATTCTTACGAATGGTTGGTGCTGAAATGCCTTCTAACTCTGACCTTATCAAATGGGCTGAGCAAGGAAGATTACACACGAAGTATACAAATGTTACTTCTCAAGCAGCGGCAGCTCAAGACATTGCAACTTTAGATATTAATGATGCTTTAGTTCCTGGAACAGGAGATATCGCATTAAGAGTTGGTCAAACAGTTATGCTTTCTGATAGCTCTATAAATTCAACAAATAGTAACAAAGCAATAATTACAGCAGTAGATACTGCAAATGCTACTATTGATGTTGCATATTATGAAGCAGGTGGTCAAACAATGGCTGCAAATGTTCAGTGTTCATTATTTATCTATGGTTCTGAGTTCCAAAAAGGAACTAACGGAATGCAAGGTCAATTAGAAGCTGATGATCAGATATTTTCTAATTCACCAATTATCATAAAAGACCATTACGCAGTAAGCGGTTCTGATATGGCTCAAATTGGATGGATTGAAGTAACTACTGAAAACGGAGCAACTGGATTCTTGTGGTATCTAAAATCAGAACACGAAACTCGTTTACGTTTTGAGGATTATTTAGAGACAGCAATGGTTGAGGCAGTACCAGCTGAAGCACTCAGTGGTGTAGCAGCAATTGCAGCAGGAGTTGCAAGTGGAGTAGGTAACAAAGGTTCTGAAGGACTTTTACGTAGTTGAGCAAAGAGGAAATGT
>Ga0255046_10000252_pt1 | contig 13626 bp, 12 predicted proteins | sample BC1_12_27_MG_FD_183632 | JGI IMG/M metagenome (GOLD analysis project Ga0255046, IMG submission 183632) | Seawater microbial communities from Strait of Georgia, British Columbia, Canada - BC1_12_27 | ecosystem: Environmental > Aquatic > Marine > Strait | place: Canada: British Columbia...
AATCGATCGAACCTTTTTTGGGAAAAGTTGAAAATTTATCCAAAGCACAAAGGATATTGATATCTGCGGCATTATTCATCGTGATTCTGGCTGTTTTTATCTACTTTTTTTACTGGCCAAAATTTGAAAAAATTGCTTCTTTAAAAGCTGAACTTACCAAGATAGAGGCCAAACTTGCGACAGCCAAACGCAATGCAGCCGGTTTAAAAAAATTCCAGGCCAAAATAAAAGAGGCCGAAGCGCAATTCAACATGGCGATGAAAAAACTGCCTGAAAAAGAGGAAATCCCATCCCTGTTGACTGCTATTTCAGATTCCGGTCAGGCGGCGGGTCTTGACTTCTTGCTGTTTGAGCCCAAAGCCGAAAAGAAAAAAGAATTTTATGCTGAGATCCCAGTGGCCATGAGCCTGCGGGGGGATTATCATAATTTGGCTGTTTTCTTTGACCAGGTGGCGCGTTTAAACAGGATTGTAAATATAGAAAATATTAAGATGAGCCGTGGTAAAAAAGGCAAGAACTCGAGCGCATCCAGCAGTAAAGCGCTCACGGCAACTTGCACCGCGGTCACCTATAAATTCATCGACGAACCACCCAAAAAAGTATCGAAAAAGAAAAAGAAAAAGAAGAAAAAACGTAAGAAATAGAAATTAGCAATGTATTTCTAACCGGATAAACCAGCAAAAGATGGGAAGAAATCCTGTGACCATCCGATATTTGATCAGCACTATATGTATTGTTATGCTTCTCTGGGGCTGCGACAGGGCCACCGAACCGCCTGCCAAGCCAAAGGTGGTGCGCAAGAAAATTGTTTCCCAGCCGAAACAAACCGCCAAGGTCCGCAAGAAAAAGACCGTGCGCAGGGCAAAAACAGAGACAGCTGACAAAACTACAAAAAAGATCGCACCGGCCGAGGTTAAACCACTGCCCGCGGTTGATGTCGAATCCGACCCGCAGCCTTTGATCGCCAACAAAGTTGACACGCAACCGGCAACCAAGAAAAAGCCGGCGATTAAGCCCAAGTCAGACATCTCTAAAATAGATCAGCCGGTGCCGATCCAGCCGCCGGAAGCCGGCCGAGAACCTGCGGCCAACGATAAATTGATTGCCTCAGCACCAAAAACTGCCGTGGGCTTAACCGGGATACCTGCCCAGTATGATCCCACTGGAAAAACCGATCCTTTTGAACCGCTTTTCCAGGATAGAGCGGTGCTGACCAAGAAAAAGAAACGCAAAAAGAGGCTTCCCCAAACACCTCTGGAACGCATCGATCTGAGCCAACTGAGACTGGTAGGGATCATTCTGGCATCCAGTGGCAACCGGGCCTTGGTGGAAGAATCCACCGGTAAAGGATATGTCATCAAAAAGGGAACTTATATTGGAACCAATGCCGGCAAAGTCGTTAAGATCAAAAAAGAAACCGTTATCGTTGAGGAAGAATTCGAAGATGCATATGGAAAAATTGCAACCCGTAAAAGAGAGATTAAACTTCCCAAACCTCCTGGAGAGTTTTAAGATGCTTGATATCAATACCAAACTTTATAGACCCCTTCGAGTGGCTGTCATCTTGTTCAGTAGCGTAATACTGATTGCAGGCTGCGCCACCCAGCAAACGGCCAATGTTAAATCTGCCGAGGAAACCAAACTGATTACCGACATCGTCACCAGCGAAGACGCCGAATCTACGATTGTTACCCTAAAAGGCGGCCCGACGTTGATCTACACGGCGAACAAACAGGTATTTCCCCTGGGGGTCCTTTTTCACTTTCCCGAAACAGCCCTGGATAATATTAAAGAAGTATATTATCCGCCCCAAACCGACATCATTGGTTCTATCCGGGCAACCCAGATTGAAGAGAATGGTGCCACATCGCGGGTATTTATCGCTTTAAAAAGGGATCTTCCCTATAGCATTACACCGGATGAAACCGGAATTCGGATCTCATTTCCCAAAACCGGTAAACTGGCTGAAAAAACATCTGCCCCGGAACCGCCGGCGGAAAAAATGGACGAGCAGCCGAAACCTGAAAAAAAGATGGCTGCGGCTGCGACCCGCATAACTGCGATCGGCGCCACACCGTTGAAAAAAAGTGTGGTCATCAATGTTAAAGCCGATGGGACTATCAAAAACTACAAATCCTTTACCATCGAAGAAACTCCTGCCCGTATCGTGTATGACCTGTACGGCATTAAAAGCCCTTACAAGGGTGAGCAGCGCATCGCTGTTAAATCAGACAAGGTAACCAGGGTTCGTCATTTCGGTCATTCGGACAAGGTTCGCGTGGTCATCGAGACCCAAAAACCCTATCTGTCCAAATATGGGGCGTCACCGGTGGACAATGGCCTATTGATCCATGTGGGTCAAACACCGCCAGCGGCATCGCAGGATACAGCCAAAGCGGCGGCTGTCCCGCAAAAGAAAACAGCCGCGGCTGTTGCCGAAAAACCGAGCCCAACGGAAACCGAACCGACCGTCGCCCCGGACAAAAAAACAGCTGCACCCTCTGAAAAACCGGCCACCGAGACCACTGCGGCCAAATTCGATCAGCCCGCCTGGTTGAATCGCATCGATTTTTCGAGTGAAGAAGCCGGTAAATCCGCTGTCCTTATCGGAACGACTCGACCGGTTGAATACCAGATTGCCAAAGTGGCGGACAAACGGATTCAGCTGAAACTGATGGACACGAGCCTGCCCGAATACCGCAAGCGGGCTTTGATTACGACCCGTTTTCAAAGTGCCGTGGATCGCGTCACTCCCACGCACCAGCCGAAAACAAAGGATACCATCGTTGAATTCGAATTGCGGGAAGCGGTACCCTATTTCGTCAAGCAGGCCGATAATGTGATCCGGGTCAATTTTTCGCCCTCCTCCATACCGCCCCGGCCCTATGAAGATGCTAAGCTTCCGGCCTGGAAACGGGTGATGGCCGAACCCTCTGCTGACCCGGGAAAAACGCCACCGAAGGCAGCTGGCCCGGCTACCATTGCCGCCGTCGCCGACAAGGAGCAAAAAATTGCCCAGCAAGAATCCGCCGGTCCTGCCAAGGAGGAGGAGCGGTCACTGGCAGAACGTCTTGCTAGCGATTCACCGGGACAGAGGTACACCGGCGAAAAAATCGCCCTTGACTTCTATAACACCGACATCAAGAACGTTTTCAGGATCATACGGGAAATCAGCGGTAAAAATTTTGCCATCGATAAAAACGTGACCGGCAAAGTCACCCTGACCCTGGAAAAGCCGGTACCCTGGGATCAGGTTCTCGACCTGGTGCTCAAAATGAACTCGTTGGGAATGGTCATGGAAGGCGACATTGTCCGCATTGCCACCCGCAAAACGATCATTGCCGAGGAAAAAGAAAAACAGACGGTGGCCAAAGCACAAAAGCTGGCTGTGGAGCAAAAAAAGGAACTGGAACCGCTGATCACCGAGTTCATTCCCATCAACTACTCCGATGCAGGCACTGACATTAAACCCCATATCGATCCGATTTTAACGAAACGCGGCAAAGTCAGTGTGGATAAGCGCAACAATCAGCTGATCCTCACCGCCATCGCCGAAAATATCGAACGGGCCAGAGAAATCATAGTGGAAATCGACAAGGTAACTGCCCAGGTGACAATCGAGGCCAGGATTGTTGAGGCCAACACCTCCTTTTCCAGAGGTCTTGGCTTTGATTGGGGTAGAGTAACCATCGGTTCGTCTGGGCCCAGCCTGCTCAACGGCGTCCCTCGGGTTTACAACCCCCTGGAGATCGGCGATTCTGCCCTGGATTTCACAGCGCTGGCGAGCAATTTGCCAGCTGTCGCCAATGGTTCGTTGGGCTTTAACATTATTGGAACCGACTTTTCGATCGTGGATGCCAAGCTTGAGGCCGCCGAAAGCGAGGGTAAAACCAACATCATTTCATCCCCCAAAGTCACAACCCTGGACAGCAAACAGGCCACCATCATACAGGGCCTGCAAGTTCCCTACCTGGAGCGTGATTCCTCCGGAAATTCCACAACCAAATACCAGGATGTTGATTTGAAGCTGACGGTTACCCCCAAAATAACCCTCGATGACCGCATCCGGCTGAAGGTTGTTATCACAAAGCAGGACATTGTAGAGCAGACCCAATTCGGTCCCGCGGTATCGAACAATACCGCCGACACAGAATTGCTGGTGGATAACGGAGACACCATCGTCATCGGCGGCATCGTCAAATCGACATTGACTTACAAGGAAGACGGGATCCCCGGTTTAATGCAGATGGGTGTCCTGGGGTGGCTGTTTAAGAGTCAAAGCAAGGTGGACAATAAAAATGAGTTGCTGATTTTTATGACTCCCCGCATCGTTAAGCTGGAACGAAAAAGTGCGGGCCATTAGTCCTGCGCAGCGAGTGGGGCAAATAGCGGCTGACTGACTTCAACTGCCGGCTGTCGCGCCGGCAGTTATTCTTCCAAGAAGCTATCTCAAAAATTTGAGATAGCTTTTTTAATACAGCTTTTCCATCTTACGTGCTTCTTCCATCGCTTTGTCTACCAGATCGCTATCCGGCTGAAGCTCTGCGACCTTCAGATAAAGGGTATGAGCCTTTCTATAATCCCCCTTCTGGCGGTAAGCGTCAGCCAGATGAAAATGCACTAAAGCCGCCTGGGGAGCTAATTCAATCGCTTTTTCCAGCTTTTCGATGGCCTCCTCTACCCGGTCAGTCGCCATATAGGTTAGGGCCAGGCCGTCCAGGGCGAGGACTAAATCGCGGTTTACCTTCAGGGCCTTGTGGTAATATGTTTCCGCAAGGTCGTATTTTTTTTGTCGATAGTAAACATTGCCGATGTTGGCCAGGGGATAGGAAGGGGTGGCATAAAGCAGATTGGTCGAAGCTATTTTGTACTGCTCGATGGCCTTGTCCCATTCCGTCAGGTCCGCATACGCATTGCCCAGGTTGTTGTTGGCGGAGGGGTAATCAGGGTTTAGGTCCAGCGCTTTTTTGAAATGGCGGATGGATAGATCAAGTCTTCCCAGCTCCCGATAAACCAGCCCGAGGTCCTCTTGCAACAAGTAATTGTTGGCGTACAAGCCCTCGGCTTTTAAAAATTCCCTCAGGGCTGCCTGGTATTTTTGATCGCGCAGGTAGGCCTCACCCAGAAGGCGGGTCTTTTCGGCAACATTTTTATCTCTTTCCATGTTTTTAGGGGTGCACGACACCAGCACGCATGCCAGCAGCACACAGCCGGCTGCCCAAATCCAGTTTTTTTTCATCGCTGTTTACCTTTTTTTTTAAGATCCAACATCTTGGAAATTTCTTCTGCCATGCGCTGCACAAAGTGTTCAAAATCTTTGCCTTCCAGCGGTCGGCCCGGTGCCGGGACTTTGTCAAGATCGGCGGGGTGAACATAAACCGGGATGTTAATCAGCTCCTGTCGGGGCGAAATCTTGTAGTCCGGGGGAAATTGCCGCTCAAAGTACATTTCCTGAAATCCGGCAAATTTGATTGCATGGGCGGTGGAATCAAGTATCGCTATATCCTGTTTATCGATAATTCCGCGTTTTTTGGCCTTCAGCAGCCCGGCCAAGGACTCGCCGCCATGGGTACAGGCAATGTGTCCATGGCGGTTGGCCAAAATTTCCCAATCCATGATGTCCTGCTCGCTGACTTCAACAAAAAACGTCTTAGGAACGCCGGCCAGTTCGTTGTAGCGCTTGACCAGATGAATGACCCGGGGCATGGAAACCGGATTGCCGATCATGGCGGCCTGGGCTACACTGGATTTGACCGTAACCGGTACGAATTTGCGCTGGTTTTCATCCGCTTCCAGGTAATAGCGGTATACCGGATTGGCGTGTTCGGATTGAACCCCGACAATTTTTGGCAAGGCCTCGATAATACCGGCTTCGTAAAATTTTAAAAAGCCGCTCATCACCGCCGTAATATTGCCGGCATTTCCAATGGGCAGCACCACCACGGCGCGCGAGACGTCATATTCCAGGTCCTGGGCGATCTCATAGGAAAAGGATTCCTGGCCCAGGATCCGCCAGGCATTTTTGGAGTTTAGCAGGGCCACGCTGAAATTCTCGGACAGAGCTTCAACTACTTTCATGCAGTCGTCAAACACACCGGGAATTTCAAATACGGTTGCGCCGCTGCCCAGGGGCTGGGAAAGCTGCTGGGGTGTTACTTTTTTATGGGGCAGTAATACGGCGGATTTCACCCCGGGCAGATAGGAAGCGTAAAGGGCGGCGGCGGCGGATGTATCGCCCGTCGATGCACAGATAGCCAGCACCTCGGAAAGATGGCCCCTTTGAACCATATAGTTGATGAAACTCAAGGCGCTGGCCATACCCCGGTCCTTGAAAGAAGCGCTGGGGTTCTGCCCGTCATTTTTAAAATAAAACCGCACCCCGACTTTTTCCTGGAGGGCCGCATTGGCTTGGATAAGCGGTGTGTGCCCCTCTCCCAGATAGACCACATCTTCTAGCGGAATCACCGGCCCGATAAATTCGTGGTAGCGATAGATGCCCTTGAGGGCATCGATGTTGAGCATTTTGCGATAATCAAAAATTTGTCGCCAGCGCTCACCCGGAATTTCTTTTAGCCGGGAAAAGTTTTGATCGTAAATAAGCAACACCTGGCCGCAATCCGGGCATACATAGGCAAGTTTTTCAATGCCGAATTCTGCCCGGCAGCCGAGGCAGCGATAAATCAGCCGACCTTCATGGCTCGGATGCAGATGGGGACGAATATCTTTGGGGAAATTATCTGGTTTCACGGTGCTATTTTTTTTATCCCGGCCATATAGGGTTGTAATTTTTCAGGTATGGTCACTGATCCATCAGCGTGTTGAAAATTTTCGAGGATGGCGGCGACGGTTCGTCCCACGGCAAGCCCCGATCCGTTAAGGGTGTGAACGAGTGCCGTTCCCTTTTTACCCTTCGGCTTGTAGCGGATACCGGCACGCCGGGCTTGAAAATTTTCAAAATTGCTGCAGGATGAAATTTCGCGATACACTCCCTGGGACGGCATCCAGACCTCGATGTCATAGGTCTTGGCCGAGGAAAAACCAAGGTCGCCGGTACACAATTCAATGACCCGATAGGGAAGACCAAGTTTTTTTAAAATGGTTTCGGCATTGTCCAACAGGCTTTCCAACTCTTCATAGGACGATTCGGGCAGGCTGAACTTGACCAGCTCCACCTTGTTGAACTGGTGCTGGCGAATGAGGCCTCGGGTATCTTTGCCATGGGAACCGGCCTCCGAGCGAAAGCAGGGGGTATAGGCCGTATAGCAGATCGGCAGCAAGGCTTCATCCAAGATTTCCCCCTGATGAATGTTGGTAACCGGTACCTCCGCTGTCGGTACCATGAAGTAATCCCAGCCGGACAGCTTAAAGAGGTCTTCTTCGAATTTTGGCAGCTGACCGGTGTGGGTCATGGATTTACGGTTGACCATAAACGGCGGCAGGACCTCCTGATAGCCATGCTCATCGGTATGGGTGTCGAGCATTAAATTAATCAAAGCTCTTTCCATCCGTGCGCCGGCGCCAAAATAAAGCGGGAATCGTGCGCCGGTAATCCGGGCGGCACGATCCAGGTCCAGTATGTTGAGACGGCTGCCGATGTCCCAGTGGGGCTGCGGCTTAAAATTGAATTCCGGTACGGATCCAACGGTTCTAACCACCGGGTTGTCGGTCTCGTCCTTTCCGATGGGAACCGTCGCATGGGGAATGTTCGGCAGCCCCATCAGGAAATCATCAATTGCCTCCTGGCTTTCGGACAATTTTTTGTCAAGGTCTTTGATCTTGGATGAAACCGAACGCATTTCAACCACAATGGCCTCGGCATCCTCTCCGGCCTTTTTCATTTCAGCAATCCGGTCTGAAACCACATTGCGCTCATGCCGCAGTAATTCTATTTCTTGTAAAACCGCCCGCCGTTCATCATCCCGTTTTTGAAAGGCAGCCAGATCGGCCTGATGCCCGCGCGCTTCCAACGCTTCTTGCACTGCCGATAAATTTTGCCTTAAATACTTGATTTCGAGCATAAAATCCCTTATACTGTGAAGTTTAGACCACTGTGGTTTTCAAAACGCTCTAAAATAAGCCGCAATTAGCACGGACGTATGATTTAGTCAATGGTTATCAACTAACTCTTAGGGAGACAGTCTATGGAGGAAATTAGTGCCGCAAAAATTCAGATTCGAGATGAAATTGCCCATACAATTTCCGCGCTATCCGAAAGCGAAATAAACGAAAAAATCGCCGCCGTTGAAAGCAGGCTCTTTGCGTTTGCAAACTTTTTGGAATCAAAAATTGCTTTGCTGTATCTCAGCGGAAACCTGGAGGTTCAGACGGACAGCATCATCCAAAAAGCTCAAAGCTACAACAAGATTGTGGTTCTCCCTGCTTTTGATCCCGAAAACTATCAAATGAAGCTGATGAAAGTCGATGCCTTTGGGCAAAAATTAATACCCGGCCCGCGAGGGGTTCTCGAGCCCGATGCCAGCAAGTGCAAGGTAGTTCCCATGGATCGCATCGATATCGCCATCATACCGGGTTTGGCATTTGATGAAAAAGGCGGACGAATCGAAATGGGAACAGGATATTACGACAGGCTGGTTCCCAGACTCGACATCACAACCCGCAAGGTCGCCCTGACTTTCGAGGAGCAAATCATTCCACAGGTTCCGATGGAATCCCATGATAAGCATGTGGATATCATCATTACCGATAAGCGAATCATATACAAAATTTAATAGGTTTCAGGTGTCGGGTGTCAGGAAGAAAAAGCCGAAGTTCTGAATTCTGACACCTGACACCTGAAACCATCACGGGTTTAATATTTTTTCCAGTTTCTGCAGGTTTTGTTCTTCACCAACCGCAATAACCGTATCATCCGGGCGAAAGGCTGCTTCAAAAGAGGGATTGAACAACATGGTCCCGTCCGGCTTTTTTATGGCGATGATAATCAGATTATAATCCTGCCTGATTCCCGAGTCTTTTAAAGGGATATTGGTCAGAGCGGAATCCTCACTGACGGGGATTTCCTCCATCTGAATATCTTTGCGTGAATGGGCAAAGGCGAGATCCAGAAAGTTTGTCACCGTTGGGCGGATGATCCGTTGGGCCATACTGGCGGCCCCCATCTCATAGGGTGATTCTACCGAATTGGCCCCGGCCGCGCGCAATTTATTTTTGGCGCCTTGCTGACTGGCCCGGGCAACAATATCTAGTTCCGGTGCCAGTTGCCTGGCCGATAGAACCAGAAAAACATTGTCCGTGTCAGTGGCCAGCGCAGCTACCAGCCCCTTGGCACGCTCGATGCCGGCCTTGAGCAGGTTGGTTTCATCTGCCGCATCACCGGACACGTATAAAACACCGTCCTCATCCATCACCCGGACCAGGTCCGGATTTTTTTCAACCACCACCAGATCATATGGTGTTCCTTGCAGATTGCGGCAGAGAACGCGTCCGATGCGGCCATAGCCGCAGACAATATAGTGATTTTTTATCCGATTAATTTTTTTATCCAACCTTCGCCTCCCCATTATGATTCTGACGCGACCCTCGACCATGAACTGAACCACAGCCGCCATCACATAGAAAGTGAATCCCACACCGATTACCACTAGAAAAATAGTAAACAACCGGCCGATGTCGCCGACCTGATTTACTTCGCGGTAACCCACCGTTGAAATGGTGATGATGGTCATGTACAGGGCATCCAAAAATCTCCAGTCTTCGATGAGCATATAGCCGGCGGTGCCGGTAACAAGAATGAGAAACGATAGTGCAATCGAAATAGCAAGATGTCTGGTTTTTGTCATATCGCGCCCTGCAGGAGATTCACCTGCACCGCTATTCGGTCTTTTTAATGGCAATCAGTCTTGGCCACTCACAACGGTAATTTTTTGCTGAACTGGTCAATGTGATAGGCTGCTTGGCTTGCAGGTTTCAGAAGAATCCCGAAAAAGAATTATGGTACTATTTCATTAAAAAAATCAAGGACTTTTTAGGGATTTGAGTACCACCCCGGCCGTGCATGGGGCCCAATGTGGTAAGCCGATCCCCCGTTTGGTGAGGTCAATTTTGACTTGTTACAAAACGTGCAGCTTGACCTATCTCACCGGACTTGATAGAAAAATAATTCCGTTGATGAACCGGGAACAGCGAATGGTTGAGCATGAAAAATTTTTCAAGAAAATATGACCGCAAACGGGAGGAAATGGTACGCAGCCAGATTGAAGCCCGGGGAATCAGGGATCCCCGCGTTCTGTCTGCTTTTCGTAAAGTTCCAAGGCATCTGTTCGTCAGCGAAGCTTTAAGTGAGCAGGCTTACGGTGATTATCCTCTGCCGATCGGCGAACAACAGACTATATCTCAACCCTATATTGTTGCGGAAATGACCCAGGCGCTGGAACTCGGCCAAGATGACCGGGTGCTTGAGGTTGGCACCGGCTCAGGCTATCAGGCTGCCATCCTGGCCCAAATTGTATATCGAGTCTATACTGTCGAGCGCAGACGCACACTTTATATGCAGACCCGCAATCTTTTTGACAAACTCAATTATCACAACATCGTTACCAAATATGCTGATGGCACCAAGGGATGGCAGGAAGAAAGTCCCTTTGATGCGATCGTGGTGACCGCAGGCGCCCCGGAAATGCCAGAAGTGCTGATCAATCAGCTGGCTGAAGGCGGCCGGCTGGTGATACCCGTCGGTAACCAACACACCCAGGAACTTATCAAGATCTATCGGGATAAAGGAAGTATTCAGCAAACCAACCTGGGGGGATGCCGATTCGTCAAACTCGTGGGAGAACATGGCTGGAAGGAGCAGTGAAATGGCGAATGATGGAATCGCCTCGCGCCGTCTTTTTATATTCAATAAAATAAGGATAGGATACCTTCATTCGACATTCGACATTCGTCATTCTCAATTAGGGGATATTAATGAAAAAATTCAGCGGTACATGGAAGGATGCATTTTTTGCCGGTCCGGGTCCGACAACTTGGCGCCAGGCAGTTGGGCTGTGGTTAAAAGGTGTCTGCATGGGTTCGGCAGATGTGATCCCCGGAGTTTCGGGTGGAACGATAGCTTTGATTACCGGGATTTACGAAGACCTGATCGGGGCCTTGAGATCATTTGACTGGACGGTGGTGAAAAAAATCCTGGCATTTGATTTCAAAGCTGCAGCTGCCCAGGTACATGCCCGCTTTTTGTTGGTTCTGTTTTTTGGCATCATAACGGCCATTTTAAGCCTGGCGCGACTGATGAACTACCTTCTTCATTATCAACCGGTGCCCACCTGGAGTCTTTTTTTCGGCCTGATTGTAGCCTCGATCCTGATCGTCGGCAAACAGGTGACCGGCTGGTTTGGCAAAGCCGGTGTGTGTTTTGTCGCCGGAATAATTTCAGGCTCCATCATCGTTAACCTGATACCCATCAATACCCCTGATGCCCTGTGGTTTATTTTTCTATGCGGATTTGTGGCCATCTGCGCCATGATCCTGCCAGGGATCAGCGGTGCCTTCATCTTATTGATTTTAGGCAAGTATGAGTTTATTACCGGCACGCTCAAAAATCCTTTTTTGATGCAAAACATCGTCGTCATTTTTATATTTTGTCTCGGGTGCCTGATCGGGTTGGGGGCTTTTTCCCGGGTGTTAAACTATTTGTTATCAAGATTTCATAACCTGACCCTGGCTTTTCTGGCCGGCTTAATAACCGGTTCGCTGCAAAAAATTTGGCCCTGGAAGCAAGTTATTGAAACCCAGATTATCCGGGGAAAAGAGCATGTGATATGGGGTCACCCCATCCTGCCGGCGACAATTGACCCGGAATTTTTTTTAGCCGCGTTTATGGCCATATTGGGGTTTGTGGCGGTTTGGATGATTGCGCGGGTGTCTAAGCCAAGTCGTTAAACAGGGTTAATCAAGAACGCTTGTAGATATAGGTTGGCTGTAACTTTACAATCCTGACACCCAATTATTACGATAGAACCAATCCAGAGAATTTCCCAGCCGGAGTCAATCCCAGGCTATGACTTGCTACCATACTTCTCTTTGATTCTCTTTTCCACCACCGGCGGCACCATGCCTTTGATAGTTCCCCCGAACTGGGCGGCTTCCTTGATAATAGAAGAACTGGTATAAATCCATCGCAAGCCGGTCATCAGAAAAACCGTTTGAACTTCCCGGTTGAGGCGACGATTCATCAGCGCCATCTGGAACTCATATTCAAAATCCGACAGCGCCCGCAATCCGCGTAAAATAGCCTGAGCGTTGCATCTTGCAGCATAGTCCACCGTGAGGCCGTCAAATGTGTCGATTTCGACATTGGAGAATTTCTTCATGCTAACCTCCAACATCTGAATCCTTTCTTCGAGGGTGAAAAGAAATTTCTTGCCGGGGTTGGTCAATATAGCAACTATTATCTTATCAAAGAGTTTCAGCCCTCTCTCGATAATATCCAGATGGCCGTTGGTAACAGGATCAAATGAACCGGGATAAATGGCAGTTTTTGACATGTCGGTTGGTCCCTTTCGTAGGTAGTGGTCAGCAATTAGCAATCCTGTCGATCCACAATCCGCAAGCCCTAATCTGCAGAGGACAGAAGTCAATGGATTTCGGATTTGGGATTTCGGATTGTCTGTGATTCACCGCGCATCGCGTAACTCGTAACGCGACCCCTCATCCGTTCAATCTATTCAATCCGCACCCGTCCAAAGACCGGTGGTAAAATCCGCCATTCTTAATCCGATATAAAATAAGATATCTTACATTCCATAAATCCGCAATCCGAAATCCGCAATCCCAGATCCCAAATCGAAGAATCCGAAATCCCAAATCTTCAATTGATGGGCCTCATACCACATAGTTTAAAAATGAAACTTGGGTTTTTCCGTATCGGCGTTGGTCGACAATTTCGAGCGGTAAACGGTCCGGTTCGACAGGCTCCAGTAGAGAGTGCTCGACGATAATACGGGCGCCATTTTCCAGGGATTGACTGAGGTGAAGATGATCCAGTGCGGGTATGATCAGATTCTTGTTATAGGGTGGATCCAGGAAAACCAGATCAAAGGCCTGGGGCATTGAAAGCAGACAGTTTAAATTATGGGTAAGATCCCATCGAATGACTCTGTTGGGGCTTTCCAGGGAAAGGTCTGCCAGATTTTCCCCCAGGACGGACAGGGACTGGCGGCTGATGTCAATAAAAACAGCTGATTGGGCGCCCCGGCTTAAGGCCTCGAGACCCAGAGCGCCGGTACCGGCAAACAGATCCAACACCCGGGCGTCTCGGACCTCAAACGCAATAATATTAAAAATAGCCTCCCGTGTTCGACCGGAGGTGGGCCTGGTTCTGGTGCCCCGGACGGTTCGAAGCTTTCTACCTTTGAATTTCCCGCCGATAATTCGCAATACAGTTTCCTTTTCTGATGAGAGGTCAGAAAGTGAAAAACAACAACCCTGCGACGCGAATGAGCGCAGCGAATGGGCGGTGAAAAAAATACCCTCTGAACAAGCACAGTTAAATCTATGCTGATGTTATCTGTTCCGGGTTATTCGAAAAATGGAATGAAATCTATTTGAGGTTTTTTATCTTTTTATGCAAATAGCTGCGTCCCACACCAATGGCCTCGGCTGTTTTGG
>Ga0255046_10000255_pt1 | contig 13566 bp, 13 predicted proteins | sample BC1_12_27_MG_FD_183632 | JGI IMG/M metagenome (GOLD analysis project Ga0255046, IMG submission 183632) | Seawater microbial communities from Strait of Georgia, British Columbia, Canada - BC1_12_27 | ecosystem: Environmental > Aquatic > Marine > Strait | place: Canada: British Columbia...
CTCCCCCGGCCACCGGTTCCTGCCGATTCGGGAGGCCGCTCAACGCGTCGGCACTCGCCCTGGAGCCCCAGAACGGGCCTGAACGCCGTCCTAGCGGGGGTCGAACGAAAGGAACTTCCTATCCCTGAGGCGTTTGGTCATTTGATCAGCAGGGCATGTGATAGCGTTCATGGAGGAGGGCGCTTGAATGAGGTGTTCTGAAAGCATCATCGAGACGATCCGGCTGCCTCTGTCGGGAATCGTCGCCGTGTCCTTGCTGGCCGCCGTGTCGTGCGCACCGGTCGGTCCGCCGCAGGGACATGGGGAGAATCCTGGCGCCGATGCCGTCGTGTTGGAGGCGCTCCAGGTGAACGTGGATGACGACGAAGAAGAGATCGACCTCGCGCCCTTTGTGGCGACTCCTTTTCCCCTGATCAAGAAGATGCTCGAGATCGCCGATGTTGACAGCAGCGATATCGTCTACGACATCGGGTCCGGCGACGGTCGGATCGTGCATCTGGCGGCCCAGGATTTTGGGGCTCGAAGCGTCGGAATCGAAATCGACCCTGAGTTGATCGCCACATCGAGAGAGATCGCCGAGAAAATCGGGGTCAGTCACCGAGTCGAGTTCCGCCTCGGCGACGCGACCAAGATGGATCTCTCGGAGGCGACGGTTGTCATGATCTATCTCACCCCGGACGCCCTCGAGATCCTCCGTCCCCAGTTCGAAGAGCAGCTCAGACCGGGCACCTATGTCGTTTCTCACAACTACATGATTCCCGGGTGGGAGGACAAAGAGATCGACTACAAGGAATGGACGGGGGTCACCGGCGAGTCGCACACGATCTGGGGCTATCGGCGCTAGCCACCGGTCAAGCGAGTTTTGAGTTCTTAGTTTTGAGTTTTGAGTTCTTTGTTTTGACTTCCCACCTGTTCGAGGATTTCGGGTGGGTGGGCGGTAATTCCTAATTCCTAATTCCGAATTCCGAATTCTCTCGCCCTACAGCTCTTTCTCCATCGGGATCCAGCTCATGAGGCGCAGAACGAAGCGGTTCCAGGCCGTTGTGTCCGGTTCCTTGTTCCACACGACGGGGCCATCAGGCCCCTGCGCGGTCCACACGAGCTTGCCCTTCTCGTCGAGGGTCACCCGGTAGCTGTTGGCCGGATCGAGATCTTCCTCCATGACTTCGAGGACTTTTTCTGCGAACTCCTCGCTGTCGATGAGCAGGCCGATCTCCGAGTTCCAGATCCGGGACCGGGGGTCCATGTTGTAGGAGCCGATCAAGCTGAGGCGTCGGTCGACCACGAAGGCCTTGCTGTGGAGGCCGGCGTGCGACTCGGCGACACGGTCTTCCACCTGCTTGTAGTGCTCGAGGATCTCGGGGTCCGGCCGCAGCTCGTGGAGCTCGATGATAGCGCTCGCGCATGGCCTGCCAGTCGGCGCCGTGGTAGTTGGTGGCGTAGAAGTAGTCGCGGTAGATGCGCCAGACCTCGTCAAAGATCTGCTCCCACTCGGCCGCCGGTTCGATGCGCACCTGGATGGCGTCGATGTCGAGCTTGCCCTTACCGGGCTCGGGCTTCTTTCCGGCGTCGACGATGCTCAACCCCAACCTCCATGACGACCTGATCCCATCGATCGGCGACACCCCCGAGATCGAATCGATCGCGGTGCCGAGCTACGAGCCTCGTGGCCCCTACGGCGCCAAGGAGGGTGGGGGAGGGTTCGATGGTGCCGGTGCTCGGCTCGATCGCCAACGCCATTTGCGACGCTATCGGTGTCCGCATGACCTCCAGGCGATTCTTTCTATTCCGCAGTTCGGTGCTTGCCGCCATTATTAGGCAATTGTGTACCTGCACTACGCATGAACGAATTGGGGCCATGCGGGTCGGTGGTATCCTTAATAGAGGTGCGAGCTGTCCAGATCCTATTCATCCTGGGGTGTAATCATGGTTGAGAAAAGCCAGTCTGGTCGCCAGCAAGGCGGGTTTACGATGATCGAGCTCCTGGTTGTCGTCGCCATCATCGGCATCGTGGCCTCGATCGCGGTTCCACAGCTGTTGATCGGGGTCAGGAGGGCGCGGATCTCCAGACTGCTGGCCGAACTCAATGGCTTTCAGCGAGCACTTGTCGAGTATTCGATCGACAATTCCCGCTTTCCGCTCAAGAGTGAGTTCGACAAGAAGACGCTCGAGCCTTTGGTCAGCGAAGGCTATTTGAAGAAGAATACAATCAGTCGACTCCTTGATAAAGACGAGATTCATAAGTATGAATTTGACCTGGGAGGGGGAAAAAAGGGGGGAAAGGGAAAAAAGGGAAAACAGCTCCTGTGGCATTGTCATCCGAAGCTCGTGCCCTACAGTAAAGGCCCGCAAAAGGTAGAGATCACGGGTGATGGGTCCACCCTTGTCTTCAAGTACATGGGCCAGGAAATGGGTCCTTCACAGTTTCTCGCCCTGGTTCAATGAGACCAGCGCTGGGGGTGCTATGAGCTACAGAGCGAACCATTCCGATCCGTACACCGTTCTCGGCATCGAGCAAGACGCGTCAATTCAGGAGATCAAGAAAGCACATCGACAGAAGCTGATAGAGGTGCAATACTCGGTGACTATTTCACGCGAGTACGTCGAGGCGGCCTATCTGATCCTCATCGATCCGGATGAGCGACGGCGGCTCGATATGAATTTGAACGCCGCTGCCGTGAATAATGAGTGTTCAACCGAGGACACCGCTATCGAGGTCACTAGCGACCCTCATCCCACAGACCGTCCCCGGCAACGACGAATGGAACTGCTGGCCGTTTTCCTCCTGGTTGTTTTTACCTTCAACCTTTACTTCTTTGTCCTCCGTCAGGGTGGTGAGATCTGTCCGCAGTGCCAGCGCAAGTCCATTGTCGAAACAGCTCGAACCGAATCTAGCGTCACGCTTTCCTGCACCCGCGAATCGTGCGGTTTCACCTTTGCGTACGATCAGGCTGTGGACCTCGCCCAAGACCCCGACGAGGATTGAAGTAAACGTACCAGGCACCCAGGTATTCGGTCGTAGCCGGGTCGAGTGAGCGCGCAGTGATCCGGGCAATGATCCAAAACATCAATGCCCAGGTGCCCGGCACCTTTAAGCGCGCTTTCATGGTCAGCTCCGGACGGGAGCAGCTGCAATTCCTGTCGGGGCCTCGGCACGTACAGTCTGCTGCGCACTCACAGTTGTGGCTCCCGGGTTGGGCCTGCGCTGCAGTCAGAACCTCCGTGCCGTGCACGCCGACGACGAACACGATCGCAAGGGCGAACGGAAGGGTTCTGCCGATAACGACTCTCATTTTGAGAACCTGATCTAAATAAATAGCACTTGATTGGCAAGAGCGCATCGGTTTGCTGCCATTCGATACCGTGCCGATCGGGCAGCCCGTGGGTCACACCCACTCCCCACAATGCGTTGATGCGAAGGGAGGCACCGTAATTACTATTCAACAACAGTCACGCGGGCGTAGCTGACACCGTCGTACCAGGTCCGGTAAATGTCCCCTGGCCCGGTGACGGTACGGCCCGGCGCGGTGGGCTCGTTGTCTATGAACACCTCGACAGGTGTTCCCGCCAGCGGCGAAACGCGTCCGACGTACGCCTGGTAGAGGTGAGTGTTCCCTCGACCGACTCGCACCAGTGGCGTGAGGTGATCTCCATGCTCGACCTGCTTGGATGCGATCTGCCTGAAGATCTGCATGCCGTCCTCCGAGAGACCGGCTCTGATGCGCCAGTCAGCGTCGGGAATTGCCCAGAAATTGACCCAGATGTCATAGGTTCCGGCTTCGGAAAGCACCACGTGAGTCGTGATGGTCGGAACCTCTTCACCACCGATTTCCGCAGCGGTCAGCACAGACCCGCCATTGCCGAAACCGGTGCGTTCATGCCACTGCCGGTCATCAGGCCCATTGCCGCTCGACGGGCCCGTGGTGACGAGCGATGTACCGGTCGAGGTTTTTGTGTTGGCGGTTGTCGCATCCACGTAGCCCATGGGTTCGATCGTCTCCCCTGGACGGTCGAGAATCCCCACAACTGCGGTGTCGTATTTCTGGGCGGTGCGATACGTCCCGCGCCACCACAGCAACGCAGTGTTGACACCATCCCAAACCGGGATGATGGGGCGCATATTGTCCCGATCTGATTTTTGGGTAATCGGCGTCCACATCCAGGTCGCACCGCCATCGGCGGTGACGCCCTTGAAGATTTCATGGATACCCAAATCTGTGTCGTCGCGCGGGTCGAAGGTTGTCGACACAAAAATCAAATTGGGGTCGTCAGGATGTATCGCGGCCAGACCCGTGTAGTCCTCTTCGGTGTCATAGAGTTTGGCGCCGGCCTTACTCAAGTAATGAGTTGTCCAGGTCGCGCCGTTGAAGCGGCTGTACAGGAACCTGTGGTCAATTTCAAGGTCGTCGGCTCGAGTGGAAATGATCGCTGCAATCGTGCCGTCGTCATAGGTTTGGAACTCCACGGTCCATGCTCTGGTCATCGGGCTGCCGCGAACCACCGTGCCAGCCGTAAATACCGTTGAATAGTCGCCCAGCTTGGGGCCTGCCTTGTCGGTAATATCGTCATCCATGCGGGTACCCTCGGAGTTGAAGAGCTGACCATCCTGCAGGTACCCGTGATAGACGCTCGTGTCGTAGTCTCGGGGATGGTGTTCGGTGGCGACAAAGTCAATTCGATCAACGCCGTTGCACGCGTACTTGAAGTAGCCGTTGACATACCCGATGCTCTCGTCGGGCCGTGTCAATAGACCGCGGTAGGTCCAGGAGTTTCCCTGATCATCGGAGATCATCATGTTAGGGCTGCGGGCATCGCTTCTGGCGAAGTTGTAGACACGACCTTCCGCGGACAGATGCAACAGGTTGGAATAGGTGGTGGGGAAGTCGGTGCCGCCGGGGATCTCATCCCAGTCGAAACTGGCCTCAGGCCCCCACGAGCCGTTTTCGTAGACCCGGAAATAGGACTGATTGTTGTTGTTGTGGCCGGCATACATGGCGAGGTATTTGCCGTCCGGTCGAACCAGGAATGCGGGTGCGTTGTGATCGTCAGCGCCCCGGAAATTGGTGTCACCGATCATCAGCAAAGATTTTCGGGGTCGTCCGGTTTCGAGATCGAAGACCACTGCATCGATATCAGCGTGGCGCTCTCGACCTCCGAGACCATGTCCACTGGCAACAGAACCGAGAATCAGTTTCCCGCCTGCGGTGTCGATCACGGCGCGTTCATCCTGATACCAGCTCCAGGCACCGTTTTCGTTGAACTGAATCAGATTCCCGTCGACCAGATCCCTGGCGCCCTCGGCTTTTCCGTCCTCCAACGGCTCCCCACTGTCGGACGCGCCGCCGCCGTCAGCACCGCAACCTGCCGTCAGCAGGCCGCAAAGCAGGATCGCCCAACAGATCGTGGCGTGTTTCGAGATCCTGAAGGCTGGCACGGCTGATTTACTTCGAAACCGTGATCTTCCGTTTTTCGGGATCGGGATGCTCACGGTAGAGAATCGCTATCCGCCCCACTGTGCCCACACATTCGCAATTGAGCCGTTCCTCGATGACCGGTACGATCTGTTGCCGATCGTCCCGGTCGGCAGCGATTTTGACCTTGATCAGCTCGTTGGCTTCGATGGCCGTGTCGATGGCCTGAAGGACGCTTGCGCTCAAGCCCTCTTTCCCGATCTGAACCAGCGGTTTGTAGCTGTGGGCGACGCCCCGCAGGTGTTTTCGCTGTGAGCCCTTGAGTTCGCCCATGGTTCCTCCCATCTCGAAACTGCAGGGTAACATCAGGGTGCCACCCATGGAACCTGGTACCCCAAATGGATGTTCTTAGTGGCACCCGTGATGTTGAAAAATGCAACAATATAAATGGTGGCAACGATAAAGAATGCATGCAAAGCCCGCTCGGGCCAAACAGAGCTGAACACTTCAACCAGGCGATTCCTCCTCTTCACTCTCGGCTTCACCATGTTCTCCGCCATTGTCTATGAAGTGGTGTGGACCCGGTCGCTGTCGCTCGTTTTCGGTACGACCGTTTACGCGCTGAGCGCGGTACTCGCGGCCTTCCTCACTGGCCTCGCACTCGGCGCCCTCCTCATGGGAGGCATCGCCGACACGACGAAAAGACCGATGAGACTCCTCTCCCGGCTCCAATTCGCCATTGGATGCGCCGCCGTTGTCCTGCTACCGGTGTTCGCCTTGCTCCGCTACCCGTACGTGGCCCTCCACAATGCGTTAGGACAGACATTTGGGCTCGCGCTGATCCTCTTCGTCCTCACATTCCTCATGCTTCTCATCCCGACTGGCGCCGTCGGTGCGGCGTTCACGCTCGTCAGCAAAATCTACACGAGACATGTTGGTGAGGACATCGCGGAGGTCTATGCGGTGGACACGCTCTTCGGTGGTCTTGGAGGATTCGTTGCGGGCTTTTTCCTCATCCCCTCGGTCGGACTCGTGCTCACCACACTCCTCGCAGCGGGCCTCAACATCTCTCTGGGCTTGATGATCAGCCGAAGGAGCCGCCGGTGAAGGCCATGAAACAACAGCGATGGCTTCTCGCTTCCTCCTTCCTCTCCGGCGGAGCTGCGCTCATCTACGAGGTGGCCTACGCAAAAGGACTCAGCCTTATCCTCGGTTCGGGGGTGCACGCCTACTCACTCATCCTCGCCACATTTCTCTGGGGGATGGGTCTCGGCAGTCTCGCCGCCAAGCGGGCGCTGAAAAAGGTCGAGCCGGCGCGTCTCCTCATCGCCTTGCAGGCGGGGATCGCGCTCACAGCCCTCGCCTTCATCCCGCTCATCAATTCGATGGACATCGCGTATGTGAAAATCTTCCTCATCGCGGACGGGCGGTTCCTCCTCTTCCAGGGCCTTCTCGTCATCCTCTGCATATCGGTCCTCCTGGTACCCGCTTTTCTCATGGGGATGACCTTCCCGGTGCTCAGCGTGCTCGTCGCCCGGCTCGAGCGGCTGGGCCGCGATATCGGCCTGCTCTTTTCGATCAACACCCTGGGCGGCGTCGTCGGATCGTTCCTCGCGGGTTTCGTCCTCTTCCCGACGATCGGCCTCGAACGGACCATTCTCGTCGGAGCGGGTTTCAACATCCTCGCTGGCATCACCATCTTTGTCGTCCATCAGGAGGCCTACAAGAAAGTGCAGGTCCTCGTCGCCACGTTGTGCATCATCGTGTTCCTCGTGATCAGCGCTATGGCCGTTCATCTCGACCCATATGGCTTCGGCGTCTACTACAAGGTGCGGAACCACCAAACGCTCGACGAATACCGCGAATGGCTGGCGGATGACCGCGCGAATATGAAAATACTCTTTGAGGACTTTGGCCTGTACGGACACGTCATGGTCAGGGAATCAAACGGCTTTCGCTTCCTCAAGGTCAACGGAAAAACCGATGCGGGCACTGGTGGCGACATGACCACCCAGCTTCTCCTCGGCTACATCCCGCTCGCCCTCCATCCATCGCCCGACAATGTGGCGATCATCGGTCTCGGAAGCGGCGTGACGGTCAGCGCGACGACGACCTTCGACGCGAAAGAGATTGATGTTTTCGAGATTAATCCTGAAGTGGTCACCGCGAGCGCCTATTTTGCTCAGGCGACGCGCGAGCCTCTGAAGGATCCACGGGTTCATCTTCTCGTAGGGGATGCGAGGAACTACTTCCTCACATCACGGAAGAAATACGACGTCATCATTTCCGAACCTTCAAATCCGTGGATCGAGGGAGAGGGCTTCCTCTTCACACGGGACTTCTATCGGCTGGTGAGTCAACGCCTCGCCCCGGGAGGCGTTTTCACCCAGTGGATTGGCGCCTACGATCTCATCCCGGATGACCTCAAGGTGTTGCTCAGAACGATGCACGAGGTCTTTCCCCACACCCAGATTTGGAGTGAAGAGGGAGGCAGCGACATCTTCATCATCGGCAGCGACGAGAGAGTCACGGTCGATTACCGGCGTATGAGGCAGCACATGGAGAAACCTGTCGTGAGCAGCGACTTCGCTCTCATCGGGCAGTATGCCGAACGCCAACAGTTCGAGGGGCCCGATCTCCTCCTCTCATTTTTCGTTGCTGAGGTTGGTGAACTCGAGGAGCATATCGCAGGAGCGGAGGTGAGCACGGACGACCGGCCCGTCATCGAGTTCCGATCGGGACGAAACAGGATCAAAACGACGCCGAACAACCTGCTCGCTTTACTCGAGGCCCTCTCTCGAGGCGCAGATGTCATTCGAACAAAACCGCCTGTCAGGAACTTCCTCAACGAAGAGGGGGGGAGGTTGACCTTTTTTGATATCTCCATGCCGACGCCTTTCGGCGCCCGTTACCAAGGTGCCTATAACTTCGAAATAAGGATGCGGCCGGAGCGAACGCTCAACCCGAGATTCTCACTGAAGATCGAAAATGAAGAGACCCTCAATGTCTTCGCCCATCCCCAGGCGCCGCCGACGACGGAGGATTTTGAAGGTATTGCCAACATGCTCAACGCCGACCTGACGGGCGGAGGATCACGGCGTGAGCTCAGCGGAGAGCGTGTGCACGGCACCCTCCAATATTGTAATGGGCACCTCTACATTGCGTATTTCAATCACGATGCCGAGGCTGACATCGCCGAAATGAAACGCGTCCTCAGCTCACTCAGATGCACTGCTGATTGAAAACTCCGCAACGCCGGTCGCTGCGGAGGCAAGACTGTCGACCAGTCGGCCGAGCAGATCCATCTGTACGTCGAGCGGAAGATTGCCGTGAATTCCCACCACGAACGATCCTGCGGAGACCACGGCTCCGGAACCCAGGCCAGGATCGGAGAAGCGGAATCCTCCGCCTCCGATCGAGTCGATATCTTCGACGATCTCACCCCACTGCTCGTGGTGGGCACGTAGCTCAGCCATCGCTTCGGTGGCGGCATGCTCACCTGCCAGATCACTGAAGAACACGGTCCCTTCGTCGTCCGCCACCCGGTACGTGGCGAGGACACCTCCCGGGAGGAACGCGTGGCTCATCAGGTCCTTGGCGATGATGCGCTCACTCCACCGGACCAGGCCGTCGCTCGGCAAAAGGCCGATGATCTGCGGGAGCGACGTGCCGCCGACGACACCATCCGCGACCTGTGCCACCAAACCCTCCATGGCCTCGATCAGTTCCGGCAGGTCCTCGTCGGCTTCGGCGTGGATGGAGACATTACCTTTCCAGGCCGCAGCCAGGGTTCCCGAACGGTAGCCTTCGGCTCCCCATTTGCGAACCTCGGCTTCCGGTGGGCGGCCGCTTCTGTGGAGTCCGAAGGCTCCGAGATCGGATCCCATATCGTAGATATCGAGAGTAACGCTCGAGAGTGAGCTATCGCCAAGCTCTGATCGTAGTCATCGGGGTCCACCCACACCTGGGCGTCGCACTCCGGATCCAGGGAACCCACCAGGAGATGGTTGCCGATCTCAGGGCGGGCATAGCCGCCGGTGTCGCCGTCGGAGATGATCGTTCCCTCAGCAATTCGGTACCGTCGGCCAGCTTGATGCCTGCAGCCCGCCCGTCCTCCGTGAGGATCTCCACGACCTCGGCGTTGAACAGAAACTGACCACCGCGGGCTTCGCAACCGCGCTGCTGGTTGTGGCAGGCCAGCTGGGGGTCGTTGACGAACCCCGACTCGGGGATGTAGATGGCACCGGCGATGACGTCGCCCGTCGGCTGGCCGAATCGAGGGTTCTCGGGCCGCACCGGCGGCCCGAACTGCCGGGCGTCGACATAGGGCAGGAATTGTTCGAGCTCCTGCGGGCCGAACTCCTCGCTCGCCCGTTGCCCGCGGCGCAGGGTGGGGTGTCTGGCCAATGATAGTCGAATCATTGGGGTGCCATGGGTCGGGTTTGGAGTTCCAGGGAGGAATCCTTGAAGAGCTTTCGAAGTGTCGGCCCTGGAACCGATTTTTCTATTTCTCCAGGAACGCCAAGATCTGATTGAGGTTGTTGCGTGCGCTCTCAACGTCGGGATCGAGGCGCAGCGCTTCTCTGAAATGGACAGCTGCTTCTTCGAACCTTCCGGCACGAGCGAGGGCAATTCCGAGGTTGTTGTGCGCACCCGCAAATTCTGGGTCTGACTGCAAGGCGCGAGAAAAATGGTGGGTGGCTTCATCCAGACGATCCTGTTTGGTCAAGGCCACGCCGATCGCGTTGTGGGCGTCCCTGTAATCGGGGACGACCCGCAAGGACTCAGAAAAGTGCCATATCGCCTCATCCAATTGGTCCAGACGGCGGTAGAGAAGCCCCAGGCTGTAATGGGCCTTGGGATGCTCGGGATCCAGATTCAAGATCTTGGTGTACGCTTCGATGGCCTCGTCCAGACGGCCCTGCTCTGCCAGGGCCACCCCCATGTCGTTGTATGCCTCCTCCAGGGAGGGGTCGAGGCGCACGGCTTCCGAAAAGCGGGTGATGGCCTCCTCCAGGCGATTCCGGCCGGCCAAAGCCCGCCCGAGCCGGTATTGGGCTCGCGCCTGGTTGGGATCAATCTGCAACGCCGCCTTGTAATGGCCGATGGCCTCATCGAACCGACCCTGTTGGGCGAGAATATTTCCCAGGTTGAGACGTGACCTCGAGTGCTCGGGGTCAATCCGCATGGCTTCTGAAAAGTGGTGGACCGCCTCATCCACGCGCCCCTGCTCTACCAGCACAATTCCCAGGTTGTTGTGAATCGCCACAGAAAGAGGATCTATTTGCAGGGCCTTTTCAAAAGAGTCGCTGGCATCGGAAGGCCGGCCGTTGAGATTGTAGAGCGTGCCGAGATACGAGTAGGACAGCAGCCGGTCCGGCAGTCGATCCATTTTCTTTTCAATGATATCTATCTGAATTGCGCGACAGCGTTGTTCAAGTTCCGTGTCTTCGAAAATTGAATGCTCCACCTCATTTTGGGCGCAGTAATTGATCACCATGTCAACAAGGCGGTCTCTTTGCCCTACGGTGGCTTGCGCCGGGTTCATCATCCCTCGAAAAGGGCTGTGAACCGACAGGGCATAGGCGGCAAAATCGATCTGTGAATCAGCATTCTCCACGACCTGCCGCGTGACTTCGACGGTCTCCGTCGGGAGGCTCGGCCAACTTTGGGAATGAAATCTTTCGGATATCTGAGTTCGCAGGCCATCGAGGTACATCAGCTTTGGAGCGGTGAATTCAAGCCGAGGGCGGTTGTCCGTGTGAATCTCCCCCGGGCCAAAGATCACCGGCAAATTCTGGGACAGGATCATCCGGTACAAAAGCCGGGGATCCTCGAGGTCGACATTCGTGGATTTCTGAACAAAGGCCTGTTTCTGGTCGGCGTACTCCAGGTTGAGCGGGTCCTGGCCTTTGAATCCCGCCAGAAGGTAGTCATTGCCGTCTCCTGAAGGGGTGGTAGCTATCAACAGGCTGTTGGGAAAAACCTCGGCAAAGGTCCGGCCTACCAGGGCAAAGGTCTCCCAATCCATCTGATAAGCATGCATCCATTGAACAAAGACACCTCCATCCGTCAGGCGGTTTTTCGCCAGGGAGAAGAAATCCCGGGAAAAAAGCGCCGCCAGACCGGCCATCCAGGGATTGGAGGGCTCGGAGATAATCACGTCGTAACTCTGCTCGGTCAGCTGCAGATGGGCCCGCGCATCCTGGATAATGAGGTGGGTTCGGGGGTCTGAAAGCACATTGTTGTTCCAGGGGCCAAAAAAGTTGCTGGCCGCCACCACCTGATCGTTGATTTCCAGGACTTCCAGCTTCTCAACCGGGTACCACAGAACCTCTCCGGCCGTCACTCCGCTGGCCAGTCCGATGACCATCACCGCTTTCGGGTCTTTTTGAAACAGCATCGGGAAATGAGCCAACAGGGTTTGGGTGGCCATGTCGCCCCGGGAGGAAGCATCCGGTTTCCCGCTGTTGGCCAGGGTGAATTTGATCTCTCCCAGGGCGTTGGCGGATTTGACTACGGTGGTGAAGCCTCCGATGCCGTCGCCGTAATACACCAGCTCGCCGGCATCGGTTCGTCCTAGGATCTCAGAGCCGTGGAACAGTGACTCCAACCATCCGCTGCCGGTGAGCTGGGTCTGAATTATTTCGAAACGATGGTATTTGCCCGAGGCAAGCTGACCGTGGTTCCAGGCCGGGAAATAGAGGCACAGAACCAGACCAACCAGGACCGGTGCCGCCAGCCCGCCGAACTGCGCTGGGCTTTGTCCATTTTTCCGCAGCAGAAGGCCAGCTATAAGCAGGCAGGTGACCAGCTGCAGCACGACCACCAGGGTCAGACCGAGTTCTTTGCCCGCCAGCGGGATGAGCAGGAAACCTGCGACGACGGGGCCCAGCAAGGCGCCCACGGTGTTGAGCATGTAGGCAAAGCCGATGGATCTGCCGACCTGGCTGACCGAGCGGGTGTAGATCTTTCCAACCAGTGGGAAGCAGGCCCCAAAGCACAGGGTGGGAAGAATCATGAAACCGAAAAGAAGGCTGGCCTTGAGGAAGCTGAGCAGGGCGAACTGGTCTTGGTAGGCGAAGATCAACTTGGCGAAAAAGAGCTGGCTGCCGCCCAACACCTGGCTCACGCCGAGCACCAGCAGGGCGGCGGCTATCTGTGTCAGTAGCAGCAGCCTGAAGCAGTTTCTGACCCGGTCGGCCAGATAACCGAATATCAGGCTGCCCAGGGCCAGCCCACTGATGAAGGTCACCAACACGATGGTGAAGGAATAGGTGGTGGGACCGACGATCAAGCCCAACAGCCGGGTCCAGATCACCTCGGTGGCCATGGCGCAAAAACCGGAGACCGCGAAAATCACCAGGGCCGCCGTTCTTTCAAAAGAACCGATCGACTCCGGTTCGTCCTTCAGTTCTTTTTGTGCCTCGTGTTCAGAGACCGTGGTCTCCGCCACCCTGTCGGCCAGACGCAGCCCGGCCTTGTGGCTGAGGGCCAGGCAGCCCAGTCCGATCATGAAGTTGACCGCCACGGCGAAGACCAAGGTGCCCGACACTCCCAAGAGGCTGATCAACCAGAAACCACACACCAAAGAGCCGAGGGCGGCGCCGACAGTGTTCAAGCCATATAGCCGCCCGGTGTGGGTGCCCAGATGCGACAGGTTGGCGACATAAAATCGGCACAAAATCGGCAGGGTCGCGCCCATGCAAATGACCGGAGGCCCGAGAATGATCGAGCTGACCATGAGGGTCAGAAGGTTGTAAACAATGAACTGATCGTAGAGTGCATTGTAGAGAACAATTTGAAGCGGTTTGAAAGCTATCAGCAGCAGCGGGATCAACAGAGCGTATGCCCCGATGAGCAGCTCCAGCAGTCCGTAGAGCTTGACCAGGGCCAGGGGCTGCTCGATGCGATCGATGATGCGGCCGGCAACATAGCTGCCGAAACCCAACCCCCCCATGAAAATGGAAAGAATGATGCTGACGGCAAATGGTGCGCTGCCGATGATCTCTACCATCATCCGGGTCCACAGGATCTCGTAGATGAGACCCGAAAATCCCGAGAGAAAAAAACAGGCCAGGATCATAAGAAGTACGCCGGGACGAGGGTTATCCGGAGATTTTATTTTTGCCATCGATCCTATAGTGCCAGGTAC
>Ga0255046_10000257_pt1 | contig 13523 bp, 19 predicted proteins | sample BC1_12_27_MG_FD_183632 | JGI IMG/M metagenome (GOLD analysis project Ga0255046, IMG submission 183632) | Seawater microbial communities from Strait of Georgia, British Columbia, Canada - BC1_12_27 | ecosystem: Environmental > Aquatic > Marine > Strait | place: Canada: British Columbia...
ACTGCTGGCGCGTACATTTCATGGAAGCTGAGTACCAGTGCCAGCAGTGCGATCAAGCCAGCACCACGGCCCAGCAGTCTCCAGACGGCGATCGTAATGATCAGCACGAGGAAAAAATCGAGCAACTGCCACTGGCTGGCCCAGCTCCCGCGCGCGTCGTCAACGCCGGGGGCGGCCAACAGCTTGTTGCCGGGCGGCAGATTCAGCGTGGCATTGACCGCGCCGAAACGAGCCTCCCAGCCGGTGACGGGCATCGATTTGCGCGCATCGCTGCGGCCCAGCGCATCGACTGCCACATTGGTCTGGCGCACCTCAATACCGGTCCGCCCTGAGCCCTGGCCTTGCGTGACCAACAGGTTTTCGTCGCCCTCCCGCGCCGCCAACAGCGCATAGGGTGGCGCCATATCGAGTCGCCAGCCGGTGCGCATCTGGCCCGTAATAGCGTCCTTCACAACAAATCCATCGCCATCGAAATCCAGCCAGATTGTCCGGTCAAGGGCCAGTTCATTGGTCGCCAGTACGACGCCACGACTGCGTTCCGTGATTTCGAACGTTGCCCCGGGATCAACCCGAAACGCCGGAAAATTCTGCCAGTTCGCCGGTACTTGAACCTGCGTCGGATCGACGGGTGGTAAACCCTCAGCCGCCGTAACCCGCAGCCGATCATTCGGCTGGTAACTCCAGATTTCTGCAGCCGGCATATTTTTGCCGACATCCTGCCGCGCGATGCTGTTCCGAACGCCTGGTCCGCGAGCGTTCAGGTAAATAGTCCAGCGCCCGGGACGGACCTGTAGTCGCAGATTGCCGTCCGCCTCGAGTTTCGCAGGCAATTGACTTTGAATATTCAGCGGCACGAAACCGTCGGGGAGAATTGGGCCAAAGAGCTCCTCGCGAACGCTGCCCGAGATGTCAATTTGAAGCTGCGTTATCAGCCGTGTCGGCACGTCATCGGCGACCAACCGGTGAACCTCGGTACGCACTGAATCAACAACCCGTGTATCGCGTTTTCGCTCGCCCAGAAAGATGCCGTTGCGATTCATTTCCGGGCGTTCCACGCGACGGCCATCAACCGTCAGGGTGACGAGCCCGCTCGCTGGTGGCAAGCGCAAGACGCCAGGGCGCTCATCCCATTCGAGCCGGCCGGCGATACGATAAGTGCCGGGCGACAGCCGAATGCTCGGAATGCTGTCGCGTGCCACGATTTCGATAGCCCGGTCATTGGCCGTTACCTGGTCCGGCCAGTAATCTGCCCCGCCCGGCAGTGCGACCCACTGCTCGTCTTCGTAGACGCTCCACTGCTGTGTGAACCGCGCATCCGATGACGTGACAGCCAGTTGTAGCCGGCCTGGCCAGGCGCAGAGAAAATCACCGCGCTGCGCCGCGTTGCGATCAAAGTAAAATGGACAGTTGCGATATTCCTTGTCTTTGAGTACCCATTGTTGCCAGTCCCGCAAATCGTCCGGCACGTAGTCCTGTGCGGCGGTGGATACGGTGGTCAGTAAAAGAGATACGACAATCAGCCTGAGTATCGATGACATAGCGTTCTTCCTGCAGCACTATCGGTAACACTATACGTCAACGCGACGAGGATGGAGTTGGGGTTTCCCGTCAATAATGAGGTGGTCTTTCGTCACCCGAATCACCTGCCGGTGCCGCGTCTGCCATCGAGCGCATCCGTGTAATCAATGACTTGCAGAGCTCATCCAGCTGCATGATTTTCGCCTGCTGGCTGGTCACCACATCGTTGAGTTCATTCAGAAGCTGGTCCTGGTGCGCCAGCCTGCTTTCTAGATCAATGAAGCGTTCCTCGCTCATGCCCGTCCCCTGCTGCTATTTGCAATTCGAACCGCAACTCGTGAATCATGCGCCCTGGGACAAAAGCGTAACTCATTCAGGACTCTTCATGTCACTCCTTCGTTTCGACGGTATCGGACTCGAATTCGGCGAGCAGGTTATTCTGCGCGATGCCGAACTCTCGATCGAACCAGGCGAGCGCATCTGCCTGATTGGCCGTAATGGCGCCGGCAAATCCACGACACTGAAGCTCATCATGGAAAGCATCGAAGCCGATCGTGGTGAGATCATCAAGAAGTCCGACCTGATCGTGAGCCAACTCGAACAAACTTTGCCAGAAGCGATGGACATGCCGGTCACCGACGTTATCCGTTCTGGTCTGGCACAGATCGAACAGCTGCTCGTTGACTACGAAAGCCGGTCGAAATTCGAGCTCGACAAACACGGTCTGCGACAACTCGAAGCCTTGCATGCGAAAATCGACGCACATGATGGCTGGCACCTGGAGCAGCGCGTCGAAACAACGATCACAGAACTGAGCCTACCGGCTGACAAGTCGATGAACGAGTTGTCCGGCGGCTGGCGGCGGCGTGTCGCCCTGGCCAAAGCGCTTGTTCAAAAGCCGGATTTACTGCTGCTCGACGAACCCACCAACCACCTCGATATTGCGACTATCAAGTGGCTGGAAGACCGTATTTACGGCTATCCCGGAGCCGTCCTGTTCATAACGCATGACCGTGCGTTCCTTCAGCGCCTTGCAACGCGCATCGTCGAGATTGACCGAGGCAAACTTACAAGCTGGCCCGGAGACTACGATAACTTCTTGAAAAGAAAAGAAAAAGTGTTAGAAGACGAGGCGACCGCCGACGCCCGATTCGACAAGAAACTCGATCAGGAAGAGGTATGGGTTCGACAAGGCATCAAAGCGCGCCGGACGCGAAACGAAGGCCGGGTTCGCACACTGGAAAAAATGCGCAGAGAACGCGAAGCCCGCATCGCTAAAGAAGGCACGGCCCGCATCCACATAGAGCAGGGCGAACAATCCGGACGCAAGGTCATTCGTGCGCGGAACGTCAGTTACAGCTATGGCGACGAAGAGGTCATCCACGATTTTTCGATCAAGATCATGCGCGGCGACCGCATTGGTCTGATTGGCAATAACGGGGTCGGTAAGACTACCTTGCTGCGGCTTCTGCTCGGTGAGCTTGAACCGATGACCGGCACCATCAAAAGGGGCACGAACCTCGAGATCGGCTATTTCGACCAGCTCCGACAATCGCTGGACCTCGAAAAATCGGTCGCCTACAACGTTGGCGAGGGCCGTACCTATATCACACTCAATGGCAAAGATCGCCACGTCGTAGGCTACCTCAAAGGCTTCCTGTTCAGCCCCAAGCGCTCGATGACCCCCATCAAGTCGCTGTCGGGTGGCGAGCGAAATCGAGTGATCCTGGCGAAGCTTTTTACACGGCCGGCAAATCTACTGATCCTCGATGAACCGACGAACGATCTGGACATTGAAACGCTGGAAGTTCTGGAACAAAAACTTTGTGACTACACCGGTACCTTGATCGTCGTCAGCCATGATCGACAGTTTCTCGATAACGTCATCACAAGCACCGTCGTCTTTGAGGAAGACGGCAAGGTGCAAGAATTCGTCGGCGGCTACAGCGACTGGTTACGTCGGGGTCACCATCTCGCGGTGACGGATAGTCCGATTGTGGCCGAGCAGAAAAAACGAGAAGCAGCCGAGCGCCGAAAAAACAGGAACTCGTTCAAGCTGAGTTATAAAGACCAGCGGGAGCTCGACCAGTTGCCATCAGAGATACAGCGTATCGAAGCGCACATTAGCGACTTGCAGAATATCGTTGCTGCCCCTGATTTTTACGCTCAGGACAACGAGGTCATGCAACAAACGCTACGTGAACTCAGCGAGACCGAGTCGCGTCTCGAGCAGCACGTAGACCGCTGGGGCGAACTTGAATCAATGAAAGAGTCATTGCGGCCGCGCTGAAATGCGACCGCAACAACCTCAGGCTCAGAGCAGCTGCAAAATTATTGCGACCTGGCATCCCCAACCAACAACAAAGGCAAGTGTGCGAACCCACGGGATTGCCATCGTGTAGGAAAGAAGGTGCGCGACACGTGCCCAAAAGTACACTTTGCACGCCATGACGGTAACGTCATTGCTCACACCGATGGCGTTGGCGATCAGCACAAGTGCTGCGAATACCACGAGGTTCTCTACAGCATTGTAGTGCGCTGCTTTCATTTTGGTCGCCCAGCCCGACAAGGCTTTGGGCTCTTCCGGGTATCCAACAGCGTCCATCAGGCCGCGCACCATAATCGTGTTGATTACGTAGGGCATCCACATGACTGCATTGAGCGTCACGACCCAGGTCAGGCTGGTTAATTCGCTTGTCATTTTTTGTTCTCCCTTTGATTACGACTTGCGCAGCTGTTTTTGCTACGCATCTGCCAAATTGTCTCCTCGCGTCAGGAAATAGCATCTGTCTTTCATCGGCGCGTCATCAGGATACTCCTGCACAACGAAGCCAACCGCGAGATAACAGCGATACGCGGGCTCGTTGTCTTTATATACGAATAACGAGTACTGGGTATGGCCGGAGTGCTGCCGAGCTGCTTTGGTAAGCATGCCGATAAGTCGTTTACCAATTCCGTGTCGCCGTATTTCCGGGTGAGTGATAAGGCGCGCAAGATGGCCCCGATCGTGACGATCGTAAACCTGCCCGAATGCGCACATCGTCCCGCCGGCATTTCGCAGGCAATACGTCTGTATGTCGTCGATACGACAGTCGTCGCGGAAAGATTCTGGCGTAAACGGATAGCGGAATCTGGGGCCACCCCATCGATCAACCGATCGCGCGTCGGGGAACCAGCGCATCAGTTCGTCGATGTCAGCATCGTCGGGCGTGTCAAGCATCCAGCCATCCTCGACGATTGGCTCGAAATTCATGACAAGGGTTGCAAGTGTCCTGTCCCGAAAATTCGTAGTGTTTCAGCGCGTTTGTTCAAGGCTATTTACAGGCTCTGAAATCATATGAACTTGCGGGACAGGATACTAGGAACCAGGCATGGTCTGATCGAAATAACGGTCGAACGCCCGGTGTACGATTTCGGGGGAGATACCCATGTCGTTCATCGCTGCGTTGAATTGTTCCATCTCCGAAACGTCGCGGCGCCCGTCCGCCGCAATAACCTTGAGACCCATAAGCGCAATCTCTTCTTTTTCACCATTCGAAATTGTTGCAGCAAGGTCCGTAAGGAGAATCGCCAGCGCCGGGTTGTCCACCGTCTCTTCCACTGCCCGCGTAATCAATTCGAGCGACTCGGCACCCTGGAGGTGGAAGTGCTCCTCAATCAGATCAATGATCAGCGACGACTCTTCAGGTTCGATTTTTCCGCCTCCGCGAGCAACGTAAATCAGCGTCGCAGCGACCAGGAACTTCGAATCATAAGTCTCCAGGCCCTCCGCCGTTTCTACGATCAACGTCGAACCTTCCACCCTCGAGCTCAGTATTTCTCTACTCACGATTGCCTCATTTTGTCTCGTAATTCTTGCGCATATGTTTGACGGAACTTTCTATGAGTCGCTTCAGCACTTTTTCGTCAACGTCGGAAAGGCGCTTGATATACAGGCAAGATCTGCCGGTCTTGTACTTACCCAACTTGCTCATCAATGACTCAAAGTGCCCAAATCCCGGAATAATGTACAGCGTCAAGGCCTGCTTGCGTGGCGAAAACCCGGCGATCATGAAGTCTCCCTCACGCCCGCTATCGTATTTGTAATGATACTGACCGAAGCCCACAATATTTGATCCCCACATCTTGGCGCGTGAACCCGTCGCCTCGCGCATCATGGCAGCCACTTTCCGGACATCGCGGCATTTCTGCTCGTCCTGAATACCATTGACAAATTTGGTGACGCTGAGGTTCGTGGGCTTTGTCTTGTTCTCAGCCATGTCCTCGCCCCTAGTGCGAAGTCCCAAACAGGCGGTCCCCAGCGTCGCCGAGTCCCGGCATGATGTATTTCTTTTCATTCAACTCGTCGTCAATGGCCGCCGCATAGATAAGCACGTCCGGGTGGGCTTCTTCGACCAGTGCAATGCCTTCAGGACAGGTCACGATGCAGATGACAATTATGTTGTCCGCACCTTTTTTCTTCAACAGGTCGATCGCCGCAACGGTTGATCCGCCAGTCGCCAGCATCGGATCGATTATGATGCACGTACCACCCTCGATCTGCGGTGGAAAGCGCTCGTAGTACGTCACCGGCAACTTCGTCGCTTCGTCGCGGTACAAGCCCACGAATCCAACCCTGGCAGTCGGTACGAGCTCCAGAATACCTTCTAGCATCCCTACTCCGGCCCGCAGAATGGGAATCACGACGATATCGGTATCGATCTTCCGACAGATTGCATTGGCGACGGGAGTTTCCACCGTTACCTCTTTCGTTTTGATGTTCTTAAGCGCCTCGTAACAGATGAACTTGGTTATTTCAGTTGCCAGTTCGCGAAAACGCTTATGTCCCGTATCGATATCTCGGATGATGGCCAATTTATGCTGCACGCAAGGATGATCAATCATTTCGGCCACGGTTTATTCTCCGCTACTGTTATTAGAATTTTCTGCCCACATCGCGTATTCGGTGCCAACAGGGTCCACGAAATGAAATCGACGACCCCCTGGAAACGAGAAAATCTCCTGGCTTATTTTTGCGCCGAGGTTTTTGACCCGCCCAACGTCACGCTCAAGGTCTTCGCTGAAGAACACAAGCAGCACACCAGTTGAAGGGGCCGCCTCGGGAGATAGACGAAAACCGCCGTCGAGACGGCCATCGCTGAAACTCATATATTCGTCGCCCCATTCCTGAAATGACCAACCGAACAACGAAGCAAAGAACTCGCGCGTTTTCTTGAGATCGGTGACAGGAATTTCAACATAGTCGATTCGGTTTTCGGCGCTCATTCGTTGCCTCCTCCGCTAGCTATAACCCTTTGAACTTCAGCATTGGTCGCTCCGCGTTAACGAACACCGTACCAAATTCGCCCGTGATTTCGTATCGGGCGTCGGACAAGCGGCGAAACCCGGTGAGCGCACCGTGACCAAGATTGCCTGCGATTTCAACAGGTTCCCCCTCAGCTCCGCCGTCCGGACCCAGCGCCTCGCAGAACGGAAATTCGACGCACGCTGGACGAATGCAGACCTTTTCAGCCGGCCGGGGCCTCTCGTAAAACGGATGCTCGGGCATCAAGTACAGATCAATATCGATGAAAAGGGTATCGGACTCAACATGCCACGACAGCACGTACGAGCGTGCGAGATCGACATCGGCGAACTCGCGCAGCTGTTGCCATTCGGTTGTATCGTCCGGATTACTCATCGACTAGTCGCCTTGGCGAACGGGCTGCTCATGATTGTCGGTCCCCTCGCCAGGCGTCACGAACATCAGCTGCGTCGAAAACTTCGACCGCTTCAGCCTCAAATTCCTCGCTGGGTACGACGAAATTCGACGCGATTTGCAGTGGATTATCCATGACGATAGTTACCTATCCGAAAGTCCTTGCCACCCATACGCCTATGTAGTGGGAGAAAACAACGACCAGCATCGCGATGCCGACATGCTCTGCAATGATAGCTAAAGGCGACTCGTTCTGCGTGCGTGCCAGGAAGTAACTCAGTACGACGATGACCAGCATACCCCACACCACGGAAACTACCACTGCCGTGGCGAGCGGTAGCAGCAGCAGCGGCACGGCAAAACTAATCGAGAATACAAACTTCGTGATGAACGTCATGATCGTTGCCGACCAGACGTGATCATGCGTCGTATTCGGATCGGACTCTTCAGCCAGGTGAATGCCGAGCGCATCCGACATCGCGTCGGCGACAGCGATAACCAGGATTCCACCAAGAACGGCCGTTATGGACCTGGTGCCGGAGTTCAGTCCGACGATAAGGCCGATGGTCGTGATAACCCCGGAGGTCGCACCGAAAAAAAGCCCGGTTCGAGCACCGTCGCTCTTGAAGAACTCCATATTTTTCCTGCCCGGTTATTCCAGCTTCATGCCGTACAAGCTGATTTCTTTTTGCTCGCCGGGCATTGTAATACCTCTGTCGAATTTCAGGCCAAGTTTCTCGATCAGGCCGATCGACGCGGTGTTCTCGGGCGATACGATTGCGGTCAGGTATTCAATACCCAGATCGTCACGCGCGTGGGCAACAACCGCTGCCGCGGCTTCGCCGGCCAGTCCAACGCCACAATACTCCGGCAAAATAGCGAAGCCGATATCCGGGTCATCCAGGTTTTCGCGCCGGAACAGGCCGCAGATCCCAACGAGCGTGCCATCAGTTTTTTGCGACATGCAATACGGCCCGTATCCGTGGTGCTCATAGAGCTTGAAAGCGCCCTCCTTGAGCGCGGCTTCAGCTTGCTGAATCGTGCGGATGGCGCGGTCAGCAACGTTGCGCACGAATGCCGGATCGTTCCAGATCGATAGCATGAAGCCTGCATCGTCCAGCCTGACGCGCCGCAGCCATAGCCGTTCGGTCTCCAGGTACCAGCCTTGTTCAAGCTTGTTCAGTGCCATGCACCGAGAATCAGGCCATATAGCACAAACTGAACAGTGCGATATCCACCATCAATAAACAACGCACTGAATGGGCGGTTGGCAAGCAAAAAACTCGACGTTGCGGCCGCGATGACCGCCCCGATATTCACATCCATCCTTTTCTCCTGTGCGCGCTCCGCCTTTTAGGTTCTTGCCTGCCACCACGAATACAGGAATTGCTGGGTCGAACCCATCGGTGTGACGTGTTGCTCGAGTTCGTAGCCGCCTAACTTGAACCGGGCGCCGAACAACTCCTGCAGCTGCCCGATTCCGTAGCGCTGAATTTCGAGCCCGCTACAACGTTCCGGGCCATCAGGTCCGAACGTTGCCAGTACGAAGTATCCTCCCGGCTTGAGCGCCCGCTCCACGACGCCGACGTACTTGTCGCGATCGCTTGCGTCTGTCAGAAAATGGAATACGGCCCTGTCGTGCCAGAGCGCGTAACGACGCTGGGGCTCAAACGCAGTTACGTCCGACTCAATCCACTTCATCGCGTCCGCAGATTCGCCGAGTCGAGCGCGTGATCGTTCCAGCGCCCGAGCAGATATGTCCATTACCGTAATGTCGGTGTAACCACCCGCATGCAGATGATCGACGAGTGTCGAGGCGCCGCAGCCTACGTCCAGAACTGGCTCAGTCCTGGCGACGCCTGTTCCGAGAATCAGTCGCAGGGATTTTTCCGGGACCGGCTGGTACCAGGAAACTTCGGTCGGCGCCTTCTCGCCATAGACCTGCTGCCAGTGCGTTCTGCGGGTTGCGCTCATTGGAATACCCCCACAGGATAGATCCGCCCGCTCACTGAACACGGTCACTTCCGAGAAGCCATTTTCTGGCCTCGTCGACCGTCGGAAAGAGTCGGCCCGGAAGGTCTCGATTCGCCAATATATTGACGGTTAGCTCGACTACGTCCACGGCATCCGGGTTCAGTTCAACCCAAGCGACCCTATAGCGTTGGTCGATGTCGTTTTCACGAAACACTCCCGGGTACTCGTATCCTTCTACCACTTCCATCGGTTTGGTCGTATCGCCGATTCCGAGCACATTAAAGCAATGATGCTTCTCGCAGAGGCGAGAAACCCTTGACCAAATTCGCTCAACGACTTCGTAGTTCTTCTCACCGTCGGATCGCACCAGGATGTGGTCGCCCTCGAATGTGACGGTAATCTTGTTTAACACGCCAAATGGCCTTGTTTTGCGAGTTCCTATAGTAGCTCGCGCTTTACACTTGACGCAAAGGGCGGACCCGATCGCCAGCGCCGAAACAATTACGTATTGCTCGTCGAATTCTCGCTCTTCCGCAGGTCATCTCGAACGTATCGGGCGGCATTGAAGTAGAAAGCTGCACCAACAAACGCGGCCACCGCCGTACTCATGATCGCCCAGCGTATCGAATCAATGCCCATCGATGGCGCCAGCGCATCGCTGATTGCGCCGACCGTTAATGGTCCAAGTCCAAGGCCGATAATATTCAGAACAAAGAACAACACGGATGATGCCAATGCTCTGTAACGTGGCCCAACGAGTGCATGCGCCATCGCTATGGTTGGCCCCAGGAACATGGCCTGGCAAAGCGCTACCAGGATGTAGATGCTCCACATCACGTTTTGATTTCCGCTTAGCATCATCGGCAAGAGCAGCACACCAGCCAGCAGTGTGCTTATCCCGGGCACCCAGTACGGCCAACGGTCATCCCGCATCCCAAAGCTATCACTGAGATGCCCGCCGGCATAAACGCCCGCTGCCCCGGCTAGCCCGGCAATCAAAGCCAGCCACGTGCCAACCAGTCCAACCGGCACCTCGTAGATGCGAATTGCGAACGACGGCATGAAGTTCAACGATCCATAGCCGAGAAATGCGTTGAAACCGGCGCCGAGCGCCGCGTAGCGAAAGCTGCGCAATAGCCACAGGCGCTTGAGGTCCACCAGTATGTCGCTTTCTGGTGCCTCTGCATGATCGCCATCGTCCATCTGGCCACGCGGCGGCTCTCGCAATGTCAGCTTTACGATCACGGCCATCAGGACTCCGGGCAAGCCCACGACGAGAAACGCGACGCGCCAGCCAAAGAATTGATTGATCCAGCCACCCAGGAGAAACCCAACAAGAATGCCAATGTAGATGCCCATCGAATACACGGACAACGCGCGACCGCGTTCGCCCTGGGGAAAATAGTCCGAGATGATCGAATGAGAAGGCGGGCTTGCACCCGCTTCACCAACACCGACGCCGACTCTCGCGGCCAGCAACTGCCAGAAGTTTGCCGCGAAACCGCTAATCGCAGTCATTGCGCTCCAGACTGCGATCGACACCGATACAATATTGACGCGGTTGTATCGGTCCGCCCAACGCGCGATCGGAATGCCACAAACAACGTAGAAGACTGCGAACGTAAATCCGGATAGCAGGCCCAGCTGTTTGTCACTCAGGCCGAGTTCGGCTTTAATCGATTCCTGCAGGATGACAAGAATCTGCCGATCGATGAAATTGAAAATATAGACAACCATGAGTAATAACAGCACGTAGTTGCGATAGCGTTTGGATGTCTGCACGGCAGCCTTTGGGTGATGGTTACTACTAATTTGCGTACTATACCGCGATGCAATTGACAACGATCAAGCTTCACTCGCCGTACCTGATTTTCTTCGGCGATGTGCGCGAGCACATGAATGCAAAAACCGGCCTCGGTATTGCTTACTGGGCGCCTGATCGTTGTGCGGGACAGATGAAATTTCGGGGGTGCGCGGTGGAGAGCGGGCTGCCAAACCTGAATGTTGCGGAGGCGCTAGGCTCGGGCGTTCGAACAGTAATTATCGGCGTTGCGCCGACGGGCGGACAGCTACAGGACGACTGGTTGCCACCGCTCCTTGAACTGGCGAATGCTGGCGTTGATATCGCGGCCGGCCTGCACAGCAAACTCGCAGAATTTCCAGAACTGGTGCGGGCAGCCCGTGCTAGCGGTGCCAGGCTGATTGACGTGCGTGTGCCGCCGGCCGGCCTGCCGTGCGGTACAGGGCGGCGCCGTACCGGAAAACGTGTTCTCACCGTCGGTACCGATTGCGCTGTCGGCAAGATGTACAGTGCACTCGCACTGCACAGAGAATTTAGGCAACGCAACGTCAATGCGACTTTTCGAGCGACGGGGCAGACCGGCATTATGATCGCCGGTGAAGGAATCCCAATTGACGCCGTCGTTGCAGATTTCATCGCCGGAGCGGCCGAGATGCTATCCCCGGATAATGAAAGCGATCATTGGGCTATCATCGAAGGTCAGGGCTCCTTGATACACCCGAGCTATGCCGGTGTAACGCTAGGGCTGATGCACGGCTCCCAGCCCGACGCGTTGGTTCTTTGTCATGACGCGAACCGCGAACTAATCCAGGGTGTCGGAGGCGATTTCCCGATTCCTCCGATCGACGAATGTATCGAACTAGCGCTGTCTGCCGCTCGCGTAACCAACCCCGAATGCGTTTGCGCGGGCATCAGCATTAACACGTCAGGCCTGCATGAGAAGGATCGCGCTGACTATCTTGCAGATCTGCATCGGCAACACTCCCTGCCCGTCGTCGATCCCGTCGCAACCGGAATTGCGCCGGTTGCCGATTTCCTTCTGGAGCGATTGGTCTAGGTTCGCAGCGTATAGGGAGTTTCCAGGCCCGATTTCGAATAACTCAGTCGAACCAAAACTCGATTTCAGAGGTGCTCACCTCGAAGCGCGCGGCATGCGGCTGGTTCGGGTGCAAGTGATACCAGTCCCCCGGGCCGTAACGACGTTCCTCGCCATCAACAGTGAGAATCAGCTCGCCGCGCGTAATCACACCACAATTCTCGGTTGGGTGGGTATGCACGTCGATTGTCGTCCCTGCGGGGTACGATGCGAACAGAACCTTGCAGTTCTCGGCATCGAGTTCGTGTGCATCGAAGGGCCCGGAAAACGCCGGCAGGCCTGTGATCAGAGCCGGAAAGTCTTTGGTTTCCAACATTGTCGCTCCGCGTTCTCTCTTAATCATGAACTTAACTATTCATCGCCCGCGCCAGTTTCCTCTTGGCTGCGACAAGCACCGATTTCGGCTGGTCGGCGGACTTCTCGGTCTCGCGGATTTCGGCTAGAGCCGCTGCGACGTCCGTTCCCTCCAACCAGGCAATAATCGTCGGAACTCTGTCGATATTGTCGCTGACGATTGCCCGGCTATCACCGTCAAGTATCGAAATACGGTGCTTGCAGAAATTACCGTACTGGCCGGCAGGACAGGAGCACAGCGCCGTCAGGCTATCCCCATCTTTGATGAACCTGACCTCGTAGGGCTCGGCAGATGAACCTTTGACCTGGAACGATAGTTCGCTAAGAGCCATGCTGGTCACCAACTTCGAATCGGGTTCGGAAAGTAAACGCCTCTGCGCTTGGGCCATTTTGCCACAACATCTCCAGCCGCTGCTCGGCCTCCTCTTCGGTGGGAATATGACCTGCGTCTACCCACCAAAGAACAAGCGGTGACTTGCTGGGGCGTTCAAACCACTCAGCGCGTTTTTGCACGACTGCGACATGGTTGGACTGATACACATAGGCTTCCAGCGCCTCGATCGATTCCCAGACCGATAGATTGAAGAGGATGAGTTCGTCGTCGAATATCCGTATGGAGGTAGCGTCTCCTTCCTCCGTCTGCAATCGCCAAATGAAGCCCGGCGAAGAATCCGCCAACGCATTCAGAGACTCGATACGCGTCACGAACCCTTCCATTAACGGATCCTCCATCGGCGCACGCATACGCGCAATGTTCGCCTGGGCAAGATGAGATTTGCTGGTCACAGAGGTGAGTGTAACGCGTGCTGTCGGTTCGGTACTATCCGAGTCCGCGAGTCTCGGTTGGTTAGGAACCGTGACGGAAGTCGGACATGCAAGTGCACCGCTTTATCAGGCCTCATCCCGCCGAGCAAACTCTGTGTGACAATCGAGGCAGCTGAGCGAGTTATTTCGCCAGGGCAGGGGAATACTGAGAATGTGGATTGCGAGAAATGCCAGGTTCCAGCTACTCGAACGGGTCAGTATGTTCGAGCTGCCACAGTTCGGACATTGTGGATGATCTGGAAAGTGAAACGAATCGG